>JADKLW010000068.1_pt3 | contig 12052 bp, 10 predicted proteins | sample 8641881 | NCBI WGS metagenome assembly JADKLW01 (sample SAMN16272185, study PRJNA661076) | feces metagenome | isolation source: fecal sample from diarrhoea affected cattle B | host: Bos taurus | place: South Africa: Lokaleng Village, Mahikeng | collected 2019-09 | reverse complement strand
ACGATGAAGCGCTGGCAAAACTGCGCGTCAATGCCTTCGTTGGCAATACCAGCAACGCGCAGCCGGCGCTGAACATCACCGATACCAGCCTGCTGACCACTAGCGACTACCTGATGGAGTATGACGGGAGCCTCCCGAGCGGCTACAAAGTCCGGCGGCTGAGCGACAACCAGCCGATGATGGTGCAGAACAACGGCGGCGTCCTGTCCTTCACCGACCCGAATGGCCGCGACCAGGGTTTCGAGGTTGTCGTGGGCAGTCCAGCGCCTGCGCTCAATGACAAGTTCACCCTGCAGCCCACGCGACGTGGCGCTACGGATATCGCAACCGTGCTCGATCAGGCGGACCAGTTGGCCTTCGCTGCGCCGGTACGCGCGGAGAGCAATCTGCAGAATGCCGGCACTGGTCTTGTCGGGCAGCCTGATATGGTTTCCGCACCTTCGCCCATCAATCTTGGCGAACTCAACACCGCTTTTGGCGGTGGCTTGAATCTGGTGGCAACCGTCAATGCCAACGGTACCTATACGCTGACGGACCCTTTGCCTGACGACTGGTCGTACGTTGACAGTACCGGGGCCGCTCTGGGGGCGGCGCCGACACTGACCTCGGGGAACACCAATACCGTGCGACTTGCTTACACTGGGGCTTCGGGGGATACCTATCAGTTCGATCTGGTGATGAGTGGCCGTCCAGCGGCAGGTGACTCGTTCAAGCTGGATTTCAACCAGAGCGGCGTTTCCGACAACCGCAACGCCTTGAAGCTGGCCGATCTGCAGAGCAAGCAGACCGTGGGTGTCGATAACAATGTGCCGGGTTCGGGCTTCAGTCTCACCGATGGCTATGGCGAACTGGTCGAGCGGGTCGGCACCCTGACCGCCCAGGCACGGATGGATAGCGAAGCGACCGGCGCAATCCTCAAACAGGCCAAGGACAATCGCGACTCGTTGTCGGCGGTGAACCTCGATGAAGAGGCCGCCAACCTGATCAAGTTCGAGCAGTACTACAATGCCTCGGCACAGATCATTCAAGTTGCGCGCTCCCTGTTCGATACATTGATCAGCACCTTCCGCTAATAGGCCCGACCATGCGCATTTCCACCTTGCAAGCATTCAACAACGGCGTAGCCGGGCTGCAGCGCAACTACGCCAATGCGACCCGCACTCAGGAGCAGATCAGCACCGGCAACCGCATCCTCACACCAGCCGACGACCCGGTGGCTTCGGTGCGTCTGTTGCAGCTGGAGCAGCAGCAGAACGTGCTGAGCCAGTACAACTCCAACCTGACGGCGGCGAAGAACAGCCTGGCTCAGGAGGAGGTCACGCTCAATTCGGTGAATACCGTGCTACAGCGCGTACGCGAGCTGGCCGTAAAGGCCGGCAATGGTGCTCTCGACCCAGAGGATCGCAAGTCCATTGCCGCCGAGTTGCGAGAGCGCGAAGACGAACTACTGTCGCTGATGAACACCCGCAACGCGCGCGGTGAGTACTTGTTCTCCGGTTTCCAGGGAAAGACGCAGTCCTTCGTGCGTGCTGCTGATGGCAGCTACAGCTATCAGGGAGATGAGGGGCAGCGGAAGTTGCAGATCGCTAGCTCACTCAATCTTCCGATCAGCGATAACGGAAAATCGATTTTTGAGAATGTGACGAATGCTGGGCGCTTGAACAGTGCATTTCTTCCGGTTGATCCAGCGAATCCCTCGTCTTTGCAGGTATCTGCACCGCTGATCAGTGATGAAACTGCTTTCGCGGCAGGATTTCCCGCCGGTGGCATTGAGCTTGAGTTCGCAGAAGATGGTGCCTATGCCATATATGCCTTGCCTCGGGTAGCGATAGTGCTGCCGGAAGTCGAGGAGCCGCTGAGACTAGGGCGAATGGATTCGAATGCTGAGAAGAGCGACAAGCTTGTTTTTCAAGGGGTTGAAATTCAGCTTGATGGAACTCCGAGCGTCGGCGATAGGGCGCAAATTCTGGTGCCTAATAGGAACGGTGCCGTAGTCAGTTCCGTGGCAGCGGTCTCGGCTGACAAGATTGTGGGCGTCGCGGGTGTTGGGGAGGCAGGCAAGCAGGTCAGCTTCAGTTTTGATGACGGTGATTTTGGCGATTGGAGTGAAGTGCCAGAATATCCGGCAACTATGGCAATCACTAAGGATGGAGTGACTATCCAGCTCACCTTGAACGCCCAGCCTGAGGCAGGTGACTCTTTTACTGTTAGCCTCACTGGCGAGTCAAACCAGAAGCAGGGTATCCTCGATACCATCGCCAACCTGCGCAAGACGTTGGAAGACCCGTCCTCCAGCAACGCCGACATCCGCGATGTCGTGGCCGTGAGCCTGACCAACCTCGATCACGGGATGGTCAGCGTGGATGCGGCCCGTGGCAACATCGGTGCGCGACTGAACGTGATCGAAAGCACCTTGACCGATAACGAAGACGTTGCATTGGTCAACAAGTCGGTGCAGGCCGAGTTGCGGGAATTGGACTATGCCGAAGCATTGTCGCGGCTGTCATTCCAGACCATTATTCTCGAGGCGGCTCAGCAGAGCTACATAAAGATAAGCGGGCTCAATCTGTTCAACAGAATGTAATAGAGCAGGGCGTTCGAGCGATCTGGGTCACAAAACAAACGACCCCTGTTTGACTCGTGATGGTTGCATCTTAAAGTGGTTGTCGCGGCGCATGGAGTACCGCGCCGGATCATTCCGACACTCAAAAGGATGTGAACAATGACCAAGTCATTTATCTGCGCAACACTGCTGGCCCTGCTTACCGGTCTTTCCGTGGGCAGTCACGCCGCCGATACCAAGCCTGTCGAATCCACCCGTGTTGCGCTGGCCGCGATTGCACCGGTGAATCTCAACACAGCCGACGCCGAAACCCTGATCCGTGAACTCAAGGGGATTGGTGCGGCCAAGGCCAAGGCTATTATCGAATACCGTGAAGCGCATGGCCCTTTCAGCTCTGTTGATGAGCTGTTGGAGGTCAAAGGCATCGGTACATCAATCCTCGATAAAAACCGTGCCAAGCTCAGCCTGAACTGATCAGGTAGATCACAGTACTGAAGCCGGTCTTGACCGGCTTTTTTCATTGCTTCTGATATCCCTGAATCTATCAACACGGCTCGCTGTAAAGCTTTCTGAAGACCGCTCAGCTGGTACTTGTAGCGGAGGTGAACAGCAGGTGAGTAGTGGCTGTCTCTGCTGGACAGGACCTTTGTTTGTCCAGAGCTAAATCGCTGAAATAGGATGAAAAAGGCATTGACATGTAACGGTTATGCACATTCCGAAAGCCTGGTCGGCACGCGCGTCGTGGCGGTCCTGTAAATTTAGTTGAAATATCTTAACCTATTGATTTATAAGGCCTTTTAAAGGCTGCACAAAAACTCGCCGATCTGTTCGGAGCCCGCATCAGACGGGCGTTTGAGACAGTCATCCATAATCTGTTCACAGTGTTATCCACAGCTTTTGTGGATAAGCGGCTACAAGCCAAACAGGCCGGGCTTGGGGGCTGACTTTGGAGGTGAGGCGATGAAAGCACCCTGGCGATTCATGAAATATATCCCGATAGCGCAACGGGTTTTGGCCCGAGGAAGGCTCCCGGCGGTTCTTCTCGCCGTCGCGCGCAAGTCCTCTTCGCGAGGCGGCCTGCTCAAAGGCTTGCGGGAAGATCTCGTCTTGCTCCAGGCCTTGTGCGTCGCCTGGTGGCGAGGTGAATACCGCGCGGTCAGTAGGCCGGCCTTGATCGCAGTGGTGGCCGGTCTGCTGTACTTTGTGGCGCCACTGGATGCCATTCCGGACTGGATTCCGGGGTTTGGCTTTATTGATGATCTTGCCGTGCTGGGTTGGGTAATGCGCAAGTGGTCTGGTGAACTGGAAGCCTTCCGTGCATGGCGAGATAGCCAGACAGCTGAAGCACGCGAAGAGCTGATGCGTTTGCCAGCTGCAGATGAGCCAAAAGTGGAGTAGTTAAGCGCTGAATAGGAGAGAAACGGTAGGGATTAATCCTTTTCTTCGCTCAACTTCATTGAAAAACGCCTACTTATACTTATGTTTCATTCCGTGTTGCGGTCCCCTTGGCTAAATAATCGCCTCCAGGCTGTTAATATTCTGCATCTTCGGAATTCAACAGCGGGTATGTAGCGGATGAATGTTCAAACCATCATGCGGGATGGCGAGCCGGAATATGCAGTATTGCCCTGGGCCGACTATCAGGCTCTGCTGAATGCGCTTGGCCGACCTCCTGTCGAGGCGGGCGGCAAGCCGGCCCAGGATGCTTCGCCCAGGTTCAGTGAGCTTTCGTCCCTGCGTGAGGCCAGAGGCATGAGCCAGGAAGTGCTGGCGCGCTCTGTCGGTATCAGCCCCGCCTACCTGGCCCTTATCGAACAAGGTGAGCGAGAACCTGGCGAACCCATACGTCGTGCGCTGGCGCGTGCCTTGGAGGTTGCACAATGGGATCCGGAAGTGTGAGGGACGAGGCGGCACCGATTCGTATCAGCCGACCGCACTGGATCGCGCTGCTCAATGAGTTGAATGATGCCCGGCTGCAGCGCCATCTGGTGACCTATCGAGCTCTGCTTGAACGACTTCAATTACCGTCTCCCGCCATGCAGACCCTGACGGCTGCGCTGGAACATCTGGCGATGCTCGATGCGCAGGCGGATCGGCCGCTGCGCAGCGTGCTGGTGATCAGCCAGAGCGCCAGCCGCTTGCCAAGGACAGGTTTTTTCGAGTGTGCGGTTCGTCTGGGACGTTTTTGCGGCCCTGTTGATGGCACGGCTGCCGCCTCCTGGCATGCCGGGGAAGTGGCCCGAGTGTTTGAATTCGACTATCCGGAGGCACCGTGATACTGCTCAAGATGCGCGCACGCGCCGGCTACTGGATTGCACGCAAACTGATGGGCTCACGCTGGGCTGTGCAGCAACCCAAGCTGTGGCGCTGGATGGAAGGACAGTTTTCCCGTATGGCCGCTGTTGGTGATACCAAGGCACAGAGTTTTTACGGTCATATCCTTCTTTTTCGCGGCCAGGGCTATGGTGCGAAAAAGGAAGGCATACGTTTGCTGCGTCTGGCAGCCGAGGCTGGCGATGCCAAAGCAGCCTATCAGATGGGTGTCGTCAGTCTCAGTGAAGATGCAACACATGGCCCCGATGGCGCCCAGGCGGCGTACTGGTGGAAGCGTGCGGTCGAGGCGGGCCATCCATTAGCCGCGACTCGTTTGTCGCAGCTATACGCAGCGGGTGGTCACGGGCTTGCCTCCGACAGGCAGCAGGCTGAACACTACAAGACCATGGCCGCCGGGATGGGGCTCTGAATCCCGGAAGAAGGGGGCGTCGTATCGAGGACATGCAGACTGAAGCCTGGTGTGTGCTTTGCCTGGCGCTTGGCCTGCGAGGCGAGTTGAGCCAGATGGGCTGCATCGAGTTCGGCGTCTGGATCGGGTCTCACATGAACGGCGCCGATGGAAAGTGACAGCAGTGGGTAACGCTCCAGGCTCCCTTGCCGCCCCTCGGCAATGAAGCAGCCTGCTGCAAGGTGTTCGTCATGATAGAACGGCTGGCAGCGCTGCTCGAAGGCTGCGAACAGACGGCTGACTTTTCCTGTCCAGTCTTCAGGTCGCATGACCAGCATAAAGTCATCCCCACCGATATGACCGACGAAATCGCAGCTTGAATCGATCTGCTCACCCAGGCAACGGGCGAGGCAGAGCAGGATTTCGTCGCCCTTGGCGTAGCCATAGATGTCGTTGAAGGGTTTGAAATGGTCGATATCCACGTAGCAGATGACGGCTTCGCGCCCTTCGCGCAGAAGACGTGTCAGGCATTGCTGGATGGGCACGTTGCCTGGCAGCAGGGTCAGTGGGTTGGCATGGCGGGCCTGCTGAACTTTCATTTCGGTAATCAGCTTCAGTACATCAATCACCCGTCCCACTCCGTGGTACTGGCCATTGAGGGTAATCACGAAGTCTTCCTCGATACGCTGGCGTGCGCGGCTGGTGAGCAGACGGCTGACCTGCTGCAGCGACTGGCCTACTTCTACAGTGAGAAAGTCATCGCTCATCAGTCTGCTGATGGCCTTTCGCGCCAGCAGCTCGGTGGCAAAGGGTTTGAGCAGGGCATCGGAGAGCAGGCTGCGATGGACGATGCCAACAGGCGTGTTCAGCGCGTTAAGGACCGCAACTGAATTCAGGTTGGCCTGCTGGCGAAACAGTTCCAGCACTTCGGCAATGGGCTGCGTCACGGAGACCGCCGACTGTTGCAGCACCAGGGCGGACAAATCCTTGCTTTGTTCGTTGAAGGAGCCGTCACGCAGGCTCGTGTTTGGCAGCACGCCAGCGATATCGACGCAGGGTTTCTCCTCTGGGCGTCCCAACAGGTACCCCTGCACCAGGTCTACGCCCATGTCTGCGAGGACGTTGAGTTCTTCAGGTAGCTCGATACCTTCTGCGATCACTTGTGCTTGAGAGGCTCTGGCTATTTTCAGAATAGACTCGACGAACCCGCGCTTGACGGCGTCCCGATGAATACCATCGATGAAATAGCGATCGATTTTGACGTAATCCGGGCGCAGCTCCGACCACATGCGCAGGCTTGAGTAACCGGCACCCAGGTCATCCAGAGCGATGGAAAATCCCATGTTGCGGTAGTGGTGCAGGGCTGTATCGAGCAGCTCGAAGTCATCGGTCGGCATTTGTTCGGTCAGTTCGATGACGACCTTTTCCGCAGGAATACCGTATTGCTGCAGCAGCTTGAGTGTGCGGCCAGGCTTGTGGCTTGCATCAAGCAGGGTTTCTGGCGAAGCGTTGAGAAACAACCGTCCCTGCAGGTGTAGCTGGCTATAGCGGCGGCAGGCGTTTTCGCGGCAGAGCATTTCCAGCTCGTTGAGGCGACCGCCGTGGCGAGCAGCGGCGAGCAGGTTGATGGGCGAATGCAACGAGCTATCCGACGGACCTCGCGTCAGTGCTTCGTGGCCGACTATACGGCGTTCGGAGAGTGAAACGATGGGTTGGAAAAGACTGCTGATGTCGCCGTGAGCAAGAATGTGATCGAGAGTGCTCAACTGCTCGGTGACGGTCATGATGGTTCCGTGGTGGCTATTGAAATGAGAAGAGCCGCTCAGGCGGCTCTTCTCATTTCACGACACCGTGATGTCATTTTGATGACATCTGCAGGGCTGCTATTCCCTCGGCAGGTTGTTTTTCGCCACGGCTTCATTCAGCCCCAGCCAGTCAAGGAGGATTTTCCCGCTCTCCGCCAGATAGGCATCATCTTCGGGTTTGCCTTTCTTGTCGTCAGCATGGGGTGGCGTTTCGTCTTCCTGTGCCAGCTTGGCCAGGGGCTCCTCACCCTTCGCCTGGCGCAGGGCATTTTCCAGCGCCAGCTGACGCTTCTCGATACTCTCCTGCTGCGCCCGGCGTTTTTCCTCATTGAGGCTGACCGTAGTCTCGTGGCTCAGCTCCTGGGCGAGCGCAAGGCGATTGCGGGTGAAAACGAAGTCCGGATTTTCGCCGGTCCGCGTTTCGTGGCGGGCCTTGAGTTCGGTCAGGAAGGGTTTGAACGGATTCATGTCGTCACTGCGCACGGCGCGAATACTGTCCCAAGGCAAGGCTTCAGGCAGGGCGCTTTCGCCAATCTCTTTGGTATCGACTTCGGCTGGGTAAGAAATGTCCGGAATCACGCCTTGATGCTGTGTGCTTTGGCCGGACACCCGATAGAACTTGGCGAGAGTCAGTTTCAGCTCGCCGTGATTGAGCGGTTGTACGGTCTGTACCGTGCCTTTGCCGAATGTCTGGCCACCGAGAATCAGCGCTCGATGGTAGTCCTGCATCGCGCCAGCGAAGATCTCCGAGGCCGAGGCAGACAGGCGGTTGACCAGTACCGCCAGTGGTCCGGTATAGAAAGCGCCAGGCTGTTCGTCAGCCAGGATATCCACACGGCCGTCACTGTTGCGCACCAGTACGGTCGGCCCCTGCTCGATGAACAGTCCCGTCAGTTCGGTTGCTTCCTGTAGCGAGCCGCCACCGTTGTTGCGCAGATCAATCACTACGCCATCAACCTTTTCCTGCTGCAGTTCGGTCAGCAGTTTCTTCACGTCACGGGTTGTGCTCTTGTAGTTCTTGTCGCCGGAACGCAGGGCTTTGAAGTCGAGATAGAAGGCCGGGATTTCGATGACGCCGAGTTTGTAATCGCGGCCATCATGCTGGAGGTTGAGAATCGACTTCTTGGCAGCCTGCTCTTCGAGTTTGACCGCTTCGCGCGTGATGGCGACGACCTTGCTGCTCTGATCATTTGGCGCATTGCTGGCCGGGATCACTTCGAGGCGTACGACCGAGCCCTTGGGGCCTCGAATCAGCTTGACCACTTCATCGAGCCGCCAGCCGATCACGTCGACCATCTCCTCGTCGCTTTGTCCGACACCGATGATCTTGTCTGCCGGTGCGATCTGCTTGCTCTTCTCGGCAGGGCCGGCTGGAACCAGGCGCACGACCTTGACGTGTTCGTTGTCGCTCTGCAGGACGGCGCCGATGCCTTCCAGCGAGAGGCTCATGTTGATGTCGAAGTTCTCTGCGTTGTCTGGCGACAGGTATTGAGTGTGCGGATCGTAGGACTGCGCGAAGGCATTGATATAGGTCTGGAACACGTCTTCGCCACGGGTCTGATCCAGGCGTGACAGCTGGTTCCTGTAGCGTTTGGTGAGCAGTTCCTCGATGGCTTTGGAATCCTTGCCGGCAATTTTCAGCCGCAGCACCTCGTCCTTGACGCGTTTGCGCCAGAGGTCGTCAAGTTCTGCCATATCCTTCGACCAGGCGGCATTCTCGCGGTCAACGAGCAATTCTTCGTCAAGGGTGAAATCGAAGTGATCCACGCCTTTTTCCAGCAGGCTCAGGGCGTAGTGAAGGCGGCCCTGCAGCCGCTCCAGGTGCAGCCTGTAGATGGCGAAGCCGGGTTCGAGATTGCCGTTCTTCAGATGGTTGTCGAAGTCGTTGCGCCATACTTTGAATTTTTCAAGGTCGCCGGCAGTGAAATAGCTGCGCGAAGGATCGAGTATCTCGATATAGCTGTCGAAGATTTTTGCCGAGCGGGCGTCGTTGAGGGGTGGTTTGTTGTAGTGATGCCGCTTGAGCAGTTCAACCACATTCAGGCTGGCAATCACTTGGTCGCGGTCAGGCTGCAGGTAATCCCAGGTGGTGGTGCTTGCCGGTTTGGCCAGGGCAGAAGAGGTCTGGAGGCCGATAAACAGGGCGAAGACGCCGAGAGTCAGGGTCCGTTTGATGCTGAGGGGGCGACGTGAGGCTGGGTAATAACGCATATTAGGCCATCAAGTTGGGCGCCGGCCGCAGTCATGGTCGACGGTGAAAAATAATAGCCCGATGGTAACAGGTGGCTGCGAACGTCAGCGAGTGACGGTTGGGCGAACGCAAGTTTCAACAATATGGAGGCAGCATGAAGGCTTTGCAAGGTATCGAGGGACAACTGGAATGGGCACAACGTGATGCGCCGCAATGTGCTCCTGGGCAGGTGCGTATCCGGGTGGCTGCGGCGGGCCTGAACCGGGCCGACCTGCTGCAGCGCGCCGGGCATTACCCGCCGCCATCCGGCGTGACCGATATTCTTGGCCTGGAGTGCTCGGGCGTGATCAGCGAGGTTGGTGCGGGCAGCGACTGGCAGGTAGGGGATCGTGTCTGTGCCTTGCTGGCGGGTGGTGGCATGGCCGAGGAAGTGGTGGTCGATGGGCGGCATGCGTTGCCGGTTCCCGAAGGGCTGTCGTTGCATGAGGCGGCGGTGATTCCCGAGGTGTACGCCACCGCCTGGCTGAATTTGTATCGGCTCGGCGCCTTGCAATCGGGCGAGAAGGTGCTGCTGCACGCGGGCGCGAGTGGCGTCGGTTCGGCGGCAATCCAGCTGTGCAAGGCCTTCGGCAATCCCTGCTGGGTCAGTGTCGGCTCGGCAGAACGCCTGGAGTATTGTGAGTCGCTTGGGGCTCAGGGTGGTGTGCTGCGCGGCGAAACGCTGGAAGCGCTGCGAGATTTCGCCCCCTTTGATCTGATTCTCGATCCGGTGGGCGCCAAATACGCCGCACTCAACCTGCAGTTGCTTGGAACGGATGCGCGCTGGGTGATGATCGGGCTGATGGGTGGGCGCAAGGGCGAACTGGATTTCGGCGCATTGCTGGCCAAGCGCGTCCAGTTGATCGGCTCGACCCTGCGCAGCCGCGATGCTGACGACAAGGCCGGATTGATGGCGGAGCTGAACGAGAAGGTCTGGCCGCTCCTTGCCAGCGGAGAACTGTCCCCGCGGCTGGAGCGAACTTTTCCGATTGGCGATGTAGAGGCTGCGTTTGAGATGCTGGCCAGCAACACCGTGTCTGGCAAGCTGGCGCTGGTGATAGACCCCAGCCTGCAGTAACCGCCTGGTCATGCAGGGCCGGACGAGAATGCGCCTCTCCGGCCCGCCTGCTGTTCAGGGCAACGTCGGGCTCGAATAGAAGGCGCTGAGTACCTTGACCAGCTGCGCAAGATCCTGACTGCCGGCCAGTTCGCGTATCGAATGCATGCCGAAGGTTGGCAGGCCGATATCCACGGTACGCACGCCCAGCTGGCTGGCGGTGATGGGGCCGATGGTCGAGCCGCAGCCCATGTCGCTGCGGGTGACGAAACTCTGTACCGATACTTCGTTTTCCAGGCAGAGATGGCGGAAGAAGCCCGCTGTTTCGCTGCTGGTGGCATAGCGCTGGTTGTTGTTGATCTTGATCACCGGGCCCGCGTTGAGTTTGGGTCCGTGATTGTCATCGTGCTTGTCTGTGTAATTGGGATGTACCGCATGTGCGTTATCTGCGGAGATCAGCAGCGAGCGGCTGATGCAGCGCTGGAATCCTTCCTCCTCGGGTAGCAAGCGCCGCAGCACCTGCTCCAGGAAGGGGCCGTCCGCGCCGCACATGGAGCTTGAGCCGACTTCTTCATGATCAGTGCAGACCAGAACGCAGGTTTCATCCGGTGCGGCCCGCAGCAAGGCTTGCAGTCCGGCGAAACAGGACAGCAGATTATCCAGCCGCGCGCCGGCGATGAAATCGCCGTGCAGGCCGATGATGGCGGCACTCTGGGTGTCGTAGAAACTCAACTCGAAATCCAGCACCACGTCGGCGAGCAGGCCGTGTTCACGGCTGAGCTGGTCGGCGAGCAGGGCGCGGAAATCCGGGCTTTCCTCGCTGGCGATCTGGGCCAGGATCGGCGGCAGTTCGTTTTGCGGGTTGATGGCCCAGCCCTGGTTGGCTTCCCGGTTGAGGTGAATGGCGAGGCTGGGGATCACGGCAATCGGCAGCTTGAAGTCAATCAGTTGGCTTTCGATACGACCGTTTCGGCTGTAGGTGACGCGCCCCGCCAGGGACAGATCACGGTCAAACCAGGGCGCCAGCAGCGCGCCGCCATACACCTCCACACCCAGTTGCCAGAAGCCCTGGCGTTGCAGTTCCGGTTGCGGCTTGACCCGCAGGCAGGGGCTGTCGGTGTGGGCGCCGATCAGGCGGATGCCGGACTCGATGACCGATTTGCTGCCGAGCTGAAAGGCGATGATCGCGGAGTCGTTGCGGGTGACGTAGTAACGCCCGCCAGGCTCGGTATGCCAGGTCTCGCTTTCGCTCAGCGGTCTGTAACCTGAGGCCTGCAAGGCCTGGGCAAGGCTGGCTGTGGCATGGAACGGAGTGGGGGAGGCCTGGAGAAAATCGATCAGGCCCTGGTTGAGTTCTTCGCGCATGGGGGACTCCGGACGGCAGGACGGCAAAGTCTATCCCATCGCTCAGTGAGACTGCAGTCTGATGCGCTCTGCTTCAGTTCAGGCTCAGAACGGCGCTGGGCAGTCGAAGCGCATCCTTTCGCCGCTCTGTGGGTGAGTCAGGGCGAGCATGCTGGCATGCAGGCACAGCCGTTCGTGGGCATTGAGTGCCTGTTCATGGGCATAGAGACGATCGCCCAGCAGCGGATGACCGATGGACAGCATGTGGACGCGCAGCTGGTGGGAGCGGCCGGTGATGGGGGTCAGTTCAACGCGGCTGTGGTTTGTGCAG
>JADKLW010000683.1_pt1 | contig 12075 bp, 5 predicted proteins | sample 8641881 | NCBI WGS metagenome assembly JADKLW01 (sample SAMN16272185, study PRJNA661076) | feces metagenome | isolation source: fecal sample from diarrhoea affected cattle B | host: Bos taurus | place: South Africa: Lokaleng Village, Mahikeng | collected 2019-09 | reverse complement strand
CGGGGAATATTACCCACTCCGATGGGAGCCTGATCCCTGTCATTGATCACACCATCTTCGTTGAGATCCTTATAGACGAAATCGCCCGGTCCGGGAGTACCAAAATCATAGGATATCCGGTTGGGATCTGCCAGTGTTTCCTCAGTCCAGTAGCCCTGATCCTGATCATAGTCAATCAGGTAACCCCAGCTTTGTCCCAGAGGAAATCCGGTAGAGCGGTATTGGTAAGCATAGGTCTCATCCCGTGGAACTTCGTCCATTGTAATCACTTTATTCTTGTTGTAGGAGATCTGTCCCTTTAAATTGATAAACAGATCATTGTTTATCTGTTTATTATACCCCAATTCAATTTCATAACCTTTGTTGAATATTTCACCCATATTTACTTTGGGTATATTTCCCAGAGGTGTGCCCTGCCATGCGGGGATACTCTGTCTTGTAAGGAGGATCTGTGAACGGTTCTCACGAAACAGTTCGAATTGACCAGTGATATCTTTAAAGAGTGAGAAGTCCAATCCGAGATTATACTTGTTCGCCGTTTCCCAGGTAAGCATCTTGTTACCCAGCAACCCTTCGTTGATCCCTTGTCCTGCTGCAAGACTTCCTGAGAAACCTCCACCCATTCCGATATCATCCAGATAGAGAAAACGGGCGCCGCCCATCTTGTCGTTACCTACTTTCCCGTAAGATGCTCTCAGCTTCAGAAAAGTAAGGATCGGGTTATCTTGTAAGAAAGCTTCATTGGAGATGGCCCAGCCTGCTGAAGCAGAAGGGAAGAACCCAAATCTCCTCTCGGGAGAAAACTGTTCTGAACCGTTATAGCCAAAGTTGAGTTCCGCGAAATAGCGTGATAAATAATCGTAAGTGGCACGACCAGCAAACCCCAGTACATTGAATGGAATCTGTGCACCACCCGAATCCCAGTAGTCTCTTTCCGCACGAATCATACCTCCAAGGGTGTGATCACCAAAAGTGCGGTTGTATAGTAGTTGTCCCTGTACATTGATATTATATCTCGATCCCTGGCCATAGGACATATAGAAGTTATCCTGTTTCAGTTCATGGACAGAAAAAGTAAGCTCATCCGTTGCGGGATCAATAAAAGCCTGATAATCTGTCTGGAACATATTCCCGCGTGTCATGCTGTTGCCCAAGGCATCATAGGAGATCATCCCTCTCATTGTCAAGCCCTTTGTGATGCCTCCCAGGTCAAAATCGAGACCAAACGATGAGTTCAGGTTTGAGCGGGTATCGAGATTGTAACCATACCAGTTCATAATCATAACGGGTGAACGGTCAGCATAATGCCCCACGGTCAGATAGGTAGGATCCAGTGGGCGATCAGCCGGTACCCCGAAACCGGGAAGGGTTGAAGGACCGGGAGAAATAGGCAGGATGGTCTGTGCCTGATAAATCATATCCCTTACCAGCCAGTTTCTGTCACCGCCGTACATCACACCTGGATTAGGCATGTTCACCTTTTCGATATAGGTACCCAAATTGAGAAAAGCACTCATCCATTTGGTCACTTTATAATCGATATTGGAGCGGAAGCTGTAACGATCTAACTTAAATGATGGGTCATATTTCAAGATCTCCTTCGGCAGGGTATTCATATTACCCCCTTGATGGAGGAATCCCACATTCATAAAGTAAGAGACCTTATCTGTACCTCCACTCATATTGGTATTCACTACCGTTTGTGGTGACCAGCGTTTAATCAGCATCCTGTACCAGTCATTACTGGGGTACATCCATTTTCTCAGAGCAGCCTTTGATGCGTAATCCGGATCATTGGGATCAAGCCCTTTAAGCGGATCCTGAAACTTCTCAAAAATATCAGGAGTGAACTGAATATCCATTCCATCGTTTAACGAGGCTTCATTGCGTAGGTTCATGTACTCTATCGATCCGGGCATCTCCGGTTCACGCGTGAGTTTGGAGTAACTCTGGGTGACATTTACCGACAGCTCTGGTTTACCTTCCGTTCCGCGTTTCGTAGTAATAATAAGGACACCGTTTGCCCCGCGTACACCAAAAACAGCTGTGGCAGAAGCATCTTTCAATACTGAGATCGATTCAACCTCGTTGATATCGAGCGTACGGATGTTGTCTCTCGGAACCCCATCGATCAGGATCAGCGGGTTGGTGCCGTTGATTGTGCTGGCACCGCGCAGATACATTGTTGCATCATCCACACCGGGCTGCCCCCCAACACGCTGCATCGAGGTCAAACCGGCAATACGGCCGGATAATGCATTCGCGAGGCTGGGAGATGAGGAAACCCGTAAATCCTTGGTGCTGACGGTGGATATAGCACCTGTTACAGATACTTTTTTCTGTACCCCGTAAGCAATGACAACCACTTCCTCTAATAGTTCTGTATCTTCATTGAGAATAATGTCAATAGATGTTCTACCTCTTACATCAATTATCTGTTTCTGCATACCCACATAAGATACTTCAATTTGCACATCTGGTGGTATGTTGGAAAGGATATACTTTCCGTCATAATTCGTAACTGTACCTTTTTCGCTGTCGCCAACGACTTTGAGTGTAACACCAATGAGAGGTTCGTTCTTTGTGTCTGTTACTAATCCTGTAACAGTTATATTTTGTGCAAATATTCCAATTGAATACATGCACAAAAAAATGAACATGAGCCTTTTCCCAACATTTACTGGAATCGTCTTTTTCATTCTTTCATTTTTTTAGATTATTAAATATGTATTATGTTTTTAGGGTAGGTATTAATAAATCACAATAATTGGTACGCCGGTAATCATTAAGTAAATTAATATATCACAATTAACTCTCTTCACGGTGATAGAACTGATAGAATTTTACACGTTAATTATAAAACCTTTACAAAAATATAAGTTACGAAGCAAATATGGACTGTAATAAATGATATTAAAATAGAGATAAATGATATTTAATGTTAATACCCATCGCCGGCTCTGTTGTCAATATATATTATTGTTTTTTATTAAATGTTTTTATTGTCACCGGACCTAAAAGGCCTGATCTCTCCAGGGGAGAATCAGCAGAATAATGTTTGTGGGTCGTGAAAGTGAAACGTTCACTGGTTCGTTTCTCCCTGTTTGTGATCCAATCAGGCCATCTCCCCTGCTGAATACCATCATCGGCGAATAGTTCATCGCCTATCAATCTGTTCACCCATAGATTTGCCACCTCAATCTCCAGCAGATTATGCTGACTTTTGACCAGTGCAGAGATATCAAGTTTCCATGGGTTTGTCCATACCACACCCACCTCTTTCCCGTTCAATCTTACCCGGGCCATGTTTTTCACTTCTCCCAGGTCGACAAAGAATTTATTGTTCTCTGAAAACGCCTCCGCAGGGATATCAAATGTTTTAGTGTAGGTAGCAATACCGGAGTAATATTTGACCCCCTCATCGGGGTGCAGTGACCAGTCGGTGAGCGAGTCAAACCGAATATTGGCAGGTCCTCCGAAAGTAGGATTAAAAGAAACATCCCATGCTCCGTTGAGCGTTGTGATAATCGACTCGGTTTTAAAAAATGAGTCGGCTTTAGCAGCATTATTTTTTTTGTCAAAAACAATGAAATAACTCTGATAGGGTTCAAACTTCAACGACAGGGTGGTTTGATTGTTACCGGATGTTATATCATCTACTGAATACCTGTTACCCGTAATTGGGTCCCATAGTGTTGCATCTGCTGTACCTGATCTGAAACGACAGGTTGTAGTAACAGATCTATCTGTTTTATTGGATAAAAAATAGATATCCCAATCCGATGAGGTTCGGTGGGTATAGCGAATTGCCTCTTTCTCAGACTGGAAATCTTCCACCACCTTCATCTCACTGAGTATTCCGGAAAGGATATCATAATGGGGATAGAGGTTATCACTGTTATTTTCCAGCTCCTCCCCCCATATAATTTTTCCTTTCCCGTGATGAGATGTAGCTAGTTCCTGTGGCAAGTGCAGATCGCCCCATACCTCTTCTGCTATCTGCCTCACCTCCGCATCACATCCGGGATAACCGGCAAGGCTGGGTGACTTAACAGGAGGAATGCCTACGATGATGGCTCCATCATGAACAAGTGATCTGATCTTTTTTAACAAAGCGGGTGTCATTGTCTTTACTATCGGCAAGACCAGGATGCGGTATGTTGCTCCTTCCGGGAAGAGAATCAATCCTTTATCAACAGTGGCACTGTATAACTGCCCGGGTGCCACCCCGTCAAAGTTATACCCTTTCCTGTCGGGGATAGTGTCAGAGCCGCTCATTGCCGAAAATGGAGGATTGAAAACATGGGGAGCCCCTTCGGGTGTCAGAAAGAGAATGTCGGCAACAGTTCTCCCTTGCTGTAAAATATATTGACAGCGGGATACATACTCATGATAGGCGTTCACCATGGGCCACCATGTCTGGTTCCTGTCCCAGTGCACACCATAAGGACCCATCGTGGCTCCCGGCCTTAGTGAATCATCGAGGAACTGATTCTGAAAAGTGTGGTAGACAAAACGGTTGATACCACCGGCAAATGCCCAGTCTCCCTGATTCTTCATCACCCCCGGATATTGTTTCCATCCCTCACCCGGGTCTGCGGTGAATGCTTCCGCCGCAATAATTGAGTTACCATTCACATGACCGATGGAGGTTGCTTCGATACAGCTGAATGCTGAATTAAATCCATACCCTTTACTCCAGAATTCACACATAGGTACATCAGCAATTGCTCCCAGCTCCAGGTCTGCAGTAGGGTTCATGTCGTAAGGTTCGATGGAGAAACCCATATTGTGCTTTTTTGCATATCTTTTGGCCTCCATGGCATGGTTCTCAATCACCAGCTCTTGTGATGTCAGGCGCAGATCCCAAAGAAACCGTTCGCTCAGCTCGTAGTTTTCTACGACTCTTCCCGATAAAACCGGATAATAATGGAGGGGATCATAACCTCTCAGTTGTTTGAACTCCTCTCTGAAATTCCGGCTCCAGTTTTGTGCACCCATTTCCCAACTGTCCATGTGCAGTCTTCTTAATCCTCCTTTTGCATTCTTCTCAGGGATACCCGTTTTGTTTAAAAGGGAGCCAATGAAATGGTTCAGATGATTGTTCAATGCTTCTTTGTCAAACTTATCGGATTCGAATCCCAATCCCGGTAAGGGGGCGGGTCTTGTGGAAGCACCGTTATTCCGGCTCACAAAGCGCATGACAACCCATTTTCCTTTCGGTGCATCCCATTTTAATCGTCCGTTTTCATCCATTTTTCCTGTCAGATCAATGATCTTTTCCTTATCAATGGCTTCACCTGTCATTTCCGGATAGGTAATATCAGAAAGAATATAGGGTTTTACCCCCGCAACGGAGGTATAGGGTGTACGATAATAGAGTGCTTTTTCATCAATATCCTGTATGGAATCTCTTTTTGGGGTATATGGGAAAGCGATTACTGCGATCTCTTCATGAAAATCGTTCCATTGATTGATTAGTTCTGCAGGCAGGCCAAAATAGGGATTTTTAGGGGGCGGTACCGGCAGCGTGATATCGGTCGGTTTCCCTCCATCAATGATGAGAGAGCCGGATACGATATGCTGCATCGATTCTTCGGGTTTAACCCAGGGACCACCACTCCCCGTCCAGCCGGGACCCAATCCCAACGATATCTCAATCCCCAATCTCTCGGCTTCTTTTACCGCATGGGCAAACAGGCGCTGCCACTCATCACTGAAGAAGTCAACATTGCCTCTGGGAACACCCACATTCACTTCAAGATACATCAGGTTTCCTATGCCTGCCTCTTTCATTGATTCAAGATCTTTTGTCAGTGATTCCCCGGTTATGTTCCCGTCCATGAAGTACCAGTAAACGCCGGGTTTTGCACTATCTGGCGGGGATGAAAATCCTTTTTCAAGATCACCTACACTTTGCGATTTTAAACTCAGTGAGCACAAAATAAAGAGAAGTAATATAGTTACATGATATGTTTTCATAATTTTCAGGTAATAAGGGTTATTGCTACTGTTTTGTAATTACAATCAGCCATTCATTGTTATCAGGGGCACTGAATTGCGTTGTACCTGCCATGCTCATTTTTTGAGGTCTTTTATCGAGCCATTCACCTGTTCCAGGATTGATATACCTGACGACATAGTTCGCTTTGGCCTCTTTTAAATGAAGTGCCGTGCTTCCTCCGTCGGGAAGAAAGATGAGATAGACCCTGTCCGATTTATAAGCTATATAGGCTTCGTTTCGGGAACTGTCAAGCAGTGACTGACTCTCTGCTTTCAGATCCCACAGCTTTACAAGTGACTCGATCTTCCTGGCTGCTTTGATGGATGAGATTGAGAACTCAGAGAGTCCGAGGCCGCTTTCGGGACGGTGAAAGCGAACGGCTGCGGCTCCAGCCAACAGATGTAACCACCAGCGCTCAATTGCCTGTTCTGTTGAGCCATGCCTGCCGTTATCCGAGCCGTAGGTTTTGACAATATTCAGTGGCCTCGGTGTCGCCTCCATATAGTCATATACCCATCTGACACTATTCCATAATTTTTCACCCGTCTGATGTGTATTCTGCGAAATCTCACCAAACTGGTATCGCTCAGGGTGATCGAAAGTACGCTTGTGACTTGTTGATTGGAGGTTCCAGTCATCCCACATCTCAGTGACGCAAATATTTTTTCCTTTCTTTTGGGCAACAGCAGTGATGAAATCGCGCCAGTAGATGGACCACTCTTCCTCTCCCGATGTCTCGTTGTCAATACAGTAGAGGATATGATCATAGTTCAGTGTGTAGGAGAGGATTTTTTCCACATATCTGCATTGAACGGATAGCAGCAGCTGGTTATTCTGTTGTTGGGGAGTGGTAAAGAAAAAAGGTTGTCTGTTTGATCCCGGATGATCGGGATATGCATCTTTCAGTCCCGATTCTTTTTTATTATAATTGATATTGTTGTTTGGATTGTAAGGGTTTGCATCCCAGTTCTTCTGAGAATAATCAAACCTGTCCCACAGTTCAATCTGAACAATAATGTTCCGTCTGGCCGTCTCTTTCAGGAAAAAATCAAAACGTTTCCAGTAGGCTTCGTTCCATTGATTCAGATCATATCGCCCGTCGTCATTCTCGCTGAACGGATATAGCTCAAAACCTTTATCCCGGCGATCGCTCATCGTGTTTCTTACGTAATTGGCGCCGATCTTCTTCATGTTGTCGAGATGCGGAACCAACATCTCTGCGGGCCACTGAAACAGATTATCATCATCACTCGCTCCAAGCAGCATAACCGGTTTACCTTCATATTGCCAGAAACGTGGATTTTTATCCCATGGCTGGATAGTGTGCTTATCATAGTGATTCATCTTCTGTGAGGAGCAACTCACAGCAGAACAGATAAATAGAAACAAGTAAACTAATTTTCTCATCTTGTAGAAAAGTTTCAGAATGCATAGTAACGTTACCAATTATTGGCTTCTTCCATAAACCTCAGTTTCCGGTCTGCAGATCTTTTGTAAGCACAATGGTATGACATGCATCCGGACCATGAATATTTAAATTCAGGGCACCGCTGCCATCTGTCATGATTGTTGTTGAATCCACCGGACTCCGGTATTGATCGAGCAGCCTGAGCTCCCATTGGCCCTCCTGGACACCCTCCAGGCGGGTTGTCGTTCTGTGGGAGAATGCGTTCACAATCACTACAGTCCCGGGCTCACCGGTGACTTCAATCAGTCCCGGCACCGCTTCAAAGAACCCGAAGAACCTCTTTTCCCCCCTTTCAATTCTTATAGCTGCAGAGGGAGGTGTGGGCAGGAGAGAGGTCATGCAACCTAAAACCAGCTCCTCTTTGTTTGCCTCATAAAATTCTAACCATGCTTTAATGATTCTGTTGTGCCCGGATGGTGAGTCAGCCAATATAGTTGAAAATGAAGGTACCCCTGCCATCGTGATACTTGCCATCTGACGGGCAACATTCAAATCACTTTCACTGATTGCCCAACTGGTACAACATGCGTGGGTTAACACTCCCTCTCCAAATGTTTTCATTAAGATCACATCACGTCGGTTCATGTTATAATCTTGCGGAACATCCATCGGCCATATGTGCGTACAGAATGTTTTCGAGTTCAGATTGGCATAAGGACGACGCAAAATAATGAGTGCATTTGGATTTAAACCGGTTGCTTTGTGGTATAGTGATTGCATCAGCATCGTGTAGGCCGAAAATATATCTGAAGAGATAATCTCTTTTCCCTGAGGGGGAGCATCCACTTCAACCGGGAATTCTAAAAAATCGTACCAGAGCCCATCAATATCGTAGGTGGTGAACAGATGCTCCCAGGAAGTGAGCAAGTAGTCCTGCACTTTCTTGAGCCTCGGGTCCAGGTAAGGTGTTGCCACGCCGTTCACCCGGAGCAGACAATCATTCATCTTGATCCATGCATTTGCATTTTTGCCCATAAGCAAAGGGGCCACATGTAAAATGACGCGTTGACCTGCGGCATGCATCTCCCGAATCATTCCCGCTGCGTTCGGGAATCGATTTGAGAAACTGTAATCACCTTCATTCTCAAAGGAATAACCTTTTCCCTTTGGTATGTTCCAGCCTGCATCTATCTGGATGGTTGTGACTCCAAGCAGGCTGGCACGTTGCGCATCATCCCTGATCACTGTTTCATTAATCTCATCAGCATGGGCATACCAGGAGTGCCACATAGGATTCAATGCCCACTCACTTATCTGTTCAGTTTTAAACTTGCGGGCAGCGTCCACAGCCCGGCTATATCCCCTGAGTGCTTCAAACCAATCAACTTTTGTGTTGGCATTCAGATAAAGCGCATCGGAATAGGTAATTAATCCGGCTCCCATTGAAGGAGCCATGCGATTCATGTTCACTCTGACATAGCTATTGGCAATGCCAGGTGCTTCACCTCCGTTACCCGGATCATAGGTAGAACCCTCAATCACAGTTTTCGGATTCTGGTCTATAAGACCGATAGTAAATCTGTTCTTTCCGTCGGTCTGTTGCATCCAGATCAGAGGATGATTGTCATGGACAGTGGTGATATGGTTGAAACGGAAAGGTAAATCAACGAAATAGTTTTGCTGACTCATTCTTTGAGGATGGAACAATTTGTATACTCCTGCATAGCTGGTTTTACATTCGATGTTGTTCGATATCACTTTAAAGGGTTGATTGTCTGTTCTTCTGATATCCCAACGGATAAGACGAGCTAATGTGTCGGGTGCAGACTCAGTGATTTGTAGTTCATAGGGGCCGCTGCTATATTTGCCCGCAGGTGAGGAGTGACCGGAAAGTGGATGATAGATCCACAGGCCAGCTGCCGGCTCCAGTTCCAGGGACATTCTGAACTTACTCCGGAATGTTTGCCAGTCTATCGTTTTGCTGATTTGTGCATAGAGCGGTTCCTTATCTTCCGGAACTGACGCCATCAACTCCACTTCGCCTAATCCACAGGTCTGAATTGTTGAATAGGAACTTGTAATGACAATACGGATCTTACGGTATGATTGGTTATTGATTGTTTTGGACCACTTTGCGTCGGAGACATCCGGAAGAACGCCCCTGGCAATCATTTCGAATGTGGTTCCGTCTTCGGAGCCCTCGATAATAAAACCCTTGGTGTGGTACATACTCCCTATCCATCGGGATTGATACAGATTAATTTGCGTGAGACTGTGTTGTTCTTTGAAAGTGAATGTAAGTGATTGAGGTAATTGAGCGTTGTCTTTACTCAACCAGCTATTTCCTGTCTCATGCATGCCCTCCGCTACATTATTGGCTGAATAAACAGCAGCATGTTCAGAGGAAGCAGTTACCTCAGTTCCCCAGACCGGGAGAGCAACATTCACAATTTTATGAGATGCATGCAAGTAAAATAGCTCTCCTGCAAAAAGAAAAAATAGCTGTAAGAAAAATCGGTTTCTCATTCTGTTGGATACATTAAATTAAGACATCTGACCGATCTGATCGATTGTCAATGAGTGAATGAGTATTGTTTAATCAGCATCAATAACCGGAAATCTAATCCATATGAAAAACCTCTACCAGGGGAATAGATACCGGTGAATTGTCCTCATTTACCACCATGATGTCGGCCATATAATCCCACCACTTCTGTATTAACAGATTGTCAGACAGCTCCTGAGACGATCTGCTACCCTCGATTTTCTGAAAGGCAAAGAGCACATTTGATTCTTTGTCCCAGTAGATTGAATAGTCACTGATCCCGTTGTCTGACAACAATCGTTTCAGTTCAGGCCATATAGTGGCATGTCTTTTTTCGTACTCTTGTTGATAACCGGGTTTCAGAAACATCTTAAAAGCTTTTCTTTCCATAATTTCTATGTGTTGGTTTATTGATCAACTCCAATCAAAAAATATATCATATCATTATTTGGTGCAATCGAACTGGCTTTAAAGAGCTCGTTGTTCTTTTATTTATAAATGTTCAGCAATCATGTTTTGAACCAGTTGTAATTAAGGAACGAGAATATCGGCAACAATCTGAACACAATTTTATAAATAAGAGAAAGGGAAATTGAAAAAATAATTTTTTACATATTGTTCATTACGTGTTTAATCCTTGAAATAGAATTTATGTTATTTTGACTCTTATGGCGTGATTAGGTTGGGAATAATGTTAAATATCTGCAAAATTATGATTTACAAAAGTAAAAATGGTTACAAAAATGATATAGATGCTGAGATTTTTGATATAATGTCCACATGCATCATTTTTACGGTGACATAAAAATGATCAACGATCACAGTGAATGTAAGAACTCTGCCATCGGCGTGCAGATCCTCACCATAACGTAGTGTGATCTTTGTGCCAGCAGGAGCATTTACTTTAATCCCGGCAACACCGGCAAAGATCTGTCCCATATCTGCGATAAATACTCCCTGCCGGTATTCGTAGATCTTAACAGGTTTCAGCTTATGTGTTACATGTATAGGTGGTTGCCTTTGCGCGGACATCACACCCGGAGGTTCAGAAATCACTGTAGCAGGCTCCCAGCCTTTATAGCTTGTTAGGGAGATATTCCAATCCGGAATTTCCAGACGGGCATCATACTATTCACCCAAATATACCTTATTCCGGATTGCCGGACCGGGAGAGGTCTCCCGGCTGGCATCCGTAGGTATGAATGAGGGTCATTCATCTTGTTAAAAACGATAAGCGGACAGCTGACCGTAGTAAGATAAACGCGACCACGGGTATAGGATGGATTAGCTGTCTATGCTTTCATTTAATGAAGCATCTGATCCATTCCAGGTACGATTCCATTCAAAACAGTCATTCTCGTGGGGATACATATCCGGACCCTGTGAGCACCAAATGCCATTTTTTTGCAAAAGTCTGATATTGTAAATCAGTTGCAATGGATTTACCGGACTCTTCCATTGTACATCAATGTTGGCGGATGAATATTCCCTTCATGGTGAAGGTATTCATCTATCTGATAATCTTCACCTCCCCGGGAGCATCGATCTCACTTTTCACTTTCCCGTCCGCCTTTTTCACATGCTTCACTTTCACAATACCGTAGGGGGTGGGGAAGGTACCCTCAGCAAACGCCAGACTTCCCAGGTTGGGACGTACCTGAATCACTTTGGATCCCGGTTCGATCACCTTAATCCCCAGGACATGAGCGGTTAACCATGATGTCGGTCCGGAGGCCCAGCCATGACAGAGGCTTCCGCGCAGTCCGATATAGCAATGATCACCACCATCGGCATGAATGTCGAACATGTCGGCGGGGGTTAACTGATCTATTCTGGCCGCTTTTGTTCTTTCGGCGTAATCGAAATTTTCCCAGAAAGTAGTTGCTCCCAGGTCAAGCATAGCTCCCCAGTAGTCAGAAATGATATCCATGCCCTCCTGGTATTTTCCCGCCTTGGCCAATGCCTCCAGCATGTAATAACCGTAAAAGGTGGCGAAATCATTCGCACCCTCATTGAGGATGACGGAGGATGCGCTGTTCAGTGATGTTAAATCGGCCAGTGCAAGGAGAGCAGCAGCCTGTTTGTTGTCATGGTCGGCGGGAGTGTGCTTCCTTAATG
>JADKLW010000274.1_pt2 | contig 12080 bp, 11 predicted proteins | sample 8641881 | NCBI WGS metagenome assembly JADKLW01 (sample SAMN16272185, study PRJNA661076) | feces metagenome | isolation source: fecal sample from diarrhoea affected cattle B | host: Bos taurus | place: South Africa: Lokaleng Village, Mahikeng | collected 2019-09 | reverse complement strand
AGCGCAGCGTGCCGCGCACTTCGTGAATGAAGTTGTTGTCGATATAGTAGGGGCCTTGGGCGACAGTCAGCCCCACATCGCCATTGGAGAGCTGGGGGATATAGACCATCCGGTATCCCAAGTCGGCGACGATTGCGCCCATGTCATAGGTCACGCCCGCCATCAGCGCAGCTGCCGGCGTATAGGTGCCGCCATCGGGGTCACGGCCAGTCCAGGGCCCGCGGCTTTCCAGCCAGTTATAGGCGCCACCGATACCGGCGCCGGCATAGGCGCCGAACCCACCACTAGCCGAACCATAGTCCGAGAAGCCGAAATCGTAATAGGCGTTGGCCAGAAGAATGGTCGAGCGCAAGTTCAGTTGCTGTCCCCGCACATTGGCAAGGCCCTCGTTGCGCAGATGATCGAGCGTCAGGTCAAAACGAGGTCCATAGCCAGTTTCGTACCCAAAGCCGGCACCGAAGCTATAGCCACCGCCCCATTCGGTGGGCGTCTCGGTAACAATTCCGCCGCTGCCGCCAGCCGGGCAACCTAGCCCACTCGGGCAGAAATACCGCTGCCGATCCGCCCAATAGGCGTTGGCGCCGACGCTGCCGCGCAGGTAGAACGAGCCCTGCACACCGTAGTCCACGTCGGGAATTTCGATGATCGGGGGGTAGTCGGGGAAATCGGCTGCTGTTGCAGTGCCGGCAATGAGTGCGGCTCCTGCCACCATCATCGCAGCGATGAACTTACGCATGTGAAAGGTCCTCAATTGCTCGACACATGTCGATTGCAGGCAATATCGGACGTTTCTCTTAAAGTACGCTTAACCTAACGACTTAACCCTAACAATATTGAACGGCCGCGATATAGTTAACGCAAGGTGAAGAAATCAGGCGACTTCCCGGATTGCAGCCTCGATCTGGGAAACCACTGTGGTTACCAATGAGGCATCGTCCGCCTCTCCCATGACGCGGATGACCGGCTCGGTTCCCGATGCCCGCACCACGAGCCGCCCACCCTGGCCGAGCATGGACTGGCCGTCGGCAATGGCCTGGATGACCAGCTTGTGTTCCAGCGGCTTGCCGGACTTGAACTTCACGCTGCGCAGCAGCTGCGGCACCTTGGTAAATCGCGCACAGATCTCGGAGACGCTGCGCTCCTCCCCCTTGAGCACTGCCAGCAGTTGCAGCGCCGCAACGAGACCGTCGCCCGTGGTCGTGAAATCGGAGAGGATGATGTGGCCGGACTGCTCGCCACCGACATTGAAGCCCTTGGCCCGCATGGCTTCGAGCACGTAGCGGTCGCCCACCTGGGTGCGCTCGAGGGTGAGGCCAAGCGAGGTCAGGTAACGCTCGAGGCCGAGATTGGACATGACCGTGGCGACAATGCCGCCACCCATCAGCATCTGCCGTTCCAGCCAGCTCTGGGCGATCACCGCCATGAACTGGTCGCCGTCGACCACTTCGCCCTTCTCGTCCACGATGATGACGCGGTCGGCGTCGCCATCCAGCGCAATGCCGATATCGGCGCGCACTTCCTTGACCTTGGCCGACACGGCCTCGGGCGCAGTGGAGCCGACCTTGTCATTGATGTTGAAGCCGTCAGGCTTGTCGCCGATGGTGAAGACCTCGGCGCCAAGCTCCCACAGCGCGATCGGGGCGACCTTGTAGGCCGCACCATTGGCGCAATCGAGCACCACGCGCAGACCCGCCAGGTCCGTGTTCCGCGGCAGGGTGCGCTTGGCATATTCGATATAGCGCGTGCGCGCTTCCTCGTCGCGATGGGCGCGACCGATATCCCGGCCATGGGCCAGCGATGCCGACATGTCGCTGTCGATCAGCCGCTCGATTTCGCGTTCGACATCATCGCTGAGCTTGTACCCGTCCGGGCGGAACAGCTTGATGCCATTGTCGTCATAGGGATTGTGCGAGGCGGAAATCATCACACCCAGATCGGCGCGCAGCGACCGTGTCAGCATGGCGACGGCCGGTGTCGGCATCGGGCCGAGCAGGTAGACATCCATGCCCACCGCGGTGAAGCCGGCGGTCAGCGCCTGTTCCAGCATATAGCCGGAGCGGCGCGTGTCCTTGCCGATGACGACGCGGTTGCGATGCTCGCCGCGCACGAATTTATGCCCCGCGGCCATTCCCACCTTGAGGGCCAGTTCGGGGGTGAGCTTGTCGCCATTGGCCAGCCCACGGATCCCGTCCGTACCGAAATACTTGCGTACCATTTGTCTGTCCCCTCGCCCGGCCGAGGATGCCGGTCGCTTCGGATAATACCACTTTTGGCCGGAATAACGGAAATTGCGCGCAGGAAAAAGGGCCGCCTGACGGCGACCCTCAAATTCTGCACCGGTTCTAGCCGTTGGGCTGCGGCTCGAGGCCCGCCTCGGGCGGGGCATCGGGCCGTTTCTTGCCCGACTTGCCGGCCGACGGCACGCCGCTGACCTTGGTCGAGGGCCCGCTATCGTCGGGACGCACCGGCTGCACACCATCCATCAGGGCGCGCAGTTCGTCGCCGGTCAGCGTCTCGTATTCGAGCAGCGCCTGGGCGATTGCTTCCCACTCGTCGTGATACGTGGTCAGGATTTCCTTGGCCGAAGCCTCGCCATCCTCGATCAGCTTGCGCACTTCCTGGTCGATGATGCGCGCCGTATCGTCCGACATGTGCTGGGACTGCGTCACCGAATGGCCCAGGAACACTTCCTGGTCATTCGACTTGTAGCGCACGCGGCCGAGCTTCTCGCTCATGCCCCATTCCATCACCATCGAGCGGGCCAGGCTGGTGGCCATCTGGATGTCGCCCGAAGCTCCGCTCGTCACCTTGTCAGGGCCGAACTTGATGATCTCGGCCTCACGGCCACCGAACAGCATGGTCAGGCGCGCCAGGGCTTTTTCCCTGGAGAAGGAATAGCTGTCGCTCTCGGGCAGGGTCATCACCATGCCAAGGGCGCGGCCGCGCGGAATGATCGTCGCCTTGTGGATCGGATCGATGCCGGCAACCTTGAGCGCGATGATGGCGTGGCCGGCCTCGTGATAGGCGGTCAGCTTCTTCTCGTCCTCGGACATGGCCATGGTGCGGCGCTCGGCGCCCATCATGATCTTGTCCTTGGCATCCTCGAACTCGGCATGGGTGACGAAGCGCTTGTTGCGCCGCGCCGCCATCAGGGCCGCCTCGTTGACGAGATTCATCAGGTCTGCGCCCGAGAAGCCGGGAGTGCCACGAGCCAGAACCTTGAGATCCACATCGGGGGCCAGCGGCACCTTGCGAACGTGGACCTTGAGCACCTTTTCGCGACCCGACACGTCAGGGTTGGGCACCACGACCTGGCGATCGAAGCGGCCCGGACGCAGCAGCGCCGGATCGAGAACGTCGGGACGGTTCGTGGCAGCGATCAGGATGATGCCTTCATTGGCTTCGAAGCCATCCATCTCGACCAGCAGCTGGTTCAGCGTCTGTTCGCGCTCGTCGTTACCGCCGCCAAGACCGGCGCCACGCTGGCGACCGACGGCGTCGATTTCGTCGATGAAGATGATGCAGGGCGCGTTCTTCTTGGCCTGCTCGAACATGTCGCGGACGCGCGATGCGCCCACGCCGACGAACATTTCAACGAAGTCGGAACCCGAAATGGTGAAGAAGGGCACATTGGCTTCGCCGGCAACCGAACGGGCCAGCAGCGTCTTGCCGGTACCCGGAGGGCCGACGAGCAGCACGCCGCGCGGAATACGACCGCCAAGCCGCTGAAACTTGCCGGGATCGCGCAGGAATTCCACGATTTCCTCGAGGTCCTGCTTGGCCTCGTCAACGCCGGCAACGTCTTCAAACGTTACCTTGCCCTGTGACTCGGTCAACAGCTTGGCGCGCGACTTGCCAAAGCCCATGGCGCCACCGCGGCCACCACCCTGCATCTGCCGGATGAAGAAGAACCAGACGCCGATGATGACGATGAAGGGCAGCCAGGACGAGAGCAGGATAGTCCAGAACGGGCTCGATTCAGGCGCCTGGGCCGTGATCGAAACGCCGCGATCCTCGAGCCGCGAAATCACGTCGGCGCCAGCCGGCAGCACGGTCTCGAACCGCGTTCCGTCGCGCAACGTGCCCGAGACGACATCGTCGGTGATGGTCACGCTGGTGACGCTGCCCGCTTCGATATCGGTCACGAACTGGCTGTAGCTCTTGTCGGCTACGGAAATGGAGCGGGTCGAGGACTGGAAGACCTGGAACAAGCCCATCAGCATAAAGAGAATGACCAGCCAGATGGCGAAGTTGCGGAAGTTTCCGTTCATCAATCCTGTCCCGGAGAGGCGACGCCAAGGAGGGGCGCGCGTGAGCCGAATGTATGTCCGGCAATAGGGCGTTACAAGGGCAAGACCTGCGGCCCTTTGGGCGCCCCGTCCAGTCATATTGTCGCGATTGGGTTAATACGCCGTGGGGATTCGGTTGGTTCCAAAACACCGGCTGAAGCACCATGCCGATCGGGAATCGTGATCGACCGACAATCAGTCGATCAGCAATTGCACCTTGATGCGGTCGTCGAACGACCAGCCGCCCAGTGACAGCACGCCGCCCGAGCCGTCGCGAACGATGGGCGCCGTGCGGATCGCCTCGGCGGGCGCGGTGACCTTGAAGCCCAGGAATTCCTCCAGGCGGTGGCGAGGCAGATAATCGGCAACGCTGGCGGTGAGGTCCGTCTCGGCGGAGGCATTGATGATGCGAAAGCGTTCGTCCCAGACCAGTTCCCCATGCGCATCGAGCCGGGCATCGGGCGGCATGGCGCGGCCGGGTTCGCGGGCAACGGCAATCGCCCCGTTCTTGAGCCGCACGACACAGCCCAGCACCGTGGTCGACTTGGGCAGCTCATTCTCGGCAATGGCGCGGCGCAGCCGTTCCACCTGCCCCAACGCACGCGGCTTCTGCCGCCCGCCGACGATATTGAGAGTACGAGCCAGCAATCGGGTGGAAATGGCCGGGGCCAGGCCGACAAAGGGCGCTAGTTCGATACTGGCCGCACCGAACCCGTCGAGACGCACGATTTCGCCGAAACAGCCATCGGCAATCTGGGCGATCGCAGTGTCGGCATCGGCCATGCGCGCGGCTAGCAGCGACAGGGCGGCACTATCGAGCCCCAGTTCGGCAAGGTGCGGCATGGCTTGGCGCCAGCGGACGCGTTCATACTGTCGATCGGTATTGGAGGGGTCTTGCGCTGGAACCAGACCTGCCGCCGCGACCGTGGCGCGCAGCGCTGCAGGATCGATCCCCAGCAGGGGTCGATGGACCAGCACGCCTTCGATCCGGCTGGTGGGCATCATGCCCTTGAGCCCTTCGATGCCGCTGCCATGTGCCATGCGCATCAAGACGGTTTCGGCCTGGTCGTCGCGATGGTGCGCAGTGAGCAGTACCTCGACGCCATCCTCGGCCATGGCCGCGCCCAGCAGCCGATAGCGCGCGATCCGCGCCGCCTCCTGAAGCCCCGCTGCCGGCTTCTCGCCGGTCCAGGTGAGGCCCCTTGCCGGAAGGCCCAGCGCCGCGGCAGCCTCGATCACCATCGCTACCTCGGCCGGCGCCTCGGCGCGCAGGCCGTGATCGACCGAATAGACATGGAGCCTTGGTGGCTGGGCGAGGCCGGCCGTCCATCTCTGCGCCAGCAGCATCAATGCCAGGCTGTCGGCGCCGCCCGAAACCGCCAGCCCGATCGCGGGCTGATCGGCCACCCCCGCAAACAGCGCCTGCAGTTCGGCCGGTTCATCCAGCCCTGCCATCATGCGGGCGGACATTCAGCCTTGGTCTTTTCCTCTGCTAACCGCGTCATGAGCGCCGGGTTGAGGTCAGTAAAGCGCCTGTCGACTTCGGAAAAGGTACGGCAGGCCGTCTCGCGCTCGCCCGCACCCGACAGCGACATGCCCAGCTTGAGCAGCAGGTCGGGCGCACGCGGGTCATCCGGGGCCTTCTGGAATGCGGCGAGCAACACCTCGGCCGCTTCGTCATAGGCAGCACGCTGCAAAAGCGTGTCACCCAGCAGGCTTGCGGCTTCGGCGGCCTGTTCATTGTCGGGATAGAGCGCAATGAACTGGCTGAACTGGTCCTCCGCAAAGGCATAGTCCCCACTGGCCAGGGCCTCGTAGCCGGCAGCAAACTGCGCATCGGCGTCGGCATCGCCGGTGGCCGTGGCCGCCGGATCATAGCTCAGGTCGAGCGGCTGGCCGGTTGCCAGATCGACGCCGCCACTGGCGCCCGTCCCCACCAGCGGATCGGCCGACTCCCCCAGCTCCTCGCCAGGCATGGCACTGCCGTCATCGAAGGTCGGGTCGAACTCCACCTCGCCGGGAAGCGGCCGCACGCCCTGCTCGGGAATGTCCGTCATCGGCGCAGTTTCGCCAGCGGCATCGGGGGTCTGCGGCAACGCCTCGGGCCGCGTCACGCCGCCTGGTTGGGTTGCCGCATCAGTTTTTCCCCCAGCACCGCCTTCCAGCGCCTGAAAGCGGAATTCATTGTCCTCGGCCATGCGATTGACGATTTCCTGCAGCTGCGTCAGCTGAAAGGTCAGGCCCTCGATCTGCCCATTGAGCAGGCGGTTCTGCTCCTCGAGCTGCTGGATGCGCACCACCAGCTGAGCGGTATCCGCCTGAGCCATATGGATGCGGGCCGGCTGCGGCTGATTGGTAAAGGTCAGCCCTCCCAGTTCGGCAGGCGGCAGACCCGGCTGCTGCGCCGACATGCTCTGGGCGGTGAAGCCGAGTGCAACGGCAACCGTGCACAGCGCCACCCGCCCCGCTCTTGCAATGGACGATAACCTCAAACGACGCCTCCGACATGCTGGATTCAATCGCACCAACATGGTGCCGATGGCGCTGCGGATAAAGAGCAATTTTGGTGAAAAGAAAGCGCCCGGGCCAAATACATGGCTCCGGGCGCTATTGCCTCCAGTTTGCACTGGATTGCACAGGCTTTTCGGTTCGCGAAAAGCCGTATCTTTACTGGACGACAGTGACCGCGCGGCGGTTCTGGCTCCAGCAGGAAATGTCGTTGCAGATCGCCACCGGGCGTTCCTTGCCGAAGGACTGGCTGGTGATGCGCTGCTGGTTGACGCCGCGCGACACGAGATAGTTCACCACCACCGAGGCGCGGCGGGCGCCCAGCGCGATATTGTATTCGCGAGTGCCGCGCTCGTCGGCATGGCCTTCGATCATGATGCGGTAGTTCTGGTACTGGTTGAGCCAGGCCGCCTGCTTGTCCAGCGTGGCCGAAGCCTCGGCGGTCAGCGAACTCGAATCCGTTTCGAAGAACACGCGGTCACCGACCGAAACCAGGAATTCCTGCTGGCTGCCCGGCGCGCCGCCACCCGGCCCCAGATTGCCGACGCCGGTCGGCATGGTGTTGGGGGTGCGCGAACAGGCCGCTACGACCACCACGAAAAGCAGCATCGCGGCGGCACGCAATGCGGTGTTGAAGGGTGCGGTAATGACCACGAGGGAGCTCCTGAAAGGCAACAATCTTAAGCACGGCATTTACCGCGCTTAGTCTTAAGGCCGGGTTTGCCAACGTGGTTAATCTTGTCCTATTCGGGCGCGAATGTGGCAGGAAACCGGGCTTTTTCGTGATGGTGCAGTTTCGCCACAGGGGCGCAGCACCATCACATTAAGGTTAAGCGTCGAGCCTCCGCGGGGCAAACCGCTCCAGTGGAACAACATGAGGTGAGAGGCCCATGAGGGCTACGCCCGAACGGCAATACCCTCTCTTATCCGCTTAGGCGCGCAGTCCCGACCACGCCGGATCGCTGGCATAGCTTTCGGTGGGAATGGTGATGAGGTTCCGTCCCCAGATATCGACGCTCATCAGCTTGGGGCCGTCATTGCCGCCCGGATCCTGGAAGAACATGATTACACGCCCATTGGGTGCCCAGGTCGGGCCCTCCGCATGGAAGCTCGTATAAAGCATGCGCTCGCCCGAGCCATCGGGGTTCATGATGCCGATATTGAACTGGCCGCCCGACTGGCGGGTAAAGGCGATCAGATCGCCCTTGGGTGACCAGACCGGGGTGGAATAGATGCCCTGGCCAAAGCTGATGCGCTGCGCATTGCCGCCCGAAGCGCCCATCATGTAGATCTGCGGTGACCCACCGCGGTCGCTTTCAAAGACGATGCGGGAGCCATCCGGCGAATAGGACGGGCCGGTATCGATCGCCGCGCCTGAAGTCAGCTGCTGCGGCGTGCCGCCGCCCGTGCCCACGACATAGATATTGGTGGCGCCGGCCTGCTCGACCGAAAAGGCGACGGTGCCGCCATCGGGCGAGAAGCGCGGCGCAAAGGTCATGGCCCCGACATTGGCGAGGCGCTGCTGGCGACCGGTGGAGAGCTGCAGCAGGTAGACCTGCGGATTGCCCTCGGCAAAGTTCATATAGACCACCATGTCGCCATTGGGCGAGAAGCGCGGCGTCAGCGCCATGGTCGAGCCATCGGTCAGGTACTGCACATTGGCGCCGTCCTGATCCATGATGGCGAGGCGCCGCACCCGGTTGGCCTTGGGGCCGCTTTCGGCTGTGTAGATGACGCGCGTATCGAAATACCCGGTGCCGCCCGCCAGCGATTCATAGATCGCGTCCGAAATGATGTGGGCAACACGGCGAGAGGAGTTGGGATCGGTATTGTAGCTCTTGCCGACCACCTGGGCGGCCTGCTGGGTGTCCCAGACGCGGACGGACGAGGAAATCGTGCCGCCCCGCTCGACGCCGCCCATCACCAGCGCATCGACATTGGCCGTGCGCCAGGTGTTGAAATCGGGCGTTCCATTGGGGTCGCCCACCTGGACCGGCAGCGAGGCCGGATCGAGCGGCAGGAACAGACCCGAGCGGCGCAGGTTCGCGCGCACGATATCGGCAATCTCCTTGCCGAAGGTCGGATCGCTCGAGGCGAAATCGGGAATGGCGATCGGCAGCGGCTGGAAATTGGCGCCCTCCACCACGATGCGCAATTGCGCCATGGCCAGAGAAGAGCCTGCAAGCAGCGCGCCGCCAGCCAGGCCCAGCTTGAGCGCATTGCGCCTTGTCATCAGGGTCATGTCACGTCTCCATTCTCGCCGTGGCCGCCACTATGCGCGCCGCACAGCCCAATTCAAAATCATGGCCGCAGTTCCACTTCTATCTGCCGCCATTCGTTATAAGCATCTGCCGAAAGCATCTCGTAGGGGCCGCAGGACGTCACCGCCCGCTGCGCCGCCCGTGCCACCGCGCCACCGGCCGGCGAGGCATCGGCCGAGATGATCTGCGTGTTGGCCACGGTCCGATCGGCATTCATGGTCACCATCAGCCGCACATTGAGGCCGCTATTGATATCGCTGGGCAACAGATTCCAGCAGGTCTTTATCCGCGCCACCAGTCCATCGATGGCCGACTGGCTGAGCCGCGCCGATGTGCCGCCGGTATCACCCAGAGTGGGTGTGCCACCCTGCCCGGTCGTACCGCCCGTCGTCCTATCGGTGTTGATAATGGCAGAAATGTCATCGGCCAGCGACGAGTCGAGCTGCGGCGGGGCGGGTTGGCGGGCCGCCTGTTCGGCTGCCGCCTGGCGCTGGCGCTCCTCTTCCTCGCGCTTCTTCCGTTCAGCCTCGGCCGCAGCGAAGCGCTCGCGCAGCTGTGTCAGATTGCTCGGTCGCGAGGCCGGCACCGGCGCAGCCACCGCAGGCTCCTCCGGCTCTGGTGTGGGCTCCGGCACAGGCTCCGGCGTCGGCTCCGGTGTCGGCTCCTGCACGGGCTCGGGTTCGGGAGCGGGAGCGGGCTCTGGTTCGGGTTCCGGTACAGGCTCGGGCCGCGGCGCAGGCGTTGGCGCGGGAGCCCGTTCCGGCTCTGGCTCGGGTTCGGGTTCTGGTTCGGGTGCCGGCTCAGGCACCGCTTCGGGGGCCGGGGCAGTATTGGTGACGGGGGCCGGCGTCGGGATATCGGCGGGCGAGGGCGTGACCTGATCCTGCTCGGTATTGCCGGTGGGCTGAGCCAGTTCGGCCACCTGGTCGTCCTCGACGATCGAGGGCGTGTCGGTCTCGACGATCTCGCTGTCGAGTTGGCCGGCGCGAATGTTGGAATATTCCTCGATCGGCACCAGGTCTACGGAGATCGACTCGACTGCCGGCGTCAATGGCTCGGCCAGGCCCAGATTGACGAGACCGATGGCAAGGACTGCGATGTGGGCAATGATCGAGACGGTTACGCCAACACGCATCGGACTGGACTACTGTTCCGGCTGCGTGATGAGGCCGATCCTGGAAAAGCCACCCGCCGACAGCAGGCCCATGACCCGCATGACGGCCCCGTAATTGGCGCTGGTATCGCCGCGCAGGAAGATGCGGTCCTCCGTGCCATTGACGCCCCGGGCCGTCAGCTGTGCCACGAGGTCCGCTTCGGCTACCGGCGTCTCGTCGATGAAAACCGCGCCTTCGGGGGTAACGCCGACAGTCACCGGATCGGCCTGGTTGGGCAGGGCCGCCGCCGCCGAGTTGGGCAGGTCGATCGGCACGCCCGCCGTCATCATCGGCGCCGCGACCATGAAGATGATCAGCAGCACCAGCATCACGTCCACCATGGGTGTGATGTTGATCTCGCTCATGATCGCCTTCTTGCGGCCGCGACGGCGACGTCCGCCGCCCCCGCCACCGGCTGAGACACCCATGCCCATGTCAGCTTCTCCGCGCTTCGAGCTGGCGGCTGAGAATGGTGGAGAATTCATCGGCAAAGCCTTCCAGCCGCCCTATCATCTTGCCGGCATCGGAGCTGAGCTTGTTGTAGGCGATAACCGCCGGAATAGCGGCGACCAGGCCGATGGCGGTGGCAAACAGCGCCTCGGCAATCGGGCCCGCCACGACGGCAAGGCTGGTATTGGACGAAGCGGCGATGGCGGTGAAGGCATTCATGATGCCCCAGACCGTGCCAAACAGCCCGATAAAGGGCGCAGCGGAGCCGATCGTGGCCAGAAAGCCGAGGCGCTTTTCCAGGATGTCGCTCTCGCGTGCAATGGCGACATCGAGCACCTTGTCGAGGCGCTGCTGCATGCCCACGAAACTGGCCGCATTCTGCTCGTGGCTACGCTTCCATTCCTTCATCGCCGCGACAAAGACCGCGCCAAGCCCACCCGACGGCTTTTCAGCCTGCTGCTGGTAGAGCTCCTCGAGCGATTGCCCCGACCAGAAATTGCGCTCGAAGCGGTTCATCTCGGCATTTGTGCGCCGATAGGTGATGGTCTTGTCGACAATGATCGCCCAGCACCAGATCGAGGCGCCGAGCAGCCCCAGCATCACCGACTTGACGATCCAGTCCGCCGCCCAGAACAGGCCCCAGATGGACAAGTCGGCATGCGGGGCGGCTGCCCCTACAGCATCCATGGCTTCCATGTAGTGATCCTTTCGGCCCGGTTCACGCACCCGACCCTCAAGCATCAGGCGATGGGGTCGAAATCTGTCAAAATTAAGAGAAGTGCCCGGAAACCGGACCTTTGCGGACCAGGTGCCGGACATGCATTCGCTTTGCCGCAATTATGGTCAAGGAGTGGTTAACAAACCGAGTCGGGACGGCGGGTGCAGGCGTGGCGTGGCGCCTAGGGTCGAGACCCGAAGCGGGCAAGGATTTCCCGCGGCATGCGCGCGGCTCCACCGCTGGTTTTGATCGCGACGACGACGACCGTGGCGCGGGTCAGCACCTGCCCATCACGCAAAATTGCCTGGTTGAGCGTCAGCCGCGCACCAGTGATCGCTGCAACCTCGGTGGTGACGACCAGAAGGTCATCGATATGGGCCGCACCATCGAAGACGATCTCCATCGAGCGGACCGCAAAGGCAAGGCCCTGTGCCATGAGTTCGGAATGGTGGATGCCCTCGTCCCGCAGGAATTCGGTCCGCCCTCGCTCGAAGAACTTGAGATAGGCAGCGTGATAGACATTGCCGGAAAAATCGGTGTCCTCGTAGTAGATGCGGACCGGGAAGCTGTGCGGCCCCGAATGCTCGGTTGCGGTCATGTCACCGCCGCCGGCTCGTGAAAAATCACATGCTCGGGCACACCCGCAGGCGCCCGCAATTTCTCCGGCAGCCAGGGCGGCAGCAGGTTCGCCTGCTCCAGC
>JADKLW010000682.1_pt1 | contig 12106 bp, 10 predicted proteins | sample 8641881 | NCBI WGS metagenome assembly JADKLW01 (sample SAMN16272185, study PRJNA661076) | feces metagenome | isolation source: fecal sample from diarrhoea affected cattle B | host: Bos taurus | place: South Africa: Lokaleng Village, Mahikeng | collected 2019-09 | reverse complement strand
GCACTCTGCCGGAAGTCATTTGCTTGCGAAGGAAGCTGAGGGATGCACCGCCCAGGAGCAGCAACACGCAAAAGCCGGCAACGACCGGCACATAGGACCCGGTAAAATCGTAGACATAGCCAGCAATGATGGGCGCAAACATGGTTCCGGGAACCTGAAACATCATCAAATTGCCCTGCACCGTTGCGAAGCCCTTATGACCGAACAGTTCATTGCAAAGGATCAGCACCAGGACCATGGGCGCTCCGGCGGCGATGCCCAGGGCCGCGATTACCACCAGCATTGTGGCAAAGCTGGGCGCCACGGCAAAGCTCCCAATAGCGAGCCCTTCCATGACCAGGAGGGCAGCCAGGACAGCAGGAAGCTGGGCCGGTTTTGCCTTGTCGGACACGTAGCCGGCTAGCAGCCGTACCGGGACCGACAGAAGGATCATGCCGCCAAAGAGCGTGCCGGCAAAGACTGGGTCGACGCCAAAGTCCGTCATCAGAGCTAGCAGATGCACTGAAAGCCCTGTGGTGACTGATGCCTGAGCCATCAAGGCGGCGGCAATGATCCAGAACGCACTCTGTCGCAGGACTGATTGGCGTGGCGGGCCGCCGTTTACCCTTGCTCCGGTTCCGCCCCGCGTTTCGATCCCGAGCCTGTCAGCGCGAAAGAAGATGTAGGGCGCGGGAATGAGCAGCAACAACACGCCGCCCCAAATCATGCAGGTATAGCGCCAACCCGCATACTCGATCATGGTGGTGACGACCGGTACGATCAGCGTTGACACAACCGCAGAAATCGAAAAGCGAACGGCCAACCCCATGCCTCGTTTGCTGCCCATGCTGGCGACGACGAGCTTGTCGAGCGCCACGGTGAAGCCGGCGGCCACGCCAACCGAAAAGATCAGCGACCAGACCAGATAGAGTTGGATCTCGTTGCGCACAAAGGCCAAAGCGAAAAGCCCAACGGCGGAGGTCAGCATGCCACCGATCACGATACCCCGGGGTCCCCGGGCATCGGCAATTCGCCCAATGGTGGGCGAAGCAAGGCCGGCTATCAGCCGGCCGAGACCAATTGCGATGGAGATGGAGCCGCGCCCCGTGTCAAGATCGAGCGCCAGGGGCTTGAGGAGGGCGGAAACGGCGAAGGCTGCAAAGCCGTGCCCGAACCCGGTAAGCACTCCGGTAGTCGAAACCAACCCCCAGCGCGCCTTTGGTCTCTGGGTCATAGATTGGGCAACCACAGCACCAGGATGGGAAAGGCGATCAGCATGGCCACGTGGATGACATCTGCCCCCACGAACGGCAGAGCACCCTTGAAGATGGTGGTGAGCGGAACGTCCTTGGCTATTCCCGACAGCACATAGACGTTCATGCCGACCGGCGGCGTGAGCAGCGCAATCTCGGTCATGCGGACCACCAGCACGCCGAAGAGGATTGCGTCGAAGCCCAGGGTGGTGATCAGCGGGAAGAACAGCGGGATCGTCAGCGTCATCATCGCCGACGCATCGAGCACCATGCCCAGGAAGAAATAGACCACCAGGATCAGCAGCAACACCATCATCGGCGAGAAGCCGCTCTCGGTGACGTAGTTGACGATGTGGAGCGGGATGGTGCTGGCGGTGACGAAGCTGTTGAACACCATGGCGCCAAACAGGATGCCGAAAATCATGCCGGTCGATTTCAGCGTGGCATAGATGGCGTGCTTGGTCGCCGGCCACGAAAGGCGGCCGCGGACGACGGCTATGACCATGGCCCCCGCTGCACCGATGGCGCCGGCCTCGGTCGGGGTGAACCAGCCCGCGATGATGCCGCCCATGACCAGAGCAAACAGAGCAACGACCTCGCCGATCCTGGTGAAGCTCTCCAGCTTCTCGCGGAAGCTGTATTTGGGCCCGCGCGGGCCGGCAGACGGGTTGATACGACACCACACCGCAATGACGATCATGTAGAAGGTCGCCAGGAGGATGCCGGGAATGATGCCTGCGGCAAAGAGCTTGCCGATCGAGGTCTCGGTAAGAATGCCGTAGATGATGAACATGCCCGAGGGTGGGATCAGGGAACCGATCGTGCCCCCCGCGACGACCGCGCCGGATGCCATCGCCGTGTCGTAGTTGTGCTTACGCATTTCGGGCAGGGCCACCAGGCCCATCGTGGCGGTGGTTGCTAGGCTCGATGCGCTGACCGAGGCAAAGCCCGCTGATGCGCCGATGGTGGCAATGGCGAGGCCCCCGCGACGGCGACCCAGCCATTTGGAGGCGAAGTCGAACAGGTCTCGTCCTATACCCGCGGCAAACAGGATATGCGCCATGAACAGGAAGAGCGGCACCGTTCCCATGGCCTGGTTGGTTGCCATGTGAAATGTCGTGACGCCGACCCGGACGAGGGCCGCATCGAAGCTGACGAGGAGACTGAACCCGGCAAAGCCAACCAGCCCCATGGCGAAGCCAATAGGCATGCCGAAGCCGATCAGTGTGAACAGGATTGCGAGGCCAGCAAAGCCTACCGAGACTGATGTCATTCTGTATAATCCGGATGTGCCCGATCATCTTCGGTCGGGATGCCGCGCAAGAGCTTGTAGCCCTGCCAGATCAGCAACACGCACAGCAGCGCCAGAGCGGCGCCCATGCTCCAGCGGAACGGCGCGATGGGCACGTTGATGATGGGAGAGAGTTCGTTCTGCGCGCCGCGACGGATGGCCTCACGGATGGTCGCCCACATCACGACCACCCAGAACAGCGATCCGAGGATCAGCATCACGCCATGGATGGCAAGACGCAGCCGGGTGTTCCTGATGTTGTCGACGAACAGTGTCGCCCGCGTATGCTCGTTGTGCAGCGCGGCATAGGCGACCGAGATGCTAACCGCCGGGATGAGCAGCAGTTCCGAAATGGAATAGGTGCCAGGAAAGGCGATATGCATCGCGCGGAAGATGACGGTCACCACGGTCAGCAGCATCAGGCTGAAAATGGCAAGGACGCCCACGATTCCCACGGCATCACTGATGCGGCGCAGGATACTGTCGATTGCTTGCATGGTTTGTCCACCGTTGTGAGCTGTCGCCACGCAATGGGGTGGCGACAGCGGAGGTGACTTTGTGGGTTAGTTGGGGAGGGCGGCGCGGATCTTGTTGAGGATTTCAGTGCCTGGCAAACCGGCGGCGTCGAGCTGCTCAGCCGTTTCGAGGGCTGCCGGCTCGAAGGCCTGCGAGTATTCCGCCACCACTGCCGGATCGACGGAGTTGAACGTCACGCCAAGGCTTTCGCCATGCGCCCGGCCCACGTCTTCGGATTCCTGTGCAAGGTCATAGGTGCGGTCGGTCAGCCACTCGATATTGTCGAGGAACACCTGCTGGATATCTTCAGGCAGGGATGCCCAGGCGTCTGCATTCATTGCCCGCGAGGGATAGGCGCCGCGGCTGTGGGGCAGTTCGGAATAGTACTTGATCACCTCGGCAAAGCTCAGTGATTTGAGAGCCTCGTAGGGGGCGATCACGCCATCGAGCACCCCGCGTTGCAGGGAGGGGTAGGTGTCCGTCATCGGCATGGTGACGCCTTCCGCACCGGCGGTGGCGAGTGCGCCTATATAGTCGACAGCCGAGCGGATACGCAGGCCGGCCAGGTCGGACACCTGGGTGAAGGGCTTTTCACGCAGCATCAGGTGCATCGGGGTGCCGACGTTGTAGCCGAGCACCTGAGCGCCTTCGAGCTCTTCGGTGTATTGGGGATACTCATCCCACAGGGCCATATAGACCTTGAGCACGTCGCGGGCGTCATTGTAGCCGTAGAAGAACTGAGGGGTCAGCCGGTTCAGGTCGTACCCGGAACTGGCATAGATCGGGGCAATGTAGGACATGTCCGCCACGCCGGCATTAAGCTCATCGATACCCTCGCGGCTGTTGATCAGTGAGCCACCCCAGAACGCCGTGATTTCGACGCGGCCATTGGTCTGCTCATGGATGCGGGCGATCCACTCTTCGTCCGCCTTGCCGTAAGGGTGGGTCGGCGTATAGGTGGTCGAATAGGTTAGGTTGAAGTCGGCGGCCCAGGCAGCAACGGATGCTAGGCCAAGGCTGGTGGTGGCGATCAACGCCAATGCCAGAGATTTCAGTTTCATGGTCTTCCTCCCTCAAGAAACCGGTTTGGGCTGCCCTAATGGCTTTGGCCCAGCAGTCTTTCCTTTCGCGCCGTCGCGATCCCCAGTTGGTCCAACACCTCCTCCGTGTCGGACCCGGGAAAACGGCCAAGGTTGCGGATTTCGGTTTTCTCACCGAGCCGAACCGGCTGACCGATGTGACGGACTTTTCCGGTGCTGGTCTGCGTCTCCAGCACCATGCCCCGCGCGCGATTGTGCGGGTCGTCCAATGCCTCGGCTACGTCGAGAACCGGGGCAAACTGCGTGCCTGCCGCGCCAAGGATGTCGAGCCATTCGGCGCGAGTGCGGGCGGCAAAAATCTCTTCCAGCGCGGCGCGGATTTTCGGTCGGCGCGACTGGTCGTTCTGGGCGGCGATGAAGTCCGGGCGTTCCACTGCGATGCAGAATTGCTGCCAGTAACGCGGCTCCATATCCGTTGTGCAGATGAAGAGGTCGTCCCTTGTACGCCACAGCCCGATATCGGCTCGCCGCGCGCCGCGCGGCGGAATCTTCGAGACATCGGGGTAGCGCGACAGCACGTTGACCAGCAGGCCCATAGCGCAGTCGCTCATTGCAACATCGACATGCCGGCCTTGGCCCGTGCGATCTCTCTCACGCAAAGCCGCTAGTGTTGCGAAGGCAGCATTCGTCCCGGTCACCACATCGGCGGCCGGAATACCCGAAAAGCTCGGCTCGTCCGGATCCTCGCCGATGCGCGAAAGCACCCCCGCAATCGAGAGCGCAATCGGGTCATGCCCCGGCTTGTCGCGATAGGGGCCGGTCTGCCCGCATAGTGTCAGGCTGGTATAGATGAGGTCTGGCTTGACCGCCTTGAGCGTTTCATAGCCAAGCCCGATCTTGTCCATGACGCCCGGGCGGTAATCCTCCACCACCACATCCGCCGTGGCGACCAGCTGCTTTATGGCCTCCAGCGCGTCGGCATCGCCCATGTCCAGCATAATAGAGCGCTTGTTGCGCGCCAGGATATCGCCCTCTCGCAGCCCGGTCCGCTCAGCCTCGGAGAGCTTGTCCCAGCCGAAGACCTGGAGCTGCTTGGCGATCTCGCGCGGATTTTCCACCCGGATGACATCTGCTCCCATGTCAGCGAGCAGCCATGTGCAGTAGGGACCTGGCAGGAACTTGGAGAAGTCGATAACGCGAATGCCCTCAAGCGCACTCATGGCGCGTCTCTGGGGGCGAGCGTTGAGGCTGGTACAGGTTTCCTAAGGGTGCGCCGGGGCGCGTCCATTACGGCCGAGTGGAACAGCGGGCCGGGCGCTCGATAGGTGTCGCCAGTGGCTTCGTCAGTCACAGTTACGAAGAGGCTCCGCGCAGCCAGATGGTCGCTGTCGCGCACTTCCGCGGGTGCCATGATCACCGAGAGGCCCCAGCCGCGTTCAAGCGACCACTGTCCCAGTTCGTTGCGACTATGGGCGGCAAAGAACTCCGCGAACATTGCCTGCCAGCTTTCGATGGTCTCCTGCGCGGTGTCGGCGACCAGGATGTTGCCCCAGTCGATGTCGCTCAGCTCACCCGCAGCGCCCTCCTCGATCATCACCCCGACAACGGCGCGCATCATCGAGGGGTTGTCGATCATCGACCAGGTGACATAGCCATCCCGACACTGCCAAATCTGGCGCACGCCGGATTTGCCGCGCACCAGGAGATTTCCCTGTCGTCGACCGATGCGACCGGTCCATTCATACATCACCGCTTCCCGGTAGTTGGCCAGCGTCGTGCTCTGGAATGCCGAGAGTTCTGCCGTCTGCCCCTTGCCCGTGTTACGGCGGGCATAGAGCGCCATCAAAGCTGCGGTTGCAGCCTGGATGCCGGTCAGTGCATAGGCCTGCTGGCCCGGAAATTTCAACGGTGACCCACTGGGCTCGCCCGTCACATGCATCAGCCCCGAGAGGGCGAACAGCGTCAGGTCCGAAGCTGGCCGCCCGGCATAGGGGCCGGTGGCGCTGAAGGGCGTGACCCGCACATAAATTGTCTGCAGGGTGATGGCGCTGGAAAGCGCGAACCGGTCGCCATTGCGCTGGCCATCGAGAATGATGTCGACCGAATGCGCCAGTGCCCTGATAGCCTCTGTGCTGTCAGCGGTAACCCGGGTCTTGCCATGATGCCAGGCGCGCTCGCGGGCCGTCGCCTGCGGCGTCTCGGGCAGGACCACCGTCACATCGGCGCCAAGCTCTGCCAGCATGCGACCGCCGAAATCGGTCAGTCCATCGGCAATCTCGAGGACCTTGATACCAGCGAGCATACTCATGCGAGGCTTCCTTCCCGCACGAGAGCGTCGATCTGCCCGGCATCGAGACCGAGCATGTCGAGAAAGATCTCGGAATTGTGCTCGCCCAGCAGCGGGGCAGGGCCCAGTGCGCCCGGCGTTCCGAAAAACACATAGGGCGGCGCCGGCATGGTGGAACGCCCCAGCACCGGGTGCTCGATCTTGGTATAGTGCCCGCTGGCGAGAAGTTCCGGGTTCTCGCTGAGGTCCTTGCCGTCGAGAACAGGTCCCGCCGCGATGCCGGCCGCGCTGAGCCTGTCGAACAGCGCAAACTTGTCGTGGCCGCGCGTTGCCTCCGCAATCGCTGCTGCGTCGAGCGAGGCGATGCCGAAGCTTTGCTTGAGACTGTCAGCCTCCGCAGCGGTCTCGACCGTGATGGCGATCCACTGGTCGGTCCCGGCAGCGGGAAAAACGCCATGCACGAGGAATGACCGATCGTTATTGCCGGTCTTTTCCGCACTGTCCTGCGCATAAAGGTCGGCGATGACGTGAACCATGGGTTCGATCTGCGAGACGTCGAGATGCTGGCCTTCGCCGGTCTTCGCGCGGTGCTCGAGTGCGGCCAGGATAGAAATGGTCAGGAACATAGGCGCAACGACATCGCCATAGGCCAGCGGCGGCATATGGGGCGGGTTGTTTGCTTCGCCGGTCAGCCAGGCATGGCCTGAATGGGCGGCGGCCGAATTGCCATAACCGCGAAACCCGGCCATGGGCCCGGTTTTGCCGGCTACCGAGACGCTGGCTAGGATGATGTCGGGCTTGATCGCTTTCAGCGTCGCATAGCCGAGCCCGATCCGGTCCATGAAGCCAGGGCCGAAATTTTCCACCACGACATCGGCCCAGGCGACGAGCTGTTTGGCGACATCGATCCCCTTGGGATCGGAGAGATTGATGGTCACGCTCTTCTTGGACGTATTGGTCTGGGCAAAGAAGGCCGAGCCATTGAAGTCCTTGGGATCGCCGGCAAAGGGAGGCGACATGCGGCCAAGGTCCAGCCGCTTGCGCGACTCGATCTTGATGACGGTTGCCCCGTTATCCGCCAGGTCCTTGGTGGCGCGCGGACCCGCACCCACCCAGGAAAAATCGGCGATCTTCAACCCGGCCAATGCGCTCACCGCGCGTCCTCCCTCTAAGTCAGCCTCTGAGTGCCGATCTTATTGTCGACAATATTGGTTCAGACAATGAACTGTGTCAAACCTTTTTGGCCAGCACAGCGTCCAGTTCCGGGACAATTCGCGCCGTGATCTCCTCGCGGTTCCACTGGCGTTGGTCGACCATGTCGGACCACACCTCGATCACCCTAATGCCGGCAGCCTCCAGCGCCTGCTTCGCAAAAAGCGATCCATGCCCGGAGAACCGGTCATGCTCGGGAATGAGCATCAGGGCGACGTCGATACGGAAGCGCTTGGCCTGCTCCACCATCCAGGAGTTTATCCAGGGCGGCTGGTGCAATTGCTCGTTCATGGCCGAAACGCGCGCCGCCAGCGCACGAAGTGGATCGCCCTTGCTTTCGCGGATATAGCCATCTGCCGCAAAGGGTAGGTACATCGACCAGGCAAAGACCGCGCCGTGGCTTTCCTCGAAGGCGGAATAAAAGCCTGTGTCGAACCACAGGCCCGCGCCGATCCACATCATGCGGATGCGCTCGTTCTCGATCACGCTGGTTCCGGCCTCCACACGGGCCACCAGCTCGCCGTGGAAGCGCTGCGCATGCTCGATCGCCCAGTCTGATCCGCGATGCCATTGCGGGATCATCACGTTGGGGATCTGCTCGGAGATGCGGATGGGGCATCGCGGCGCCTCGGCGATCAGGGCTGCGGCCCTCTCGTAGATGCGCTCCTGCTCGTTGATCCGCTCCATGTAGAGCGCAAAGCTCTCCCGATCGAAGCTTTTCCCGGTCAGCTCTTCGAGCTGCGTGATGAGCGCCTCGAATTCGGCGACCATCAGGTCCAGCCGATCGGTGTGGTAGAGCGCTTCCCAGTCCTCGCGGGCCAGTCGCCACCAGTCGGCTTGTGGGGCGGGCACCGCCGGGGAGGAAATCAGGGCCAGCGGTGCCCCGGTCTTCTCAGACCAGAGAGAGAAGACCTTTTGGTGATCGTCCGCGCTCTGACGGGCGCAGAGAATGGATGGGGTTGGCAATCCGCCCCAGGGTTGGCGACTGGTGTCGCCCTCCAGCTCGGCAATCAGCGGCAGGCTCGAATAGCGCGCCAGCCGATCATGAAAGCCGGATGCCTGCATGAAGTCAAAATAGAATTCGGACAGCTGCTTGGCCGCGATGATCGCCGACCACCACTGATTGGTGACGATCGGCACGCCCATATGGTGGAACAGCTCATGCGGCGTGTCGGCATTGACGAAGGCATATTTGGCGCCTGAAGTGATCTGCGCCCGCAGGCCCTTGGCCCAGTCGCGCTGATAGTCGGCCGCGATCTTGGTGGCTTCGAGCGGAACATACTCGGTCCTCATTTCTCGGCCTCCAGTGCATGCGAGATCAACTGTGTCCCCCGCTCCAGCCATGCTGCGTCGGGCGCGGCATCGCGAAAGCCGAGGTTCACGCAGGCAATGTCGTGGGCAGCCAGTTCCGCAAACAGCGCCGGGATTTCCCAGCCAAAGGTGTCGTCGGTATGGGCCAGTTGGCAGATCACTAGCGCGCAGCCGGCCCCGACGAGATTGTTGACCAGGGCAGCCCGATGCGCGCTGGCCGGCGTGATGCGAAAGCAGGATGAATCGGCCGCTGTGGCGGCCAGGATATCATCGAGGCTTGCCTTGGCATTGCCCGGCCCCGGCCACATCTGGCCGAAATTCTGCTGGTCGGAGACCACCGTGCCGAACTGCTCGAACATCTCGTAGGTGCGAGACGAGGCGAGCGGCGAACCAACAAGCCCGATACGCTGCGTCAAGTTCAGCACCTCGGCGGGCCCATCCAGCGCACTGTTGAGCAGGCTGGCATGCTCCGCCGCACCCATGAACCGCCCCGCGTTGCGCCACGCCGCCGCGGTCCTGCCGCTCTGTGTTTGACCAACCGCCATTTGCAGCTGCCCCAACGCCTCCGCGCGTTCCGCTTCGTCCTTGGCCGCCTCTGCCAACCGGTCTTCGTCCGGACGAGCCAGCCCAACACCTTCGAGAAAGGCAAAGAGCTTTTCCGCCTGGATTCGATTGAACGAGGCTACCGGCCTGGTGCCGGTATGCACGAGGTTCCACAGAAACAGCGGTGGCGTCACTCCGCGCTCACGTTCCTGGCGGATCCATTCGCTGGCATATTGGTAGGCGATCAGGGCAGGGGCGTCGTCGCGGGCAAAGACGATCCCGGCGAAGCCAGCGAAGTCGCCATTCATCAGCCTGACCAAGAAGTGGCGGACCTCTTCATCGACAAAGGGCTCGATGACAGAAGTGATCGAGTTGGACGCCTCGGTCGTCCTGAGCGAGAGGTGTACCGGCAGCGCACCCGATGCGGCGATCAGCGTTTCGGGCAGGCCATTCCCGAACACGCCTACCCGAGGCAGATCAGCAGAACTGGACCAGAAATCTTGCAGCATGCTGGCACGTTCGAGCGCAGCCGCAGCAGACATTGCCGCCTCCAGACTGGTCATCGCCGGAACACCCCTCAAGTGATTTAGTTCACATTATGAACCGATTTTGGAACCGTCAAGGGGCTGGTTTGACACCGTTCATGGCCCGCGCTAGTCAACCTGAGACGGGCGTACGAGGAATTCTGCGAGTGGCTGACGACGTTGAATATGCCTCGCTTCTAGGCGTCGAACTTGGCCCCCTGCGCGAGAATCTACCCTTTCTGACCCGCGCCCTGCGTGCCTATATCCGGGCAGAAAACGCCGATTTCTACGCCGCGCTCGACGCCGAACAGGGTGAGATCGTGGTCCTCAGCGTCATCGGCCTCAACCCCGGCATGTCGCAAAACGACCTTGCCGCGACCTTGGTCTTCAAGAAGTCCGCAATCACCAAACTGGTCAAAGACCTCGAAGCCCGCGGCTATCTCGAGCGTACAAAATCCTCGAGCGACCGGCGTTTCAACGCCCTGCAGCTCAGCGCGGCCGGTCAGGAGCGCTATGCCCGGATCAGCGATCTGATCGCCCAGCAGAATGCCGTTTTCCTCGAGCCATTCTCGGAAACCGAGCGGGCGGAACTGTTTGGCTATCTCAACCGGCTCTACCAGCATCTGGGCCAGCGCCAGCTCCGCCGGACCGGTAATTCCAGCGCGATCGCCGAGAGCAGCGACGACTGACTGGCTTGACACCTCCCGCTAAACTAGTTCAGCTATTGAACTAATATGGAGAAGTTCAGGTGGCAAAACCGCTTGCCGGCGTGCGTATCGCCGATTTCAGTCATGTCATAGCCGGCCCGCTGGCGACGCACTTCCTGTGTCTTTTGGGTGCTGAGGTCATCAAGGTCGAACCTCCGACCGGCGACGTACTGCGCAATTACACGCAGCGCAAGGAACTGCGCGGCATGGCTGAGGCCTTTATCGGCGCCAATGCGGGCAAGAAATCCGTCGTGCTCGATCTCAAGAGCGCAGAAGGGCAGGAGGCAGCCCGCCGCCTGATCACCACATCAGACATCATGGTCGAAAATTTCCGCCCCGGTGTCATCGACCGGCTCGGCCTCGGCTATGACAGCATCAAGCAAGACAATCCGGGGCTCGTCTATTGCTCGATCTCCGGTTATGGGCAATCAGGTCCCATGCGCGACTACCCTGCCATCGACCAGATCATCCAAAGCGTTTCTGGACTGATGGGGCTCTCTGGAGAGCCGGATGCCGGTCCCATGCGGATTGGCTTCCCCATTGTGGATACCTACAGCGCTCTGTTGGCAGCCTTTGCCATGCAGTCGGCCTATATCCAGAAGGTCCGTGATCCGCAGGGCAGGGGGCAGTTCATCGACATGTCTATGCTCGATGCCTCGCTGGTCATGATGGCATCGGTCATCAATCCGATGATGATCTCGGGCACCGAACCGCAACGCACCGGGAACCGGGGTTTTTCACTGGCACCGACTGCCGACACGTTTCCCACTATGGACAATGCCATCACCATCGGTGCCGTACAGCAGAACCAGTATGAGCGCCTTTGCGCGGCACTGCAGCGTGCCGATCTGCTCAAGGACGCCCGCTTTGCTGATCCGGATAGCCGTATGGCCAATGACGCGGCGCTGCAGGCCGAACTCACCAAGAGTTTTGCCACCCGCACCGCGGCTGAATGGGAAGTGATCTTGTCAGAGGCGGGCGTTCCGGCCGGGGCCGTTCGCCCGATCCGCGACGTACTTGACCTGCCCCAGCTTGAAGGCCGCAAGCTCACGGTGGAGGTCGATGTTCCTAGCGAGGCTGTAAGGCGCACGACCATCCTTGGTGCCGGCTTTATCTTCGAGCGCGATGGTCCCGAAGTTGCGGGACCACCGCCACGATTGGGGGAGCATACCGAGGTCGTTCTCCGCGAACTTGGCCTTGCCTAGCCAAGCCTAGCTGGCTCGGAGCGCATAGGGGCCTGTCCTCCGCAACTGCTTTCCTGTTCGATTTGCCTGCTCGGACTTGCACTCGCTTCGGCTCCGCCGTAATTGTCGACAAAATTATAGACATTCGACTCTCGCTCTACTGTGACGTGTCGGATCCCGGAGGAGTTCGCCTTGACCAGCCCGATGCCGCCCGCGCCAAAAGCCTTTGTGCCGCCGAAAAATGATCTGCACGAGTTCG
>JADKLW010000680.1_pt1 | contig 12116 bp, 6 predicted proteins | sample 8641881 | NCBI WGS metagenome assembly JADKLW01 (sample SAMN16272185, study PRJNA661076) | feces metagenome | isolation source: fecal sample from diarrhoea affected cattle B | host: Bos taurus | place: South Africa: Lokaleng Village, Mahikeng | collected 2019-09 | reverse complement strand
TGGCAGTTTTATCGCAAAAAACCTTATTATCAATAATGGAGTTACGCTTACGATCACGGGTGGTGAGTCGGTAAATTTGACCGGCTTTGTCGATAACCTCAATGAGGATAATGAAGGTTTGATTTTACATAGTGATGGTTTTTTGAATCAATCCCACATGGGTGTTAATGGGAATACCGGCGGCGCTAAAGTACAGCGCGCCAGCGCGGAAATTTACCGATTGGATTACACTATATGGTCGTCGCCAACTTCGGGTGATGGAAATGTGGTAAACGGACAAACATTATTGCAATTCTCTCCGGAGACGGTACCGACCCGTTTTTACGATTATCAAACTACAACCAATTTTTTTGTTCCAATATCAGCTAACAGCCAGTTTCAGCCTGCTAAAGGATATCTGATCCGGGCGCCAAACAATCATCCGTCCTACAACGTTGCTTCGCCTGTACCGGGAACCAATTGGACTGGTCAGTTCCAAGGTGTTCCAAATAGTGGCGATTATTCATATGCGCTTGATACATCAGGCACTAAGTTTAATATGATTGGGAATCCATACCCATCCAAATTGAGTTTGGAAGATTTCTTGGAAGTTAATACAAACATTGAAGGTACTATTTACCTGTGGAGAAGAAAAAATGCACAGAACGACGACAGTACCACACAAGCATATTATGCTACTTATACAAGTGCTGGCGGTACAAGTACAGGTGCGCCATCTGATAGTTCCGATCCTAATAATCTTCCTGACGGTTTCGCGCAGGTGGGTCAAGGCTTTATAGTCCAGGCGACAGCAACTACCACTGCACCGGCGGAGGTTGTTTTCACAAATGCAATGCGTTCGGCTGAAAATCCATTTTCTCCTTTCTTTAGAGGCTCTGCCACTGCTGCTACACCCGTTGAAAAGGACCGTTTCTGGTTGAACTTAGGCAGCGCTGGCGAAATAAACAATCAAATGCTAATTGCCTATTTGCCAACTTCGCAAAATGGCGTTGACCGTGCAGATGGTAAGTCATTTGGTGAGTCAAGTATTTCGCTTACTTCGTACCTTGATGGTCAGGAATATGCAATTCAGGGCCGAGCTACATTTGAAGATACAGACATCGTTCCTTTGAATTTCCGTACCGCTACAGCCGGTAGTTATACCATTACTTTACACGATGTGGAAGGTGTTTTTGAAGATGGACAGGATATTTTCCTTCGCGATAATGTTACTGCTGCTGTACACGATCTTAACTCGGGTGACTATACTTTCGCAAGCGAGGCAGGTAATTTCAACAACCGATTTGAGATTCTATATGCAAATCCGCTAAGTGTTGCAAATCCGGTTTTTGATGCCAATGGCGTAATCGCTATCAAACAAGGTGGTAACATTGTAGTAAATGCAGGAAACATTACGATCGCATCTGTAAAAGTATTCGATATTCGCGGAAGCCTTATCGCTGAAAAGAACAATGTGAACGCATCCGAAGTTAGCATCAATGCAGGAACAACCAAGCAAGTGCTGATCGTTCAGGTTACTTCAGATGACAACCGCACAGTTTCTAAGAAAGTAATCAACTAAGATTTTCAATAGTATATAGAGAAAGCCCGCTCGTACTGAGCGGGTTTTTTTATGCTTGCATTTTAACATTTATAATTTCTTTAGAACCTTTTTCGAGAATTAACTGTAATTTGCGTATCCAACCGTATAATCTAAGTGGAATTAGATAAAACGGACTTTAAATATTTTTTTCTTAATTTTGGACGTAACTCGATTTATTGTTGTTGTTTTTTAAAGCTTGCTATAGTTTATTCATGATAAATTCCGTGCCCCGTTCGCTTTCTGATCACGCTAATCTAGACGGATTACTTCGATTAATTCTTTCGATTAATTTATGATATTGATTGTCGATGATATTCCGGCCAATCTGGTAGCGCTCAGAAAAGTTCTTGAGCTGCACGGTCTTGCGGTAGAATCGGCTGAATCTGGCGAAGAAGCGTTGCTTAAAACTCTCAAGTACGACTACTCACTTATTATACTCGACGTACAAATGCCGGGTATGGACGGTTTCGAGGTCGCCGAATCGCTCGCCGGCAGCAGCCGTACACGAGACATACCTATTTTATTCCTTTCGGCTGTTAGCAAGGAAAAACGTTTCATATCGCGCGGTTACGAGTCGGGCGGAGTTGATTATATAACCAAACCGGTCGATCCTGATCTACTGATCTTAAAAGTCAAGACATTCCTCAAGTTGTTCAATCAGCAACAGGAGCTGAAAGATATTCGGGACAAATTATCGACCGAAATAGAAATTCGAAAAAAGGCGCAGGAGGAACTTGCGTATCAAATCGAGGAATTCCGATCGGTCATTAGCTCACTTCCCGAAGTGGCCTTTGCACTTACCGAAGACGGAAGTATCGAACTGGTAAATGACTACTGGTATGAATATTCCAAATCAGCAAGCGAGTTTCCGGAAATACACCCGGATGATTCCTCGATTTTTGATTCCTGGAAAGAACGCATCCACCACGGCGAAGTGTTTGAAGCCGAAATCCGTATGCGAAACCTGCGAACCGGCAAATTTACGTTCTTCATAATGAAAGTGGTTCCCGTCAAGAATAATAATACTATCAGTCGCTGGGTAGGTACATTTACCAATATTCAGAGGCAAAAACTTGCCAATGAATTGCTGGAGGTTGAAGTTGGCAAACGAACACGCGAACTGATAGATAAAAATGAAGAACTCGAATTCCGGAATCACGAACTCCAGCAATTTGCGTGGGTAGTTTCACATGACCTTAAAGAGCCTGTGCGGAAAATCGAGATTTTCACCAAAATGATTCAGGAGCAGTACTTGCCAGATGATTCAAAAGCCCAGCATTATAGCGAACGCACGCTAAGCGCGGCACAAAGGATGTCAAAGCTGATTTCGGATCTGCTCGAATATTCGCGGCTGTCTGCCGATGCACTGCATCAAAAAGTCGACTTGGACGAGGTTGTCTCCGAGGTTCTTGACGATCTTGATTTTCAAATTAACGAAAAACAGGCGACCATTCATCTGAGTCCGCTGCCGAAAGTGGACGGTATCTCGAGCCAATTGCGGCAGGTGTTCCAGAATCTCGTAAGCAATGCATTGAAATTCTCGAGAAAAGGCGTCGATCCGGTGATTACCATATCAGCCGAACGGATTCTTAATAAGGATTTTGATAGTCCCGCATCGGAAACAGGCGATTATTGCAAAATTACATTTAGCGATAATGGTATTGGTTTCAATGAAAAATACCTGGATCGGATCTTTATCATATTTCAAAGCCTGAATGATAAAAAGAGTTTCGACGGGACCGGAATCGGTTTGGCCATCGCAAAAAAGATCATCGAAAAACATAGCGGCCTGATTACGGCACGCAGCACGGAAGGTGAGGGCTCGACCTTTATCATCATCCTTCCAATTCATTCATCAAATATTTCTCAATTATATGAACACGAAATTTAAAAGGAACCTGCTCATAAGTTCAGTAGTATCCATACTGATCTTATTGCTTAGTTCAACCGCGTCTTTTATCAGCATCCGTATGTTGATGTCGAGTAACGCAGCGGTTTTCCATACGCAGCAGGTTATTTTCAATTTAAATGAGGCCACCGCGGTAATGCTGGACGCTCAAAGCGGCATGCGCGGATTTCTTATAACTGGTAATGATGAAAATTTGGCGAGATATGTTGGCAGTGAACAGCAAGCCGCGCTATATCTGAAGCGTGTCGCTGAACTGGTGCAAAATGATCCCGAGCAGAAAGCCCGGCTCGCGAAAGTGCTTCCGGTTAAAGAGGCACTTTTTGAATATATTGATTTTCAAATTGCCGGACGCCGCGCCGGTGTGGTTATCGGACCTAACGATCTACATGTTGGAAAGAGCTACATGGACAAGATACGCAACGTGATTCGCGATATGGAAAGCCATGAGCAAACGCTTTTGGCACAAGGTGCCGATGAATCCAAAAAGTATGGATTGTACAGTATTTTGCTGATTGTAGTTGCGGCACTTATCGCTGTAACGATAAGCGCCATATTCTTCAGGCGGATCTATCGCGAGTTTCAGCAGCGAAGTTTGCTGCAGCAGGAATTGGCTGTCAAAGATCAGGAGACTGCCAATCGGATTACTGTCATCAGCGGCATAGCAGGACGGATTGCCGATGGTGATTATACGGTTCGGGCAACAACTCACGACAGCGATGCTCTGGGCAGTATTGGAGGTTCACTCAATAACATGGCCGAGGCACTGGAAAGAAGTTTTGGAAAATTATCCGATAAGGAGTGGCTGCAGGCGGGCGTGGCCGAACTGAATAAAGCAATGATTGGCGAGAAATCGCCCGAGGAACTTGCTAACGCCGTTGTGGAATTTGTAGCAGAATACACTGAAAGTAGCTCGGCCATAATGTATTTGGCCGAAGGAAATCAACTGCAGGCTATTGCCGGATTCTGTTATACGCCTGATGACAATCGCGACCGACTTCAATTCGGGCATGGCATTTCCGGCCAGGCGGCTGCCAGTAAAAAAATGATCGAATTGACCGCGCTGGAGAGTGAGGATATCGTGATCTCATATGCGCAGGGCAAAGTGAAACCGCGCCATATACTCGCACTGCCTTTACTTGATGGAAAGGTTACCGGTGTACTCGAACTGATGACTATGGAAGAATTCACAGACCTCGACAGGGATTACCTCCTTGCGGTGTCCAACAATATTTCTGTAGCAATGACGGCTGCAATAAATAGAGCGCGCATCCAGGAGCTGCTCGACGAAACACAGGCTCAGTCGGAAGAACTCCAGGTACAACATTCGGAACTAGAAAGCATCAATGCCGAACTTGAAGCGCAAACAGAAAAGTTGCAGGCATCCGAAGAAGAACTTAGGGTCCAACAGGAAGAACTGCAACAAATCAATGAGGAATTGTCGGAACGCTCTGTGATGCTGGAAGAGAAAAACCGGGAAGTTCAGAAAAAATCGGAGGACCTTGAACAAAGCACCCGATATAAATCGGAGTTTCTCGCGAATATGTCTCATGAATTGCGAACGCCGCTGAATTCGATATTGTTGCTAAGCCGATTGCTTTCCGAAAACAACGACGGCAATATGAATAACGAACAAACCGAATTCGCCCGCGTGATTCAGAGTTCGGGCAACGGGTTACTTACACTCATTGACGAAATTCTCGATCTGTCTAAAATTGAAGCCGGAAAAATGGAAGTCGATTTGAATGAAATTAACGTGAACGATCTGACTTCCGGATTAAAGGATATCTTCCTGCCCATGGCAAAAGAGAAGAACATCCTATTCAATGTTCAGGACGCCGATTCGCCCAAAGTGATTTCATCTGATCGAATGCGCCTGGATCAAATCCTTAAAAATCTTATCTCAAACGCCATAAAATTTACCTCGGCAGGTTCGGTCGATCTCAAAATTTTCAAGGATAAATCGGATCCGAAATTTATTCGCTTCGCTGTTACCGATACGGGCATTGGCATACCGGCCGACAAACAGCCACTGATTTTCGAAGCCTTTCAGCAAGCCGATGGATCTACCAAACGAAAATATGGAGGTACCGGCCTTGGACTCTCGATTAGCCGGCAACTTGCTAAATTATTAGGTGGCGAAATACTTCTTGATAGCGCAGTAGGAGAAGGAAGTACTTTCACCCTAAGAATACCTGCGACGGGAGTTGCCGAAATGAGTCCTGGCGATTCTCCGGCGACCACAGAAATGCCTGCCAGGACTGAGCCGACCCGGAAGTACATCAGCGAGAAAATTCCAAAAGCACTGAACGATGATCGCGACGTAATAAATGAAGGCGATAAGATCGTTCTGATAGTCGAGGATGACATCAACTTCGCGAAATCGTTGTTGGAGTTTGCCCGACAGAAAGGTTACAAAGCGGTAATGACAGTTCGTGGTGACGAAGCCCTGGCGTTGGCATTGCAATTTAAACCCGCTGGAATCCTTCTTGATGTCGAATTGCCTGTAATGAACGGCTGGGAAGTGATGGAAGAATTAAAAGGCAATCCCGAAACGCGCCACATCCCGGTACATATTATGTCCTCGCACAGTGTACGTCAGGAAAGCCTGCTGAAAGGTGCCGTGAACTTTTTGAACAAACCGGTCGCTTTCGAACAGATGCCGGAAATATTCAAACAGATCGAGCGTATTGTCAACCGCGATTCAGGCAAAGTGCTGATTTTGGAAGACAACCAGAAACATGCTAAGGCACTATCGTTTTTTTTGGAATCCTATAATATCAATTCTGAAATTAGCAGTGCGGTGGCCGACAGCGTCAAAGCACTTGCGAGCAATGATGTCGACTGCGTAATCCTGGATATGGGAGTGCCGGCCGGAAATGCCTATGAAATATTGGAGCAGGTCAAATCTACCCATGGCCTGGAGAATCTACCCGTAATTGTATTTACGGGAAAGAGCCTGTCGGTTCGCGAAGAACAAAAAATTAAAAAATATGCCGATTCCATAGTTGTTAAAACTGCGCATTCCTATCAGCGCATGCTAGATGAAGTGTCGCTGTTCATGCATCTTGTGGAAAACAAAAAAGATAAAAAGGACGGTCTTAACGATGCGCTGCAAAACATGCTGAAAGGTAAAACGGTGCTGATCGTGGACGACGATGTCCGGAACATATACTCACTTACGAAAGCGCTTGAAACGCTGCAAATGAACGTCCTAACTGCTATTGATGGCCGCGAAGCCGTGAAGGTATTGAACGAGAATCCCGCAACCGATATAGTATTGCTCGATATGATGATGCCCAATATGGACGGTTATGAAACTGCTGCAACGATTCGCGCCGACGACCGTTATAAAAAACTTCCCGTGATTGCGGTAACTGCTAAGGCTATGACCGGTGATCGTGAGAAGTGTATCAATGCCGGCGCCTCCGATTATATTACCAAGCCGGTAGATATCGACCAATTACTTTCGCTTTTGCGAGTATGGTTATATGACTCAAATTAAACTCCCGCGATATGAAAAAAATGATGATTGTAGATGATGATCCGCGAAATATTTTTGCATTAAAAGCTGTGCTGAAAGTGCGGTCATTTGAATGTATAACATGTAATAGTACCACCGAAGCCCTTAAAGTTTTAAAAACCGAGCAGCCGGTCGATGCTGTTCTGCTGGATATGATGATGCCTGAACTGGACGGCTATGAAGCCATTCCACTTATTAAGGCAATTCCGCACCGAAAAATACCCGTTATTGCCGTTACCGCCCAGGCGATGAATGGCGACCGGGAGCGGTGCCTGCGCGCCGGTGCCGATGAATACATTGCAAAACCCATTGATATCGATAAATTATTGCTTGTGCTGAACAAATTGTTATGAGACTCACCGATCAACAGTTGGAAGTGCTTATAGATGAAATCCATGAAAATTATGGATATGATTTCAGTGGTTATGCTAAAGCGTCGCTGAAAAGGCGGATCGAGCGTTTAATCACAATTGATAAATCTTCTTATGAAGGGATGATTTCCAAGATGCGAAACGATTCCGGATATTTGCGTCGCATAATTGAAGAAATTACGGTCAACGTAACCGAAATGTTCCGGGATCCGGGTTTTTATAAAGTCGTTCGTACCGATATTCTGCCACTACTGGCAACCAAGCCCTTTATTAGATTTTGGTTTGCGGGCTGCTCCACCGGCGAAGAAGTATATTCATTTGCGATTATGCTGAAAGAGGAAAATCTGCTGCATAAGTCGCTTATATACGCAACCGATTTAAGTCCGCAGGTCCTCACACAGGCAAAAAAAGGCGTCTATCCTTTGCGTTTGATGTCACAATTTGCTGCCGATTATCGCGAAGCCGGAGGGCAGCGTGATTTTTCCGAATTTTATACCGCCAACTACGGTTTTGCGAAATTTTCCGGGGAACTGTCCCAAAACATGGTTTTTTCGCAGCATAATCTCGTTAGCGACGGTTCTTTCAATGAATTCAATATGATTGTGTGCCGGAATGTAATGATTTACTTCGATTCCGTTTTACAGGTCAGGGTTCTGCAGTTGTTCGACGAGAGTTTGGCATCCTTGGGAGTATTGGCGCTCGGAAGCAAAGAAACGATCAAATTCTCGCCAATCAGTAAAAATTATGAGCAGTGGGTCACTGAAAAAATATGGAGAAAAATGCGATAAAAGCGGTGGTGATCGGCGGATCGGCGGGAAGTTTGGAAGTGTTGCTTCAGGTTCTTCCACAGATTATCGATGTCGCATTTGCAATCGTAATTGTCATGCATCGGCGCAGTGGTGACAACGTGTTGCTTGAGGAATTGGTCAGATCGCGTGCTCGTATCCCAGTTGATGAAACCAACGATAAAGCAGCGCTCTTACCGGGCAGGATTTATATTGCGCCTGCCAATTACCACTTGCTGTTTGAGAGTGACGGCCGGCTCTCATTGGATATTTCCGACAAATTCAACTTCAGCCGCCCCAGTATTGATGTAACGTTTGAATCGGCTGCCGATGCGTTGGGTTCGACGGTCTGCGGATTGCTTCTTTCGGGCGCCAATTCGGATGGTACGACCGGTTTGATCGCCATTAAAAGTGTAGGCGGTGTGATTGCCATTCAGGATCCAGAGCAAGCCGCAATGCCGTATATGCCTGAATATGCAGCTCTCCATGCGCGGCCCGACTTCATTCTCGCCACCGATAAGATCGCAGACTGGATTTTAGATCTTTAAAGATGGGATTAAGTATCGATAAAGTGCATATTATGAGGGTGTAACCAACTGAATATATTCTATTTAGGTTTTTAACGAGTTTTTGGACCCTTAATCGAAAAAATTTTTTATCGTTACAGGTTGGGTGTAATTTTGGCTTTGGAATAATTTATTCTTAAGCACTATGAAGAGAACTATAGCAACAATTACTCATCAGTTACCGAATCTTTTTCGGACGGTTGGCGTGATTGTATGTTTTATGTTCACTTCAGGTATGCATGCGCAGCAAAAGCCACTTACCGAAACGGCTCCTGAAACTAAAGAATCCAGCGTTTATTCAAAAATGGAAATGTTATTTTGGTTCACGGGGACCAAACAGGCCAAAACATCGAACGGATTTGATGATGAAGATGTTGATTCGCGCAAAAAACAGATCATCATGTCGGGGACGATGCCGAATAGGATTTTGAGCCGTACGTTTATGAACAAGGCGCTTAATTACGGATCGACCATTACATAATAGTTTACAAGATATGCTGAAAAGCCTCCGTTATGGAGGCTTTTTTTATGGTATTAATTGACACTCCGCCCATCGAAGTGCCAGTTTTCATGTGTCTCATTTTCAAATTGTTATTGCCATTGATTTTTTCGCGCTAAAGGCAAAATAGCTGAATAGTAGGTCGTTAATCGATTATTCCTGCGTGTTGTCGAATAGTTAGTTTTTCGTTAACATTTCGTAATGGGTGTAGTTGCAATTTGTGTAAATTTATGGCGCCCCATCTTACGTTTTTAGTTAAAATTTCGATTAATATTTGCTCCATCTTCGACAATCCTACTAATGGTGCAGGATATTTGCTATTTAGATTATAATATTACACCACATGATAGGAACATTACGTACCCCAAAGCGTGCAGTTTTAGATTTTAGGAAAAATATGTTGTCGGTTGTGCAGGTATTAATTTTAAGCACGGCCTGCTTTATCGCAACTGGAAATGGTCTTCCGGAAAAAGTTGTTACTACCGAATCGCCCGCTGATATGGTGCTGCCGCCCTATTGTACGCCTACTTTTAGCTGGACGATGGAGCCCATTTGTAACGTGACATTCAATACGATAAACAATAACTCATCTTGCGTAGTGGGTTCGGGACCGTTTTATAACAATTACTCCGGGATTTCTACCACTGTAACAAAGGGGGTGTCCTATCCAATTTCAGTATCGGGGAATACGGATGGTCCTTATACCAATCGTATTAATGTATTCATCGATTTCAACCAGGATAATGATTTTAGCGACCCGGGTGAGGAATTTCAACTGGGAAACATAGTAAATTGCGGAAATTGCGCTGTAACCGGTACGATATTGATACCTGCTACCGCTTTGACCGGCAATACAACAATGCGGGTGATGAAGCGCTTCAATCAGTATGCTACGCCGTGCAATACTGAAGGCTGGGGCGAAGTTGAAGATTACGTATTAAATATACAGAATTCCGGACCTCCATTGACATTAACCGCAACTTCAGTGTCCATTTGTGCGGGACAGTCAGCTACAGTGTCAATTACACCGGGCACCTTTGGCAACTATAATCAATATACATGGTCTCCGGCAGGTGTAACTGGTACGGCGCCAAATTTTACTTTCAGTCCTGCAACCACCACAACTTATACTTTAACCGGATTAAATACTTCAACTTTAGCCACAAACACGGCCACATTTACGGTTAATGTAAACCCCGCTCCGTCGATAGTAACCGTAACACCGGCTGCTCCGTCTATATGCCCGGGCGGTATAGCAACGTTAACGGCCAGCGGTGGAACGGTAAGTGGCGTCACGGCGTTCAGTGAAAATTTTAATGGTCCAGCTACAGGATGGACGACGCAAACTACAGGATCGCCGAATCCGTGGTATTTGTACCCAAACAACTCCTATGTTTTTCTTAATTCAATTATCAGTAATGACGCTTCGGGTTTTGCCGCCGTTGATAGTGATGCGGGAGGATCGGGTAGTACAACAATTAGCAGCCTGATCTCACCATCATTCAGTTTGGCATCATACACTACAGCGTCGTTGAATTTTTGGCATTTCTATAGGTATTTTAATGGTCCCGAGTCTGGCGAGGTGCAGATATCGACCAACGGCGGTGCTACCTATACTACGGTACTTACCATTACGGCCAATGCAGGAGCAGCCACCAATTTTGCGAATGCCAATGTGAGTTTGAACACTTTTGTTGGCCAACCGGATGTACGCATCAGGTTTCGATATACTGCCTCTTGGGATTTTGGCTGGGCAATCGATAATATCGTTGTTACTGGCAATGCCACCAGCGGGGTCACCTGGTCGCCAGCTGCGGGTTTATTCACAAATGCCGCCGGAACAATTCCGTACACTGGCGGCGTGACCAATACAGTTTACGCTTCGCCAACGAACACCACGATTTATACTGCGACTGCGACTAATTCGGTGACAGGCTGCACCAGAACCCGTCAGGTTACGGTTACGGTACCGTTAGTTCCAGGAACTATCTCCAACAATCAAATAGTGTGCGGTGGTCTTGCCGAAAATATTATTCTTACTGGCCATACAGGAACTGTTGTAACATGGCAGTCAGCACCCGACCCGTCTTTTACCACCGGAGTGACTAACATACCGGGCTCTGCGGGTGCCACCACTCTTTTTTCAACAACTATTGGCAATGTCACTGCTCCTATGTATATACGTGCCCAAATTCTGGGCGGAACTTGTACCGCATACACTAATTCAGTGTTTCTTGATGTAATATCGGCCACGTGGAACGGAACGACATGGACGCCGGCACCGCCGACATCTACCACCAAGGCAATTTTTACCGGTAATTATTCTTCGACTGGAGACCTTCAGGCATGCTCGGTCTTGGTAACTTCTGGGGATGTAGTATTTAACAGCGGTCACAATCTGATTGTGCAAAATGAGGTGGTTGTAGATAATGAAGTGATTGCAACAGGTAAATCGCTTTCGTTTGAGGACGATGCAAGCCTTGTTCAGTTCAACGATGCTGCCATAAATTCGGGGACAATCATTTATAAACGAAATTCGTCTCCTATGATCCAATATGATTATACATACTGGTCATCACCCGTATACCCGCAAACTCTGGTAGGTTTATCTCCAATGACCCTCGCAGATAAATATTTTTGGTGGAATCCTACTACATATAATTGGCAGTCGATAGCAGCCCCCGGCATTACAGTAATGACGCCGGCGTTGGGCTATATCATTCGGGCGCCGCAGGGATTTACCGCTGTACCGCAAGTTTATCCAGGCGTATTTAACGGAGTGCCAAACAATGGGGTAATATCAATTGGGATTCAGGTCAATGGTTTGAATGACAATAACCTGTTAGGCAATCCCTATCCGAGTGCAATTGATGCCGATTTACTG
>JADKLW010000679.1_pt1 | contig 12156 bp, 13 predicted proteins | sample 8641881 | NCBI WGS metagenome assembly JADKLW01 (sample SAMN16272185, study PRJNA661076) | feces metagenome | isolation source: fecal sample from diarrhoea affected cattle B | host: Bos taurus | place: South Africa: Lokaleng Village, Mahikeng | collected 2019-09 | reverse complement strand
GACCAGCCCGACCCCGGTGAGCACCGGCATGGCGCCCGAGCCCAAGGCAGACGGGGTGCCCAGGCCATAGCCCCAGCCAACCATGACGGCGACTGCGCCAAAAAATAGAAAGATCAGCGCGGCGAGTAGTTCTGAATTCAGGGTCATGCTTCCATCCAGGCCGGCGGTGTTCGATTTTTGGAGGCACCAGCCATTTCGTGTTTGGCGCGAAAGTCACTGTTGCGGCGGTTCGCGGCAATACCGGCCGGCCCAGCTTTCCGCCTGCCGGAACGGGCCTCAACTTTGGTGGCCGGTCAGGCGATCCACCTCGGCCCCGATCCCAGCTGCCGCGCGCTTGAGGGCAGCGACCAGCGTGTCACGCGAGCCAAACGCATTGGTCGCCGCACGGAAATAGCTCATGCCGATGCTCGCCTGCACGACGCCGCGCGCAAAAATCGGGACGGCCAGCGTATCCGACGTACGAGGCTCCACATTGGGGTCGCGCATGGCGTAGCCCCGGTCGCGGGTGGTACGCACCATGCGCCAGACCCTGTCATGCTCGCGCGCCTCGGCACCTTCCAGTTCATCGACGGGAACCGGTTGGGCGATCAGCGCCTCGATCTGTTCATCGCTGCATGAGGCCAGGTACGCCCGGCCCATGGCGCGGGTGAACAGGCTCAGCCGCATGTTGATGGTGCCGTGGAAGGGGGAGATGGGGCTGTCGTAAACTGTCGAATAGCGCACGACCACCGCGTCGCGATCGAACGCCCCGATGGCGACCGGCCATTTGAACTCCCGACTCAGGCCGATCGCCCAGGCGCGCCCCGCTTCGACCACCAGCGGATCCCCATGGAAGCCACTGCTGAGCGAGGTGACAAGCGAGGTGATCTGGTAGCCGGCGTGACGTGGGTCGCTGCTGACATAGCCGTCCGCTGTCAGGGTCTTGAGCAGGCGCACAAGCGTTGACTTGGGCAGGCCAGTGGCGCCATGCAACGAATGCAGCGTCGAATGCGGTTCGCGATTCATCGCCTGCAGCACAGCCAGTACCCGGCTCGCCGCTCGCACCGAATCCTCATCCCGCTCTGCCATTCTGCGTCCAATTTCCGCCTGCCGGAAAGCAACTAGAGTGGATTTGTGCACCGCATGCAAGGCTAGATAGGTCGACTCCGCTCACCAGCCGCGTCTACCGACAGGGGCCAGCGCGCATCGCCCGATTGCATCATAAATCGAAGCCAAAGCATCGCGGACGAAAGGACCAAACTCTTGCGGGTTGTAGAAATTACCAGGCCCGGCGGCCCCGAGGTTCTCGCGATCGTCGATCGACCGGCGCCGGTGCCCGGGCCGGGTGAGGTGCTGCTCCACGTATACGCCGCCAGTGTAAACCGTCCCGATATCCAGCAGCGGCGCGGCCTCTACCCGCCGCCGCCCGGCACCACCGACATTCCCGGCCTCGATGCCGCCGGGCGCGTCGCAGCCTTGGGGGCGGGGGTGACGACATTGGCCGTTGGCGACGCCGTCTGCGCGCTCACCAATGGCGGTGCCTATGCCGACCAGATGGTGGTGCCGGCGTTGCAATGCATGCCTGTGCCGGTGGGGCTGAACTTCATCGAGGCGGCCTCTCTCCCCGAGACGTTCTTCACAGCCTGGAACAATATCTTCTGGCTCGGCAGGCTGGCGCAGGGCGAAACGCTGCTCATCCAGGGGGGATCGAGCGGGGTGGGGCTGGCGGGTATCCAGATGGCCAGGCATCTGCGCAATGCGCGAGTTCTGGCTACCGCGGGCTCCGCCGAGAAGCTGGACGTATGCCGGGCGGCGGGTGCCGAAGCCGTATTCAGCTATCGCGGCGACTGGGCCGCCGAGATCCGGGCCTATGCCGGCGAGCACTGCATAGACGTCGCGCTGGACGCGCAGGCAGGGCCCTATGTTCAGGCACAGCTTGATCTGTTGGCCTATGACGGACGTCTCGTGCTCATTGCGAGCCACCAGTCGCCCCTTTCCGAGGTCAACACCCGCGATCTGGTCCGCCGCCGTCTCACCCTGACCGGGTCAACGCTGCGGCCGCGTCCACCCGAATACAAGGGGCGCATTGCCGCCGCGCTGGTCGACAATGTCTGGCCGCTGCTGGCCGATGGCCGCATCACCACGCGTATCCACGCCAGCCTGCCCTTCGAAGAGGTCCGTGCCGCCCACGAAATGCTCGATGCCAATGAGCAGATCGGCAAGGTCGTGCTGGTGATGCGGCCCGATCAGGCCGCCGCAGTGCCGTCGGCCTGATCGGGCCGATCCTGCTTGTCTTCCAAGCCTCAGCATGCAGGAATGGTGGGCAATTCGTGGGAGGGACGGCAATGTACAAGCATATTCTTATCGCCACCGATGGCTCGGAACTGGCCGGCAAAGGGCTACAGCAGGGCCTGGCACTGGCCAAGCCGCTGGGGGCCAGGGTCAGCGTACTGACGGTTTCCGAACCCCTCCGCCTCGACATGGCCAATGCCGCCCGCCTGGGTGGCATTGACGATCCTGTGGGCCGTTACGACCAGCAGATCGATACGATCATGAAGGAGCGGTTTGCCGAAATCGAGCAGCGCGGCAGCGAGGTTGGGGTGGCAACGGAGCTTGCGCATGAAATCGATGAGTCGCCGGCCGAGGCGATCGTCAGATTTGCCAAGCTCAATGGCTGCGATCTGATCGTCATGTCCTCGCATGGGCGGCGCGGCATGCAGAAGGTTCTGCTGGGCAGCCAGACCGCAGAAGTGCTGGCCCATACGACCATTCCGGTCCTGGTCGTCCGCTAGCGCAGAGGCGGTTTTATCGCGTTCACAGCTGCGCCTATTCGCTCACAGACTGTTAACATCTGGCGTAGCGTTCAGGCGTCAAATCGAGCCTGAGGGTCACCGATTGCGACGCTCACCGCGTCGTCGCCCGGCTAGGTCGTGCCGACGGGCAGCGCGGCCAGGAAATCCTGCAGTCGGGCGGTGGCGAAGTCCAGTGTCGGCTGGTGCGTGAAGCGGCCGTCTTCCGTCTTGTCGTTGCCGAACGGCACGATCACCTCCTGGCAGGGGAAGACATGGGCCACCATGCCATTGAGGATGTACTTGAGATGGGCCTGCGCGCGGACGCCGCCCATGGCGCCGCCCGACAGCGAGACGACAAAGCAGTTCTTGTTCAGGAAGGCGGAGTTGTAGGCGGGGCGCGAGACCCAGTCGATGGCGTTCTTGAGCACGCCGGGCACGGAATAATTGTATTCCGGCGTCACGAAGACGACGCCATCGGCGGAGCGCACCTGCTCGATCAAGCGGGCCACTTCGGGATTGTCGGTCACATCGGCATTGTAGAGCGGCAGGCTGCCAATATCGGCTTCGGTGATCTCCGCCAGCGGGGCGATGGCGTCGCGCAGCGCGCGGGCCAGGGCCCTTGATGCCGAGGCAGTGCGCAGGCTGCCCACCATGAAGAGAAGGCGGGGCAGGTCTTGGGGATCGGACTTGGTCATAGACGGGGTAGCCAGGTTGCAATGCCCGGAAAGGCAATGATGATGACGATGGCCACCAGCATGGCCACAACGAAGGGGAGGGCGCCCCGGAAGATCTCGCCGACGCGCAGCCCCGGCAGGTCGAGAGCCGACTTGATCGTATAGACCGAGAGCCCGAAGGGCGGCGTGAGCAGCCCCATCTCGACAGCCACGACCGTGATGACGCCGAACCAGATGAGGTCGAAATCAGCGGCAATGGCGACGGGCAGGGCGATGGGCAGCATGATCAGCATGATCGAGATCGAGTCGACGATGAAGCCGAGCAGGATCAGCACCACGATATAGGCCACCAAGAACCCCCAGGGTCCGAACGGGCCACTGAGCATGAAGCCCGCCAGCGATTGCGGCATGCCCGACAGCGCCAGCATGCGCGAGAAGAAGGTTGCCGCCAGGATCAGGAACAGGACGGTGACCGTGATCTGGCCAGTTTCGACAAGCAGGCGCCAGAATCTTGGACCACTCAGCGAGCGGCGCAACAAGGCGATGACCAGGGCGCCGAAGGCGCCGGCAGCACCGGCCTCTGTGGGATTGAGGAAGCCTGCATAGAGCCCGCCCAGCACGACGCCGATCAGCACGGTGATCGGCACCGCCATGCGCAGGATCTGCCAGCCGGAAATGTCCGTTTCTTCATCCGGCGCCACGTCGACCACATCCTGCGAGAAGACAAAGCCGGGATTGAACCTGGCCAGCAGCAGGATGGTGATGGTGAAGATGATGGTGAGCAGGATGCCGGGGCCGATGCCGGCCATGAACATGCGCCCCACCGATTCCTCGGCCTGCACGGCATAGACGATGAACAGCAGGGATGGCGGCAGCAGCATGCCCAGGACGGACGAGCCTGCGACGACGCCGGTAGCGAACTTCCTGGTATAGCCGTGGCGGCTCATCTCGGGGACAGCCACGCGCGCAAACACGGTTGCGGAAGCAATGGAAATTCCGGTGATCGAGGCGAAGACGGCATTGGCGAAAACGGTGGCTATGCCCAGGCCCGCCATCACCCGTCGCAACAGGCGCTGGAAGACGTCGAAGGTGTCGCGTCCGACACCCGAGGTGGTGACCAGCAGGCCCATCAGCACGAAGAGCGGGACCACGGCGTAGAGATATTCCTCCAGCGAGTCATTGGCGACCTGGCCCAGCATGCGCATGGCCACGCCTTCGCTGCGGATGAACATCACCGATACGAACGAGGTGAGCAGCATCGAGATGCCGATGGGCAGGCCGATGACGATCAGGATTACCAGGGCGCCAACGGCGAGCCAGCCGATTTCTACGGGGCTCATGAGCCTTGCCTTTCAGCGTGAATGAAGTGGCGCAGATGGCCGATCGCCTTGAACAGGAATTCGAGGGCAGCCACCGACATGCCGAGGGTAATGAGCGCCCGGAACGGCCAGGTGGGCAGCGTTCCCATGCCCGGCGTGCCGATGAAGTCGCGCGAGGCAAGGGCCTTCTGGAAAATGTCGAACGAGGACCAGGCAACCATGAAGAGCAGGGTGGAACCGACGAGGGCAAAGACGGCATTGATCAGCGAGACGACGCGAGGATGGCTGGCTGCAAGCGCATCCATCAGCAGTTCTACCCGCGCCAGGCGGTTGGCACTCACGGCGCTGGGAAGCTGCAGCGCAACAATCAGCACCACGATCATGGCACCGAGTTCGGACACCAGCGGCAAGGATGACCCCATGCCGTTGCGGGCCACGATGTCGGCACAGATCACCACCATCAGGACGGCGATGAAGGCCGTGGCGACCACCGCCAGGCCATCGACAAGTAGGTCCCATGCCCTGTGGGCCGGGTGACGGCGCCCCATTGCTGGGGCGCCTGCTTCGTCTGGTTGAGACACGGTTCGGGTTCCGCCCTAGAGTTCTTCGTCCCAGTTGCGGTGAGGCTGGACGCCCTTGTCACGCAAACCGGCCATGTACTGCTTGAGAAACTCGCTGGCAGGTATGCCTTGTGCATCAAGCGGCTCGGCCCATTCGGCGGCCAGGTTGGGCAGCAGGTCGACCCACTTCTGGCGCTCTGCGGGCGGCATCTCGATGATGGTGACCGGCGGGTTCTGGTTGGCGCCCATTCCCACCATGGTCAGGAGCGCTGCTTCATGCTGGGTGACCATGTCCTGGCCATGGCTCTCGGTATAGTACTTGCCGGCCTCGATCATGGCATTCTGCACTTCCTCGGGCAGAGTTTCCCAGACATCGGCATTGATGGCGATGGCGCCGGAGAACGCTGCGGCAGCGTCGAAGCGGGCGATATAGGGCGCCACTTCATGCAGCTTGATCGGCAATACGCCAAGGGCCAGCGACAAGGCGCCATCGGAAACGCCGGTCTGGATGTCGGTGTAGTAGGTGGTCAGCGCACCATCGACGGCGTTGGCGCCGGTGCCGCGCAGCCAGGTACCCAGCACGCCCGGTGCCGAGATCTTCATGCCGCGAATATCCTCGATGCCGTTGATCGGCTGCTTGGAATAGATGTCGTAGAGGTCGGTCGCGGTGAGGCCGAGCACCTTGACGTTGTGGTCTTCCCATTCCTTGCGGAAGGCGTCGTTGCTTTCGAACAGCTCTTCCATGACGTCGAGCAGAGCCGGCACGTCGGTAACGGTGAAGGGCGTGGTGGTCGAGACCTGGCTGAGTGGCAATTGGGCCGGCTCGAGGAATGAGAACACCCAGCCAATGTCGGTGATGCCATCTTCAACGGACGAGAGCGTAGCATTGGCCTTATAGAGTTGGCCGCCGAAGGCTTCGTTCCAGTTGATTTCGTAGGTGCCGGTTTCGGCGAGGATTTCGTCGGTCCGCGCCATGAAATGGGTCTGGATCATGCCCACCCACGGCACGACCGTGGGGTGGCTTGATGCGATGGTCAGATCGATGGATTCCTGCGCGTACACAGAGCCCGACAGGGCTATGGTGGCCGTCGCCAGGATTGGCAGAAACGCTTTCATTTTGATTTCCTCCCTTGGTGAAGCGTCTAGATCAGCTCGAAACTCTGGCTGGAGAAGTTGAGGCGGACGCTGACGCCTCCTTCATTGATCATCCAGGGTCTGATACGAAAGGAACGGGCACCGGACAGGTGCATCGGGTCCCGTTCCGCAATGGCGCGGGCTTCGTCGGCCGACCCGGCGCGCACGATCACCATGCCTTCACCGCGCCAATGCTGTTCGTCATCGGTCCACAAGGGACCGGCGGCGAACATGGTGCCCTCACGTTCAAGTTCCACCTGAAAGGCCAGGTGTTCCTCGAGCTGAGCAAAGACCGCTTCAAGCCCGTTGGTAGGGCTGGTGAAGATGGCGTAGAGCTGCTTTTGCAGCATCTGGCTCGACGCAGCCCGCACATCGCTGGCCGGAACCTCCATCAGCGTAGCTGCATCACTTGCCATGATTGCGGCTTTCCAGTTCGCGCCGAATAGCTACGCCATGTTCATCCAGCGTGGGTGGCGGGACCACGCTGAGTTCAGGTTCGCCATCGAAATTGTAAGGCGCCCGGACGGTGGTGAAGGTGCCCATCTCGGCATGCTCCGCCGATACCTTGATCTGCAGGTGCTGGGCCTGGGGGTCTTCGAGGGCCTCGCTCGAGTCATAGGCCGGCGAATAGGGGACCTCGTTCTGCTCAAGCAGCCGGCACCATTCGTCGCGCGACCGCGAGGCAAAGACGGGGGTAAAGATCTCGATCAGCTCATCCTGGTGCTCGATGCGCGACAGGCGCTCGGCAAAGCGGGGATCTTGGTTGAGGGTCTGCTGGCCGGTGGCAGCCAGCAATCCGTCCCAGAACTTGGTGGGGGAGGAGAGATGGAAGGCGATCCACTTTCCGTCTTGGCACTTGAATGTATAGGACTGCGATACGACTGGACGGGACAGCGGGCCCATCACTTCGCCCACCGAGAAATAGTGGGTGAAGCTGTCCAGGTTGAAATGCGTCATGGCCTCGAGCATCGAGATGTCGATGCGACGGCCGCGCCCGGTCTGTCCGCGTTCCAGCAGGGCGGCCAGGATCGCCATGGCCGCGTACTGCCCGGTAATGGCATCGGCAATGGCCGGGCCGATGACCCTCGGCTTGTCGGGCGGGGTAAGCAGGCGAAGATAGCCGCTCGCCGCCTGGGCGACGGTGTCGTAAACCGGGCGATGGCTGGCAGGGCCGGTATTGCCCAGCCCCGAGATGGCGCAATAGACCAGCCGCGGATTGATCGCCATCAGCTCCGCTTCGCCCGCGCCGAGCTTTTCGGCCACGCCGGGGCGGAAGTTCTGGATGAAGACATCGGCGGTACGGATGAGGTCGTGGAAGACCTCAAGGTCGGGAGCCTGCCTGGTGTCGAGCGCAATCGAGCGCTTGTTGCGGTTGTAGGTCTGGTAATGCGGCGAATAGAGCCCACCCTTGAAAGCGCGGAACGGATCGCCTGTTCCGGGGCGCTCGACCTTGATGACGTCCGCTCCCAGATCGGCCAGGTGCATGCCTGCAGCCGGCCCCGTGATATAGGTGCCCAGTTCGATAACCCGGATGGCCTTGAGGATTTTCACCGTGCGGCCTCCGGTGCTTCCCTGCCGGACAGCTTGCCATCGTAGCTGATGGCCCGGTCGGCATGGTTGGACATGATGAAGCCAATCGAGCGCAATGATTCCTCGAACAGATGCGCCGAGAGACCTGCCGCGCGCGCCACGAGGGGAACGGCCTTGAGCGCTTCCAGCGGCCAGCCTGCATCGAGCAGCAGGGCAGGAATGGCGCCGGAGACATTGATGGGCAGGGGGCGCTGCATGATCTGCGGCGCATGCTCGCCCAAGAGCCGCAGGACCTCGACATACTTGCCGGAGACGCCCAGCTCGTCGCTGAGGGCGAGCAGCCGGTTGGCGCGGGGATCGCCCTCGCTGTGCTGGGGGTGGCCGAGCCCGGCGACCTTCTGGCGCGCGCGCTTGAGATCGTTGAGGCTGGCAATGGCCGCTGCCGCGAAGTCAGTGCCATCGGCACCGGCCTTTTCCACCACCTCGTGAAGGTAGCGCCCCGCTGATTCCGAGCTGCCCGCGACCACCGAGCCCATGCCCAGCAGGCCTGCGGCCATGGCGCCCTGCCAGGCGTCGGGGCCGGCAGCCAGCGTCATGCGGGCCGCCTGTACCGAAGGCACCAGACCATGCTCGGCAATGGCGACAAGGCAGGCGTCCAGTATGGCGCGCTGGGTTTCGGTCGGCCGGTCCCCGAGCACCAGGAGCCAGAAATAGTCGGTGAAGCCGATCTGGCCGATCAGCTCGGAGCAGAGGTCATGGCCACGGACCGTGATCGATACGGCATCCGAAGTCGCAATCGCGGTTTGAGCCTGGTCCTGTTTGCCGATACGCATTCCGCCTCTACTTTTCTCTAGCCGAAAACTTTTGCTGTTGCCGAAAAGTTAGACCTGATTTAGGCTGGCCGTCAAGTTGGCAGACAGGCCATGGGGCAAATGGACGACAGCCGGTTGAAAACTCAGGTCAAGGCGGATGAGCAGGAGCGGCCCTCCGAGTTCGTCGAGGCCTTGGCGAAGGGCATCTCGATACTCGAGAGCTTTGATGCGGCGCGTCCCGAGATGACGCTCAGCGAGGTCGCGCGCACGGTCGGGCTGTCGCCGGCGGCCGCGCGGCGCAGCCTGCTGACCCTCCAGGCGCTCGGCTATATCGGGCAGATCAACCGGCGCTTCCACCTCAAGCCCAAGGTCATGACGCTGGGCTCGACGCTGTATTTTTCGGTGGGGATCGGCGACGTGCTGCAGCCCGACCTGCGCGAACTGGTGGAGCAGTTCGGCGACGCATCTTCGATTGCCACGCTCGATGGCGACCATGTCATCTATGTCGCGCATAGCTCGGTGCAGCGGGCGCGTCGCGCCGCAGCCACGATCGGCGCCCGCTATCCTGCCTATGCGACCTCGCTGGGCCGCGTGCTGCTGGCGGGGCTGACCGACGACGCGCTGGATGCCTATTTTCGGCGGGTGCGCCCCACGGCGCTCACCTCGATGACCATCACCGATATCGACCAATTGCGCCGGATCGTGCTCACGGTGCGCGAACTGGGCTATTCGACCACGGTCGATCAGCTCGACTACGGCATTACCGCGATCGGCGTGCCGATCCGCGGACCGAATGGCCAGACCGTCGCGGCACTGAACAGCTCGGGCTATACGGGCCTCGTTTCGCCCGAAAAGCTGGTCGAGGAGCGCCTGCCGACGCTGCGCGCGGCGGCTTCGCGCATCGGCCATTCGCTGACCCGCTATCCGGTCTTGCAGACCATCATGGGTGGTTGAGACGCCCGCTGGGCGGCTCGATCACGCTTGTCTTGAGGAGGAAAAACATTGGCTGAACTGGTAGCCACACTGGCATCAACCCATCACCCATTCTATCTGCGGGCGACCACGATGCCGCCCGAGCAGCAGATGCCGCAGGCGCCGGAGTGGAAGCGCAAGGTCGAGGCCTATCGCGAGACCCTGAGCAAGGCCAAGCCCGATATCCTGGTGATGATCGGCTCGGACCACTTCCACCAGATATTTCTCGACAACTGCCCGCAGTTCCTGATCGGCAAGGCCGAGCGCTACGACGCGACCTTCTGGAATGAGGAGCGCGAATTCGGCATCCCCAAATATGTGCTGGAGGGGGACCTGGAAATGTCGCGCTTCATGCACCGCGACCTGATGGACCAGGGCTTCGATTTCGCCTTTTCCAACGAGCTCAAGATCGACCATTCGATCATCTGCCCGATCATCACCGTGCGTCCCGACAATGACCTGCCGGTGGTGCCCATCTATACCAATATCTTTGCGCCGCCCCTGCCATCGCCGCAGCGCTTCTACAATCTGGGCCGGGCCATCCGCAAAGCCATCGACGCCTTTCCGTCCGACAAGCGGGTTGCCGCCATCGGTACCGGCCACCTGTCGCTCGAACTGGGCGGGCCACGCCAGTTCATGGAAACGGGTCCCGACCCGGTATTCGACCGCCAGGCGCTGGAGTGGTTCCGCACCGGCGACATCGAGGCGATCCTTGCCAACGTGACGCACGAAACCATGTCCAAGAGCGGCAATGCCACCCACGGCTTCCTCAACTTCATCCTGATGATGGGCGTCGCCGGGCCGCATCCCGCCGACTACGTCGATTACCTCGACCTGTTCCACACCATGGAAGCCTACGTGACCTGGTACCCCAAGGCAGTCGCAGAGGAGCGGGCGGCATGAGCAAGTATTACGTCAACAAGTTCCTCTACCAAGTCGACCGCAACCCCGAATACCTCAAGCGCTATGCCGAGGATGCGGCCAACTTCGTCGCCACCTGGGAACAGTCGATCGGACCGCGGCTCAACGAGGTCGAGATGTCGACCGTGCACAGTTTCACCGACGCGGAACGGCGGGCGCTGGTCGAGCACGATTTCGTCGCGCTGTTCGAGATGGGCGCCCATTTCTTCCTGAACCTGACGCTGTTCATCGGCATCTACGACGAGCCCTTCATGAAGGAAAACGGCCCGCTGGCCTTCCAGCGCGAGTTCGCCCGCAAGGTCGGGCACTGGTCCGGCAAGGACTATCCGACCGTGGAAACGTGACGTGACGGGCGACCCGGAGGAGGGGGCGCCCGCCAAGGCTTGACGACAACGACAAGGCTTCGGCCATCGCTGCTAATCCGGGAGGGACCATGTGCAGCCTTTGCAGTTCGGGTAATCGGGGGATTGCCCATTCACCACATGACGCAGTATCGGGCGCCAGCCATTCAGGCCCCGCGCTGGCAGCGGCCCACGGCCCCGCGGGCATGCCGCAGGGGCTCAATACGCCCGGTCGCCGTACCCTGATCAAGGGCGGCATCATCCTCTCGGTGGACGACGCCGTGGGCAATTTCCCGTCCGGGGACGTGCTGATCGAAAACGGCCGCATCGTTTCCATCGGGGCGCAGATCGATGCGGCTGACGCCGTGGTCATCGATGCCCGGGGCAAGATCGTCATGCCCGGCTTCATCGACACCCACCACCATCAGTTCGAGACGGTGCTGCGCAGCCAGCTGGCGCATGGCATCCTGATCAATGACGGACTGCCGGTGAATGCGGCCAACTACTACGAGAGCGTGCTGCAGAAGCTGTCGCTGGTCTATACGCCCGAGGATGTATACATCAACGAGCTGTTCGGCGGCATTTCCCAGCTCGATGCCGGCGTCACCACGGTGATGGATGTCAGCCAGATCCACCACAGTCCCGAGCATTCCGATGCGGTGATCGAGGGTCTGCGCGACACCGGGCGGCGGGCGGTGTTCGGCTATTTCGAGGGCTGGGGCGACCGCGCCCGCTATCCCGAGGACGCGCGAAGGCTCCGCGATACCTATTTCAGCTCCGACGACCAGTTGTTGAGCATGATCATGGGCGGGGAAATCTACCTGCCGGGTTTTGAACGGGCCTGGGAGGTCGGCCGCGATCTCGGCCTGCCGATCGCACTGCATGTCGTGGGCACATTCGGCATGCAGCCCACCTTCGACCGGCTGGGCGCCGAGGGCTGGTTCGGCCCGGACAATATCTTCATCCACATGACCGGCATGTCCGACGATGGTTGGCGCTATGCCGCCGACGCGGGTGCCCATGTCTCGCTGTCGGTGCCGATCGAAATGCATATGCGCCACGGCACCCCGCCGATCCAGAAGGCGCTGGACCGCGGCATGTGCCTGTCGCTTTCCTCCGATG
>JADKLW010000678.1_pt1 | contig 12159 bp, 12 predicted proteins | sample 8641881 | NCBI WGS metagenome assembly JADKLW01 (sample SAMN16272185, study PRJNA661076) | feces metagenome | isolation source: fecal sample from diarrhoea affected cattle B | host: Bos taurus | place: South Africa: Lokaleng Village, Mahikeng | collected 2019-09 | reverse complement strand
CCGGTCTGCTTTTAACCCCGCGACGCGCCTTGCGCAGCGTCAGATTGATCCGCTGCTGGCCCAGCTGCGGGTGCGGCATATCCCCCACCGGCAACACCCCGTGAAACCGCATCCGGTCTACCCCGCCCCAGACCACCACGTCTCCATGATTGAGCACGGTCCTGGCCGGGCGATCGGAGCGCTGGTAGCCGCCGAACAGGAAGGTCGCGGACATACCCAGGGACACCGAGACGATGGGCGCGGCCAGGTCGCTTTCATCCTTGTCCTGGTGCAGGCCGAGCTTGGCGCCAGGCAGGTAGCGGTTGATCAGGCAGGTGTCGGGGACAAAGTGGTCGAAGCCGGCGTCCGCGGCGGCATGCCGGGCCAGTTCGCGAAAGCTCTCGGGCATGGCGGGCCAGGGCTGGCCGCTGCCGGGGTCGATGGTGCTATAGCGATAACCCTGCTCAGCGGCTATCCAGCCCAGGTCGCCGCAGGTGGTGCTCTGCACGGACATGCGCCGCCCGCCCCGGGTACTCATCTGTCGAAACGGTGCCTGGCGCTGGATATCTTCCAGCGCCGGGAGTAGCTGGTCGAGCCACGGCAGGGCGTAGCCGGGGAAGATGAATGCCTGCTCACCCATGGCTATGCGCTGCCCCGGCTGCGCCTCGTTGAACAGATCGAGCGTGCTCATCGCCCGTCAGCCAAGATTGACCAAGGCGCGGCCGACCATGCCGCCGGCAAGAATGGTGTCGATATAGTCCGGCAGCGCGTCCAGGGTAATTTCCTGCTCTAGCTGGCTCAGGTCGGTTTTCCACTGTAGCGACAGGCGATCCCACATGGAGGCCTTGGCGACCAGCGGTTGTTCCACCGAGTCGACGCCCAGCAGGTTGACGTTGCGCAGGATGAACGGGAACACACTGGCCTGGAACTGGCCGCCGGCGGTGAGCCCGCAGCAGGCGACGCTGGCGTCATAGCGCAGGGACTTCACTACATTGAACAGGATATCGCCGCCGACGGTGTCCACCGCCCCGGCCCAGCGCTCGCCCAGGAGCACCTTGCCGGTGCCAGCCTGCAGCTCCTCCCGGCTGAGCACCTCCTTGGCGCCCAGGTCGCGCAAAAAATCGACCCGGTCGGCCTTGCCTGTTACCGCGACCACCTCGTGTCCCTGGTGCGCCAGCATGGCGACGGCGATGCTGCCGACTCCACCGGTGGCGCCAGTAACCAATACCGGACCCGAGCCAGGCGTCAGGCCGGCCCGCTCCAGCTTGTCGATACAGAGCGCGGCGGTCAGGCCGGCGGTGCCCAGCACCATGCTCTCGCGCAGGGTCAGGCCAGCCGGACGCTTGAGCACCCAGGCAGCGGGCACCCGAATGTACTGACCAAAGCCGCCCGGGGTGTTCATGCCCAGGTCGTAGCCAGTCACGATGACCTCATCACCCACGGCCAGCTCCGCCACCGAACTGGATTCCACTACCCCGGCCGCGTCGATGCCGGGCGTGTGCGGGTAGCTGCGGGTAACGCCCTTGTTGCCGCTGGCGGACATGGCGTCCTTGTAGTTCAGCGACGACCAGTGCACGCGGATCAGCACCTCGCCAACCGGCAGCTCGGCCAACTGCCGGGTGACGACGCGACGGACGTAGTCACCCTGTTCCTCGGACACCAGTAACGCCTTGAATTCGGACATGACAGCCTCCTACCAGAAACGTTGATTATGCAGCCGGGACGCCCAGGTCAGCAGCACACGATCCAGTGCCGCCGACATGCTGGATGTCAGACGGTCCTGCAGGCGCTTGGGCCGAGCATAGTGCACCTCGAACACGTCAGCCTGGCGGATGCGCCGGTTGACGTAGTCATCGCTGGTATTGACCTCGTCGGCCAGGCCGCGGTCCAGCGCTTCGGTGCCGAACCAGACCTCGCCGGTAGCAACCGCATCCACATCCAACACCGGGCGATAGCGGCCGACAAAACGCTTGAACAGATGATGGATATTCTCCAGGTCCTCCTGGAATTTCTCCCGGCCCTTGTCGGTGTTTTCACCGAACATCGTCAGGGTCCGCTTGTACTCGCCGGCGGTGAGCATCTCGTAGTCGACGTCATGCTTTTTCAACACCCGGTGGAAGTTCGGCAACTGGGCGACCACACCAATAGAACCGAGCATGGCGAACGGCGCCACCAGAATGCGATCGGCGATACAGGCCATCATGTAGCCGCCGCTGGCCGCCACCTTGTCGACGCACACGGTGAGCGGCACGCCGGCTTCGCGCACACGGGTAAGCTGCGCCGCCGCCAGCCCATAGGAGTGCACCATGCCGCCACCGCTCTCGAGCTTGACGATCACCTCGTCCTGCGGGGTCGCCAGTTCCAGCACGGCGGTTACCTCATGGCGCAGGTTCTCCAGGGCACTGGCCTTGATATCGCCATGGAAGTTCAGCACAAAGACCTTCTGCCGCTCGGCGCTCTGTTTGGCGCGCGTCTTGAGTTCCTGCTTGCGGGTTTTCTGCAGCGCCTTGAGCGCCGGCTTGTCCAGCACCGCCTGGCCCAGGCGTTCGGTCATACGGGCCAACTGATCGTTCAAGCGGGTCACGGTCAGCGCGCCTTCGCCCTTGCGCTGGCGACCCTTGAGCGAGGCGATCAACAGCAGCACGAACACCACCGCCAGCAGCACCGTCAGCGCCTTTGCGGCAAACATTCCAAACTCGGCAATCCACTCCACAGGCATCTCCAGATGATTCGATTCTATGACTGACCCAAGCATACAGGATCAGCCCGCAACCTAGACAGACGGGCAAGATTCAAACGACCGTATGATTTTTGTTGACAGCTTCCCTGGCCCACCCTACCCTCTGACCAGTTACATCATTCTTGCGTTGCAACGATTGCCGTTGCCCCTATGAACATCCGATAAAGGAAGAATCCATGACTACCGTTGCTGACATCATCAATAACATGGAAGGCAAGTTCAATCCGGCCGCCGCAGCTGGCCTGGACCTGGTTTTTCAATTCAACATCGAGGATGATTCCAACTTCTACGCCGTCATCAAGGACGGCACCTGCAACGTGCAGCAAGGCGATGCGGAAGACCCGAACGTAACCCTGATCATGGACTCCGAAACGCTGAACGGCGTCATCACTGGCGAGACCGACGGCATGCAGGCGTTCATGGGCGGTAAACTGCGCGCTGAAGGCGACATGATGCTGGCCCTGAAGCTGGGCGAACTCTTCCCGGTCTGATCGCCGTACCCATGAGAAACCGGAGCCTGGCTCCGGTTTTTTTATGCCCGGCGCCGGGCCGGCCGGAATAACCCCTGTTGATTGACGCAACCAATCCACCAACAACACGCTGCCTGATAAGCAGCGCCCATGGTTGGCAGCCCCGGCGCCCTGCATTAGATTGACCCGGAATCGGTAATTTCACTCAAGGACAAGACCCATGCAGAAGACCCAACTGTTCGATCTGGACGGAAAAATTGCGCTGGTAACCGGCGCCAGCCGCGGCATCGGCGAGGCCATCGCCAAGTTGCTGGCCCAGCAAGGCGCCCACGTCATCGTCTCCAGCCGCAAGATCGACGGCTGCCAGGAAGTGGCCGATGCCATTGTCGCCGCGGGTGGCAAGGCTACCGCCATCGCCTGCCATATCGGCGAAATGGAACAGATCAAGGCGACCATCGAGGCGATTCGTAGTCAGTTCGGCAAGCTGGACATCCTGGTCAACAACGCCGCCACCAACCCTTATTTCGGCAACGTGCTAGATACCGATCTGGACGCTTTCCAGAAGACGGTTGATGTGAACATCCGCGGCTACTTCTTCATGTCGGTTGAAGCCGGCAAGCTGATGCGCGAGAACGGCGGCGGCGCGATCCTCAACGTGGCCTCGGTCAACGGCCTGGTTCCGGGGATGATGCAGGGCATCTATTCGATCACCAAGGCGGCGGTGATCAACATGACCAAGGTCTTTGCCAAGGAGTGCGCCCAGTTCGGCATTCGTTGCAACGCGCTGCTGCCGGGTCTGACCGACACCAAGTTCGCCTCGGCGCTGGTGAAGAACGACAGCATCCTCAAGCCCGCGTTGCAGCGTATCCCGCTGGGCCGTCCGGCTGACCCGAGCGAGATGGCGGGCACCGTGCTGTACCTGGTGAGTGATGCCTCAAGCTACACCACCGGTACCGCCATCAATGTGGACGGCGGCATGTTGTCCTGATGGGCGGGTCCCATCCGGGTGTGCCGTGCACGCCCGGGTGGGACTACTCGAACCCCTTCAAGGCGGACAACGCCTGGGGACTCATCGCCACCGGCGATAGTCCGGTGGCACCGATCTCGATAGCGTAGCGGGCACCATCCACTGCGGGCATGAAGCGGATGGCGAAGGCATCGGCATAGAGCCAGTGCATATCCAGCCGGTCCAGCCAGACCCAGGCATCGCGCCAGGGCGGCGTAGCATGCAGGGCCCTGCTCTGCGCTGCGGTCTCCCGCTGCTGTTCCAACGCGAGGTAACGGCCGCTGAGCCCGGTCAGACGATAGCCGTCTTCCAGCCCCAGGGCATGGGCCAGCCCCTGCCAGCGCAGCACTTGCACTTCCAGCTCCCAGAGATCACCCTCGATCGACACCTGCTCGGCGCGGTTGGCGGCGCGCAGGACGGCGTTGTACTTCTGGGGCGCGCTTTCCTGCAGTTCCAGGATGGCGATCTGTTGACCGTCGATGATCGGCCGGAATTGATACAGCTCCCAGGCCACCAGTGCGATCGCCGCGCAGCCGCCCAGCATGGCCAACAGCAGCATGCCCTTGAGCCAGCCGAGCAACCATTCCAGGCGCCAGCCCAGACGCGCCAGCAGAAACAGCAGCAAGAGTGCGAGGCAGCCCACGAGCACTGCCAGACCAGCGTATTGCATGACGACTCCTTGTCACTTCAAGCCGGGACGGGGGGCTGCGGCTGGCCGGCCAGCCGCGCCAGATAGCAATCGATCAGCCAACGGGAAATGGTGCCCGGTGGTGGTATGGCAGGCAACTGATGGATGTTCCACCAGTGCGCCTCTTCGATCTCGCCCGGTTGGGGCACGATCTCGCCGCCGGTATAGGTGGCATGGAAACCCAGCATCAGGGAGTTGGGAAACGGCCAGTTCTGGCTACCGAGATATTCAATATGATCGACGGTGACGCCGACCTCTTCCATGACCTCGCGACGCAGCGCCTCCTCCGCCGATTCGCCGGGCTCGATGAAGCCGGCCAGAGTGCTGAAGAACCCTGCGCGAAAATTCGCTGAGCGGGCCAGCAACACTTCCTCACCGCGGGTGACCAGCACGATGATGCAGGGCGCCAGCTTGGGATACTGCCGATTACCGCAGCCGCTGCACTCCATCGCCCACTCATCCGCACGGACCTGGGTCGGCTGGCCACAGCGACCGCAGAACCGGTGGGTGTCGTGCCAGATATCCAGCTGCTGGGCCACCCCGAGCAGGCGGAAGGTGACATCATCCACCTGCCCCAGCAGGCTGCGCAGCCCATGCCAGGACAGTCCGGGCAGATCGATCTGCTCCTTCACCCGCACCAGCCGGCACGGCTGATTGTCCACCAGCCCCAGGGTCAGCTGGTAATCCGCATCCCCGAGGTAGCGCGCCATGTCCGGATCATGCAGCAGGTTGCCCTGGTACATGGCAAAGGACTGCTCATGGCGGATCAGTACCCAGCCACCGTCCTGGGTTTCAGCGGTAAGCGAGGCGGTGAAGCGGGTGAATCTGTGCACGTTGTCAGGCTCCGACGCCGTAGCCGAGTTCAGCAAGACTGTCCTCGGCCAGACGCAGGACATCACCCGTCCCGACCGATGAGCGTTCCGCCGACTCGAGATAGAATTCGATGCTGGTCAGGGCATCCGCCAGCACCTCCAGCTGTTGCGTGTCCGGGACGGCCTGCTGTTCGAGCATCGTCTCGCGGATGAAGCGCGACGCGCTGCGAATGATATTCGCCGCCCGGGTCATGCCCAGGAAGATCAGGCCGCCGCGCACGGCTTCCAGGGTCGCGGGGACATTCAACAGGTGCATCCGATCGCTGCCCGATTCGATATAGGCCGTGATGGCCCGGCGGGCCAGCGCCAACCCGGCCTGGGACTCTTCCACCAGGACGATATGTGCTTCCTTGAGTTCGACCGGTGCAGCGACGCGCTCGCCCTCGAGGGCAGCGACCACCTCGCCTTCGCTTTCCAGGCGGTTGACCCTGAGCTCCGCATGCAGCACCGCGTCGGCGACCTGCTCCAGCACCCCATTTTTGCCGGGCTGCCAACCATGCAATTGGCCGGCTGCCTGCCGGATCCGCGCCGCGATCTCCTGCAGGTCGAGCATCTCCAAGGTTTTCCACAGACGTTGCAGCGCGGTATCCAGGGTGTCCAGAGACTGGTCCGCATCGCCCGCGTTGCGGGCCAGCAGGTCCAGCAGATCCTTCACGCCGGCGATTTCCTCGTGCAGCGCCTCGGCCACCGAACGCATGACGTCGGCCCCCGGCCCCTGCAGGGCGCCGAAGCCGCGCTCCAGGGTCGTTTCGGTGTAACCCGGGTCCGGCAGGTCGAAGGCACGGCGCACCTCCGCCCCCAGTACACCCCCGGCATCACCCAGGGCAATCAGGTACAGCAGATCCCGATACAGCGCCGCACCTTCGGTGCCCTGCTGTCCGGCGACCAGCCGCTTGATCTCACGATCCAGCCGCGCATACAGGCGCTTGCGTTCCATGGTCAGTTGCAAGGGGGCGCCACTGATGGCTTCAAGGGAGGCCGCGGCCACCCAGCACAGGGTGGCCGGCCGGTCATCCAGGCTGGTCTCCAGGCGCCGCAGGGCCCGCTGCATCAAGGTCATGCCTGCCGTCGGGCGCTCGTCGCGCAACATACCCAGCAAGCCGATTTGATACATCTGCCGCAAGCGGGAGAAGGTTCGCTTATCCAGGGGTTCTTTTGCGCCGTCACGCAAGGCCAGGGGCACACGCTGGGGATCCAGCGCATAGAAATGGCTTTCGGGCAGCGGCGGCGTGTCCGGGCGATGGGCCCGCAGCTCATTGATGGTCGGCAGCAGCAACTCTGGGCGCTCGGCGCCCTGCTGGCGGCACAGGTGCAGGTACCGCTGCAGCAGGAACAGGCTGTTGCACAGCGCCGAGAGCGGCTCATTGCGACTCTCGCCCTCGTGCTCCGGAATATCGGTCGCCAGGGCGATCATCTCTTCCAGCAACAGCGCCGCTCCGCCCAACTCGATCAGGTTGAGCGTACCCCGCAGTTGTTGCAGGCCTTCGATGGCCAGTTGCAGCAAGCTGCCGTTGTGTCTTTCCTCGAGAAATTGTTGTAGCAGATCCTCAACGCCAGCGACACTGGCGAAAAGTTCATCCTTGACAAGATCGAGTGATGTGGCACCAGTTAACATCGCTTCAGTCTCCTTCGTCCCTGCAGTCAGACTGGTACGCTCAATCGGCGAACTCGGCTGGTTTTCTGCTCATATGTGCCGCCATCGCCAGCCTGAGGTCTTCCGACTGAAGCATGGCCGCGTTCCAGGTGGCGATATAATTGAGCCCATCTGCAACGCTGTGATCACGGCTGTAGCGAATCATTTCCTTGGTTCCGCGAATGGCCAGAGGGGACTTCGCGGCAATCTCGCCGGCAATGGCCATCACGCCTTCGATCAACTGCGCATGATCGGCATAGGTGCGATTGACCAGCCCCAGCTCCCGCGCCTCCTCACCCATGACGGCGCGACCGGTGTAGGCCAGTTCCCGCATCATGCCATCACCGATAATATGCGGCAATCGTTGCAAGGTACCGACATCGGCCGCCATCCCCATATCGATCTCCTTGATCGAGAAATGGGCGGTGGCCGTAGCATAACGCATGTCGCAGGCGCTGATCAGGTCAATCGCACCGCCAATGCAGTAGCCATGTACCGCTGCGATCACCGGCTTGCGGCATTCCTCGACGGCATTGAAGGCGGCCTGCAGGCGCAGGATATTACGCCGGATTCGCTCGGCGTTGCGGCCGATGTCCTGCACCATTTCGCCCGCCGCCTGGGCCAGCATCGCCAGGTCGATACCTGCGGAGAAGTGCTCACCCGCTCCGGAAATGACCGCAACGCGAATACTGTCGGTACGGTCCACCCAATCGAACACCTCGACCATCTCGGTCCAGAATGCCTGGTCCATGGCGTTGGCCTTGGCCGGGCGATTGATCAACACGTGGGCAATGGCGCCCAGCTGTTCGACCTTCAGCGACTGGTATTCATGCATCTGCTAGCTCCCTGATATTGTTCTTGATGCCTGCGTCGAGACAAGCTGACAACTATAACAAAGCCTGCTTGCCACGGTATAACCGCACCTCGGCGCCACCGCCAGGCCACTGCCGTGCCCCTTACAGCGGTTCGGCAACCACTTCCGCCGCCCGCGGCCAGGCGACAAACCCCGCCGCCTTCTCGATCGCCGCCAGACGTTCTTCATGGGCCTCCAGCTCGACAGCGCTGGCATGTATTACCGGCAACGGCGGGCGCGCCGGATCCAGCCGGCGGATCACCCCGATCTCGCCGCCGGCCGTATCGCCGCTACCCTGGCTAGACAGCAGCAGCGCGGTCTGGCCACCGGTCATGATCAGGTAGACGTCTGCCAGGATCTCGGCGTCGAGCAAGGCGCCGTGCAGATCACGCTGGGAGTTGTCTACGCCGTAGCGCTTGCACAGCGCATCGAGGCTGTTGCGCTGACCGGGGTGCTTGTCCCGGGCGAGGCGCAGGGTATCGACGACCGAGCAATGATCCGTTACCTGCCCATGCCGCCCTCCCAGGCGCTGCAGCTCGGCATCGATGAAGCCGACGTCGAACGCTGCGTTATGGATGACCAGGCGGGCGCCGCGGATGAATTCCATGAAATCATCCACCACCTCGGCAAACCGGGGTTTGTCCGCGAGGAAGGCATCGCTGATGCCGTGGACGGCGAAGGCGCCCTCCTCCACTTCCCGCTCGGGATTGATATAGACGTGGAAGTGACGCCCGGTCAGGCGCCGGTCCAGCAGCTCCACACAACCGATCTCGATGATCCGGTGGCCCTCACGGACCTCGATACCGGTTGTCTCGGTATCCAGTACGATTTCACGCATCCTGCACTGCCCCTCTGCCCAATACCTGATCCACACCCCGGTTGGCCAACGCATCGGCCAGGTCGTTTTCCGGATGCCCGCTGTGCCCCTTGACCCAGCGCCATTCCACCTGATGCTGATTGACCAGGGCGTCCAGCTCCTGCCAGAGGTCGGCATTCTTTACCGGCTGGCGGCTAGCGGTCTTCCAGCCGCGTTTCTTCCAATTCGGCATCCACTCGCGGATACCCTTCATGACGTATTCCGAGTCGGTGGTCAGGATCACCCTGGCCGGCTTCTTCAACGCTTCCAGCCCGCGGATGGCTGCGGTCAATTCCATGCGATTGTTGGTGGTATTGAGTTCCCCGCCAAACAACGTCTTCTGGTGCTCACCGAGGCGCAGCAATACGCCCCAGCCGCCCGGCCCCGGATTTCCCTTGCAGGCGCCGTCGGTAAAAATCTCGATTGTGTGACTCATTACTCATTCCGTTTATGTGCCCGCCGGTTGCCGGCAACCAGCGGCGGGAGATGCAGGGCCGGGAAAACGATTCCACGCTGGCGCCGCGGAGTAAGGCCCAGCGCCTGGCGCCGCGCCAGCAGAAAGTAGAAGCCCCCGCCGGGCATGCGATGCCGCTGGCCGAGGACGTCGAGGCGCTGGAGCCGGTCCAGCCAGGCTTGCGATTTGAGGGGCGGAAGATAGCATCCATCCACGCGTTTCTCCACCGCAAAACCGAGCAGTTCAAGCCAGTCGGTCAGGCGGGCAGGACTGATGAACCCGGCCTCGCTGAACCAGTCGCGCCCGGCGAAATGGTTGAAGCCCCAACTGCTCCAGGGGTTGAAACCGAATACCAGCAAATGGCCGCCGGCCCGCACCGCCTGGCCGGCTTCGCGCAGCAGGCTGCGCGGCGACAGGCAGAAGTCCAGCCCGTGGTGGAGGATCACTGCGTCCAGGGAATGGGGGGCGAAGGGCCACTGGGTTTCCTCCACCGGCAGCACGGCGGGGCCGGCCAACAAGTCCAGTTGCCAGTGATTGCGCAGCACCGAGCGCTGCTGGTCGAGCAGCTCGGCCGCCAGGCCATATTGCACCAGATGCTGGCCGAAGCAGGCCGGTAGCTCCCGGCGTATCACTTCCCGCTCGGTCTCCAGCAACCAGCGGCCCGGTGGGCTGGCCAGCCAGTCGCGGGCGACGCCCAGCAGTCTGAGCAGGTCTTCCTGGCTGATCGAGCGTGACGACTCTGTAATCACCATGGGATCTCCGGGTTGGCCTGGGTCACATTACCTCCTATAAGATACTGACCACCATTCAAGGAAGGTACGATGCCCATGCCACAGTTCATTGCCTTGCCAGCATTCCAGGACAACTACATCTGGCTGCTGCTGGACGAAACCACGCTGCAGGTTGCGGCGGTCGATCCGGGTGATGCCCAGCCGGTGATCACCTGGCTGAGTCGCCATCCGGAATACCAGCTCAGCACCATTTTGCTGACCCATCACCACCGCGATCATACCGGTGGGGTACTGACCCTCAAAGCCGCCACCGGCTGCAAGGTCTGGGGGCCGACGAACGACAGCATCAAAGGCGTCGATCGCCAGCTCGAAGACGGTTTCCAGCTGTGCCTGTTCGAACAGGAAATCCAGGTGCTGGCGGTACCGGGCCACACCCTGGATCACATCGCCTACTTCTGCGACCACCCTGAGAACCCCTGGCTGCTCAGTGGCGATACCCTGTTCGCTGGCGGCTGCGGCAGGTTGTTCGAGGGTTCTGCGGAGCAGATGTACGCTTCGCTGCAGCGCCTCGCCGGCCTGCCGGATCACACCACCATATATTGCACCCACGAATATACCCAGTCCAACCTGCAATTTGCCCGGGCGGTGGAACCTGAGAACCTGGATATAAAGGTGCGCCTCGAAGTTGTGGAAGACCTGCGCCGCGCTGGCCGCATCACCCTGCCCTCCACCCTGGCGCTGGAGAAGCGCACCAACCCCTTCCTCCGCTGCGAGGATGCCCATGTACGGGGCGCCGCGGCGGCCCACAGTGGGAGTATGCCGGATAGCCCGACGCAAACCTTCGCGGCAATCCGCGCCTGGAAAGACACATTCTGAAACAGTCTATTTGGTGGTATCCGCGCGTGGCAACAGGGGCATTCGCGCGGATTTCCCCAGCGGTGCGACATAAGGTCCGAGTGCCAATTCCTTGACCCTCCGGGAGAGGCTCCCTAGAATCGGGCAAATTTCAACGGACCCGCCCATGTTCATGTCGCCCAACGCTCTCAGAAACGGATTCCTGACGCTGTGGCTAGTCGTACTTGTCGGCTGTCAGACCACCACCGGCCCAGCCGGTCATTCCACCGTCACCAAATCGCTCCCGGCCCCTGCGGCGCAGACCTCGGCGGACGCCCGCTCCAGCGCCAAGTCACGCTGGCGCATACCTCAGCGGATCGACGAGCCACGCACGCTGTGGACCCGCATTCGCGACGGCTTCCTGCTCGAGCCCGCCGTGGAGACCAACCCCCGGGTCGACCAGCAGCGGCTGTATTTCGCCTCCCAGCCCCGCTACTTCGAGATCACTTCCCGGCGCGCCCAGCGCTACCTGCATTATGTGGTGGAGGAACTGGACAAGCGCGGCATGCCGCTGGAACTGGCGTTGCTGCCCTTTGTGGAAAGTGGCTACAACCCCATGGCATATTCCAGCTCCCATGCAGCGGGCATCTGGCAGTTCATTCCGTCCACCGGCCGGGTATTCGCCCTGCGCCAGGACGATTGGTATGACGGTCGCCGGGACATCACCGCCTCGACCGCCGCCGCGCTGGATTACCTGACCAAGCTCAACAACATGTTCGATGGCGACTGGCTGCTGGCCGTCGCCGCCTACAACTGTGGCGAAGGTTGCGTGGGGCGCGCCGTCAAGCGTAACCGCGAGCTGGGTCTGCCGGCCGACTACTGGAACCTGCAGCTGCCCAACGAAACCATGAACTACGTGCCCAAGCTACTGGCCCTGGCGCAGATCATCAACAGCCCCGAGGAATACGGCACCGTGTTGCCGGTGTTGAATGATGAGCCCTATTTCGCCCAGATCACCATCAAGCGCCCGCTCGACCTGATCA
>JADKLW010000677.1_pt1 | contig 12165 bp, 7 predicted proteins | sample 8641881 | NCBI WGS metagenome assembly JADKLW01 (sample SAMN16272185, study PRJNA661076) | feces metagenome | isolation source: fecal sample from diarrhoea affected cattle B | host: Bos taurus | place: South Africa: Lokaleng Village, Mahikeng | collected 2019-09 | reverse complement strand
ATCTCTCCGTGTGAACGGTGGCTGCCGAAGATAAAATCATCCACCGTAAGCGTCCAGGCCATGCCCACAGCTGCCGACTCCTGTCCGATGGAGAGGTGCGCCGGCCCCGGATGATTGTAAGCTGTTCCGTTATATTCACCTTTGATCTTAATCAGATTCAACATTGTTTCGAACTCACGGATCAACACCATGTCATGGTAGATGGATTTGAACTCCTCAGCTGTAAAGTTTTCCTTCTCCTCTTTGACACTCTTCTGATACTGATTGACGGGAATGGGTTGAAACTCCACGAATCCCTGTTTGCGGACCTCTGACGGATCGATGATTTGTACTTTTGGCATATTTATATTGAATTATTGATTTTTAGTTCTTGGTGCTCAGCGTTCAGCAGTCAGCAGTCAGCGTTCAGCTTTTTAGCCGGGGTTGATGTTGCCTTCAGCGGCTTGGGTTTAAACGTTCAGCTTTCAGTTCTTAGCGTTCAGCTCTCAGCACTCAGCGTTCAGCTTTTTAGCCGGGGTTGATGTTGCCTTCAGCGGTTTGGGTTTAAACGTTCAGCTTTCAGCTTCTGATTTCTGATTTTTATGCTGATTTCTTGTTCAAAATGAGAATACAACCTCCTTGAAAATTTCACTCACTGTCGGATGCGGGAAGACCACCTCCTGCATCTCTTTCAGCGTCATCTCCTGTTCAATAGCGATGCAGGCACCGTAAATAATTTCACTGGAAGGGTTACCCAGCATATGCACACCGATCACCTCACCATGCTTTTCACCGGTAAGCACTTTGCACATTCCGCTTCCGCCCTCATTCTCGGCAACGAAACGACCGGCATAAGCCATCGGCAGCTTGGCTACCTTGTAGGCAATATTTTTTGCTTTGGCCGACTCTTCCGTTTCACCCACACCGGCCACTTCGGGATTGGTGTAGACCACTCCGGGGATAGCGTTGTAGCGCATGATATCGTTCCTGCCGGTGAGGTTGTTGACAACGACCTCACCCTCACGGCTTGCCGTGTGTGCAAGCAGAGAGAAACCGGTGACATCACCTGCGGCGAAGACACCGGGGACATTGGTACGCATCTTCTCGTCCACCTTGATTCCATTGCGCAGCAGCTCAACGTTCAGGTTCTCCAGCCCGAAGCCCTGCGTAACCGGGCGGCGACCGACACTCAACAGAATTTTTTCGCCCTCCACACTGTGTGTTTGGCCCTCTCTTTCAAACACAACCTTGTTGCCATCTACCTCTACCACTTTCGCGTTCAGGTTAAAAGCAATGCCCTTCTTCGTGTAGATCTCACGCAACATGGCCGATATCTCAAAATCGAGACCACCCAGAATCTCAGGCAGCATCTCCACGATGGTTACACTGGTACCCAGGCTGTTGAAGAAGCTGGCGAACTCCATGCCGATCACACCACCGCCAATAACGACGAGCGATTCAGGCAGGCTCTCCATCTCCAGTATCTCCCGGTTGGTGAGGATCACCTCCCCTGCCTCCTTCAAGCCGGGAATGGGAGGCACTGAGGCCTCGGAGCCGGTGCAGAGAAGCAGGTTCTTCCCTATATACTTTTCATCGTTACAGGTGACTTCAATCCCTTCAGATGAACGTCCGTTGATAAAAGCATCCCCTTTCACCACTGTAACCTTGTTTGTTTTCATCTTACCCTCCACACCGGAAACAAGCTTACGGACAACTTTCTTTTTGCGGGAGAGCATCTTCCCGTAATCAAAACGGATATTATCGCCTAAAACACCATATTTATCACCATGCAGTGCGTTTTCGTACATCTTGGCACTATAGAGGAGCGTTTTGGTCGGGATACATCCCTCATTCAGGCAGACGCCACCCATCGCTTTTTTCTCAAACAGCACCACATTCAGCCCTTCGTGTCCGGCTCTCTCTGCCGCGACGTATCCGGCAGGACCGCCGCCGATAATCAGTAAGTCTATCATTGTCTTTTATATTTATTGCGTTTTTTAGCGATCAGCAGTCAGCAATCAGCTTTTTTAGCCGGGGTTGATGTTGCTTTCAGCGGTCAGCTCTTAATTCTTAATTCCCACATCCTAATTTCTTATTTCTTTTCACCATTCAATCTCAAGATTCTCAATCTCCGTTGCAATCTGTTTGAGAAAACGGGTCGCTTCCCCGCCATCGATCGAGCGGTGGTCATAGGTTAAGCTCAGGCCGATAAATGGAACAAAAGCATAGACGCCATCACCCAGATCTTTTGGCCGGGGAACGATGGTATTGACACCCAATATGGCCGATTGCGGTAAGTTGATCACCGGGGTAAACATCTCTACACCGTAATTACCCAGATTAGAAACCGTAAATGTTCCCGCCTCAGGAGAAAGGATATCGGGGTTGACACTACCGTTCCTGCAGGCAGCAGCAATCTCCTTGAACTGACTGGCCAGCCCCGTGACGGAAAGATCATCAGCATTGCGCACAACAGGCACCATCAAACCACGCTCGGTATCTACGGCCAGTCCAAGATGCACCTTGTGGAAATAACGTACGCTATCACCCATGAAATGGGTGTTTACATTTGGATATTTTTTCAGCGCCTTGATAACGGCAAAACAAACCATATCGTTCAACGTGATATTGACGGTGAGGGTGCCTTCTTCCAGCGCAGCTTTCGCTTTCTTGCGGAGATCAAGAATACGCCTTGCATCTGCACCCAGATGATGGGTGAGCTGCGCAGAGTTTTGCAGTGATGCATGCATCGATTTGGCTATCAGCTTACGGATATTGGATATTTTCTTCTCTTCGTAATCCTTACCATAAACAGCATTCACGGGTGCAGAGAGATCAGCAGCCCTGGCTGTTCCGGCCAGCCCCGTACCCGAAGCCTGAGGCTGTGTACCCTGCTCGGTTGCCAGTTTTTTTGCCAGCGGCGTCATCCGGGGTCGGTTCTGCAACAGTGCCTGCACATCTTTCTCAATGATACGCCCCCGGGGGCCGCTACCGATGATCTGCGAAACATCCAGCGCCTCTTTTTCCGCCTGCTTCCTGGCGCGGGGAGAGATCAACAATTCACTATTCACTGCAGGTGACTCATCCCCTGCCAGACGCTGTTGCAGCGGCACACTTCGAGACTCTCTTTCGTCTGCCTCCGCCTCGGTCTCTGACGCACCGGACTCATCATTATGCTCCGCCTTGGGGCTCTCAGCGATCATTGAGGAGATATCTTCTCCGGGCTCTCCGATAACCATCATATTCTCCAGCACAGGCACCTCATCTCCTTCATTGTAAAACGATGCCAGCACAACCCCATCAGCTGGGGATTCTTCTTCAAAGGAGGCTTTGTCTGTTTCATAGGAGAATAGAATGTCTCCCTTTTTCACACTCTCGCCTTTTTTCTTCTTAATCTCAATGATGATACAACTCTCAACGGATTGCCCCTGCTTGGGCATGATTACTACAACTGCCATTTATGAATGATTTAAGCGTTTCTCAATTTATTGAATGAAACTTCGGGTGGATACAAAGATATCCATATTAGATAAGAATCAATCTGATTATCCACAATTAAACGTTTCTATTATGATGACAAATGTATTCATTTTACGTTTGTCACTGGTTTAATAATTGATTTTTTAGCTATCATTTTTGATATCTTTTCCAACTCTTAACAATGTTATTTCATTCAGATTCATTTTTTGCAATTAATATCAAAAAGTATAGTCATTAAATCATTTTTTTCATTGTAAAAATTCGATATAAACTGTACGTTTGCAGTCGATCATTCAAAATATTATATTTAACCTCATCATGAACAAAGGAAATTTCACCTCTTTTTTAGCTATCGATTTAGGGGCAAGCAGTGGCAGAGCCATTCATGGAGCAATACAAAGTGAACGATTGGTATTAAAAGAAATCAGACGGTTTCCGAACCCGATGATTGAAGTGAATGGTCGTTTATACTGGGACCTGCTCTATCTATATAATCAGATCATCGAGTCTTTAAAAGAAATAAAATCCCAACAGTTAACCATTACCTCCATTGGAATAGATACCTGGGGTGTTGATTTTGTATGTTTCGGGAAAGATGGCGAACCATTGCGCATGCCCTACTGTTACAGGGATTCACATACAACAGGAGCACCGGAACGATTCTTTTTAAAAATGTCGAAGGAAGAGTTGTATCAAAAGTCAGGTATTCAGATAATGAACTTCAACTCTCTTTTTCAACTGGATACACAACTGAAAGAAAACAGCTCAATCTATCCGATCATAGATAAGATATTGTTTATGCCTGATGCTTTGTCATACTTGCTGACCGGTAAAATGGTTACAGAATATACAATTGCATCCACATCACAGATGATAAACCCCTATTCAAAAGAATTCGATCGCTCACTGCTTGATGCGGTTCAGCTATCTCCCGATCAATTTGCACCTGTAGTTTTTGCAGGAACAGAAATAGGGAAAATTACAGCTTCAGTGCAACAATTGACCGGCCTGGAGGATATCCCCGTTATTGCTGTTGCAGGTCACGATACGGCATCAGCAGTGCTGGCCGTCCCTGCGGTGGATGAACATTTTGCATATTTAAGTTCGGGCACATGGTCGTTAATGGGTATCGAAACAAAAGAACCAGTCGTCAATGACGAGACCTATGCACTTAATTTCACGAATGAAGGGGGTGCTGACGGCTCCATCCGTCTTCTGAAAAACATCTGTGGTATGTGGCTTATTGAACAATGCAAGAAAGAATGGGATAAAGAGACACCGATCACCTATGAGGAGATTGTGACGGCAGCCAGGAATGCCACTCCTTTCCAATGTTTCATCAATCCCGATTCACCTTGCTTTGCCAGTCCAGCCTCCATGATAAAAAGCATTCAGAACTACTGCAGAGAGACAAATCAGTATATTCCTGAGAGCGTCGGAGAAATTGCCCGGTCTCTCTACGAGAGTCTGGCATTTCGTTACAAACAAACATTGGAAAAACTTCAGAAACTGGCTTCATTCCCTATTGAAACGCTCCATATTATTGGAGGAGGATCAAAAAACACAATGTTAAATTCATTCACTGCCAATGCCATCGGGATTCCTGTTGTGGCAGGTCCATCAGAAGCAACAGCCATTGGGAATATACTGCAACAGGCGATGGCGGCAGGATTGGTGAAGGACAAGGAGGAGATGCGACGCATCGTGCGTAACTCAACTGAACTGGAAACATTTGCCCCCTCACAAGAGGAATTATGGGAAAGTCAATACCGGAATTACCTCGAAGTATATAAAGAACTATAAATAACAAATTGAGAAAACAATCATGAAAGAAGAAGAATTGAAAAAGAGATCCGAGGATGCAAAGGAGCAATATGCATTGCTGGGAGTTGATGCAGATCAGGCTATCGAGAAGTTAAACAACCTATCCATCTCGATTCACTGCTGGCAGGGTGACGACGTATCAGGATTTGAAAATCCAGGCGGTGAGCTGACAGGTGGTATTCAGACTACGGGCAACTTTCCCGGAAAAGCCCGCACCATCAATGAATTAAAGAGTGACCTTGAAAAAGTGATCGCACTCGTCCCGGGAAAACACCGGATAAGTCTGCATGCCACATATGGCGACTTTGGCGGTGAATTTGTTGATCGCGACAAGGTTGAACCCAAACATTTTCAGAGTTGGATTGATTGGGCCAAAGCGAATGATGTGAAGCTGGATTTCAATTCCACATTTTTCTCGCATGAGAAAACCAACAGCGGGTATACCCTCTCCGATTTCAACCCTGAAATCCGCGCATTCTGGAAAGATCATCTGCGCCAGTGCAGACGCATTGCTGCCGAAATAGGTCGCCAACAAGGAGATGCATGTATTCACAACATCTGGATTCCCGATGGTGAAAAGGACAAGACCGTATCCCGCTACGCACACAGAAAACTGTTACAGGAGTCGCTGGATGAGGTGCTGGCAGAAAAGATAAGCAGCGATTATCTGAAAGATTGTATAGAGTGTAAGCTCTTCGGCATTGGTAGTGAAAGTTATGTCGTTGGTTCCCACGAATTTTATATGGGATATGCTGTCAAGAACAACATGTTGCTTACACTGGATGCAGGTCATTTCCACCCCACTGAAACCATCTCCGACAAACTCTCATCCATCCTGTTGTTTGTTCCTGAAGTCACCTTGCATGTGAGCCGTCCTGAGCGCTGGGACAGTGATCATGTTGTAATCCTTACCGATGAATTGCTCGCAATATCGCAGGAGATCGTGCGTTCAGGCCAGATGGAGAGGGTGCACATGGGATTGGATTATTTTGATGCATCCATCAATCGTATCGGAGCATATGTCGTGGGAATCCGTTCTGCACAGAAAGCAATGCTGCAGGCACTGCTGGAACCAACAGATAAACTGAGGGACTTTGAGAAACAGGACAAGAATTTTGAACGTATGGCTTATCTTGAAGAACTGAAGTCAATGCCGTGGAACGCGCTTTATAATTATTATTGCGCCCAGCAAGGTGTTCCGGTGGGCGAAGAGTACATCAAGAGCATTCAGGAGTACGAAGCACAGGTGACATCAAAAAGAGTATAAACGATGAACGCCATTATCGGTTTACTTATTATTGCGGTGGGAAGTATGGGCCAATCGAGCTCATACGTTCCCATCAACAAGATCAAGGATTGGTCGTGGGAGAATTTCTGGCTTGTGCAAGGGATTTTCGCATGGTTGCTGTTCCCTTTGCTGGGAGCATTCATGTCCAGCTCACTACCGGAACTGATTGATATATATAGCTCCAATGCATCCGCCACATGGCAAGCCGTTGGCTACGGAGTGCTCTGGGGTGTTGGGGGCCTGACATTTGGTTTAAGCATGCGCTACCTGGGAATAGCTTTGGGTCAATCGGTGGCGCTGGGAACATGTGCAGCATTTGGCACTCTGATACCGGCAATGTTGATTGGCACCGACCTTTTCTCTCCCAAAGGATTGATATTGTTGCTGGCTGTTGCCGTCACATTGTTAGGTATTGCACTGGTGGGTTATGCAGGCAGCTTGCGCTCCCGAAATATGACGGAGGAAGAGAGACGGAAAGCCATCAAAGACTTTGCATTGAAGAAAGGTCTGCTCATCGCACTGTTTGCAGGTGTCATGAGCGCCTGTTTCAGTCTGGGTCTGAATGCCGGCATCCCAATAAAGGAAGCAGCCATTGCCGCAGGAGCCAAGGAACTGTTCGCACAAAATCCGGTCACTCTCCTTGTAACCATCGGCGGATTTGTAACCAATCTGATCTATTGCCTTTATATGAACCAAAAGAACAAAACGGGTGGTGAGATAAGACGATCATCAAAAGCGGTGTTGACCAATAATTTATTGTTCTGTGCTTTGGCCGGATTACTGTGGTACTCTCAGTTCTTCGGTTTGGGTATGGGGCAAAGTTATTTCGAACAGGATAGCGTGATGATGGCTTTCTCCTGGAGTATCCTTATGTCACTGAATGTGATCTTCAGCAACGGTTGGGGTATTATATTGAAAGAGTGGAAAGGTGCAGGCAGCAAAGCTGTATTCTATCTCTCTGTAGGCATGGCAATATTAATTTTCTCATTGATCATTCCAAATCTATTTAAATAATACGTGTCGTTTAATAAATTCATTCTCTGGTTTTTATCAAAAGTCACAATGCGGAATCCACCTGTTGTCGCAAAGACAACTATTCCGCATTGTGCTTTGATTTTTTTTTGTATATTTACTGCCAATAATACACATGTAAATCTAAAACTGATGAGATGAGATATAACGATTTCGGTATTGATTTTAAATACCTGTTGGTTAATGCGAAAGACAAGTTATTTGGGCTAACAGTAAACACAGTTGGTTTTCAGCCCATTGCTCCTCACATGTTGTATCCCTCAACGGAGCATCCGAAGAATTATTATTTTAAACCGGGTAAAGGGCGTGTGCTGTCGGAATATCAGTTCGTTTATATCAGTAAAGGGAAAGGTTATTTTTCATCTGAGACAACCAAAAGAAGAAGTATCACCAAGGGAGAGGTTATTCTACTCTTTCCCGGTCAGTGGCACACCTACTGCCCCTTAAAAGAGACCGGATGGAACGAATACTATATTGGTTTTGAAGGCGCTATCATTGATAAGATTGTCTCCCACGGTTTTATCACACCCGAGAACCAGGTGCTTGAAGTGGGTGTGAATGAAGATCTGGTGAGCCTCTTCTCCACAGCCATCAAAGTGGCAAAAGAAGATAAAGGTGCAGCCCAGCAATATCTGGCGGGTATCGTATTTAATATATTAGGTACCATCCTCTCAATGGCTCAAAACAAGAATTTCGAATCAAAAGAGTCCACCCAGAAAATTGAACGTGCCAAGATCATCATGATTGAAAACATCCACAAGAATATCGATATAAAGGGAATAGCAACCAACCTGGGCATCAGTTATTCATTGTTCAGGAAGGTTTTCAAGGAGTATACGGGGTATGCACCCTCACAATATTTTCAGGAGTTAAAACTGCGAACGGCCAAAGAACTGCTGGCTGAAACAAACCATTCCATCAAAGAGATAGCATTTGAACTAAATTTCAGTTCATATGAATATTTCTTGTCATTCTTTAAGAAAAGAGTGGGCTCCACACCGATGGAATACAGGAACCTGGGCAGAGTGGAATAGATTCATGGTCAAATAGCACATCATCACTATCAAAACATGAAGACAAAACAGAAGTTATTTTTTTTTACAACAATCGCTCTTTTCATCTGCCTACAGGCTGGAGCACAGGGAAATTTTACTCCCACCGGATTAAGGGTGAATCTGTTATCCAACCCTGATGCACTCTTTCTGAACGGATACAAGGTATCCACACCATTGCATGAGGCGGTCACACAAAAAGAGAATTTCCAATTTACCGAAATCAGTACCCATATACCTTTCTTTGGATGGGTTGTTTCATCAAATAATCAAAACAGCAGGCAGACAGCCTACCGGATATTGGTTGCATCCGATCAATTCATTCTGCAAAACGACTCGGGCAACCTCTGGGATTCAGGAAAAGTGAACAGCAGTATCTCATCAAATATCTTCTACAAAGGCACTCAACTGAAGCCGGGAAAAGTCTATTTCTGGAAAGTCAGACTATGGGATCATAACAACAGTGAATCGGAATTCTCCGGATTCTCCTCCTTTAAAATGTCGGACACACTCACAGATTATGCTACTGACAGGTATCCCATACAAAAGCTGGATGAACATCCTGTTGCAATTGATCAAACAGCGGCACACAATTATATTGTCGATTTCGGCAGGGCTTCATTCGGCAGGATAAGGATCAATCTCTTTTCCGATAACGGAACCGATACTGTCACTGTTCACCTGGGAGAGGCACAGAAAGAGGGTCGTATTGACCGTGCACCCGGGGGCACCATTCGTTATTCTCAATACAAGATAAAGCCCGATAAAGGGTGGAACACCTATCTGGTGACAATACGTCCCGACAAGAGAAACACTGGCTCTCAAGCAGTCTTGATGCCGGAGTACATAGGTGAGGTGACACCCTTCCGCTATTGTGAGATTGAGAACTATCGATTCCCTTTAGAGAAAAAGGATCTGATCAGAGAGAGCGCTTTCTACCCCTTCAGCGACTCAGACTCCTTTTTCAATAGTTCAGATACCGTGTTAAACAGCGTATGGGATATAAGTAAATACACTATAAAAGCAACTTCATTCACAGGGGTATATATTGATGGCGATCGTGAACGAATCCCCTACGAGGGTGACGTCCTCATCAATCAGTTATCACACTACTGTGTAGCAGGTGAATATAGTATGGCCCGTTATTCTCACGAATACCTGATCCACCGGCCCACCTGGCCTACGGAATGGATCATGCAATCCGTCCTTATCGCCTGGGAAGATTACATGTACACGGGGAACAAGCGTTCACTGGAACAATACTATGATGACCTGAAAGCCAAGACGCTGGCAGCCCTGTCCGATGAAAAGGGTTTTATCAGTACCCGCACAGGAAAGGTAACACCTGAAGTACTTGCATCAATCCATTTCAATGGTAAGTTGCGTGATATTGTTGACTGGCCTCACACGGGTATCCTGGGTCTGGAAAAGGAAGAGGGAGGTGAAACAGACGGGTTTGTATTTACCGATGTGAACACTGTCGTCAATGCATATCATTACAGGGCACTGACGCTTATGGCCCGTATCGCGGAAACGGTGGGGAAAGAAGCAGATCAGAAGAATTTTGCACAAAGGGCAGCCAGATTGAAAAAATCATTCAACCAGATTCTATTTGACAGCAAGCGAGGTGTCTATATAGATGGTATCGGAACGGAGCATGCATCACTTCATGCCAATATGTTTCCGCTTGCATTTGGACTGGTGGAGGAGAAAAATGAAGCATCTGTGCTGCAATTTATCCGATCGCGAAAAATGGCATGCAGCGTATACGGTGCACAATTTCTTCTGGATGCCATCTATGACAAGCACGATGCTGCTTACGGCTTAGAGCTGCTCACCTCCACCTCTGAGAGAAGCTGGTACAACATGATCCGGGTGGGTTCAACAATCACACTTGAGGCATGGGACAACAGATACAAACCCAATCAGGACTGGAATCATCCCTGGGGTGCAGCACCAGCCAACCTGATACCACGCAAGCTGATGGGCATAGAGCCTTTGGAGCCGGGATTCCGGAAGATAAGGATCAAGCCTCAGCCCTCCACGCTGGAGCATGCTGAAATAAAACATCCTACTATTCTTGGTGATGTCATAGCCAGCTTTAACAACATACCGAATGAATCGTTTCAGCTGGAAGTAACCATACCTGCAAACAGCAGTGCGGATATCTATCTCCCTTTCTTTTCGAAGAAACAGAAGATCGAACAGGACAATCAACCGGTCTCCTATCACAGAAAAGGCGATTTTTCAGTGATTGAGAATGTAGGGTCGGGTAAATGGGTGTTTAGCGTGGAACGGTAAAAAATCTATCAATATCAACGTGATTATTTAAACTCTTTATTTATGAAAAATATCTTTATCTATCTCTTCTCATTGGCGTTGTGCTTTTCAGGTAGTCTGCATGCCCAAAAGAATGTGCTTCAGGATCATTTTAAAAACAATCTTCATAAAGATGAGATAACCCGAAGTTATGTTACACCGGTTAAAATAGTTTGGCAATCGGATCATCAGGACAAGCAGGTAAAAAATTCAGCCGTGCTCCTTACCAAGTTCGACGGGCAGCTCTCAACCAGTGGAGAAGGGATGTGCATGCTCAAATCGGATGATCAGAAAGAGGCTTCCATTCTGCTCGACTTCGGCAATGAGCTGTACGGGGGAATAGAGATAGCGGCAGCCATACGTGGCGATAAGAACCCGGTGAGGATACGAGTTCGTCTGGGAGAATCGGTCTCTGAGGCGATGAGCGACACTGGTGACAACAGTGTGCCGGGCATGAACTCTGCCACCAATGATCACTCACTGAGAGATTTCACCCTTGATCTTCCGTGGCTGGGAACCGTAGAGATTGGCAATTCGGGATTCCGTTTTGTAAGAATAGATCTGCTGGATAAAGGGGTTGATCTGCCTCTCAGGTCGGTACGTGCAATATCAAGGTATCGCGATATCCCCTATCTGGGTTCGTTCAGATCGAGTGATGACCGACTCAATAAGATCTGGGAGACAGGTGCATATACAGTACATCTGAATATGCAGGATTATCTGTGGGACGGTATCAAACGTGACAGGCTTGTCTGGGTGGGTGACATGCACCCCGAAGTGATGACAATCAACAGTGTCTTTGGTGATAACGAGGTGGTCACAAAGAGTCTCGACTTTGCCAGGGATACCACCCCGCTGCCCGGATGGATGAACGGCATCTCATCCTACTCTCTCTGGTGGATCATTATCCACAGGGACCACTACCTGCATCAGGGTGATCTGAACTATCTGAGAGAACAACAAAGCTATCTGAAAAGACTCATCCCTCAGATTACTAATAAAATAACGGAGGGCAAAGAGAATCTTGATGGAGGACGTTTTCTGGATTGGCCCACATCAGAAAACCCGGAGGTGATTCATTCGGGACTGCACGCCCTAACGTTGATGACGATGGAGGCAGGAGAAGATATAGCCATATGGCTGAATGACCCTGAATTGCAGAGGTTATGCGCAGAAACAGCAGAATCATTA
>JADKLW010000674.1_pt1 | contig 12199 bp, 11 predicted proteins | sample 8641881 | NCBI WGS metagenome assembly JADKLW01 (sample SAMN16272185, study PRJNA661076) | feces metagenome | isolation source: fecal sample from diarrhoea affected cattle B | host: Bos taurus | place: South Africa: Lokaleng Village, Mahikeng | collected 2019-09 | reverse complement strand
CCGAAGACGAGCATCGTCTTCGGCCAGATGAACGAGCCCCCCGGAGCCCGCATGCGCGTGGCCCTGACGGGTCTGACGATGGCGGAGTACTTCCGCGAGCAGGGCGGCCAGGACGTGCTGCTCTTCATCGACAACATCTTCCGCTTCGTCCAGGCCGGCTCCGAGGTCTCGGCGCTGCTCGGCCGCATGCCGTCCCAGGTCGGCTACCAGCCGACGCTCGAGTCGGAGATGGGCCAGCTCCAGGAGCGGATCACCTCGACCCGCCAGGGCTCGGTCACGTCCGTGCAGGCCGTCTACGTCCCCGCGGACGACTTGACCGATCCGGCTCCGGCCTCGGTGTTCGCCCACCTCAACGCGCAGACGGTGCTGAGCCGCGCGATCTCCGAGAAGGGCATCTACCCGGCCGTCGACCCGCTCGAGTCGACCTCGACGATCCTCAAGCCCGAGGTCGTCGGCCAGGAGCACTACGAGGTCGCCAACCGGGTCAAGGAGATCCTGCAGCGCTACAAGGAGCTGCAGGACATCATCGCGATCCTCGGCATCGACGAGCTCGGCGAGGAGGACAAGATCCTCGTGCAGCGCGCCCGCAAGGTCGAGCGCTTCCTGTCGCAGCCGTTCCACGTCGCCGAGCAGTTCACCGGGGCCCCCGGTCAGTACGTGCCGATCGCCGAGACGGTCCGCTCGTTCAAGGAGCTGATCGAAGGTCAGCACGACGACCTGCCCGAGTCGGCCTTCCTCCTGAAGGGCTCGATCGACCAGGTCGTCGAGGCCTCCAAGAAGGGCTGATCCCCGTGGCGCACACGCCGTTTCGCACCGATGTTCTGACCCCCACCGGCGAGCTGTTCGCCGGTGAGGTGCAGCAGGTCTCGACGCGCACGGTCGAGGGCGAGATCGGGATCCTCGCGGGTCACCAGCCGCTGCTCGGGCGGCTGGAGCCGGCGGAGCTGCGCCTGACCCTTCCGGGCGAGGGCGCCGAGGTCAAGCGCTTCGTCCAGACCGGCGGGTACCTGCAGGTCTCGCAGGACGGCAACGCGTTGCTGCTGGTCGACGACGCGTACCCGATCGAGCAGTACGACCGCTCCGCCGCCGAAGCGCAGCAGCGTGAGGCCGAGGAGCGGCTGGAGAAGGCCGACAAGGGCACCGAGGCCCACCGGCTCGCGACCATCGCCAAGCGCCGCGCCGACGCGTTGGTGCGGCTTGGCGAGAAGCTCCAGGGCTAAGCAGCGCAGGAGTCCGCTCCCCGCCCGCGAGGCGGGAGCGGGCCGGAACGACGAAGGGCCCCGATCATCGGGGCCCTTCGTCGTTCCGGCGGCGTCGCGCGTCCGCTAGAGGACGTTGCCGTTCGAGTTGTAGAGCATGATCAGGTACGCGCCGACGACGGTGATCACGCTGCCCACGGCGAAGGCCACCGTGGCCGGAACGAGGGAGATGGTGGTCGGCTGCTGCTTGTCGTCGGTGCTCATCGGGACGGCCTCGGTCGAAGATCGATTCCCGCGCATCTTCTCACGCGCGGGCGCGGAACGGCATCGAGCTCTGCCTGCCGATGCCCCGCCGCGAAGCAGTCTGGCGCAGTCCCTATCCTTCCTCCGTATGGACGAACGGCTGCTCACGGAGCGGCTGGTCGGGTACGACACCTCTTGCCCGGACGGGCTCCGTGCCGCGGGAGGGTTCGTCAAGGGCTGGCTGGAGTCACACGGGATCGATGCGGCGCAGCACGATCACGGTGGACTGCCCGTGCTCTTGTCGACGGTCGGGCCCGACCGCCCCGGGGTGCCCACGGTGATCTTCCACGGGCACCTCGACGTCGTGCCCGCCGCGCACGAGGAGCAGTTCGTCGCGGTCGTCGACGGCGATCGGCTCTACGGCCGGGGCGCCTACGACATGAAGGGGGCCCTCGCCGCGATGATGTGCGCGTTCCGCGACCTCGCCGTCGGGGCGCCGGAGCCGGAGCGGGGCCTCAGCGCGCTGCCCGCGCACCCCGCCGACCACGCGCTCGAGGACGTGCGGGTCAAGCTCGTGATCGTCCCGGACGAGGAGAGCGAGCAGGTCGGTCGCCGCGCGACCGAGACCTTCGTCGCGGCCGGCGCGCTCGACGGGGAGTTCGCGATCACCGGCGAGCCGACGGAGATGCAGATCGGCGTCCAGGCCAAGGGCGTGCTCGCGGTCCGGGCCGCCGTCCACGGGACCAGCGCCCATGGCTCGACGCCGTGGATCGGCGACAACGCGATCCACAAGGCGATCGGCGCGTTCCGGCGGATCGAGACGCTGCCGTTCAGCCGTCAGAGCAGCGAGCTCTACGACCGTCCGTCGATCAACCTCGCCCGGATCGCCGGCGGCGACGCCTTCAATATGGTCCCCGACCGCTGCGAGCTCACGATCGACATCCGCTACGTGCCGGGTCAGGATCCCGACGAGATCCTGCGGCAGATCGAGGAGGTCCCGGACGTCGAGGTGCTGCGGGTCTTCCGCCGGGCGCCGGCGATCGTCTCGCGCCGCAACCCGTTCGTCGAGGTGCTGCAGTCCGCCGCCAGCGTGACCGGCGAGGGCGTCGGCCTGACCGTCGGGCGCGACGGCGCGTCGGACGCGATCGCCTTCCTCGACGCCGGGATCCCCGCCGTCGAGTTCGGGCCCAGCGGCGACGGCCACCACGGCCCCGAGGAGTGGGTCTCGATCAGCTCGCTCGCCCAGTACCGGCGCGCGCTGGTCTCGTTCGTACGGTCGGTCCCGCGGACGTCCGCGTGTACCGGCGCACCGTCGGTCCCGGTTGGGGAGGATTGCAGCCGATGAGCAGCCAAGGTCCGACCACTCCGCGGGCGCCGCGTCCCGGCGCGCGCTTCGCGCTGCGGATCCTGCTGGCCGGGCTGGTCGTGGTGCTTGCCGGCGCCGTGACGGTCACGGCCGGGATCCGCAACGAGGCCAAGGACATCGTCGACACGTTGAAGGTGCGATCGAACGTCGACAAGGCGACGGTCGACGCGTTGACGGACGTCGAGCCGGGGCAGCCGCAGACGCTGCTGCTGGTCGGTGACGACTACCGGGCCGCCGAGGGCGAGGCCGGCGGCCAGCGGTCGGACACGATGATCCTGGTGCGGCTCGACCCCGACTCGAAGGCGACCACGATGCTGTCGCTGCCGCGCGACCTGCAGGTGACCCAGGGCGGCAGCACCGCGAAGCTCAACTCGGCCTACGCCGGGGGGCCGAAGGGCCTGATCGACACGCTCAAGGGGCTGCTGAGCACGCCCGGCGAGCCGTTCCCGATCCACCACTTCGTGTCGATCCGGTTCACCGCGTTCTCGAAGGCCGTCAACACCTTCGGCTGCTTCTACGTCGACATCGACCGCAAGTACTACAACGACAACAACCCGCCGGCGGGCGGGGGCGGGCGCTACGCGACGATCGACGTCCCGGCCGGCTACCAGCGGCTCTGCGGCGAGAAGTCGCTGGAGTACGTGCGCTTCCGCCACCTCGACAGCGACCTGGTCCGCGAGGCGCGCCAGACCCACTTCCTCGCCGAGGCCCGGGCCCAGATCGCCGACTCGACGATCATCGGCAAGCGCGACGAGCTGCTCGAGGCGATCAGCGAGTACATCAAGACCGACATCCAGACCGAGAAGGGTCTGCTCGGCGTGGTCAAGCTCGCCGTCAACGTGGTCGGCAAGCCGACCAAGCGGGTCACGGTCGACGTGACCGACGCGGCCGACGGCAACGTCGCGACCACCCCGGACGCGCTGGCGAAGGCCGCCAAGGACTTCCTCCACCCGAAGGTGCCGAAGTCGCGATCGGCGTCGTCCAGCAGCTCGAAGAGCTCGTCCAGCTCGTCCTCCGGCACCAAGACGAAGAAGCGCAAGAAGCCGAAGGCCCCCAAGCTGCCCGACACGATGTTCACGTCGACCGAGGGCGCGCGCGAGTCGATCCAGACGGGGGTCACCGGCCAGATCGACGCCAGCCTGCCGATCTACTACCCGAAGGTCCAGGAGAAGCAGTCGCGGTACAGGCCCGAGATGGCCACCGGCTACGACATCCAGTCGCCCGGCGGACAGAAGTTCCCGTGGCAGGGCTACCGGCTCGTCGTCAACCTGGGCCGCGGCGACGCCGGCCCGGGGCAGTACTACGGGATCCAGGGGACGAACTGGAAGGACCCGCCGGTGCTGGAGCTGGCGACGTCGTCGGAGCGGCTCGGCGGCCGGACCTTCCAGGTCGAGTACGACGGCAGTCGGATCCGCCGGCTGGTGTGGAAGGCGCCCCACGGGACCTACTGGGTCACCAACACGCTGAACAGCCGCCTGACCAACAGCGAGATGCGCGCGCTGGCGCGCTCGTTCACCCGGCACGGCTCCTGAGCCGACGGCGACGGCCGGCCGCGGGACGGCTGTCCGTCGCGGCCACGGGCGACGATGTGAACGGGTCGTGACGCCGCCCTTCGGACGGGCCGGGATCCGGTCGGACCTGTAGCCTCAAAGTCATATGTCCGCAGCGCGTGAACCCATCGGTGTCATCGGGACAGGCTACGTCGGCCTCGTTACAGCGGCCGGCTTCGCCGAGCTCGGCAGCGACGTGATCTGCGTCGACATCGACGCCGAGAAGATCGCGCGGCTCGAGGCCGGCGAGATCCCGATCTACGAGCCCGGTCTGGCCGAGCTCGTCGAGTCCAACCGGTCGCGGCTGACCTTCACCACCGACATCTCGGTGGCGCTGGAGCGGGCCCGCCTGCTGTTCGTCGCCGTCGGCACGCCGCCCACCTACTCGGGCGACGCCGACCTGTCCGCCGTCCACGCGGTGGTCGAGGCGATGCCCGCGTCGGACCGCCACGCGCTGGTGATGAAGTCGACCGTGCCGGTCGGCACCGGCCGCGCGATCAAGCGGCTGTTCGAGGAGCAGGGCAAGCCCGGCTTCCGCTACGTCTCGTGCCCGGAGTTCCTCAAGGAGGGCACCGCGGTCGGTGACTTCCTGCGTCCGGACCGGGTCGTCGTCGGTGACGACGGCGACTGGGCCGGCGACGCGGTCGTCGAGCTCTACCGCCCGCTGCTCGACGCGGTCGCGGTCCCGGGCGAGGATCCGCTCGACGGGTTGGTGCGGACCGACATCGCGTCGGCCGAGATGGTCAAGCTCGCCTCCAACGCGTTCCTCGCCACCAAGATCTCGTTCATCAACGAGATCGCCAACGTTTGCGAGGAGACCGGGGCGGACGTCGTCGAGGTCGCCAAGGGCATGGGCCTGGACGACCGGATCGGGCCGAAGTTCCTCAACGCGGGGATCGGCTTCGGCGGCTCGTGCTTCCCGAAGGACGTCACGGCGCTCAAGCAGCTCGCGGGCAACTCGGGGTACCACTTCCAGCTACTGAACTCGGTGATCGAGGTCAACGAGCTGCAGAAGCGGCGCGTGATCGGCAAGCTCGAGAAGCACCTCGGCAGCCTCGTCGGCAAGCGGATCGCGCTGCTCGGCCTGGCGTTCAAGCCGAACACCGACGACATGCGCGAGGCCAGCTCGCTGGTGCTCGCGGCGCGTCTGCAGGCCGCGGGCGCGACCGTCACGGCGTTCGATCCGATCGCCGCCGAGGTCGCCCGCCCGATGCTGCGTGGGGTCGTGCTGTCCGACGACGCCGTCAGTGCCGTCGCGGGCGCGGACGCGGTCGTGCTGGTGACCGAGTGGCAGGAGTTCCGCGAGCTCGACCTCGGAGAGCTCCGCGGGGCGATGGCCGGCGACGTGCTGATCGACGGCCGCAACGCGCTCGACGCATCGGTCGCCGCGTCGGCCGGCTTCCGCTACGAAGGGGTGGGACGCCGGCCCCAGGCCCCCAGCCTGGCGTCCACGGCCTAGACCGGTCCCCGGGACATGAGTCTCCAGGCCGTGATCCTCGTCGGGGGCAAGGGCACCCGGCTGCAGCCCCTGACGGCCGAGCGGCCCAAGCCGATCGTCTCGCTGGTCGACCGGCCGTTCATGGCCTACATGCTCGAGTGGGTCGCGTCGCACGGGATCACCGACGTGATCATGTGCTGCGGCTTCCTGCCCGACGCGCTGCAGGAGGTGCTCGGTGACGGCTCGCGCTACGGGGTCGAGCTGACCTGGGTGATCGAGCCCGACCCACGCGGCACGGCCGGCGCGCTGAAGATGGCGGAGCAGCACATCACCGGCCGCTTCGTGATGCTCAACGGCGACGTGCTCACGGACATCGACCTGAGCGCGCAGCTCCGCCAGCACGAGTCGACCGGCGCGACCGGCACGCTCGGGCTGGTCCCGGTCGACGATCCGACCGCCTACGGCCTCGTCCGCCTCGGCGACGACCTGCGGGTCACGGGGTTCCTCGAGAAGCCCGAGCCGTCGGAGATCGACACCGACCTGATCTCGGCGGGCGTGTACGTGCTCGAGCCGCGTGTGCTCGGGATGATCCCGCCCGACCGGATGGTCTCGATCGAGCGCGAGGTCTGGCCGCTGCTGGTCGACGACGGTCTGTACGGCTGTCGCCACGGGTCCGCCTACTGGATGGACATCGGTACTCCCGAGCGCTACCTCGAGGGCACCGCCGACATCCTCGCCGGGCGCGTCCGCACGCGGGTCGCCGAACGACTCGCCGCGGGCGCCGTCGATCCGTCGGCGACGGTCGCGAGCGACCTCGACGTGTCGCCCGAGGCACTGGTCGACGCCGGAGCGCGGATCGGCACGGGTGTGCGGATCGGCGCCGGAAGCGTGATCGGCCGCAACGTCACGATCGCCGACGACGTGACGATCGAGAACGCCGTGATCCTCGAAGGGGCCCAGATCGCGTCCGGGGTCCGCCTGGATCGATGCGTCGTCGGTCAGGGCGCCGAGATCGGCGCGAACGTCCGGGTCGCGGGCGCCGCGATGGTCGGCGACGGCGCGGTGATCGGCGCGGGCAACACGCTCGATCACGGCATGCGCGTGATGCCGCGCGCCGAGATCTCGGCCGATGCGATCCGTTTTTGAGTCGTCCGCGGACACCGTTCCCGGCTCGCGGGGGCCGGTCTGTCAGAGTTCCGAATCCGTTGTGCCTATCGACCGGAGATGCGTCCGATGACCGCGTTGCCTGAGCTGAATGCCGCTGCCGTATCCGCGAACGACGCCAGTGGGCAGATCGCAGACGTCCTAGCGGTGAGCGACCACCTGCGGGACGCGATGTGGAAGGCCGAGTCGGCCAACCTCGGCTCCTGGGACAGTCCGGGCGGCCTGGTCGTCGCCGGGATGGGCGGGTCGGCCGTCGGCGGCGTGCTCGCCCGCGCCGCGCTCGCCGACCAGGCGGGGCGCCCGATCCTCTCCGCCAAGGGCTACGAGCTGCCGCCGTGGACCACCAACGACACCACCGTGCTCTGCGCGAGCTACAGCGGGGACACCGAGGAGACGCTGGCCTGCTTCGAGGCGGCCGGCGTGATCGGAGCCAAGCGCGTGGTCGTGACGTCCGGCGGCGAGCTCGGTCGGCTCGCCCGCGAGGAGAACGTGCCGGTGATCCCGGTGGCCGGCGGGTTGCAGCCGCGCGCGGCCGTTGGCTACATGCTCGTCGCCGTGCTGGAGACGGCCGCCGCCTGCGGCGCCGGTCCGTCGCTGCGCGCCGAGATCGACGTCGCGGCCGACGCGCTGGAGCGGCTCGCGGCCGAGTGGGGCCCGGGCGGTCCCGAGGACGGCGAGGCCAAGAACCTCGCCCGGGCGTTGCACGGCAGCGTCCCGGTGATCACCGGGATGGGCCTGACCGCGCCGATCGCGTACCGCTGGAAGTGCCAGATCAACGAGAACGCCGAGGTCCCGGCGTTCTCGGGCGAGCTGCCCGAGGTCGACCACAACGAGATCGTCGGCTGGAGCGGCGCCTCCGAGGTCGGGCGGCTCTCGGCCGTCTTCCTCGAGGACTGCGACGCGCATCCGCGCCTGGTCCGCCGCGCCGAGCTGACCGCCGAGCTGATCGCCGGTCAGGCCGCCGGCGTGCACCGGATCCAGACGCGCGGCGAGACCGCCGTCGAGCGCGTGCTGTCGCTGGTGCTGTTCGGCGACCTGGTGTCGATCTACATGGCGACGCTGCGGGGCGTCGACCCGGGGCCGGTCGACGTGATCGTGCGGCTGAAGGACGCGCTCGCCGCCGACGTTTAGCAGGTCGCCCCGGTCCGTGACGAAGCGGATCGCCCGCCGCGCCCGGGGCGCGGCGGGCCGTCTTCCCGGACCGCGGTCGGGCACGGCGGTCCGCTAGCGTTCCGCGCGTGCTGCCCGCAATGGTCCTTGCCGCCGGCCTCGGAACCCGGCTTCGCCCGCTCACGTTCGAGCTGCCGAAGCCGATGGTGCCGATGCTCGACCGGCCCGTGCTCGCCCACATCGTCGACCTGCTGCACCACCACGGGATCGACCGGATCGTGGCGAACCTCCACTACTTCCCGGACACGATCCGCGGCTACTTCGGCGACGAGCTGACCTACGTCCAGGAGGCCGAGCTGCTCGGCACCGCTGGCGGCGTGCGCAACGCCCGGGAGTTCTTCGGCGACAGCCCGTTCCTGGTGATCTCCGGCGACGCGCTGACCGATCTCGACGTCCCCGCGCTGGTCGAGCGTCACCGCCAGCACGGTGGGATTGCCACGCTCGCCGTGACCAAGGTCCAGCAGACCAGCGAGTACGGCGTCGTGCTGCACGATTCCGAGGGGCGGATCACCGGGTTCCAGGAGAAGCCCCACCCGGACGAGGCGCTGTCGGACCTGGCGAACTGCGGCATCTACGTCTTCTCGCCCGAGATCTTCGACTACTTCCCGGCGGAGTCGTTTGCGGACTTCGCCCACGACGTCTTCCCGCGGCTCCTCGAGCACGACGTGCCGTTCTTCATCCACGAGCTCGACGGCTACTGGAACGACGTCGGATCGCTGACCGAGCTGCGCAACGGCACGTTCGACGCGCTCAGCGGCGCGCTCAAGCTGCCGAGCCTGTCGTCGGCCGGTCCCGACGCCGTGATGGTCGACCCGAGCTCTTCGCTCGACGCGGCCGAGCTGGTCGAGGGGCCGGTCTGGGTGGGACGCAACGTGACCGTCGAGTCCGGCGTCCGCCTGCAGGGCCCGCTCGTGCTCGGCGACAACGTGGCGGTCCGCGAGGGCGCCGCCGTCAAGCGCTCGATCGTGCTTCCGGGGACCGAGATTCGGGCGAACACGATCCTGATCGAGGCGATCACCGGCCAGACCGGGATCGTCGAGGCCCTGCGCCCGCGCACCGAGACGCGGATCGGCTAGGACCGGGTCCTCAGCCGTCCTGCGAGCGGCGGCGACGGGGGCGGCGGGCGGCCCGGCGCGCCTCCTCGCGGGCGCGGTCGACCTCGTTGGGCGGCCGGCTGACCACGCGGCCGCCGATCCGCATCGCCGCGGTCTCACGGGCAACCGTCTCGGCGTCCCGCTGGACGGCCTCGCGGAGCGCGGGATCGGAGACCGGCTGCGGCGCCGGCGCCGGCCGGTCGTCGTCGTTCAGCAGGCTCCCCGTCGGGGCGATCGGGGCGGGGTCGGCGGGAACGACCGTCGTCGCCCGGCGGTCCATCAGCTTCTCCTCGCGGCGGGCCGCGGTCTCCGCCTCGCGTAGGCCACGGATGAACAGCACGCCGAACGCGACGCCCATGATCAGCACCTGCTCGGTCGCCATCAGCGCGCCGGCCATCGCCTGGTCGGCCTGCGGCGTCAGGCCCCAGTAGTTCGGCTGGTCGGCGTAGAACGAGTACATCGCGCGCGGGGCGAAGGTCAGCGCCATGCCGAGCAGGCCGACCGTGACCTTGGTGATCCCCATGTAGGCCATCGGCCCCATCGCGGTCATCCGGTCGCGCGACGGGATCGGACGCAGTAGGTGCCACCAGTAGAGGAAGCCGACCCCGGTGAAGGTCATGTGCTCCAGGAGATGGACGCTGGTGTGCTCGGCCGCCGCGTTGTAGAGCGCCGGGGCGTGCCACAGCCACATCCCGAGCGTGTAGGCGACCAATCCGAACCAGGGACGGGCGATGAACCCGAGCCGCTGCTCGAGCCACTGCACGCGCCGGGTGATCGGCCGCATCAGGACGCGGTTGAGCCCGAACAGGATCAGCAGCGGGAACACGTCCAGCAACAGCAGGTGCTGGACCATGTGCATGACCAGCAGGTACTCGCCGAGCTCGTCGATCGGGTTGCCCTGCGCGATCACCAGGACCAGGCAGCCGCCGATCCACGAGGCGAGTCGCCAGACCGGCGCGCCCTTGCGGTCGCCGGTGCGCCGGACCGTCACCCAGCGGCGCAGGTACACGGCGAGCAGGATGCTCGCCATGATCACCGGGGCCAGCTCGAGACCCCAGTTGACGGGTGGAGACACGGCGAGGCTCCAGGAGATGGACGGAGTCACGACGGTCAAGTTTGGCATTTCGGCCCTCGAATCGGCACGCGGTGGCGGCGACGATCGGTCGATGCCACGACTGGACGAGACGATCGTCGGAGCGCTGGTCCCGGCCCGCTGCCTGCACTGCCGGGGCCCGGCCCGCGGTCCGGAGCTGCTCTGCCGGCGCTGTCGCGGTGCGTTGCCGTGGCTGCCGGTCACCGGGTGCCGGCGGTGCGGACTGCCGGTCCGTTGCGCCCGCGGGCGTTGCCCGGCGGCGCGGGCGGCGTTCGCCGCCGCGTGGGCCCCGCTGGGCTACGAGGGACCGGCGCGGACGCTGGCCTGGGCCCAGAAGGAGCGAGCCACCGCCCGGGTCGCCCGGTGGCTGGCGGCGGCGATGGTGGTGCGCGGCCCCGACGGCTGGCTCGCGGACGTCGACGTCGTCGTGCCGGTGCCCGCGGATCCGCTGCGTCGCCGACGACGCGGGACCGACCACGCGGCGCGGCTGGCGTCCGCGGTCGGCGGCCGGCTGGACCGACCGGTCGTCTCGGCGCTCGCCAGGGTGGGTGGGCGTGGGTCCGGTGGCCGCGGACCCGGCGGCGGACCGCGCGCCCCCCAGCACCGGCTGGGTCGCGGCGAGCGCGGAAGGATCGCGATGCCCGAGCTGATCGCCCCGGTGCACGGGACGGTGCTGCTGATCGACGACGTGCACACGACCGGAGCGACGCTGCACGCCGCGGCGCGATCGCTGCGCGGGGGCGGCGCGGTCCGCGTCCTGGCGCTGACCGCGTTTCGCGCGGAGTGATGAAGACGTCCGCGAAACGGCCGGATTCGCCCCGGATCAGGCGCAGGGGCTCCCGTGCGCCCTGTATAGCAGCTCCAGTCTAAAGATGTCGTCCGGTGGGTTGCACTTCGTCGAGGCCGGGTGTTACGGTCGCGTTAGCGCCGGATTTCCAACCGAAAAAAGGAGCGCCATGCGGATCGAAGTGAAGGGTCGCAACGTCCCGATCACCGAGGAGATGCGTGACTGCGTCGCGCGTCGCTTCCGAAAGGTCGATGCCCAGGTTTCGGAGTTCGCCGAGCTCGAGGTCGAGCTGGTGAAGGCCAAGAATCCCGCGATCGCCATGCCGTATACGGCAACCGCGACGCTCCGGTTGAAGGGCGTGACCCTCCGCTCGCACGACGCGAGCCACGATGCGAAGCACGCGATCCACCTCATCGAGGAGGAGATGACCCGACAGGTCAAGCGGCATCGTGTCCAGCGTCGTCACCGCCGTGACGCCCGGCGCATGACCCAGGCCCAGCGCATGCGGCCGGAGGGGGCAGCTCCTCCCGCATAGGACGCTGAGAGATCAGCTTCCGCGCCGCTTCGTGCCTGGAGCGGTTCTGTCCCGCGCCGCCCTGTCAGGGCGGCGCGCCGCGTTTGAGGACGTCTTCGAGAGGTCAGCGTTTCCTAAGCCCGAGCGCCCGCTGTCTTTAGCTTGCGGGCAGCTCTCGATCAGGCGGCACAGACGGACGATCGAGTTCGGACCCGGCTCGCGGCCAGCCGGCAAAAGGGAACACCGGAACGACCGTATTCCGTTGATACGCTCAGCCCATGGGCCTCCTGTCGCGCGCGCTGAGTATCGGCGAGGGAAAACAACTCCGCATCTACGAGAAGCGGCTGAGCACGATCGCCGCGTTCGAGCCGGAGCTCGAGCTCGAGACGGACGACGAGCTGCGGGAGCGGTTCGCCGGCCTGCGCGAGGAGGCGCAGGGCGGGCGGAGCCTCGACGACCTGCTTCCCGAGACCTTCGCGATCGTCCGCGAGATGTCCAAGCGCGTGCTCGGCATGCGCCACTTCGACGTCCAAACTATCGGTGGCCAGGTCCTGGACAGCGGCACGATCGCCGAGATGCGG
>JADKLW010000673.1_pt1 | contig 12206 bp, 10 predicted proteins | sample 8641881 | NCBI WGS metagenome assembly JADKLW01 (sample SAMN16272185, study PRJNA661076) | feces metagenome | isolation source: fecal sample from diarrhoea affected cattle B | host: Bos taurus | place: South Africa: Lokaleng Village, Mahikeng | collected 2019-09 | reverse complement strand
ACGGCGCCCGCGCGTACCCCCGACCCGCCCGCGGTGTACAACCCGGAGAGTCCTATGACCGATCCCGCCCCGACCGCAGCCCCCGTCGACGTCTTCGCCAAGGTCCGGGGGCACGAGCGCGCCGAGCAGCTCGCCGCCGCCCGCGCCGCCGACCTGCTGCCGTACTTCCACGTGCAGGAGAGCGCGGCGCTCCCCGTGGTGACGATGGAAGGCGCCGAGCGGATCCAGCTCGGGTCGAACAACTACCTCGGGCTGACGTCCGACCCGCGGGTGGTCCAGGCCGCGCACGACGCGCTCGACGCGTACGGCACGGGGCTGACCGGCTCGCGCCTGCTCAACGGGACGATCCCGTTGCACCTCGAGCTGGAGCGGGAGATCGCCGACTGGATGGGCACCGAGGAGGCGATCGTCTTCTCGACCGGCCATCAGGCCAACGTCGGCACGCTCGGGACGATCCTCGACCAGGGTGACACGGTGATCGCCGACTCCGGCGACCACGCGTCGATCCTCGACGGTTGCCTGCTGAGCAAGGCCAAGCTGCGGCCGTTCCGCCACAACAAGCTCGACAAGCTCGAGAAGCAGCTCCAGCGCGCGCAGAGCGACGGCGGCGGCGTGCTGGTGGTCGTCGACGGCGTGTTCTCGATGGAGGGCGACATCGCCCCGCTCGGCGAGATCGCTGACCTGTGCGGGCGCTACGGCGCCCGGCTGATGGTCGACGAGGCCCACGGCGCCGGCGTTCTCGGCCGCCGCGGGGCGGGCACCAGCGAGCTGCTCGGCGTCGAGGATCGCGTCGACCTGCGGATGGGCACCTTCAGCAAGTCGCTGGCGTCGGCGGGCGGCTTCATCGCCGGCTCGCACGAGGTGATCGACTACCTGCGGATCAGCTCGCGGGCGTTCCTCTTCACCGCGTCGGCGGTGCCGGCCGCGGTCGGCGCCGCGCTGGCCGCGCTGCGGATCGTGCGCTCGGATGAAGGGCCCGTCCTGCTGAACGCCGTGCTCGACAACGCGCGCTACCTGCGCGACGGCCTGGAGGCGCTCGGCTACGCGGTGGTCCAGCCGCAGCCGATCCCCACGGGCGCCAGCGCCAGCCACACCGACATCGTCACCCCGATCGTCTCCGTCACGGTCGGCGACGACTGGAAGGCCGTGCTGCTGTGGCGCGCCCTGTTCGACGCGGGGGTCTTCGTCAACACCGCGTTGCACCCCGCGGTCCCGCCGTCCGGGGCCGCGCTGCGGACCTCGGTGATGGCGACGCACACCCGCGAGCAGCTCGACCGGGCGATCGAGATCTTCGCCACGGTCAAGCGCGACTTCGAGGCCGAGCACGGCGCGCTGCCCGGCCCCCACGCCTAGCGCCGGGCCCCGCCGACGCCGGTTCGCGCCACTCGGGGACCGCGGATCGGGCGTCCGGCCACCCGACCGGGGACGTCACCCGCGCGAGGCACGTTTTTCCCGCTACGAGCGGCCAAGAGACCAAACTGCCGTTGACCGCGACCCCTGACCACTCGTAGGTTCGTAGTCGAGGGATCGGCCCTGTACACGCTGTGTGCAGTGGCGCGGAACAGCGTGGTTCTGGACGCCGCGCTCCGCTCCCTCGCTCGCCCCTACGACTCCGGAGCCGGACGCCGTGCCCACTACCGCGCAGCCCGAACTGCACCGCTTGCCCCTCCGCCCCCGTACGGTCCCCGTCGTCCTGCCGCGGGACGTCCAGCGCAACGCCGCGCTCGCCCGGGCCAACGAGATCCGGATCGCCCGAGCGGCGCTCAAGCGCGAGATCGCGGCCGGCGAGCGGTTGCCCGCCGAGGTGATCGCCGAGTGCCCGGCCGAGGCCCATTCGATGCCGGTCGCCGAGCTGATCGGCGCTCAGCACCGCTGGGGCGAGGCCCGGACCCTGCGCCTGCTGCGGCGGGCCGAGCTGTCGGAGACGAAGCCGCTCGGCCACCTGACGCCACGCCAGCGGCGCGCGCTGATCGCCTGCCTCGAGCAGCCGGCGCTCTAGCGAACGACGGCCTAGACGCGGAACGACAGGCCGGTGCGCCGCCGGAACCCGCGGCGCAGCACGACGAACAGCCCGCCGAAGGTCGCGATGCCCGCCACCGCCAGCAGCCACGGCGGGATGCTCACACCGATCCGGCTGCCGAGGAACGCCACCGCCGTGATCCCGATCACGGCGGCCGCGCTGGCCAGCATCGCGCTGTGCGAGCGGTAGCCCGCGAAGTGCTCGCGGTAGGCCAGCTCGGTCGACGCGCTCCCCAGGATCACCAGGCCGCCGATCGTGGTCGGCAGGCTGCCGCCGATCAGCCCGATCACCGCGACGACGATCCCGACGAGGATCAGCAGCTCGGTGATCGGCCACGGGTGCCAGAGCGGCTTGGGCGCCTCCTCGCGGCGCGCCTTGAGCGACGGAACCCCCGCCGGGACGACCGGGCGCTGCTCCGTGCTGCGCGGTTGCGGCGGCTTCGGCCGTGCCCCCGCCGCCTTGCGCTTGCGGGACGCCCGCGATCGACGTTTCTTGTTCGGGGCAGCCACGGGTGACCAGAACCTACCGGCCCGGTGCGGACGGGGTCCGGGGGGTCGTCGCCGTCGGCGCCTGGCGCGCGCGCTCGTCGGCCAGCTCCCGCATCCCCCGGTCGAGCTCGTCCGCTGTCACGCTGCCGAACAGGCGTTGCCGGACCGTGCCGTCGGGAGCGACGAAGAGCACGAACGGGCAGGCGGGCGCGCCGATCCGCGCCGACAGCCCGCCGTCGCGGTCGTAGGCCACGGGCAGCGTCCACCGCCGGTTGCGGACCGTGGTGGCCGTCTTGCCGTGCTCGCCGCCGATCGCGACCGCGAGCGTCCGCACGGCGGGGTACGACCCGCGGATCCGGTTGAGGTCGTCGACCGCGCGCACGCACTCGTCGACGCCCGTGGCGAACATCATCAGCACCAGCGGCCCCTCGTCGAGCAGCCGGCACGAGGTCACCACCGACCGGTTGGCGACCGAGCACGCCGGCACGCGGCCGGCTTCCCCCTCGTCGCCCTCCGCCGCGTAGTTGACCGCGTCGTGCTCGAGCTTGGGGGCCGTCGCCAGCGGCGCGGCGAACGGGGGCAGCGAGTCCCCCGGGCCGACCGTCGTAGAGCCGCTGCGGCCGTTGTAGAAGGTCAGCAGCGAGCCTCCGACGATCACCACCACCAAGACCGCGATCGCGAGCCACCAGCGGTTCCCGGTGGACCGGGCGACGTCGACCACGCCGTCGTCGTGCGCGGGCCGTGACGGCGGGACGGGCGCTGGGTCGGGAACCCCCGCGGCCTCCCGCTGGTCGCGCTCGTCCGGCGCGAAGTCCAGGCCGTCGTCGTCCCCCGTGGTCACCGGCCCGCCGCCTCGACCTCGACGCCGACGGGCGACGCCCCCGCCGTCCCGCGGGCCGCGCGACGCGCCCGCCGCCGGGCCGCGACGCCCGCGACCGCCGGCAGCACGATCATCACCGCGAGCACCGCCACGACCAGCTCGAGCACCGTGATCAGCCCGAACTGGCGCAGCAGCGGGATGTCGCTCACCGCCAGCACCGCGAAGCCAGCGATCGTCGTCGCCGCCGAGGCCCCGACCGCGCTGCCGGTCGACGCCGCGGCCCGCGCGATCGCGTCGACGTCGGAGTACCCGGCGTCGCGCTCCTGGTGGTAGCGCTCGGTCAGCAGCACCGCGAACTCCGTCCCGATCGCCACGATCAGCGCCCCCAGCACGACCGAGAGGGGGTTCAGCGGCAGGCCGAGCAGCCAGGTCAGCAGCCCGCACCAGCCGGCGGCCAGGGCGACCGGTAGCACCGGGACCAGCCCGCGCCGCCGCGAGCGCGTGGCGACCAGCAGCAGGCCGCCGACCAGCACCAGGCTGCCGACCAGGGTCAGGATCCGGCGGGTCGGCGACGAGATCGCCGAGCTCGCGTCGGCGAACAGCACCGGCAGCCCCGTGACCGTGGCCGTCACCCCGGCCGGCGGGTCGAGCTGGTCGCGGAGTCGGTCGAGCACCGCCTCCTGCTCCTCGGTCGAGCCAAGCGGCAGGCCGAAGCTGATCAACGCGCTCGTGCGATCGTCGGTCAGCGACGACCGCACGAAGTACGCCGGGGTCTCGCCGAGCAGCTCGCGGACCGCGGCGCCGTCCTTCTGCGTGCTCGGGTCCTGGCCGAGCAGGTCGCGGAACGACACGCTGAGGGGACAGAGGTCCGCGTCGGCGCAACCCCGGGCCCGGTCGTAGCCGGCGGCCTCCAGCGCCTTCTGGCGGTAGTCGTCGATCCAGCCGAGGGCCTCCGGCGTGGCCAGGTCGTCGCCCTCGATCAGCACCCGCACCTCGCCCGCCTGGCCGGTCTGCTCCTGCAACAGGGTGGCGTCCTGGACGGCCTGCAGATCGCTCGGGACGAGCCGCTGCAGCTCGGTCTCGACCCGTTCGTGCGATCCGACGACCGCCCCGCCGACGGCGAGCACGACCCCGACGGTCAGCACCGTGCGAGGCCAGCGGTAGGACCACGAGACCAGCCGCCGGACGGCCACGGTCCGCCCGACCCCGCGGTGCGCGGCCGCCGGGACCGCGGGGGCGGGCGACGAGTCGCCGTCCGCGGCCTCACGGGCCTTGCGGGGGCGCCGGGCGTGCAGCACCAAGCCGAAGGTGAACGACGCCAGCACGGCCAGCGCGACGCCGGCGATCAGCACCAGGGCGAAGCCGCGGACCAGCGGGGTCGGCGACGCGAGCAGGGCCAGGAAGCCCGCGAGCGTCGCGCCGGCCGCCAGCAGGATCGGCCGGCCGCCCCGGGCCACCGCCGCGCGTACCGCGGCCTCACGATCGAGGCCCGCCCTTCGGTGCTCCTCGACCCGGGCGTGGAGCTGGACCCCGTAGTCGACGGCCAGACCGAGCAGCACCGGCAGCGTCGCGATCGTGCCGAGGTCGATCGACCAGCCGAGCAGGCCCGTCCCCCCGAAGACCACCGCCACGGTGCCGAGCGCCAGCAGCAGCGGCTGCAGCCGACGACGCTCGGGGAAGGTCAACGCCAGCACCAGCGCCATCACCAGCACGCCGACCGCCAGCAGCAGGATCAGCGCGTGCTGCAGCTCGTCGGCGATCGCGGCGACCAGCACGGGCGAGCCGCTGACCACGTAGCTGCCGCCCTGGGCCAGCGCGAAGTCGTCGAGCTTCACCGCCTGCTGGACCCAGCCGACGGCCTCGCGCTGCTCGTCCGCCGTCAGGTCGGCGCGCAGCCGCATCGCGACCAGGCCGACGTCGCGGGTCGGGAAGATCGGCAGGAATCGGGCGCGCGGCGTGCCCGGGATCTCGGCGCCGGGATCGAACAGCAGCCGGCTGATGAGCTGGGTGGATTCGAGGCTCGCACCGCCTCCGAGCGGATCGATGCCGTACCGCGCCGCGGTGGCGAGACCCGCGTCTCGCTCGGCTTCCGCCTCGCGTTGCGCCCGGTCCCCCGCTGCCTCGACCTCCGCGGACGACTTGCCGGCTTCCTTCGCCGCGGCTTCGGCGTCCGTCCGGGCACTGTTCAGCTTCTGGAGGACCTCCGCCGCCGCCCCGCTGATCTCCGCGTTGATCGCGTCGACCCCCGTGGTCGCGAACGTCCCCGGCCCGTAGACCACCTGGGCGGGCTTGGCCTGCGCCAGCGCCGCGCAGGGCCCGTCGTCGCCCCCGGGCAGCGGCTCGTCGTCGGGGACCGTCCCGGCCAGGCACTGCTCGAACAGCGCCAGCGTGGCGAGATCCTCGGTCAGGCCGATGTCGGCGGCCGACTGGCGGACGAGCACGAGGATCGTCTCGTCGCCGAACCGCTCGGCGGCGTCCCGTTCCGCCTGGTACGCCGGCGAGCCGGTGCCGACCACCGTGCGCACGGCGGCCGACGTCCCGAGCTGGGTCAGTCCGAAGACCGCCAGCGCGAGCACCACGACCGCCAGGATCCCCACGCCACGCGGGTGGCGCAGGCACCGATCGACCAGCCACATCACCCGCTCAGGCTAGATCAATCGCGGTGATCGGCGATCAGTTCATGCCCAGCGGTCCGCGGGCGGAGCCCGCGAGGAACTGGCTGACGAAGGCGTTCTCGGAGTTGAACAGCTCCTCGGCCGGTCCGGCCTCGACGATCCGCCCGCGCCACATCACGTTGATGTACTGCGACACGCGGCGCGCGGTCATGATGTCGTGCGTCACGATCGTGAACGCGGGCAGGTGGTCCCGCTTCTCGGCGGTCGCGCGCTCCATCGTGTCGGCGTGGATCTCCTTGATCAGCTCGCCGAGCAGCGCCGTACGGACCGGGTCCAGGCCGGAGTCCGGCTCGTCGAAGAGCACGATCGAGGGATCGAGCACCAGCGCCCGCGCGAACCCGGCGCGCTTGCGCATACCGCCGGACAGCTCGTTGGGGAACTTGTCGTCCGCCTCGCCCAGGCCGACCTCGCCGAGGCGCTGGTCGACGATCTTGCGGACGTCCTCCTCGGCCTTGTCCGTGTGCTGCCGGAGCGGGAACGCCGTGTTGTCGTAGACGTTCATCGAGCCGAACAGCGCGCCGTCCTGGAACAGCACGCCGAACTTCTTGCGCATCTCCAGCAGCGGCGCGAGCTCCATCGTCGGCACCGACTCGCCGTGGACCAGCACGTCGCCCTGGTCCGGGTAGAGCAGACCGACCATGTGCTTGATGCAGACGGACTTGCCCGTGCCGGACGGGCCGAGGATCATCGAGATCATGCCCTCGGGCAGGCCCATGTTGAGCCCGCGGAGGATCTCGTTGCGGCCGAACGCCTTGTGCGTGTCGATGAACTCGACGGCATCGGGCATCCCGGTGGGACGGCGCAGCCCGGTGTGCCAGCGGTACTCGTCGTCGGGATCGTCGACGGCCGGCTCGCGCACGACCCGCACGCCGCTGTCGGCCGCGGCCGGCTGGACCGCGGTCGGCTCGACCTGCGATCCGGCCGCCGGCGCCTCCTGCGCGTCGCCTTCGGGCCACGCCCAGTCCGGGCTCGTCACGGGCTCGTCGGCCGCGTGCTGATCGTCCTTGCCCTGTCCGGGGTTCGACGCCATGGTTCCTAGCCTCCGATCGGGACGCGCGGGTTGGCGCCCCAGAAGATCTGTGTACCGAGCATGCCGATGATGTGGACCATGATCAGGTTCACGACCATCGATTTGGCCGTGGCCGTTCCGACGCCGACCGGTCCCCCGCTGGCGTTGTAGCCGTAGTAACAGCCGACGAGCACGATCACCGTCCCCGCAGCCATCGCCTTGATCATGCTGTAGAGCAGGTCCAGTGGCGTCTGGAACATCCAGAAGATCATCAGGTAGCCGCCGGGCGACACGTCCCCGATCTGGACCACCGCCGCCAGGTAGCTGGCGTAGAAGCCCGCCCCGATCCCGATCACGTAGACGAACGGCAGGACCAGCCAGGCCGCCAGCAGCTTGGTCGCGCAGAGGAAGAGGATCGAGTCGAAGCCCATGACCTCGAGCGCGTCGATCTCCTCGGAGATCCGCATCGAGCCCAGCTCGGCGACGATGCCGGTGCCCACCTTGGCGGCCATCATGTAGCCGAACAGGTACGGGACGAGCTCGCGAAGGTCGCACCACGCGGCGAAGAAGCCCGCGTAGCCCGGGGACCCCACCGAGCGCATCAGGTACGCGCCCTGCAGACCGCACTGCAGGCCGATGATGAAGACCAGGCCCCAGATCACCAGCGTCGAGCCGGTGATCAGCACGCCCGCCTGGCGCAGCGTCTCGCCGCTGAAGCGCAGGACGCGCAGCGAGAAGATCCGGCGGAGGATCTCACCGAAGAACTTGCCCTGATCGCCGAGGGCGCCGACCACGTCCTTGGGCTGTTCGAGCCAGGAGCTCACGCGGAGACCTCCACCACGGAACGGACGGACCTCATCGCAGCACCAGCATGTTCGGGTTGGTGGCCAACAGCGTTTGGGTGAAGACGTAGTTGAAGCCGAAGACGGCCAGGAACGTGATCACCACGGCCTGGTTGACCGCGCGCCCGACGCCCTCCGCGCCGCCCTTGGCGGTCATCCCCTTGTAGCAACAGATCACCGCGATGATCGCGCCGAAGATCGTGCACTTGACGAACGATCCCCAGACGTCGGTGACCGACGCGTTGTTGAAGAACGTCGCCCAGAACGGCCCGAGCGCGGCGCCGTTGACGAGGGTGGCGAAGACGCCGCCCGTGATGCCGGCGGCCACCGCGTAGATGTTGAACAGGCCGGTGACGAGCATCAGCGCGAGGAACCGCGGGACGACCAGGCTCTTGATCGGATCGACCCCGAGCACCTGGAGCGCGTCGAGCTCCTCGCGGATCTTGCGGGCGCCGAGGTCGGCGGTGATCGCCGTCCCGGCCACGCCGGCGACCACGATCGCGGTCACGTCCGGACCGAGCTCGCGCAGCGTGGCGATGATGAAGAAGCCACCGAGCCGGTCGAGCGACCCGAACAGCACCAGGAAGTTGGCGGCCTGGAGGCCCGGCGCGCCGAAGCCGATCGCGACCGACGAGATCAGCAGCGGGAACCAGACGAGCCGCAACGCGAAGAGGAACTGCTGCACGAACTCGTCGCCGTAGGAGTACGGCGGACGGAGCGCGGAGCTGATCGTGCGCCCCGTGAGGAGCATCATGTCGCCGACTTCCTCCAGCGCCGAACGGGCTGGGCTGATCAGGCGGTCAGAGACGGTGCGAGCCATAAACTTTTCGGTCGGGTTGACCGCGCCTCAGCACGACCAGACGGGGCAAGACTACGTGAAGATGCGGCTGTGTGCCAACGGGCACACCGAAACCTCGATGGGCATTGGGCTTTTTCGCCTGGGACGGTCGCAACCGGCAGTAGCTTTCGGCCGAGCACGTGCCCGGATCGCCCACTCCGACGGGGCCTACCGACGGTCGGATCGCGCCCCGAATCGCGAGCCACGGGCGCGGCCTGTGTTAGCCTGCCGCCGCGATGACCTCGACTGCTCAGCCCCGGTTCCGCGCGAGCCTGGCCCTCGCCGCCGGACTCGCGTTCGCGCTGCCGGCCTGCGGCAACACCGACCCCGTGGTGGTGGATGGCTCTGACGGCACCCCGTACAAGGTGTCCGCGACGGCATCGTTCCCGACGAAGCAGAAGGTCGCGAACCAGCAGAGCCTGAAGATCACCGTGCGCAACGAGGAGGCGTCGCGGACGATCCCCGACGTCGCCGTCGTCGTCCGCGGGCTCCAGCGCAAGCTGCCGGCCGGCGACAACGGCAACGGCAAGATCGCCGACCGTCGTCGGCCGATCTGGATCGTCGACGAGCCCCCGGCGGGCGGGCCGACCGAGTTCTCGAGCGCGTGGGCGCTCGGTCCGCTGCGCGCCGGCGACGAGCGCACCTTCACCTGGAAGCTGACGCCGGTGCTCGCCGGCGAGCACGAGATCGTCTGGAGCGTCGCCGGCGACCTGGCGAAGGACGGCCCGGTCGAGGCGACCGGCGGCGACGCCGACGGCGCGATCGACGTCACCGTCGCGCGGTAGCGACGGAAGCACGACGGGCGGCCCGAAGGCCGCCCGTCGATGATCCTCCTCGAAGGTGCGGGGAGGAGGCTGGATGCGGCCGCATCCAGCCTCGACCGCCGACGACGCCTGCGGTGGGAGGTCACCGCAGGCGCGTCAGTCTGAGACCGCGGGGTCGGCCTAGCTCGGCGGCAGGTCCTCGACCGCGTGCGCCTGCAGCGTCTCGCTGCCCGACTCGCCCGTGCGGATCCGGTAGGACTCCTCGACCGGGACGATGAACACCTTGCCGTCCCCCACTGCACCCGTGCGGGCGTGGGTCAGGATCGAGTCGACGATCGTCTGCACGTCGCCGTCGTCGACCACGCACTCGACCTTGAGCTTCGGACGCAGGTAGTTCGTCAGCTCGGCGCCACGGTACTTCTCGGTGATTCCCTTCTGGCGCCCGGAGCCCTTGACCTCCGCCACCGAGAGGCTCGGGAAGCCGAGGTTCAGCAGCTCGCTGCGGATCGGCTCGAAGGCCTCGTGGCGGATGTACGCAACGATCATCTTCATGCGGGGATCTCCTTCTTCTTCGGCGTCGTGACCGGAGCGTAGTCGGTGGCGTAGCCCACGAGCTCGGCTTCGGGAATGAACTGCTCGGGGTAGCCATACATGCCGTGCTCGGAGATGTCGAGACCGGCCCGCTCCTCCTCGGCGCTGACGCGCAGGCCGATCGTCATGTCGATCAGCTTGAAGACCGCGTAGGAGACGGCGAAGACGAAGACGAAGGTGATCGCCACCGTCGCGGCCTGCGTGCCGAGCTGACCGAGTCCGCCGCCGTAGAAGAGGCCGACCTGGCCCTCATCGACGAGGCGCGGCGAGGCGAACAGGCCCGCCGCGAGCGTGCCCCAGATGCCGGCCAGGCCGTGCGCGGAGGTCGCGCCGACCGGGTCGTCGATCCGCAGACGGTCGATCCCGAGGACGCCGAGCACCACGACGATGCCGCCGACGATGCCGATCAGCGGTGCGGCCCAGATCTCGACGAAGCCGGCGGGCGCGGTGACCGCGACCAGGCCAGCGATCGCGCCGTTGCCGATCATCCCGACGTCGAACTTCTTGGTGATCAGGTAGATCGTGGCCATCGCGGCGAGCGCGCCACCCGCGGCGCCCATGTTCGTCACGACGATCACGTGCGAGAAGAACCCGCCGTCGACCGCGCCGGTCGAGGCGCCGTTGAAGCCGAACCAGCCGACCCACAGGACGATCACGCCGATGCCGAAGAGCGGCATGTTGTGACCGGGGATCGCCCGCGGCTTGCCGTCCTTGCCGTACTTGCCCAGGCGCGGACCGAGCACGATCGCCGCAGCCAGCGCCGCCGTGGCGCCGGTGAGATGGACGATCGTCGAGCCGGCGAAGTCGAGGGCGCCGTTGCCGATGTTGCTGAACAGGCCACTGCCGCTCCAGCCGGCGTGCGCGACCAGCGGGTAGATCAGGCCGACGAAGACCAGGCCGAAGATCGGGTAGGCGATGAACTTGATCCGCTCGAGCGTCGAGCCCCAGACGATCGCCAGCGAGACCGCGGCGAAGGTGAACTGGAACATGAACGTCGTGATCTCGGCGTTGCCGGACGTTCCGCCGGCGAAGTCGATGCCGTTCTGGAAGAAGAAGCCGCTGTCGCCGAACAGCTCCTTGTCACCGCCGAACGCGATCGCGAAGCCGATCGCCCACCAGGCGATCGCGGCGATCGAGAGGTTGACGATGATCTTCGCCACGCCGGCGCCGACGCTCTTCCCCCGGGAGAAGCCGAGCTCGAGGCCGAGGAAGCCGAGCTGCATCAGGAAGACCAGCGCGGTGCCGAAGATCAGCCAGAACATGTTGATCTCGTCGACGAGACCGATCAGGCTCTGGCCGATGTTCTGCACGTTCGTTCCGAAGCCCTCCTCCGGGACCTCGACCGCCGAGGCGGCCGCCGGCGCGATCAGCGCACCGGCGGTGACGGTGACTGCGGCGCCGAGCGCACGCAGCCGGCCGCCGGATCGCGGGGTGACTGAAAGGGCCTCGTACTGATGGGCGAGCGGACCCGCTGCTTCGGCGCAGCCCGCGTCGTGTCGCATTCTGGACATCCGTGGTTCCTCCTTGTTCGGACGGACCACAGCGTCGAATACCTGGACCCTGCCATTGACTAGACGGATGGCGAAACATCGCCCGGGGCCCCCTTCCAGCTCGGCACGGGTAGTACGCGGTGTCGAAGGGACACACGGCCGACTTGGACATCGGGATAAGGTTTCGGGTCCTGGGTGGGACCTAGGGTCTCTGGTCGTCTGCACCACTGCGGACGTCATTCGCCGTCTGATCGCCCCACCCGGCGACGACCGACTACGAGGAGCACCTGCACCGCATGACCCAGTCCCGCCAGAGGAACGTCACCGCCGCCCGGTGGACCGCAGACGATGTCGCCCTCGGGATCGACGACCTGACGCGTCCGCAGAACCAGCACTTCGGCGAGAACGTGTTCAGCCCGGCGGTGCAGCGTCAGCGCCTTCCGAAGGACGTCTATCGTCGTCTGCAGCGCACGCTCGAGCGCGGCGAGGCGCTGGACGTGTCGCTGGCCGACGCCGTCGCCTCCGCCATGCGCGACTGGGCGCTGGAGAAGGGCGCGAGCCACTACACGCACTGGTTCCAGCCGCTGACCGGGTCGACCGCCGAGAAGCACGACTCGTTCTTCAACCCGACCGGCGACGGCGGCGCGATCGCGGACTTCTCCGGCAAGG
>JADKLW010000672.1_pt1 | contig 12211 bp, 12 predicted proteins | sample 8641881 | NCBI WGS metagenome assembly JADKLW01 (sample SAMN16272185, study PRJNA661076) | feces metagenome | isolation source: fecal sample from diarrhoea affected cattle B | host: Bos taurus | place: South Africa: Lokaleng Village, Mahikeng | collected 2019-09 | reverse complement strand
TAAAATGTTTCACGTGAAACATTTTACTTTAAATTCAAATGAATGATTAGCGAAATATATGATGTAATCGTTGTTGGAGGCGGACATGCTGGTTGCGAAGCTGCTGCTGCCGCAGCCAATTTAGGCTCCAAAACTCTTCTGGTGACCATGAATATGCAAACCATCGGACAAATGAGCTGTAATCCTGCCATGGGCGGTATTGCAAAGGGACAAATTGTTAGGGAAATAGATGCCATGGGTGGATACTCCGGTATCATTGCCGATAAATCTGCAATCCAGTTTAAAATGCTCAACCTTTCAAAAGGCCCGGCAATGTGGTCACCCCGCACTCAAAATGACAGAATGCTTTTCGCCGAAGAATGGAGATTAGCTCTGGAAAATACACCAAATCTTGACTTTTTTCAGGATATGGTTAAAACCCTCATTGTTGAAAATCACACCGTCAAAGGGGTTATCACCTCTCTGGGAATTGAAATAAAAGCCAAATCGGTTATTTTGACCAACGGTACTTTCCTCAACGGATTAATTCACGTGGGAGACAAACAGTTAGGCGGCGGAAGAATGGGCGAACCACGCTCTTTTGGAATTACAGAACAACTCACTTCTCTGGGTTTCGAAGCAGGAAGAATGAAAACCGGAACACCACCTAGAATTGACGGGAGAACACTGGATTATTCACAGATGGAGGAACAAAAAGGAGACGAAAATCCGGGAAAATTCTCGTTTCTGGATACGCCTTTACTGAAAGAACAACGCAGCTGTCATATCGTTTATACAAATGAAAAAGTCCATGATATTTTGCGGGAAGGATTCGACAGAAGCCCTATGTTTAATGGGACAATACAAAGTCTTGGACCCCGGTATTGTCCAAGTATCGAAGATAAGATCAACAGATTTGCGGAACGCAATAGACATCAGTTATTTGTAGAACCTGAAGGCTGGAAAACGGTGGAAGTCTATGTTAACGGATTCAGTTCTTCACTTCCTGAAGATGTGCAGCTACGGGCTTTAAGAGAAATACCGGGCTTCAAGAATGTGAAAGTATTCAGGCCTGGTTATGCAATAGAATATGACTATTTCCCTCCTACCCAACTACAGCATTCGCTGGAAACAAAACTGATTGAAAACCTGTATTTTGCAGGGCAAATTAACGGTACTACCGGTTACGAGGAAGCTGCAGGACAGGGATTAATTGCCGGTATTAATGCACACAATAAAGTTCACGAAAAAGAGGAATTCATTCTGAACAGAGATGAAGCCTACATTGGTGTGCTTGTCGACGATCTGATAACCAAAGGTACCGACGAACCTTACCGGATGTTTACTTCCAGAGCGGAATACCGACTGCTTTTAAGACAGGATAATGCGGACATTAGACTGACAGAAAAATCGTATAAAATAGGCCTCGCAACAGAAGAACGGTTAAGAAAAACAGAAGAAAAAATATTCAAATCAAAGGAGTTGGAAACATTTCTCAGAGAAACTTCGCTGAAACCCGGCATCATCAACCCTATTCTACAGGAAATGGAAAGCAGCCCTGTAGATCAGGCATATAAAGCTGCACAGATTCTTACGCGCCCGAACATTAATTTGAATACACTGGATCGTATAGATTTTATTGAAAATAAATCAAAAAATTATACTACCGAAGTTCGTGAACAGGCAGAAATTAACATCAAATACAAAGGATATATTGATAAGGAAAGGGAAAATGTATCCAAACTTCACCGTATGGAAAATATCAAAATTCCTGAAGATTTCGACTTTACCAAAATTGCATCACTTTCTGCGGAAGCGAAAATAAAAATGGATGCGGTAAAACCTAAAACCATTGCCCAGGCTTCCCGAATCAGTGGTGTTTCTCCTGCAGATATCAATGTTCTTTTAATCTATCTGGGGAGATAAGTAGTAATAGTTTCACGTGAAACATTATTAAATATTCAAATGAAAATTAAAGATTTATTTTTAACGCAGGAGGAATTTATGCTCATAGAAACTTCAGTTCCCGGAATTTTGAAAACCACTCCAGTTCCAGCGAATATTGAGAAATATTATGAATCTGACCAATATATCTCCCATCATCAGGACAGCAACAGTTTCAAAGATAAAATATATAAGTTTGCGCAATCTTTTAATTTAAATTACAAAAGAAATACGGTGGCCGCGGAAACATTCCGTCATGCGGCCGTGCTGGATTACGGCTGCGGTGCCGGTGAATTTGTGAAATATATAGAAGAGGATTTTACAACGTTTGGGTACGAACCTAATGCTGCTGCCCGCTCCGCTGCTACAGGAAAAACAGACAAAGCTCAGATTATCGATGATATTAATTCTATGGAGAACAATTCTTTAGATGTCATTACGTTGTGGCACGTACTGGAACATATAGAAGATCATGAAACTGTTTTAAAAACATTTCATCAAAAGCTGAAAGAAAATGGTAAACTGATCATCGCAGTTCCAAACTTTGCATCTTACGATGCTAAATACTATAAAGAATTTTGGGCAGCGTACGATGTACCAAGACATCTGTATCATTTTTCAAAAAAAGGAATAGAACATATTTTTAATAATCGTGAGTGGAAACTAAAGAAAGTAAAACCTCTTTTTCTGGATGCTTTCTATATTTCGATTTTGAGTGAAAAATATAAAAAAAATCCCTTCTTTTTCTTAAAAGGAGTATTTATCGGAGCAATTTCTAATTTTAAAGCATCAAAAACCGGCGAATTTTCGAGTTTGATATACATTATCGAAAAAAGATAGATCTTTCAAATTTGCCCGGTTTCTGAAAGCTAATTTTTTGATCATTAGTCTTAAAAATAATAAAAGTTACCAGCGCGGTAACTTTTATTTGTATATTAATACTTGTTATATTAATCGTTTATGGCGGCGATGCCAGGAAGTTCTTTTCCTTCCAGACTTTCCAACATGGCACCACCGCCGGTCGAAACATAAGAAACTTTAGATTCATATCCGTTCTGCTTCACAAAAGCTACACTATCGCCACCTCCTACTAAAGAAAAAGCACCTAGTCGGGTTGCTTCTGCAATACTATCACCTAAACGGATCGTTCCTGCGGCAAAATTCGGCATTTCAAAAACACCTACCGGACCATTCCATAATATCGTCCGTGAATTCATAATAATATCATGAAAAAGTTTTCGGGTTCTTGGACCTACATCCAGCCCCATCCAGTTTTCAGGAATTTGGTAAGCATCCAATTCTTTGCGTTCGGCATCATTATTAAATTCATCTGCGGCAATAACGTCCACAGGAAGGCAGATTCTTACGTTCATCGATTTGGCTTTCGCAATAATTTCAAGGGCAAGGTTCATCTTATCAACTTCTACCAAGGAATTTCCTATATTTCCACCCAATGCTTTAATAAACGTAAATGCCATTCCACCGCCGATGATTAAATGGTCAATCGCGGGGAGCATGTTCTCTATGATGGTAATTTTAGAAGAAACTTTAGAACCTCCAATTATCGCTGTCACAGGTTTTTCTCCATTCTTAAGTACTTTATCAATAGCTTCAAGTTCTTTTGCCATCAGTAAACCGAAAAATTTAGTTTCAGGAAAATACTGAGCAATAATCGCGGTAGAAGCGTGTGCTCTGTGCGCTGTTCCGAAAGCGTCATTCACATAAGCGTCAGCATATTTCGACAGATTTTCAGCGAAAGTTAAATCTCCTTTTTCTTCCTCATCATAAAATCGAAGATTTTCCAAAAGCAGTATTTCACCGGGCTTCAGGTCCTTTGTCATATTCTCGGCATCTTCTCCGATACAATCGTGACAGAACAGGACTGTCCTTCCCATAACATTTTCAATTTCATTAACCAGATTTTTTAGTGAGAACTCTTCCGTTTTCTTACCTTTAGGCCTTCCCAGATGGGTCATTAAAATCACAGATCCGCCATCGTTAAGTATTTTATCGATCGTAGGCTTTGCGGCAACAATCCTGGTGTTGTCCGTTACTTTTAAATCTGCGCTTTGAGGCACGTTGAAATCAACCCTTACCAGTGCTTTTTTGTCTTTGAAATTAAAATCATTTACAGTTTTCATAGTGAAATTATATACCTACAAATTTAAGATTAAAAACCTGATAAAAAATTTTGGCGAAACAATTTTATCCCCCACCTGTCATTAACATTCATTCTATTTTTTTAATTAATAATAAAAGAATTGAGTGATGTTGTTGTTGAGTGTTCGGGAAAGTATGGATAAGTTTTTCAGCAGATTTAATAACAATGAAAAGATACTATTTTAAGATTTAGTTAACATTATAAAGACCTAACTGTTAATATTTAACAGGAGATATTAACAATTATGAATAACTTGTTGTAAAATATGTTGCGGAATATACCTCTATGGAGAACTTCCCGATTTCCAAGTACAAATAAGTAAAACTATGCTAAAGAATTTCAACAATAAAAAAGCATTCGACTTTTTAGCTGAATAATGAAAGAAAAACTTTGTCCGACTTATCCACATCAGTTTGATAGAAATCGCTCATCTATTCACATGGAATGTTGATGAATTACTTTCGCAAAACCACAATACAGGTACTTCGAACACACAATTTCTGACTGAAAAAGGGTTTAAACAGAAAATAAGCTTGTTAATAAAAATGATTATCAGTTCATAAACCTTAAATTTGTAGAAACTCTGATTGACGAACATGAAAAAAATAGCAATAGCAGCCGATCATGCCGGCTTTGAATACAAAGAATATCTGAAAAAACAACTGGAAGGTTCTTATGAAATCACCGATTACGGAACGCATTCTGCAGACAGTGTAGATTATCCGGATTTTGTACATCCAGCAGCTTCCTCAGTAGAAAATGGGGAAAATGAAGCAGGAATTTTGATTTGCGGAAGCGGACAAGGAGTACAGCTAAGCGCCAACAAACACACAGGAATCCGGTGTGCGTTATGTTGGATGCCTGAATTAGCCATGCTTTCCAGACAGCATAACGACTGTAATATGATCGCCATTCCAGCAAGATTTATCGCCAAAGAACTGGCTTTGGAAATTGTGGAAAGATTTTTGAATACAGATTTTGAAGGAGGCAGACATCAGAAAAGAGTGGATAAAATTAGCTGCTAACACAAATAACCCAGGAATTTATGCCAAAAAAATCGAAATATTTCAGCCAGAAAAACCATCAGAAATTGCAGGAAATCGGAAAGAAAGTTATTGCTTTCATGAATGAGAAATCCAGCAAAATCTATAACTACAAACAGATTGCTGATGGAATTGATTATGTTAATCCCAGACAGCGCGAAATGGTTATTCAGGCTTTGCATCAGCTTGTAGCCGACGATAAAATTAAGGAAACAGACAAAGGAAAATATATTTTAAATCTTAAAATTCAAGGAACTTTAACAGGAATTATCGATTTTAACCAGTCCGGAAATGCCTATGTGAATGTAGAAGGGATAGAGGATGACATTTTTATTCATTCCAAAAATGTAAAAGATGCCTTGCAGGGTGATAAAGTAATGATCGTCACCTATAATTTTAAAGGAAAGAAACTGGAAGGATCAGTAGTCCAGGTTCTGGAGAGAAATAAAACTGATTTTGTAGGCACTTTGGATTACATTGCCCATAAAGAATTTGGCTTTGTTGTCGCTGACAAGAAGATTATTCATACTGATATTTTCGTGAAAAAAGAAAACTTTCATGGCGCCAATCCCGGAGATAAGGTAGTAGTAAAGATGGTGGGCTGGAGAAAAGGCGACAAAAATCCGGAAGGCGAAATCATTCAGGTTTTGGGCGCTCCCGGAGAACACGAAACTGAGATTCATTCCATTCTAGCAGAATATGGTCTCCCCTATCATTTTCCTGAAGAAGTAGAAAAAGAAGCGGATACCATCGATAGAGAAATTCATGATAATGAAGTAAAAAAACGCTGGGATATGCGGGAAGTACTCACTTTCACCATAGATCCAAAAGATGCCAAAGATTTTGATGATGCACTTTCCATCCGGAAACTCAGTAACGGAAACTGGGAAATTGGGGTTCATATCGCGGACGTCTCCCATTATGTCACTCCCGGTTCGTTAATTGATGAAGAGGCTTATCAGCGTGCAACTTCTGTGTATCTGGTTGACAGAGTAGTTCCTATGCTTCCGGAAGTATTGAGCAACGGTGTTTGTTCGCTGCGTCCGAATGAAGATAAATATACTTTTTCAGCGGTTTTTGAGATGGATGATGAAGCTCAGATTCATAAGGAGTGGTTCGGCAGAACCGTAACCCATTCCGACAGGAGATTCACGTACGAAGAAGCGCAGGAAAGAATAGAATCAGAAACCGGTGATCTGGCCGATGAGATTTTGACGCTGAACAGGCTCGCAAAAATCATGCGTTTACAGAGAATAAAAAATGGAGCCATCACGTTCGACAGAAACGAAGTCCGCTTTAATCTGGATGAAAACCACGAACCTATTGGCGTTTATTTTAAAGTAAGTAAAGATTCCAATCACCTCATAGAGGAATTTATGCTTTTGGCGAACAGAAAAGTTTCTGAATATATTTCACTGACCCGAAAAGGAGAATACACCAACAATACCTTTATTTACAGGATTCATGACGATCCGGATCCTGCAAAACTGGAAGCACTCCGTGATTTTGTTTCCACCTTCGGTTATAAAATGAACCTTGCCAATACAAAAAAAGTAGCGGAAAGTATGAATGCGCTTCTGCAAGGAGTTCAGGGAAAACCGGAAGAAAATATGATCGAAACACTTGCAATGCGATCCATGAGCAAAGCCGTTTATTCTACCAATCCTATCGGACATTATGGTCTGGGATTCGAATATTATTCCCATTTTACTTCTCCTATCCGAAGATATCCTGACCTTATTGCGCACCGTTTGTTGCAGCATTATCTTGACGGTGGAAAATCGCCGAACCGACCCGAAATTGAAGAAAAATCCAAACATTGTTCTGCTATGGAACGCCTGGCCGCAGATGCCGAGCGCGACAGTATCAAATTCATGCAGGTAAAATTCATGGAGAAACATTTGGGTGAAGTTTTTGAAGGCGTGATTTCTGGTGTTGCGGAATTCGGATTTTGGGTAGCCATTCCTGAAAATGGAGCCGAAGGACTTATCAAACTGAGAGACCTTGTTGACGACAGCTATAATTACGATGCAAAAACCCACGCAGTGTACGGATCCAGAACCGGAAATCAATACCAATTAGGAGATCAGGTGAAAATAAAAGTGATGAAAGCCAATCTTATTCAGAAACAGTTGGATTTTAAAATTGTGGAATAAATGTTTTATCAGTACCGGTACCTGTTTCGGGTGATCATCATCCTTGCCAATCTGCTGATTTTTTTTACCATCATTCTCAATACCGTGATTTCGGTATGGCAGCTCATCATTATTGCAGGAATTTATGCTTTGTTTTCAGTGTTCATCTACCGCTGGATACGGCCCAACTGGGAAATTCTATTTGAGAAATCGGATTATTTCGGGTTTCTCGTTCCGCTGATCTTTCATTTATTCTTCTTCCTCAATTTCGCATTTTCTCATCATCCGCAAACGGAAACTTACGGATTTTCCAACACCTCTTCGGGCAGAATCGGAACCACATCAGATAATGTTCCTGTTCATGGAAATTCTACTACTATCCTTTTGGAAAACAATGCGTACGGAGATTTTTATTTTATAAGAACCTTCGTGGATTATGATAAAATGAGGGGCAAAAATATCATTGAATATACCTTTGAAGAAGGATTATTAGGATTAAAAGTGATCAAAAATTACCGGTTTTCAAATGATAATGTTATTTTTGAATAATTAATAGCGTATGTTTGAACTGATCTTCTCAGCCATCGTACTGGGATTCATGCTGAGTTTGGTATTTATCGGACCTATTTTTTTTCTATTGATCGAAACCAGCTTTTTAAGAGGACCAAAAAGCGCTCTGGCATTGGATCTTGGCGTGGTTACAGCAGATATTTTATGTATTGTCGCTGCTTATTATGCCAGTGCGGATATCATCCATCTTATCGATCAACATCCTGGATTCTATAGGATTACAGCACTCATCATTCTGGTGTATGGGATTTTTATGTTCATTTCCAAAACTAAAATGCACCTTCCCGGAGAGAAAAGACTCATCAGCCAAAATTACCTGAAAACATTTCTGAATGGTTTTCTGCTCAATTTACTCAACATCGGCGTGTTGCTCTTTTGGTTGGTTACCGTCATTACCGCGCGGAAAAATTATCCTGAAATACCACAATTTGTCCTTTATATCAGCATTGTTATTCTGACCTATTTTCTTATTGATTTAATTAAAATTTATCTGGCCAAAATGTTCCATGATAAACTGACGTATAAAGTGGCCAACAGCATCCGGAAAGCCGTCGGAGCGATTCTCGTGGTGTTCAGTATCTTTATTTTTCTGCAAAGTATCAAAAAATACAACCGCTTCGACAAACAGCTAGAACACGCTGAAAAACAGGAAGCAAAACAAATAAAACAAAACCAATGAAGTTCCCGCAAAATGTAAGAAAAGGAGATAAAATCGCTGTTGTTTCACCAGCAGGTGCGGTGGAAGAAAGCCAGCTCGCCTCTACCCTTTCCCTGATTGAATCTCACGGTTATCAGCCTGTGTTGGGAAATCACGTTTATGGGAAATATGATCATGGTTTTGTGTATTCCGGAACTGAACAACAACGCATTGCGGACTTGAATTGGGCTTTGAATGATCCGGAAATTGCTGCAGTCTGGGCTTCCCGGGGTGGATACGGTTGCCAGCATCTGGTGCAACATCTGGACTGGTCTTTTGTTTCAAAAAATCCGAAATGGTATATCGGGTACTCTGATAATACCGTAATACAGAGTAGTCTGCTGAAAAATAATATTCCCTCTATTCAAGGGCAAACCATCAAAACATCCTCTTTCGGAGTTTCTGAGGAAAGTTATCAGCATATATTTGATATTTTAAAAGGAAATATTCCAAAATATACCATTCAAAATCATCCTTACAATAGGATCGGAGAAACGGAAGGTATTTTGGTAGGAGGAAATCTGGCACTGATTTATGCCTTGTTAGGAACAGAAAATTCCTTTGATTTTCAGGATAAAATTCTCTTTATAGAAGAAATTGGAGAACAGTATTATGCCCTCGATCGGATGCTGATGAGCCTGGAAATGGCAGGTGTTTTCAACAAGATTAAAGGTTTAGTTGTGGGCGGAATGACCAATATGGGCAAGGAAGCAGACAACCAACATTACACGGAAAGTTTTGATCCGTTTGCCAATCAACTGATTATGGAAAGAGTTCAAAGTTATCATTTTCCGGTAGTTTTTCAGTTTCCCAACGGACATATTGAGCACAATTTGCCGCTCATCATCGGAATGAAAATGCGGCTGATCGTGGGTTCAAAGGAAAGTTCAATACAAATGGAACGCTGATGGCGGAGCATAACGAATTAGGGAAACAGGCAGAAGATAAGGCCGTAGAATTTCTTCAGAAGAAAGGATACACTGTAATCGCGCGGAATTTCCGTTGGCAAAAAGCAGAAGTCGACATTATTGCGGAGCATCTCGGAATGATCATCATTGTTGAGGTAAAAGCCCGAACGAACGCTATTTTTATAGAACCGCAGGAAGCGGTGAATAAAAGAAAAATGCGTTTGCTCATTAGTGCTGCAGACGAATTTTTGCAAGCCAACGACAGGACTGAGGAAGTGCGTTTTGATATTGTTTCCGTAGTGCCGCAACAGCAAGGAGCCATGAAGATCATTCATATCGAAAACGCTTTCGAACCTTACGATGCAAACTGATGGCCTGCAAACGACCGGTTTTTTTGGAAATATAAATTTAAAATCATCACCTTTGCAGCATGAAAATTCTTCATCTTGAAACCTCATCCAAAAATTGTTCTGTAGCCATTTCCGAAGGTAAAAAATTGCTGAGTCTTTGTGAAGAAACGTCGGAAAATTACAAGCAATCGGAGTTGCTGCATACGTTTGTACAATGGGCAATGGAAGGAGCTGGAATTTCGCTGAAGGAACTGGACGCAGTGTCATTGGGAATGGGTCCCGGATCCTACACAGGCCTCAGAATCGGCGCTTCTGCTGCCAAAGGTTTTTGTTATGGACTGAATATTCCCCTTATTGCCGTAAATTCATTAGAAACCCTAGCGGCACCTTTTTTAGCCACAGGTTTTGATTTGGTGATTCCAATGGCCGACGCACGCAGAATGGAAGTATATTGCGCCGTCTATGACGGTCTAAGTGGCCAAATGATGGCAGAAACTGAAGCAAAAATACTGGATGAAACTTCCTTTCAGGAATTGAGCGATAAAAAAGTGCTGTTTGCAGGAGATGGAGCACAGAAAGCGAAAGAGATATTACAACTGCCTGATGCAACCTTCAATGCCGGAGTTTTGCCTTCCGCACAATACCTTATCGGAAAAGCGGCCGATAAATTTGCAGTTCAGGATTTTGAAAATGTTGCGTATTTCGAACCTTTTTATCTTAAAGATTTTCAGGGAGTAAAGAAAAAATGAGGTGGCGGTTCTGTATTCCGAAAGTAATGTTATAGTATTTAATAGAGTTGGGTATTAGTAGCATCTATTTATGCAAACCTTTGAAATGCCTGTCTAATAGCAGGTTCCTCTTCCTGATTTTTTAAAATGCTTGGAGTAAATCCCCTTTAGATTTAATTCGTTATCGATGATGGTGGCAACGAGCTGTGCTTTTCTGCGACATTCATTTTCCTCAATTTTTGATTCAGATTCAGGATAAATCTCATCAAATACTTTTTCCAACTTAATTTTGCAACTTTTATTTTCAATGATAATAGAGAAATAATCACCGTCAAGGTAATAATCACCGCACTCAATCTTATCATTTTCATCTTTGATATTGTAAATTTGTATTTCATTCAATTCGCGAATTATTTTTTTTGCAACATCAGAATTGATTTTATTCAGTTTCACTATTTCTTTTCCAGTTTGTTCCCGATGAAGATATGATGTAATAGTTCCGCCAAAATCTTTTACCATTCTTCTCAAACAATTTCACCTTTTGTTCTCTTCCACAAAAAGAAAATTCATAAGTTTTTATATGTGAATTTATAAAGATAAATGATAAGGTTAAGATGAAGCAGGATTCGCATATTTTTATTTACAAGCTTGGTTTAAAGTTTCTGGAAAACTATTTATTCATTTTCCCTAACCAAATGGCGCAAACATCAGGGTCCCGAATTTCCAGTCAGTTAAAAAACCAAAAATAAGAAAGATGAGGGCAGCCAATTCTACACAGATGAGCCCGAAAAATAAGACAATCCTGTAGAGAAATCCCGGAAGTGAATAATCTTTCCCGAACGTGGTATAATAACCATATCCGATATAAAGTAAAATGAAGGACGTTGCCAGCCAGCTTAATAACGAAAAATTCAGTTCGATAATAAACTGTAGATGGAAGATAAGATTGGTAAAGGTGCCGATTAATAAAATACCTAACAGCAGCATTCCGGAAACGATGAAGTGCTCGCTCAGATACAGGTTTTTTCGTCTGAATAATAAAAAACTGTTGAGGGCAGCGAAGGGAACGAAGAGAAAAATAAAGGTTTTTTGGGCAATAATTTGGTTCAGTTTCTCGCTCGCTTCGTTTGGGAATACGTTCTGTACAACTATTTTATGAGGGTTGAACAATCCATCCACATGACGAATAAAGATCATCACCCCGATCATTATTAAAATAAGCAAAAACACGTTATAGTATCGTTTTCTTTTTCCCGCTATGTAATCTAAGGCGGCCCTGCCGGGGTGTAACAAAGATTCTTTGGCAGTAAAGAGCATCCCTTTTTCAATATGAAAAGTGCCGTGCAGCAAATCATGATAAAAGAATTTCCTGAAAGTAATACGGGAAGTATCAGCTTTTTGCCCACATCCTGAACAATATCGGTCAGTTAATGCTTTGTGACAATTCAGGCAATGGGTATTGGTCATTTTGCGCAGGTTTATAAATTGAAAATTTTAACAGGTCCATCATCGAAAGGGCAACACTCATGTGTAAAGTTTTTACTCGTGTATGTCACAACAAAAGCTGGTTTTTTTCTTTGCTAATTTATATAAAAAAGTGAATAGAAAATAAAATAGTAAAAGAGTTGTTCATTAATTTTTTAAAAAAACACACAGTTTGTTATTTAGAAAGATTACAAATTATATATATTTGCGC
>JADKLW010000547.1_pt2 | contig 12231 bp, 11 predicted proteins | sample 8641881 | NCBI WGS metagenome assembly JADKLW01 (sample SAMN16272185, study PRJNA661076) | feces metagenome | isolation source: fecal sample from diarrhoea affected cattle B | host: Bos taurus | place: South Africa: Lokaleng Village, Mahikeng | collected 2019-09 | reverse complement strand
GACCAGTCTTGAGAGTACTAAAGGATTATGAACAACAGAAGAAAGAAGGCAAGGACCCTATTTTCGATCCAGCTAAATTGGGTTTTGATGATGCTGATTTTTGGGAATCAGAGTATGATGGAGAACTGATTTTGGACGAAAGCAATCCGAAGAGTGAATCTCTTTGAAAAGAAGAGCATGGATAACTTAAGTAGTTAAGAAAGGTCTCTTGTGCAAATAAGCGAACAACTTAAGCGGAAGGCATTTCTACTGGAAGTAAATACAGATGGAAATGTCTTTTCTGTTTTTATCTTAAAACTTAAATTTCTATACCTACTAATTATAAGAAATTTAGGGTATTCTACCCACAAACTCTTGCTTGCTTTCTTATCAAGCTATGCCCTATAATTTGAAGCATTATTCTAAACGATAAAAGAACACCTCAAAATAGTTGCCAGTTCTTATTTCGCTGGCAACTATTTGACTACGGAATGGAGGGCATATTGTGAAGAGTTTTTATAGCTTTTTAGCCATTTTTGCAGGATCATTGCTGCTTGCAGTTGCATTTAATCTATTTTTGTTGCCACATGAGATTTTATCAGGAGGTGTCACAGGCATGGCAATGATTTTCGGGCTTTTGACCCCGATCAATGCTGGAATCTGGCTAGTCGTCCTCAACATACCAATTTTTATGCTAGCTTGGGTGAAACTTGGTAAGGTGTTTATCTTCAATAGTATTTTTTCCGTGGCTGTTACATCGATTGCGATGCTTTATATTCCCATTCTGAAAGTGACAGAAGATGTACTATTATCTGCAGTGTTCGGTGGCGTTATGGTCGGCGCTGGTGCTGGAATGATCATCCGATTTTATGGATCCGGTGGTGGGTTTGATGTCATCGGGCTACTGTTAACTATGAAGCGTGACATTCCGCTCGGTTTTTTAGTGTTTTGTTTAAATAGCCTTGTCATTTTTGTTTCCGGATTCATCTTTTCTTGGGAACTGGCGATGTACACAATGGCTTCAATTTATATCGCTGGGCTTGTCATGGACCGCATCCATACGCGCCATATTAAGCTAAGCCTTATGGTAGTTACAAGCCAAGGTGATGCAGTGAAAAAAGAATTGCTTGAAAATCTGTACCGCGGCATTACTGTGACCGACGGTGAAGGGGCCTACTCAGGCAATAAAGTCAAAGTACTCTATAGCGTTATTACTCGTTACGAACTTGCGTATGTCCGACCGCTCATCAAGGCCATCGACCCAAATGCTTTCGTCAGCATTACTGAGACGATGGAAGTTATGGGGAATTTCAGACGAGACAGTAAGTTTAAGAAAATGTCTGAAACAAAGATTTCGGTATATGAAAGTACACCAGACTCTTCAAAACAAGTTTAGAATTACTATTCTGAAAGCTCTCTGGATTTTGCTATATTAAGAGTTTTTTTATTCATATTGCTATCTGAATAAATAGACAAATGTCATCTAAAGCGCCTTCCTGATTAAATGGAAATAAGCGTTCAATGTCTTGTATAACATTCAACTTTCACTAATAAATAGCGCATCAAAGAATAAATATGGAGACATATACAAGATTCAAGGGCATAATTTAAAAAAGAATCAAATAAAAGAACCTTTTTGATTCTTTTTCTTATGCAATACTAAATGCTCCTTTCTCGTTCGTAAAAGAACACTTTTGCAAATACAAAGGGAGAACAGATGCTATTTAATAGCATCTGCTCTCCCGTTTTTGAATTAGTTCCGATTATTCCTTATATATAAACTAAATTTCCCTCTCCATTCGAAAAACGAGAAAAGAAAAAAGCTTTATAAGAAGACGATTTCCTTTTTGACAATAAAATTTTCATGGTTAGCTAGCTTTACACTAGTTGTTGTTTAAATGGATGATCTTGATAACTGCCTGTTCTGCTGCCTGAAGCGCTCCTTCGAGATGGCCGCTATACTGGGCATTTGTCTCGGTACCGGCAAAGACCACTTCCTTTTCCCAGTTGCCCGCTGCCGGCGGCTGGCCGTAGCTGCTGTAATTCTTGAAAGGACTGGAGTCTTCCTCAACCGCTGTTTCAGCGTCGTTCGCCCAGTCTTTGTAGAGAATGGCTACTGGTTTTTCTGCTTCAGGCCCAAAGAGCTTGACGAGCTGGGTGGCCACCAATTTCACGACTTTGTCCTGGCCCATCTGTTCCCGTACTTCCGCAGGCATCCCAAAGAAGCCGAATAATGCCCCTGCGCCACTTGCAGGAGAAGCATCATAGATTTCCTGCATCGGACCAACAGAACTCAATACAAGTCCAGAAAGTCCGGATTCTCTCCAGAACGGCCGCTCGTAAACGGCAACGGCCTTGGCCTGCGAGCCCATCCACGTTGGTTTTTCCGCGATGTCAGCGAGAAGGTCCGGTGGAAGGGCTGGAGAAAAGCTAATATGGCGGGCTACCAGACGAGGCGGCAAGGCCAAAATGACAGCAGCTGCTGGAATGGTTTCGGTCTTACCATCACTGTGTTCAGCTTCAATCGTGACATCCCCCGCCTCATCCATCCGAATTTCTTTGACGTGCGTTTTTAGTTCAATGGTTTCCGGCGGAAGCGTCTGTGCCAGTGCATCGATAAGCGATTGAACCCCGCCAGCTAACCGGGTACCCCGTTCATCCATGTTCTCCTGCAATACACAGCGCTCTGGTGGTTTGATTTGGAACCTTTCCACCAGCATGTCCCCGTCATTATGTTGGACAAACGTTTCCAAGTTCAGCTTTTCCACAAGTGCGGCCATTTGAGGCTCATACTGGGGCCAGAACCACGTCGGGCCAAGATCGAATCGGCCCAGGTCCGGCCGGTCGGGGACAGTTGCACTCAACGCTCTGCCACCAATTCTGTCTCTTGCTTCTAACACGCGGCAGTCAATGCCTCGTTCAGTTAATAAGGATGCCGCACGCAGGCCGCTTAAACCTGCACCGATGATGATTACTGGATGGTTCACATTCTTCCCCCCTGGTTACGTTGGATTATATAACTTTATACAAAAAAATGATTTCTTTCAATTATTACAGTTATTATTATTCTAATTTCTTTAGCTGTACCTACTTTGACTTCCAGGTAGTTTTTAATTAGTTATAACGCAAAATGATAATCGACTTATATATTCAGAAGATTATTTTTTCAAAAGCAAAAAGAGACTAGGTTAAATCCCTAAGAGCTCTTTTTGGTCGTGAAGTTCAAGCAAATTCAGTTATGTGGTTTTGGTTAGAGAGCCATAGCACCTGTGAAAAACGCTATTGCAATCATTACCAGAGCAGATACAATAATCCATGGAAGGGTGAATCGCTGCAATTTCCCAAGATCTGTCCGAATCAATTCAATCAATACCCAAAGCGGCGCAGATGTTGGTCCAATCAAGTGGATGGTCTGACCGATTACTGAGGCTCGCGCCACGTCAATCGGCTCAACGCCGTAAGCGATTCCCGCCTCGGCAAAAACTGGTAGGGCGCCAAAGAAGAATGCATCATTCGACATGAAGAAACTTAATGGGAGGCAGATAATCGCCACAATAAGTGTATAGAAGTCTCCAAAACTTGCTGGAATTACACTTACGATATCCCCTGCCATATGATCAACCATTGCCGTTCCTTGCAAAATTCCTGTGAAGATACCAGCACCTAGTACAAGAGAAACTACAGGAATGGCATTTGCTGCATGCTCTTTGATCACCTTTTTTTGGTCATCCAGTTTCGGATAGTTGACGATCAATGCTATTGCAAACCCAACAATGAATAGCAGATAAAGTTCGACGACATCGGCAATCAGAACACCCATAAGTGTTACCGTTAAAAATAGATTGAACCACACTAGTTTCATATTAGTAGGTTTTTCTGTTTTAGCACTTGCTGTCAAAGCCAACTCGCTCCGATATTGTTCAATGACTTCCTTGCCAAGCCTTTTCCGTTCGCCTCTTCCCAACATATAAGCAATGAAGATAGTGAAAAGTGAGCCGCCTACGATAACTGGAATCATCGGAATAAAGTAATCGGAGGCGTTTAATCCTAGAATACTGATTGCCCGTGTCGCCGATCCTCCCCAAGGCGTACTCCCAGCGACGATTCCAAGCGCCATGATTGCAAGTGTTGCTAAAATCAAAGGGTTCATTCCAAGCTTACGGTAAACTGGGAGCATGGCTGAACATACAATCATATACGTTGTGGTTCCATCTCCATCAAGTGCTACCGTTAACGCTAATATCGCAGTACCGATGGCGATTTTGACCGGATCCCCTTTGGCTACTCTTAAAATCGCGTTGCTTAAGGGATCAAAAAGACCTGCATCCATCATGATGCCAAAATAAAGGATGGCAAAAAGCAATAGAACAGCTGTATCTGCAACGGTAACTACGCCTTCACCCATCATTTCACCTAATTGAGGACCAAATCCTCCAATAAGCGCAAAAACAATTGGAACAAAAATAATAGCTGTGAACGCTATCATTTTCTTCTTCATGACTAAGTAAGTGAAAACAAATATTGTAAGAAATCCTAAAATCGATAACATAGGTAACCCCCTCCTGTCTTATGCTGAACTTTTCTAGCTTTGTGTAAAGAACACTCAAAAAATCCCCCATCGTATAACGGTTTAAAAAGCGCTTACATTTTCACTTTTATAAATTCGCAGTTCATCACGTTCCTTTCGCGTTTGAAATTCATTTGGATTTTGTTTGCTAAAATCACTGTAGTATATCTGCAGGAATTAATATAATACTTATTTTTTATAAATTTCAATAAACTTTTTCAATTTCATAATTTTAGTTTTTTATTCTAAGCCTTTTTTAGATCTTAAGAGTGGAAAATCTGATAGAGCATTTTCCATTTTTTTTTGCGAAAGATTTACACGTAAATAACACTTTACTCTTTTGACAGAATAATCAGTTCATCTCATTATAGGAAGCCCATCAGTATGTTATTTTTAAAAAAGTTCCGGATTTCAGAAGATCCATGACTTGAAATAAAGCAGTAAGATTGAATTCCATTATCACTATCTATTTCTTTTTACGAAACCGTCCTTTGTAGAATAGTTTTGATTGATAAAAACTGGACAAATATAAAAAAGGAGACTCGGTGTAGAGTCTTCTTTTCTTTATTGATTGGTTTCGGCTTGTAAATTGTACTTCCAAAACACTTTCAGCATTTCGGCTTTTGCTTTTGTTTCATCGCTTCCGTGAATTTCTAAGTAAAAGGTACCGGAATGCAGGATGGAATATGCCAGCCCTAACATACTTTTAGCATCGATTAATTTGTTATCCGTTTTCAATACAATACTCGATTCAAATTTTGAAGCTGTATTATTGATATCCACTACCGCTTCTGCCAATGTCATTGTCATATAGATCCTCTCCCTATCTAAAACTTTTATCTAGAATTCAGTATAAGCGAGAGAGAAGTTTAAGAATAATAAGATATTTTAATGGTATTCCATCAATCATTCCTTATCTTATTCACGTTTTCCCTCAATTTTGATTGCGGCATTAGGCTCTTTTAATGTTCTCTTCTACGAGAGGTATCTGTTCTAAACTTTATCGTGTAGTCTAGGAATAGAAAAATTAAATTAAAAAATATAAAAAAATGATATTTTATTTATTTCTTCATCTCCTCTAAAGTAAAGGGAGAATGTTCCTTCCTTATAGGAAAGAATGGCAGTGACATGACTAGATACTTCCTTCTTAAGCTTAGTCGGTAGATAACCTCTTTTGTCATAAATTAAAAAGACTGTTCCTCTCCCCATCACAAAGGGCAAAAGAACAGTTTTTTAATATAATCAACTCACAAAATGACTGGTTGATTCAAAAATTTAAAAGAGATGGGGACTTAATAATCCACCATCATCCCTTTTTTCTTCTCTATTTCCGCTATGATCGATTTCACACTGATTTCGGGGCTAGTTAAGATCGGTTTCGTTTTGACATCCAACGTTTCAAAAGCTCTAGCCATAGAAAATTGAGCAAAAACAATCACATCACAATTTACGGATAAGTCTTCTGCTTTTTGATGGATGAAGGCATCATGCAGCTGTCGGTTTCCGTTTTGTAAAGCATCAAAGGCTTCCGGAATGATAACCGTCTCCGTCTCGATAACTTTATTGCGTTCTTCTGCAATCCCTTTTAAAAGAGTCGCAGTTGTCGGACCGGCTGCAGAAACGGTTGCAATTATGCCAATTCGGCCGCCCATCTCTACCGCTTTTTCCAGCATACTCATATCTGCACTCAAAAGTGGCACTTTAAACAAATGGCTGATTTCAGCAACAACAGGCGTAAAAGACGAGCACGTCAATAAAATACCATCTACCCCACTGCTTTCCGCTTTACCGGCCAAAGCCAGTAACCGTCTTCTCATTTCCTTCGTGACGCTTCCAATTTTGTTCAAGTCATAAATAAGACTTTCATCCATAAAATTGACTAGTGTAACGTGTGGTGCATGTTTGTGAAAAGCGTCTAATATCGGTTGTACAGAATTCATCGTGGCATGGATTAGCCCGACTTTAATTTTTTTTTCATCCATAGGATGGCCTCCTCACACGTTGATAGGTTAGACAAAGAATTAATTTAACGAAATATACTTTAATAACACCAACTGTAATATACTTCTAGGAATTAATAAAATATCGAATTTAAATGCCAATCAATCAGCTTTTTAAATATCAGCTAAGAGGTGAGTGAAATGGAAAAAAAAGATTGGCTCATCATTCAGGCCGTCTATGCAGAAAAAAACATCACGAAAGCAGCGGAACACCTTTATATGTCACAGCCCACGTTAACGTATCGCCTTCAGCAAATTGAAAAAGAATTTGACATCAAACTCTTTTTTCGCGGCCGGAGAGGCGTAGAGTTCACGGAGCAAGGGGAATTGTTGGCGAAATACGCGGAAGAAATGCTCCGGCAGCGGCGGGAAATGGAAGAAGACCTCTGGAACTCTGGTGAAGAAGTCCGTGGAACATTGCGTCTAAGCGTCTCCAGAACCTTTGCCTTTTATCGGCTTCCTCCTATCTTGAAAGCATTTAATGATAGATTTCCAAAAGTGGATTTTCAAATTGAAACCGGCGTCAATTTGGACGTTGTCCAGTCCATCTACAAACAAGACGCCCATATCGGCATTGTCCGTGGAGATCATCACTGGCCAAGCAAAGAAGCTGTTCTGACGGAAGAAAATATTACCGTTTTATCCAAAGAAAAAATTAGCTTGAAAAATCTCCCTACTATGAGACGTATCAGCTTCCAGACAGATCCAAACTTAGAAATGTTGATGGATTCTTGGTGGAAAGAGAATTTCGATACTATGCCAACCAAAATTATGAAGGTAGACAATGTTGATATAGCGAAGCGAATGGTTTTAAATGGGCTAGGCTATTGCATTGCCCCGAGTATCGTTCTTGAAGAACCAGATCAGTTGCATACTATCGTTCTTAAAAATGCCGACGGAAAACCGTATATCTGGAAGACACGCGTTTTATATAGAGAAGAACTGCTTGATTTAACAATGGTAAATGAATTTGCAAATTTTTTAATTGAATACCACAAGACATTGCATGTTACCGATTAAATTAGAAATAGAAAAACTAAATGATTAAACATCGAAAATAGATATTTTATTTATTTCTCTATTTCCTCTAGAGTAGAGGTAGAACGTAACCCATTTCATCTCTGAAAGGATGTTTTTAAAATGACTGTTTATCGTCTTGGTGTGCTTGCTGGAGACGGCATCGGACCTGAAATTGTAAGCGCTACAGTAAATGTGTTTAAGGCCGCTGCCGAGAAAACCGGCGTGGAAATCGATTGGATCGACTTGCCGATGGGCTGGGAAGGGATCAAAAAATACAACGAGCCTCTTCCAGAAGAAACGAAAGAAGCCTTGAAAGAAACACACGGCTGGATTTTGGGGCCACACGATTCTGCAGCTTATCCGCCCGAACACAAAGTAAAGCTCAATCCAAGCGGTGCGCTTCGCCACTCTCTTGACCTTTACGCCAACGTCCGACCGGCGAAGACCGCTCCTGGCATCAAGAGCGTTGTCGGTGAGGCAGATTTGATGATTTACCGAGAAAATACGGAAGGATTCTATGCCGACCGCAATATGTACTCGGGTCACGGCGAATGGCAGATCACCAAGGATGTTGTTGTAACGTCCGGCGTTTTCACTCGTCAAGCCATTGAACGCATCGCCCACTCTGCTTTCAAGATGGCCATGCAACGCCGGAAAAAAGTGACCATCGTCCATAAAGCGAATGTACTCCGCTTGAGCACTGGATTGTTCTTGAATGTTTGCCGCGAAGTGGCTGAACAGTATCCGGAAGTAAGCGTAGATGACTACCACATCGACGCAATGGCGGCTCATCTGGTCCGCCGCGCCAAAGACTTTGACGTCATTGTTACGGAAAATATGTTTGGCGACATCTTGTCTGATTTAGCGGGCGAACTTGTCGGCAGCCTTGGCTTGGCGCCAAGCATCAACACGAACGACAACTTGGCGATGGCTCAGGCAGCCCATGGCTCCGCTCCGGACATTGCGGGCCTTAACATCGGAAATCCGACAGGAATCATGCTTTCAACAGTGATGTTGATGGAATGGCTCGCAGAGCGCCACGACGACGCTAAGTTGAAAGAAATGGGCCAGCTTGTCGAACAAGGCTTGTACCAGGCACTTGAAGAAGGCGTCAAAACGAAAGACCTTGGCGGCCATGCTTCCACATCCAGCTTCGCTGATGCCATTACTGAACGCATCCAACAGGCTGTTTTAAATTAAAATCTACCAATCCCGGGTTTTGCATTGGATTTTCTTATGCAGAACCCGGGATTTATAAAATGATTTCTTAAAAAATTATAAGAACAAAGGAGTCTAAGATGAATCCAAAATTGGAATTGATTAAAGCGGGGAAATATCTGATTGATCATCAATTGGCTTGGGGAACATCCGGAAATCTGAGTATGCGATTAGACGATTGCAATATGATTATTACGGCTTCCGGTACTAAAATGGCGGAATTGAACGAAGATGATTTTGTCGATTGGAATATTCGAACCGGCGAAGCTGCTGGTGTACGAAAAGCATCAAAAGAGACACCGATGCATTCTGGCATTTATGCGAATCGGCCTGATGCACAGGCCATTCTCCATTCTTCTCCCTTTTATACAACGCTTTTTGCATGCAGCGATGAAAAAATTGTATCGGAACTATTCATTGAAACGATGTACTACTTAGAGAACATTGCCTATGTGGATTATTTTCACCCCGGTACTGTAGAGCTTGGCCAAGCAATTGCAGAACAAGCCCTTTCTGCAAATATTGTGATGATGAAAAACCATGGAGTGGTGGTTTTCGATGACACCATGTCGGATGCACTTATGCGTTTGGAAACGTTGGAAATGGCTTGCCGAATGATTTTAAAAGCAAAAGAAAGTGGCGTTGTATTAACAAAAATACCTGATCAAGTGGTAACGAGTTTTCTTGAAGATTCCCGCTATAAACTTCGGAAGAAATTGAATCGTTCCCTTTCCCAAGGTTAAAGGAGAGTGGCATCTTGACACATGCGCGTATAGGCGTCATCCATGCAACACCCAATGCCATATCACCAATGAAAGACGTATTAAAGAAATACAGCAGCTATATACAAAGCCTTCACTTTCTGGATGAAGGAATCATTGAGGGCGTCAACCAATCAGGAGCAGTTACAGCTCCTCTATTAAAACGGCTTCTTGGATTAATCGAAAAAGCGGATGAAGGCAAGGTAGATGGAGTGGTTTTTTCCTGCTCATCCTTCACTCCTTATATCGAAAAGATGGAACCTTATTTTGATTTCCCTATTGTCAGCGTCTACTATGCCATGCTTGAAAAAGCAGTGGATTCAGGCAAACGGGTCGGAATTGTCGCGACCCTTGCAGCAGTTGGAAGAACATTCACTGACATTATTGAAAAATTTGCAGAAAAAAAGCAAAAAGAACTTACGATTTTTACAGAAACCATTATAGAGGCGACAGAAGCATTGATAGAAGGAAATTTGCTGGTTTACGATGAACTCATCCGCCAGAAAATCAATGCCCTCTCTAAAAAATGCGATGTGATTGTCATCGCTCAGCTTTCGATGATTCGGGCACTTGAAAATTTCCAAGTTTACATCCCACTCTTAACAGGGAGCGAAACAAGCATTAAAAGTTTAATTGGAAAACTGAACCTTACTCCACAGCGGATTGAAATGGGGGAAATACATGAATAACCTAATTGGCGTTGTAGCTGATGACACGACTGGAGCGAATGATATCGGCATTATGTTCAGCAAAAACGGCTGCACAGTAAAAGTTGTCGCTTTTGAGGAAAATAACCAACTCCAAAAAGACGCGAACGTAATTATTGTTGATACAGACAGCCGGTTGGATTCTCCGGAGCTTAGTTATCAAAAAGTTTATGAAGCGACAAAAGCATTGGCTCAATTGCCATGCACTCACTTCTTCAATAAAACATGCTCGGTCTTCCGTGGAAATATCGGACAGGAATTTGATGCGATGCTTGATGCACTTGGGGAAGAATTTGCGGTGGTTGTTCTTGCTTTTCCTAAAAACGGTCGTAAAACCATACACGGGATTCATACGGTTCATGGAAAGCTTCTGGAGGATTCGGAATTTTTTAATGATCCTGTACATCCAACAAGCCAATCAAACTTATTGCAGATTTTGCAGGAACAAACCAACCGTACCGTCACATCTATCCCACTGGATATAGTCCGAAAAGGCACCTCTGCATTGAACAAAGAAATCAAGAAACAGCAGGGCCAGTTCAATTACTGCATTATAGACGCAGAGCTGCAAAGCGATCTGATGATTATTGCAGAAGCTGTAAAAGACGTTAAAGTGCTTGCCGGCAGTTCAGCGCTTGGAGAGGAACTGCCGAAATTCCTGTCAATGGAGCGCATGGAAACTCCATTAGAATCGTCGGACTTCAGGGATGACAATGGGGTACTGATTGTTTCAGGAAGTTTGACTCCTCAAACCCGGGAACAAACCGCTTTACTAGTCGCTTCTGGCTGTCCCGCTATTAGAGTAGATTCACGCAGTATTTTTTCTTCTGCAGAACGGGAAAATCAGCTTGTAAAAGCACTGGATGAAGTCCTGAACAAGCTGGAAAGTGGCAGCGACGTGCTGTTGATGGCTGATAACGCACCTGGTATCGTCCAACAAACCAAACAGCTTGGCGAAGCGCGAGGGATTGATCCTTTAACCGTCAGCAAAATGGTTTCCGCCCTTCTAGCCGATATCACGGTTCAGGCTGTCGATCAACGAAACTTGAAGAAACTGGTCATTGCTGGCGGCGATACTTCAGGCACAATTAGCAGAAAGCTAGGGATTAAGGGAAACTTCATCCTGAAAGAAATTGAAACGGGTGTGCCGTCAGGACTCGCTTTCGGCAGAGATATGCTTATTGTTTTAAAGTCAGGCAGTTTTGGGGGACCTGAATTTCTCATAAAAGCGGCCGAGCACCTTAAAGGCTTGACATTACAAAAGAAATAACATAAAACAGCCTAATTGGCATTCTCTTACTTTTCCTTGATGGACCAAGCGGCTGCAAGAATAAGTTCTGAAGTTTTTTGGGCCATATCATAAATTGTGAAAAGCCGGGTATCTGACAAATAATTTTCAAACACGTTTTTATCTTGGTAGTTTACAACAGCGATCAGATGAAAATCTCCGACCGGGGGCAATGAATTGCCTATCGCTAACCCTGGATGAAGAGGTCCGTTTTGTAAAAAGACCATGCCGACTTCTTCTTCTTGGCCGATACAGGCATCCAATACAATCAGTAGATGATCAGGTAGTCCATGGCGGATCCCTTCTAAAGTCGCTTCTAAATTCAAGGCATGAACCGGGGCTTCGAGAGTTCCATATACAGGGTAAGGAAGATTGTTTTCTTTCAGCATGGTTCCGACTAAAGGGCCTAGTGAATCAGCAATCGCACGGTCTGATCCGATGCATAAGAAAGCAATCTCTTTTCCTGCATTGAGTAGAAGTTCTTCCAGTGAAACCTGTGTCAACTCTGCCTTCTCGTCATATTGTCCATCGTGTTCAGGCTTTTCATTTTTCAGTTTACGGAACAGCTTCATTTCATCATCTCCTTTATGTCAGGATACTTTATCATTGATTCTATTTATCCATAGCTTACCATGCGTACATATTAAACATAATCCTTTATTACTGTCTCCCCCTCTTATCGTTATTTTAC
>JADKLW010000671.1_pt1 | contig 12243 bp, 12 predicted proteins | sample 8641881 | NCBI WGS metagenome assembly JADKLW01 (sample SAMN16272185, study PRJNA661076) | feces metagenome | isolation source: fecal sample from diarrhoea affected cattle B | host: Bos taurus | place: South Africa: Lokaleng Village, Mahikeng | collected 2019-09 | reverse complement strand
TTTTCACAGGCAGAGGATGCGATGGCCTTCTTTCAGGGCGGAATTACTGCATATAATGCCGGACAAAAAGCAAAACAGCTCAATATCAACCCTATTCATGCCGAAAACTGCAATTCGGTATCAAAGGAAATTTCTGAGAAAATGGCTTTGGAAGTCTCGAAACGGTTTAATTCTGAACTTGGTTTGGCCATTACGGGATATGCGCAGCCCGTTCCGGAACGGGGAATTGAAGATTGTTTTGCATTCGTTTCACTCATCCGCAGTTCGGAAATTATGTTTTCAAAACGAATAAAAGGCGATCCTGAAAAAAAGCTGGTTGAGAATCAATATATTTTTATTGAAAAGATTTTGGATGAATTGATCAAGGTTTTAAAATAAAAATGGCATAGCCTCAAATTATTTTTGAATAACAAAAATGGCCTGCTTTACCTAATTTATTCTTAAAACATTACCTTTGTCCGGCTAATATCTAATCGGTATTTGTTAATCTATTTTAATCTAAAGGGCGATTCCCTTTGCTAAATTTATCATCATGACAATAGAAAAAAATCACGTTGTAGCGCTTCATTATACGCTGAATGCCATTGAAGAAAACGGAGAACACACCTTCATTGAAAAGACCGAGGAAGAAAATCCACTTACATTTTTGTATGGAGTGGGGATGATGCTTCCGAGATTTGAAACAGAAATCCAGGGAATGGCAGCAGGAGACAAGAAATCGTTTACACTTTCCGCCGCAGAAGGATATGGAGAGAAACGCGAAGATGCTACTACCCAACTTCCTGCCGAAATGTTTGAAGAATCCGGTATGCCGCCAGTTGGTGCCATTTTGCCGCTACAGGATCAGGATGGAAATCAGCTGACCGCCGTAGTTATGGATGTAAATACAGAAGCAGTAACCGTAGATCTGAACCACCCGATGGCGGGCAAGACATTAAATTTTGATGTAGAAGTCGTAGTAACACGCCCTGCAACTGAAGAAGAACTTTCCCATGGCCATGCTCATGGTGTGGATGGCACAGCAGGACATTAATTTTATCGAAAAAAATAATAGTTAGTTGAAATCTCAGGCTGCTTTTCATTTGGAAAGCAGTTTTTTTTGTGTTTAAATTTAAAAATGGTGTAAAAGAACAGCCTCTTCAAAATCGTGTTGCAACGATTATTCACTTTGTTAGAAAATAAAATTCACTTTTTAAAAATACGAATAGTAGCAGCACTTGAAATAAAATCTACCCAATTACGGTTAGTTTTTTTCTACCCATATCTTGTTACATGTTCTCCAAAATATCCATGATATACTAAAGTCCGGCATCTGGTGATAAATGCAACTGCTCTTGATGATATTTATAATTTGCTGATATTCAGTGATTCGAGATGTTGGATAGGCTCATAGATTTGCAGGACTAACAATTTAAAATTAATAATTATGAAAAAGCTCGCATCAGCAGCAGCGATCGTTTTAGGGACTTTCGCATTCGCTCAAGCAGGAAGTGTTAACACTGTTGCTCAAACAGGAGACAATAACAGTGCCGATATTCTTCAGAAAACCGGAGTAGGCGACCATAGCAATCAGTCTACACAGGTAGGGGATCAGAACTCAGTTTTGGTAAGACAGAGTGCAGGTTTGAACAAAACTACAACTTATCAGGAAGGAGATTTTAATCAGGCAACATCTCTTCAGGGGCATACCACGTGGGGAAGCAATAACAAGGTTATTCAATCTCAGGTGGGTGACTGGAATAAGGCAACTGCAGAACAATATCAAAACTGGGATGAATATATTACTCAGGTTCAGGATGGTGATGGTAACACCGCACATGCTTACCAGATAGCCGGTGCTAGAATGTATGCAGACCAGATCCAGATTGGGTCAAACAACACTGCTAGCTCCTCTCAGACTGCAGTAGGACCTTCTGTACCAACCTGGGCTACTAATAATGATGTGGATCAGATCCAAATGGGAGATCACAATTCAGCAGCTGCAACTCAATCAGGATGGGGTAATGATCTGGACCAAGTTCAAGTAGGAGACTACAACACGATGAGTGCTGCCCAAGATGGTATTCAAAATATGTCTTTGCAGTATCAGGAAGGTGACTGGAATATTGCTTCAATAACTCAGTCGGGAGATGAGAATGAAGGAACTCAGTCTCAGGTGGGCGATGGTAACTATGCATCCATGTCACAGACTTTAGGAGATGGAAATAAAGCGATTCAGGCTCAGTCGGGAGACGGAAACACAGCTTACGCAGTACAATCAGGTGATCTGAACATTATATCCGGCGGTCAGTATGGGGATTCGAACTGGGCTTCTGTAAGTCAAACAGGGTCGATGCACAGTTCAGTTTACTCACAGTCTGGTGACCACAATATTTTGACCAATACACAATCTGGTACTGGACATTCTTCTATCAGTTCTCAAACAGGAGACTGGAATGTTTCTACTGTTACGCAAAAGCAATCCGGACATACTCACACAGGCACTCAATCCGGAAACGGAAACAGCATCTTAGCAGTACAAGGAAACTAATTATATAACTAAAATTCTTAAATTATTATGAAAAAATTAATCTCAGGTACATGTGCTGTATTAATGGCAGCTACTGCCTATTCACAAACAGCGCCTTTCGCCAACACCAATGCAGTGAGCCAAAGTGGTGACAACAATACCGCAGACATCAGTCAGATTGCCGTTGGTAAACATGAAAACCAATCTACGCAAATTGGAAACAGCAACAGCGTACTGGTAAGACAGACTTATTATTTTGGTCAAACCACTGCTTATCAGCAAGGAGATCATAACAGTGCCACTTCAATTCAGGGACCTACTTATGATAACCGGGTAGTTCAAACTCAGGTTGGAGACTGGAATTCTGCTCATGCCACTCAAAACAATGGTACTTATGATGTACAGATTACCCAAACTCAATATGGTGACGGGAATCAAATGACAGCAAGCCAGCATGACGGGGCCAGAACATGGATTGATCAAGTACAGTCCGGGAATAATAATATTGCTACTGCTGCCCAGGTAGAAGACCGGGTGTCGGATCCTTATTATTATAATGGAAATGATATTGATCAGATTCAAGTTGGTGATTTCAATCTCGCTACAGCTTCGCAAACTGGATGGGGAAGTGATCTTTATCAGGTTCAGCAAGGAAACTCAAACACTGTATCAGGTATTCAGTTAGGTGCCGAAAACAGCCTCGCTCAATATCAAGTAAGTGGTGATTGGAATACGGCTGCAGCATCTCAGACAGGGGATGAGAATGAAGCGATTCAGTATCAGGAAGGATCCGGAAACTATGCTTCCCTTGCTCAAACTGGAGATAAAAACTCTTCTACTCAGAGCCAGACAGGAAGCAGTAACATTGCTTATGGTGTTCAGGCGGGAAGTGAGAATGAATTGATTGGTGTACAATCTGGAATTTCTAACTGGGCTTCAGTAGATCAATCAGGAACTCATCACAGTTCTATCTATGCTCAGTCTGGTGACCACAATATTTTAACCAATCTACAATCCGGAAGTGGTCATAGCTCCGTAAGTGCGCAAACCGGAAATTGGAATGTATCAACAGTTACTCAAAGTCAGACAGGGCATTCTCATGTGGGAACCCAGACTGGTCATGGTAACTTCATATTAGTGAAACAGGGGAATTGATTTTCATCCTATGTGTTTTAGAAGGGGGAAGCCATTTTTGGCTTCTCTTTTTTATTCCGCCCGAGTATATTTAAGAAAGCGGGACCTATACCAAAACATCATCTAAGTCGCAATTTATTACATCAATATCTGAAGTGATCTGTAAAAGCAGAATCCGATTTTCTATCATTAAACCATTGCAATCACAGTTCGTTTCTTTTGATCAAAGAAAGTTTTAAAGAAGCCGTAAAATGAAACTTCAGGAAAGAACTGACAAACTGCATTCCAGCATTGCCGTGATATCAGGTCATGGGGACTAACAGTAACTGATTACAGTGACAAAATATTTATACCTGATTTTTGTGTTTCTCGGTGGAGATCAATCCGATACCTTTATAAAAAAATGATGACCATGAAAAAATTTCTTTTATTCCTTCCCATGCTGTGTGTATTTGCGCTCTGCAAAGGCCAGCAGATTGCATGGCCTCAGATCAACAGTACTGTGGCTATCGACATGTTTCACCTTCAGCAGATGAGTCTTGACTCTCTCGGTTCTGTCGTTGTACAGCAAGGTGACAAAAACAATGCTACTATTCTTATGTCTTCACAGAGTGAAGTTACCGTGCACCAAGATGGCCGACAAAATAATGTATATTTTAACAACACCCATTCGGCGGGTAAATCCTCTACAGCGATTGCCACTATGGGCTACAATAACACGGTGGATTTTACCGGTACAAACAGTATATCTGATGGTATTAAGATGAATGTAAAAGGTGAAAATGTAACCGTGTTTGTCCGAAATTATTAATCATGACTTTCCGTTCTTTCATATTGATCTTTTTAGTCCTGTGCTTTACACTACAGGCTCAGTCATTTGATGGAGTTAAGGCAAGAATTGAACACTCTATACAGGAAAATCAGATTCAGATTACGGGAATAGCGGTCAATCAATCATCCACTCACCATGAGCTGAATTATTTGCTTATAGTAATTAAAAAGGGGGGGGCAACCAATAACCTCTCCAACAATAAACAGGGAGGCCGCTTCGCAATTGGACCAAGTGAAACGAAGGGTCTTTCACAGATCAATATTAATCTGGAGCAGGGAGACGCTATGAAAGCGTACCTCTATATCAGAGACGAGCAGGACCAGACTCTCCTGAGTAAAGACAGTCTTGAGATCAATCAGTCTCAGTTCACTCCTGTACAACAGGAAATCCGCATCCGCAGATCTTCTGAGCTTTCCGGCCTGGCTATCGATGAAACAAAAAGCAAAGTAGGAAAAGATTTTTATGATATATTCTACATGGAGTTCAACCGATTGCCGGACAATGCTTCTGCGGTTACAATCGAAGAACAGCCAGCGAGAGGAAGCAGCGGGCAGATTAACATCAAAATAGACGACAGAATAATCTATGGCTTTATGACCAATCCCAGTGATGAATTCTTAAGGGAACAGGTGGGCATGGCTCTTAGATATATTAACGACTATAATGCAAAAAAAAAACTAATTAAAAATGAATTTCAATATTAAACTTAAACTCGGGATTACCATGTTGGTTTTAATCCTGTTTGGAACTGCAGGCTTCTGTGCACAGCAGTTTGTATATAAACCTGTAAATCCTGCCTTCGGAGGAGATACTTTTAATTATCAGTGGCTTCTCAGCTCAGCCAGTGCTCAAAACCAGTTTGATAATGCGGATAATAAAACCCAGGGAGCCGGAATCAACTCTTTAGACAGTTTTGCGCAGAGTCTTAATCGTCAGGTGCTGAGCGAGCTTTCCCGGAAGCTATTTCAGGAACAGTTTGGAAGTGGAAGCGTAGAGGCGGGAAACTATCTTTTCGGATCTATTTATTTACAGGTTACCGAAACGGCTCAGGGTATGATGATCAGTATCCTTGACACTTCTACCGGAGATCAATCCGAAATCGTTATTCCTAAATAAAACACCATGAAAATCAATACTAACCTGCGGCTCACATTTTGTGCCGTCGCCCTTTTGACTTTCCAGGCCTGCGGCCCGGTATTCGGGCTTCCGGGCAATCCCGAAAAATCTATCATAGGTGAATCTACACCTTATACATCAGACCTTAAGAACCTGCCTCCTCCTAAGGAGAAAATTGTTGTAGGCGTTTATCGCTTTCGTGATCAGACCGGTCAGTATAAACCTGCCGAAAATGGTAATAACTGGAGTACAGCAGTACCGCAGGGAACCACCACCATCCTGATAAAAGCACTGGAAGACAGTAAATGGTTTACGCCTATTGAAAGGGAAAACATTTCCAATCTACTCAATGAAAGACAGATTATCCGCTCAACGAAACAGGAATATCTAAAAGACGCTGACGCCAATACTCCCGCATTACCTCCATTATTGTTTGCCGGTATTTTGTTGGAAGGAGGGGTTATCTCTTACGACAGCAATATAATGACCGGCGGAGTGGGGGCGAGGTATTTTGGTATTGGAGCCTCCTCACAATACCGGCAGGACAGAATTACCATTTACCTAAGAGCGGTATCCACCCTTAATGGCGAAATTCTTAAAACCGTATATGTCTCGAAAACGATTCTATCCACCAGTGTTAACGGCAGTTTCTTTCGATATGTAGATACAGAAAAACTGCTGGAAGCTGAAGCGGGGATTACCCAGAATGAACCTGTGCAACTCGCAGTAACTGATGCGATAGAAAAAGCAGTAAAATCGCTGATTATTGAAGGCATAAAAAATAAAATATGGGGCAAAGCACTTGACCAGCCTGAAAAGTATGAATCCTTAGTTGCCTCTTATAATGCAGAAGAAATTCACAGTGCACAGCGTCTGATCGGTAACCCCAACCCAGTAACCAGACGGCCTTTTTCCGTCTTTGTTCAGGCTGAGGCCCAACAGGGACGGGGCGACTTTGTGAATCCTAACACCACCTTTGGAGGTAAACTGGGAGCGAAATATTTTCTGAATTCCAGTTTTAACTTAGAGGGCAACCTTAACTTTTTCCAGATGCAGAACAGCAATATCCTGAAAAGGAGATATCTGGTGGCTGAAGCAAATCTGGAGTATGTGGTACTTCCACAAAGACGTTTTTCTCCCTACATATATGCTGGATTAGGAGCCCTGTTTTCTAAGCAGAAAGAAAAATATAAAAGCCAGTTTGGAGGCGGACTGGAATATCTCATTTCTGATAATATCGGGATGAGGGTATCTGCTCAGTACGATCTTGGATTTTCAGATGACTGGGATCATTTGGTACAGGGAAAGCTAAATGATCACGCCCTTCGTTTTGGAATTGGTGTAAACTATTATTTTGGAAAAATTAAAAACTAATAAAATGAAAAATATTATTTGTATACTTTCTTTTTTTATCCTCTTCTTTGCCGTGTCATCTTGCGCAGAAGATCTGGTAGAACATACAGAGCAGGGGGTCTTGAAAGGAAAAGTAGTTAAAAAAGGAAGCAATGAACCCGTTGCTAATGTAAAGGTTTCAACGGCACCCAGTACCCAGACTTTATTTACAGATAACGATGGGATGTTTGTTATTAAAGATATTCCTACAGGAAATTATTCTGTAAAAGCAGAACTCAATGGATTTCTCACCAGTTATGAGGCGGTTACAATACAAACCGGGCAGGAAGTCAGCGTTATTATTGAACTGAATGATGATCAGTCACTAAACTCACCGCCATCCGCTCCTGAGTTGCTCAGTCCTGTAGATAATGCTTTAGACCAGCCGCTTAGTGTACAGCTCAGCTGGAATTCTACAGACCCGGATAAGAGTGACAGTCTTGTTTATAAACTGATCGTGAAAAATAATATCAATACCGATGTTATCACCATCGACAATATTTCTGAGAAGTTTTATACGCTGAGTAACCTCAGTTATGGAACAAGCTATTTTTGGCAGGTATCCGTATCCGATGGTATTCATCCTGAGGTGTATAGTGCCGTTTATAAATTTACAACCACTGCTACCCCTTCCAACCGGTATCACTATGTCAAGAAACAGAACGGGAATTTCTATATTGTTTCTTCTGACCTGCAGGGCAACAGTTTTAATCTCACCAATCCTACGCATAACAGCTGGCGGCCACGGAAGAATAACAATGCCAACCGTATCGCTTTTCTGAGAACGGAAGGTTCAGGAAATCACCTCTACACGGTGAAGCCTGACGGTTCGGATCTTTTCAAAGTAACATCCACTCCGGTGGCGGGATTTCATAACAGCGAACTGGATTTTTCCTGGAATACTGATGGCAGCAAGTTAATTTATCCTCATTTTGATAAACTCTACCAGATTAATAAGGACGGAACCGGTTTGCAACTCTTGTACACTACTCCAGACGGAAGTTTTATTTCAGAATGCGACTGGAGTTATAACGGAGCTTATATCGCACTGAAGACCAACGATGTAAATGGGTATAATATCAAGATCTTTGTCATTGATTTATTGGGGACTGTGGTGGAAAATGTGTTCACAGCTACTGCTGGTGCTGCTGGCGGTCTCAATTTTTCCATAGACGGACAAAAACTTCTGTATACTTATGATGTTTCGGGACATCTTGATGCTACCTACCGTCAGTTAGACAACCGGGTGTTTTTGTATAATCTTCAGACCAATTCCAGCGTTGACCTTTCTGTTGAAAGCTCCAGACCTCAGGGAACCAATGATCTGGATCCCCGTTTTTCTCCGGACAATTCACAGATTATTTTAACGAATACTTCCAATGATAATATTTCTCCGCGAAATATTGTGTTTATCAACCTGAACAGTTCCGGTACCAACTTTGTGCGGGTACCCGCCTTCTCCAATGGAGAAATGCCTGATTTCGAATAGAATTAAAATAACCATGAAGATCCATGCAGTTTTACTGTGTGGGTTTTTTATTATGAGATGGTTGCATTTTATTAAATGAATGGCACTATACAAAAAGTCCGTCGGTGATTCCGACGGACTTTTACTTTATTTGAAATGAGAGAAACCGCTTCAGTCTTCGAAAATATTATTTTCCAAAGCATATTTTACCACACCCACGGTGTTTTTTACGTTAAGTTTCATTAGGATACGCTTGCGGTGGGTTTCAACGGTATTCACACTGATGAACAGTTTGTCCCCAATATCTTTACTGCTCAGTCCGTCGCACACCAGTTTTAGTACTTCCATTTCTCTTTTGGTAATGGGTTCCTTGTTGCAACGGGTGTATTTTTTGTTGTCGTTACTGAGAAAACTGATCATCTGTTCCTTAGCGGATTCACAGATATAGACGTTCCCCTGATTCAGCGTCTGCACGCATTTCAGGAATTCTTCATAACTGCTGTCCTGATCCAAATAACTGCGGATTCCCTTGGAAAAAAGTTTGCGGATGACATGCACTTCATAATTCTGACCCACAATGATGATTTTGATTTTCGGATCAATTTTCAAAATGGAATCTACGATTTCATAGATCTCCGTTCGTGCAAGAACACTACTCCCTATCATAAGAAAATTGGGAGTGTTTTGCTTTACATCATCGAGGAGCGAATCAGTAGAATTAATGATGCTTACCGCTTTGAATAAATCTGTCTGTAGGAAGAGTGTCGACATCGTTTCCGCATACAGCGAGGATGTCTCAATAATGGTTAATGAGTTTTTTTTCATGAGTTGTGTTTTGGTAAAGATATGAAAATGTGAGGATTCCGCCAAAAAAAATAATGAAAAAACATGTCTTAACTTAATTGCCTGAAGGATAGTAAAATAAGGGTATGAGTAGATTTCTATTAAAGAGTTGAAGAATTTTTTAACTTTAAGAGAAGAATAATTTCTGAAAATATTTACATTTAGAACAGCATTAAGCCAAAGTTACCAGCTGAGTTGTTATGTTGAAATGCGTAATTTTCTATATAAATCTAGCCCTTTTTTTTCGAGATGGTAATGGTTATTTAGGATCAGTTATCATTATAATCGAGAACTCGCTGTACCTCGTCTTCATCAAGTTTGTAATATTTAGCTACATCCCGTACGGTAATATGCCGGTGTTTTTCTTTGTACAATAACTTCAGGTAACAAACTTTCGGGAACTTCAAAATCAGGCGCTTTTCCTTCTTGTACGGCTTTGGTGGCAAACGCGGTAACATCAGTACCTTGTTTCAGCAACACAAAATTGTGACCTATTGAAGATTTTGGAAGTTTTCCCACATGGTGTAAAGTGAGACGGATGAGTTTCCCTGCCGGTCTTTAATTTCGCTCGTATCGAATTTCATCGTGTCTTCATCGTTCAGGGAGACTTCGATGGTATCCTGATCCTGCGCGGTGGCAGTTTCCTCTGATGGGGTAACGCTTTCGGTTTCAGCAGATGTAATTATCTGCTCTTCGGTTTTATTCTGACAGAATGGAATACCGAAAACGGGAATACTTTTTTATAGAGAACCTTTGTCCGATTGGTGCGGCTGCTGCAGAATGCCATGGGTTTTGCGATGCCGAATTATCAAATTTCAAAAAGTTGATTGGCAACGGATTTCAAATTGAAAGGATACAGCATATCCGGTCCGGGGAACATCGCTGCATTTACAAAATTTCTTAAACCACGGAAAGTTTACAAAACCTGTTAATCATGCTTGTTAACAGGTTTTTTTATGACCATAAAAGTAAATCCTGAAAAATTGAACCCAACATTACGTTGCTGTTTGATTTTAAATAATTGATTAACAGATTTGTAGAATTTTTTGTTTAACGAAAATCGGCATTTTTTTGCATTTTTTAAAAGATATTTATCAAAAAGCCGTACTATGAGGCTGTTCTGTGTGAATGTGGAAAACTTTTATACTCAATTTGCTGACATTTAGTTCTTTCCGTTTTGATTCTGATGTTCTAAGTCCTATTTTTGACTAATCACCTGATTGTTTAAGGGGTTTGGTAAATGCATTTTGCGATACAGTAAAAAGAATTATTAAAATTACCTCTACCGCACACCCGAGTAAACAGAAAAGGATCTTATCAAGTAAAATATGAGTGAACGAAAGAAAAATGATCAGCGGCCAGCCTACAGAAAGCCCAGCTTCACCAAGCCCAACCAACGGCAGGAAGTAGAAAAGAAATTTTATGATAATGCCGATATGATGCAACTGTTCAATGTATGCTCGCGCACCCTTCAGCGATGGCGGGACGAGGGTATTATTCCTTTTAAGAGGGTAGGCGGCCGGATTTATTACCTTGCGTCTAAAGTTGACCGAATGATGGAAGAGGATGATGAAGCTGAAGATGAGCAATAACCTATACAATATACAAAACCGCAGGAACTTTTGATTCCTGCGGTTTTTTTGGCGCTGCTAAATCCTGTGGATACGGTTACAGCAAGTTCACCGCACCAAGGTACACAGAATTGCAGGCCTCATTCTGATCGGCCGTCTGGAAAAAGGCGTACACATGAACCGTTTTACCCGCCCATACTGCCGGCAATACTACCGAAGCGGTAAGGCCATCCCGCTGTTCCGGCCCTTCATGAATTGCAAACTCTCCTGACTCTTCCTCGAAGATGGCCGTACAGAAAATGTCGGTGGCTTTGGCCAACATCTGGTTGCTGTTGTCTACCCAGGTGAAGTCAAGTGTTTGGTTGGCTGCGGGCGCTACACTCAGATTTTGGAATCCTGTCACCGTACCTTTGGTGACAATCACTTTTTCCATCTGCAGTACGGCCTTGCCGTTCTGTTCTGCCACCACTTCTTTCAGCAGGTAGCTCGCTGCCAGGTTCACTCTGGATTTCACACCCGCGCTTTCGCCATACAGGCGGCTCTGCATGCTGCGCAGCGCATTCTGAAACCGGATGGCCAGGGCAAACTTCTCCCTTTGCATCAGCTGCGCTGGTGTAGGGTTGCTGCCTGAGGCTCTTGGCCGGCTTCTGATGATGTCCATTCCGCGCCAGTTAGCGCCTACTACCGTTCCTACGGTTCCGCTGAATCCTCCCAGGATTCCTTTTTTAATTTGTCCCATTGTACTGAATTTATTTGTTAGACAGGACAAATATAGAACGGTAAAAAATGATATGCAAGTATTTGATTAGCAATGTATTAAACTTTCATTTGTTTGCATTTATCTGCTTTTAAATGCGGTATTTTGCCCTGCAGTTCGTTCGGATTCATTGGGATTCACAGGGCTGCATTTATATGCATTGTATTGTCGTTAAATGCTCACGGTGCCGCCTGGTTTCTTTGGTATTTTACGCAAGTCATTTGCTTACTTATATCTCCGCTGCTTTACGTGGGTTTTCTCTGTATGTAAGCTGTAGTCTGTTGCTGTCATCAAATGTCACTTTCTGTCCGGTTCACATTGCGCGTTGTTGCCGGTTCCTTGCGGAGTTCTTGCCAAATTCCTGCGGTTTGTTCCCGAAAATCGTTTTTTTTGGGAAGGATTCCGCAACGAGGGTGCAACAAGGGTGTACCAGTTATGCAGGTGTAATTGTGGTTTTCTTTAAAATGCACATCTGTTAAATATCATTTTACGGATGGAATCTTCAATACCTTTTAATGCGGAAAAGACGGTGGTTCGGTTGTAGAAATACAGCTTATTGTAAGTTTGCTTTGGGATTGTCTTTCCTGAAATCGGCTATGGTGTGATAATTTGGACAAAGAT
>JADKLW010000216.1_pt2 | contig 12260 bp, 9 predicted proteins | sample 8641881 | NCBI WGS metagenome assembly JADKLW01 (sample SAMN16272185, study PRJNA661076) | feces metagenome | isolation source: fecal sample from diarrhoea affected cattle B | host: Bos taurus | place: South Africa: Lokaleng Village, Mahikeng | collected 2019-09 | reverse complement strand
TAAGCTGTAAGCCATAAGCTACAAGCTCTTTAGAAGCAAGCTTTGTGCGAGCAGCGGTCTGTTTTTAAGTTGTCAGTTGTCAGCGATCATCTAAAACTTTGAAACATCGAAACCTTAAACTGCGAAATATGAACTCTTCACTTTTCATTCTTCACTTTTTACTTTCTCCAGATACTTATACAGCATACCTATGGTCTCAAAGGCAGGCAGTCCTGAAGCGATGATCACCACCTCCTCCCCTTCGGCATGCTCCAGCACCTCGGGGTCTATCCTGCGCTCATTCACGACGATGATCGCACTCAACTCCTTGAGTGAGGCCACCGCCACGATATTCTTATGTACCTGTGAGGTGACCCACAGCATGCCCGCCTGCGCCTTGCCCATCACATCACTCAGCAGATCAGAGGCATATGCCGCGTGCGCTGGCCGCTCCAGATGCGCTTTGCCCGAGAGGCATTCAAAATTCATCTCTTCAATAAGTTGCTTAAGCGTCGTTTGCATTTGAATCGTTGTATTTATTGAGTCTGTCCTTGCCCCATATCTTCTCTATGACGATGAAAGCCTGATCAGGACTCAGTTTATAATTCTTCTCCATCACACGTTGCACAAATACACAATGGGAGATGCTGGCCCTCCCCTGCACAATATCTTCGGCCAGGTTCCTGCAGCTGGGTGCACCACAGGCACCACAATCGAACCCGGGGAAATAGGTCAGAAGTTTTTTTATCCGTTGTAGCTTGACAAGCGCCTTCTCCATATCATCATCCAGCAGCAGCCCGTCACGCGGATAGACCGGCTCGACACCTGAAAGGGAGTGAAGCGTCTCCCTGTACGCCATCAACGGGTTATCTACCCTGTCGTGATCCCTCTCTTTCAGCCGCTGCAGCTTCTTCTGCCGCTGCTCCAGCCTCTCCACCGTCAGGAAACGATTGCCGGGACAGAGGATACCTCCCGCGCACCCCTGGTCGCAGGCACGCATCTCCAGGAAATCGATATCGGCAATATGCCCCGACTCCAGCTTCTCCAGGAACTCGATCACATTCTCCATCCCGTCAATGGCGAGGCTTCTGCCGGCGAAGTAGTGCTTCTCCGTGCCCGAGAGCGACCAGTTGACCGAATCGGGACTCATATTGGCGGTGCTCTTGTGCAGGCCGGGGTTCTTCTCACCCCACAATATCCGGGAAGCCCTGTTGTACATCTCTGTCATATTGATGGTGCCATCGATGGGCGACACCGACTCACCCACGGGAGCACGTGCCGCCACAATCTTGGCCGCGCAGGGAGTGACATAGTAGATAAATATCTTTCCGGGATCGAGCCCTTCCTTCTCTTTCGCCAGGCGGAGATAGAGCGCTGCAATGTCATGCGGCGCCTTCAGCAGCATGATATGATGGGTGAGCGAGGGATACTGCACCTGTATCAGCCGCACGACAGCGGGACAGTAGGAGCTGATCAACGGCCGTAAGTGATCCTTTTGCTCCATAGCCCTATAGGCCTCTTTCATAAAATCGACCGCCTGCTCCACTTCGAACACCTCATCAAAACCCACCTCCTTCACCGCTTTCAGCACCTGCGTAGCAGAATATTCAGAGGGAAACTGACCGATAAATACGGAAGGGACGAGCGCAATCCTGCAGGCATTGTCATGAACCGAAGCCAGACCATCATCCTTTGCATAGATCGCACGCTGGGGACAGACACGGTAACACTCACCACAATCCACGCATCGCTCCGGACTGATAGAAGCAAACCCCTCCACAATACGGATCGCCTGGGTAGAACAGACACGCATACAGTGAGAGCAACCGATACATTTGTCTCTGTCAATCTGAATGGAGTGTCTGTAGTTTCTGTCTTTCATCATACCCTGTAGCGCTTTAAGCCTGCTTTAGAAATTCACGGTTAACTCAAGTCGTGTCCCCACACCGGGGGTAGAGGTAAGCATCATCCTATCGCTGTTTTTCTTTATGTTGGGCAACCCCATCCCGGCACCGAAGCCCATTTGGCGCACCTCCTCCGTGGCGGTGGAGAAGCCCTCTTCCATTGCCCTGGCAATATCCTCAATGCCGGGCCCCTCATCTTCAATCACCACACTGATGGAGTGAGGTTGAATATCCACCTGCATGGCTCCGTTACGGGCATGTGCCACCACGTTCATCTCGGCTTCATACAGTGCAACCGCAATCCTGCGCAACACAAGCGGTGAGATGTTGAACTGCTTCAACGTTCGCTTCACCTCCGAGCTGGCACGGCCTGCAGCGCTGAAGTCACCCCCCTCTATGTTGTAACACATCCTCATCGGTACACCGGTTCAAGACCCTGCTGATAAAGTTTACCTGATACTTCGAACATCGTCGACCCGGTCACAATGACCGCGATATGGTTCTCTTTCGCCAGCTCAATCATCTCCTCTGTCACACGTTTATCACGTGCGAAAATAATGCAGGAGATATTGGACATCTCCGCCGTGCGTATAGCCTGTACTGTGCATAGTCCCGTTATGAGAACCGTGTTTTCCATCTGAAAGCGCAGCACATCACTCATCAGGTCAGATGCAAACGCTTTGGTGTAATCGCATGAAGTATGAGATTCAAGAAGGATCGTACCACTGATTAATTCGTTTACTTTATCTAAATTCATATATTTTTCCTATACAACCATTTCGCCTGCTTAGTATCCTCTCACCTGATAGTGCGTATGCAACAGATGATGCGACCGCTCACCCAGCGGCTCTTTGAGGAAATCCTCATAGATCCTTATGATTTCCGGGTTTTCGTGTGATTTACGGATCGCTTTATGTGCATCTTCAAGATAGATGGAGGCTGCACGTTTCTCACGTATCTCCGCGTTGGTCGGGATAGGCTGGCCGCCACCGCCCAGGCAGCCGCCGGGGCAGGTCATTATCTCGATGAAGCTGTAGGGAGAGGTGCCGTTTTTTATCTGATCGAGCAGGAGCCCGGCATTCTTCAATGTGTTGGCAACAGCCACCTTCAGGATCGTCCCGTTCAGATTGACATCCGCCTCTTTGATTCCCTGCAGCCCACGGACCGACTGGAAATCGACATTGCCCAGCTTCTCCCCGGTATATAGCTCATAGGCAGTCCTCAATGCGGCCTCCATCACCCCTCCGGTGCTGCCGAATATCACTGCTGCACCGGTAGATTCTCCCAGCGGGTTGTCGAATGCCTCCTCCGGAAGCTGTGCGAACGCGATCCCTGCTTCACGGAACATACGTGCCAGCTCACGCGTGGTGAGGGAGTAATCCACATCATAAAAGAGCTCCTCCTCCGTAAGGTGTAACCGCTCTTTCCAGTAGAGATAAGCCCCATCCATCTCAGGCCGGCGTGCTTCATACTTTTTGGCGGTACAGGGCATGATGGAGACAACAACGATGTCCCGCGGATCGATCCCTGTTTTTTCGGCATAATAGGTCTTGGCCACCGCACCGAACATCTGTTGCGGTGATTTACAGGTGGAGAGGTGGTCTAACTGTTCCGGATAAAAATGCTCGATGAACTTGATCCAGCCGGGTGAGCAGGAGGTGATCATCGGCAGCCTGCCTCCTGTCTGTATGCGGCGGAGCAGCTCGCTCCCCTCCTCCACGATGGTGAGGTCCGCAGCAAAATTGGTGTCGAACACCTTCGTGAAACCGAGACGTCGCAGGCCGGCGACCATCTGTCCCGTGACAAGAGAGCCAAAGGGCATTCCCATCGCCTCACCTATGCCCACGCGAATAGCCGGCGCTGTCTGCACCAGCACCACCTTCTCGGGATGGTGCAACAATGCCCCTACTTCAGCTACGCTACTCTTCTCGGTGATCGCACCCGTGGGACATACCAAAGCACACTGGCCGCAATTGGTGCAGGCCACCTGCCCCAGTCCGGCATCGAGAAAAGTGGAGACCCTGGTTTTCAGACCCCGTCCCGAGAAATCAATGGCTTTCACATTCTGCACGTTGCTGCATACGGCCACACAGCGTCCACAGAGGATGCACTTCTCCGGATCACGCACCAGCGAGAGGGACGATTCATCCTTCTCATAATGCTCTTTGCGGGTGCGGACGAACCGTTTCTCATTGATCCCCAGGGTAAAGGTCAGCTCCTGCAGTTCGCAGTTGCCGTTCCGGTCGCAGATAAGACAATCCTGCGGATGGTTGGCCAGCAACAGCTCCACGTTGAGCTTACGGGCCTCCATGGCCCGCGCACTGTTGGTCATTATCTCCATCCCTTCTGTCACCCTGGTGATGCAGGAGCGTAACAGTGACTTCGCCCCTTTCACCTCCACCACGCACACACCGCAGGAGGCGTTCTGTGAGACATCCTTCAGGTAGCAAAGCGAAGGGACATGGATACCGGCCAGACGACACGCCTCCATGATGGTTGTTCCTTCAGCCGCCTGTATGGTTTGATTATTTATCCTGACTTCCATCCTATGCAGATTGTTATTCACATTTAACATCACATCTCAAACATCTCAACACTTCATCCCGTGCCTGTGCACCCGTGAACCCGAAAGAGATCTCATTGAAATTGTTGACCCTGTCTCTCACGGAGAGGCGCCGGGCTAGGTTCTTCGGACTCGGCTCAGGACTCTGCGGCACCTCATTGCCATAGTTAAATTCACGCGACAGGAGATGGAAGCGCTCTTCCTGCATCAGTGCCTTGTCGATAGCGGCGGCAGCCCTCTTGGCCATACCCATCGCCTCTGCGGCGGTGGAGGGGCCGCTCACGGCATCGCCTCCGGCATAGATCTGCGGGTCTGAGGTGCGGAAGGTGAACCTGTCCGCAACAATACGCCCATCTTTTTCCAACTGCAGGCTCTCAACCAGATCGTTCGAATCGACCCGCTCGCCGACAGCCAGGATCACAGTATCACAGGGGATCTCTTCAAATATGCCGGTGGTGACCGGTCGGCTGCGGCCGCTGCGGTCAATACCTCCCCGCGACATTTTTTCTATGCGCAGCGCCCGCACCTGCCCCGAAGCATCGGCCAGAATTTCTGCAGGTGCTGAGAGGAAACGAAAGTGTATGCGCTCCTCTTCCGACTCCGATATCTCTACAGCGTTGGCTGGCATATCCTTCTTTTCACGACGGTATACAACCGTCACCTCCCTGTCCAGGCGCAACAGGCTGCGTGCGGCGTCGATGGCGACGTTTCCCGCACCGACAACCACTACATGCGCACCCGGCACGACTGTTTTACCCTCTGCCAGCTCCTTTAAAATTGCTGTTCCCGCGAAAACACCTTTCGCATCCTCCCCGGGTACATTCAAACCGACATCTTTCCAGGCACCAATCGCGATATAGACCGCATCAAAATCTCTTTTCAACGCTGTCAGCGAGAGATTATTCCCCAGTCGCCGGTTCATCATGAACTGCACACCCAGCATCTCCACCACCCTGATCTCTTTCTGCAATATCTCCTTTGGCAGACGGTACTGAGGGATACCGTAACGGAGTACACCTCCCGCCTCGGGAAAGGCATCGTAGAGGATCACCGCATGCCCCAGACGCACCAGGTAGAAGGCGGCTGTCAGCCCGGCAGGCCCGCCCCCCACGATGGCTATTCTCTTTCCGGTGGAGGGCAGTTTCTCGTTGATCATCTTCCGGTAAATCTCATTCTCTTTCCCCAGCTGATACATGGTATCGGCCAGATAACGATGGATCTCTCCCTGCGACACAGGCTGATCCAGCATCTCACGCCGGCAGCGCATCTGGCAATGGAAATGGCAGATCCTGCCTATCGTGCCGGGCAGCGGATTATCCCGCAGCGTGAGCTCAAAGGCATCCTCCCACCGCTCCTCCTTGATCAGCTCGATATATCCGGGGATGTTCATATGCAACGGACAGCTGTTTTCACACAGCGCCATGAAGAGTGACTCACAGGTGCCTGCACGGCATCTTTTTTCCCTGATATGCTCCTCATACTCATGCCTGAAATACCTCATCGTGGTGATCACAGGATTGGGGCTGGTCTGCCCGAGTGCACAGAGGGAAGAGTCTTTCATCACCCTGCCCAGAAGCTCCAGCAGGGCCAGATCGGAAGGTTTACCCTCCCCTTCGGTGATGCGCGTGAGGATGGTGAGTGCCTGTGATAACCCTTCGCGGCAGGGGGTACATTTACCGCACGACTCACCGGCGTTGAATGCAAGGAAATAGCGTGCGACATCCACCATACAGTTGTCCTGATCCATCACCACCATACCGCCGGAGCCCATGATGGCACCGATGCCGGTCAGTGACTCGTAATCGACCGGCGTGGAGAAATACTCCACTGGGATGCAACCACCTGAGGGGCCACCTGTCTGCACCGCTTTCACACACCTGGAGGTGCCTGTCCCTTCGCCGATGCTGAACACAAACTGTTCCAGCCTTGCACCGAGGGGCAGCTCCACCAGGCCGGTATTCTTCACTTTGCCTACCAGGGAGAAGACTTTCGTCCCCGGGCTCTTTTCCGTGCCGATAGATCTGAACCAGGCGCTCCCCTTCTCGATGATAAGCGGTATATTACACCAGGTCTCCACGTTGTTGATGTTGGTCGGCTTGCCGTACAGCCCCCTGCTTGCAGGATAGGGAGGTCGTGGCAGCGGGCGACCCGCCTTGCCTTCAATGGAGGCAATCAGCGCCGTCTCCTCACCGCAGACAAACGCACCGGCACCCTCCACGATGTCCAGGGTAAAGCTGAAACCTGATCCCAGGATATTGTCTCCCAGCAGACCATACTCCTCAGCCTGCTCAATCGCTTTTTTTAGTCGTTTCACCGCAAGCGGGTATTCCGCCCTGACGTAGGCAATCCCCTTCCCGGCACCCATGGCATAGGCACCGATCAGCATCCCTTCGATGATCATGTGCGGATCGCTCTCAATCTCATTGCGGTTCATATAGGCTCCCGGATCGCCCTCATCGGCATTGCAGATGATATATTTCTCGTCGGACTCCTGCTTGTGCATGATCTCCCATTTCACACCCGTGGGGAAGCCGGCACCACCGCGGCCGCGCAGCTTCGACGCTGTCACCTCATGGATAACGGCCGAAGGCTCATAACCGGCAAGGACCGTAGCAAGGGCATTATAACCACCCACAGCGATATAATCGAGGATCTCCTCCGGGTCAATAAGGCCGGCATGACGTAATACCACCTTCTTCTGTCCCCTGAAAAAAGGGATCTCATCCCAGTGAGGGATCTCATCAGAACCCTTTCCGAAGGTCACTTCCGAGGTGAGGAAATCCCACGCATCTATCCTGCATAATAGCTTATCCCTGTATATCTTACCTTTTGTAAGACTCTCAATAAGTGGTGATATATCCTGTTCGTTCACTTTGCTGTAGACCAGCACCGCCCTGCCCGGCTGGAAGAGCATCACCACCGGCTCTTCGGCACAGAAGCCGAAGCAACCTGTCTGCTTGAGCTGAAAACCAAAATCCGCTTCTGCGAGCTGCTTCTCCAGCTGCTGATAGACAGTATCCGCACCGTTGCCGATGCCACAGGTTCCCATCCCCACCAGGATCATCGGTACAGCAGGAAGGATCCGCTCCTGATGAAGCGCTCTCATTTTCTTCATATCAGACGGTTTCATACGATTTATTTATTTTTTCAAATCAGCGTGTTTGGAACTTTTGCGTTAAACGAGAACAGAGTAAATTCATTTACCTTGCTGAGTGCAGCAAAAGTCTAACTTTAGTGAACTCGCTTTAATCATGTCTTTGCGGGAGAACAATTTTCTTGCTCGTTTCATATGATATCGTTTTGCTGGTTTCCTCCTCTTTCACACGGTTCACAATTTTCAATAATTTCCTTGCGTTCACACTGCTGTGAATCACCCCATCCACCTCCACCACAGGCGATTGAGCGCACTGCCCGAAGCAGGCCACCGTCTTGATGGTAAACAGATTATCGGGGGTGGTGAAAGAGGAATCCCTCTCATCGTCATCTCTTTTATAACCGAGGATAGCAGGGATATCATCCAGCAGCGCCTTCGAGCCCTTGGTGTGACAGGCGGTGCCTCTGCATACAACGATCGTGTGCTTACCCTGTGGTTTTAAATTAAAATAGGAGTAAAAGGTGGCTACACTATACACCTGCGTATAGGGGATATGCAACTTCCTGGCTATTTCTGCCAGCGTTTCCCCGGGAAGATATTTAAAATGATTCTTTTCTTGTGCCTCCTCCAGGGTAGTGAGCAGCATACCAGGTTTCCCACGTTGTTTTTCAATGATTTCATCGGGGAGATTTCCGGAAACCGGACGCTTGATTTGTGTTTCCATAAGCAACTATTTATTAAACAACAATCAATGTATCGGCAAAAAAAGGTACTTAACCACCTTAAAGGCAATCATAGTGCGACCTATGATGCAACTTGTTTTTTCATATTGGTATATGCATTCTGATATACACATCTTATATATCATTTCATTGGACAAATATAATCAATTCGGACAAATTAAAGAATTTTTTCTTTAATTATTTTCTGATCGTGTATACCTTCGTGTTGAGAGCGATGAAACAACAGGAATATATGCATGTTAGTGAAATATTTTGTACTTTTGTAGCAAATTCTGCTTTCAACCACGGAAAGCGGATGATAATAAGATGAAACAGGCATATAGTCTGCATTGAGTTGCATGAAGAGAATCTGTGCAGATTCCATAGGCTGCCAGGAGAAAAAAATAACCGTATGAAACGAGCATTTGAATTATTATCTTTCGGGTAAGATGTTTTCCGCGCGTTCCATACACCTTGACGTAAATAGTAGAAATATCGTATGAACAATTTAGAACTGAGTGAACAGGAGATCATACGCCGGCAAAGCCTCGACGAACTGAGAAAAATGGGCGTAGAACCCTATCCTGCGGCGTTGTATAACGTGAATGCCTGGTCCACCGATATAAAAAATGACTTCAAAGATGACGATGAGCCCCGTCCTGTAACCATTGCAGGGCGCATCATGAGTCGTCGTATCATGGGAAAAGCATCGTTCATTGAACTGATGGATTCCAAAGGGAGGATACAGGTCTATATCACCCGTGATGATATCTGCCCCGGTGAGAACAAGGATCTCTACAACACCATCTTCAAGAAACTGACCGATATTGGTGATTTCGTGGGCATTACGGGATTTGTTTTTCGTACCCAGACAGGTGAGATCTCGGTGCATGCCGAGACGCTTACCATACTGTCGAAGTCGCTGAAACCACTGCCGGTGGTGAAGGTGAAAGACGGCGTGGCATATGACAGGTTCACCGACCCCGAACTACGATATCGTCAGCGCTATGTGGACCTGCTGGTGAATGAGGGTGTCAGGGATATTTTCGTGAAACGTACCCGCATCTTCGATGCGATGCGCGAATTTTTCAATCTCCGGGGTTACCTGGAAGTAGATACACCTGTATTGCAAAACATCCCGGGTGGTGCCGCCGCACGTCCCTTCACCACACATATGAACGCGCTCGACATCGACCTCTATCTCAGGATCGCCAACGAGCTCTACCTGAAACGTCTGATCGTCAGCGGCTTTGAAGGGGTGTATGAGTTCTCCCGGAATTTCCGGAATGAGGGGATGGACCGCACACACAATCCCGAGTTCACGGTGATGGAGATTTATGTTGCCTACAAGGATTACAAGTGGATGATGGAGTTCACCGAACAGATGCTTGAGTATGTGATCCTGAAGGTGCTGGGGACGACCAAAGTGAAAGTGGGTGAGATTGAGCTCGATTTCAAGGCACCCTACAGGCGCGTTACCATGATCGATGCCATCAGAGAGCACACCGGCATAGACATCAGCGGCATGGATGAGAACCAGCTGCGTGATGTCTGTAAGACACTGGGTGTGGAACAGGATGAGACGATGGGCAAAGGAAAGCTCATCGATGAGATATTCGGAGAAAAAGCAGAGGGTAAATATATTCAACCCACCTTCATCATCGATTACCCGATTGAGATGTCACCTCTCTGTAAACGTCACCGCGACAACCCGGAGCTGACAGAACGGTTTGAGCTGATGGTCAACGGCAAGGAGCTGGCCAACGCCTATACAGAGCTCAACGACCCTGTTGATCAGCGCGGCCGGTTCGAAGAGCAACTGCGTCTTTCGGAGAAAGGAGATGACGAGGCGATGTTCATCGACCAGGATTTCCTGCGTGCACTGGAGTATGGCATGCCCCCCACATCCGGTATGGGCATAGGCATGGACAGGCTCACCATGATGCTTACCGGGCAGACAACCATACAGGAGGTGCTGCTCTTCCCCATGATGCGTCCCGAGAAAACAGTGACGAGAGACTCCGCAGAGAGGTACACAGGGATAGGTGTGCCTGAAGAGTGGGTCGAGCTGCTGCAGAAGGCGGGCTATCTGCAGGTGAAGAGCCTGACGGGCATGAACCCCAACAAGCTGCATCAGGAGATCTGCGGACTGAACAAAAAGTTCAGGATGGGTTTGAACAATCCCACCCCCGATGAGGTTAAAACATGGGTAGAGCATGCATCTGAACTTTAACAGCCTCACAATCTGAAATAACTGACAGAATGGATTCAATCGGCAAAATCTGCATCCTTGGAGGCGGCACCTGGGGCACAGCACTGGCTAAAATGGTTTTGATGAACCAAAAGCACATGAACTGGTATATTCGCCGTGATGATCAGATTGAGGGCTTTTACAAACTGGGACATAATCCCAATTACCTGACAAATGTCAAGTTCAACCTGGCACAGATCACCTTCTACTCCAATATAGAGAAAGCGATCAAGGATTCTGATACGATCATCGTCGCCATCCCCTCCCCCTATGTGAAACAATATTTCCGCCGCATGTGGAACAGTACGTTCCGTGGCAAATTCATGGTCTCCGCGTTGAAAGGGATCATACCGAACGATAACATGGTGATGAGTGAGTTTCTTGCCTCCAACTTCAAAATTCCCCCGGAGGATATAGGGGTGCTCTCCGGACCATGCCATGCCGAAGAGGTGGCGCTTGAGCGGCTGTCGTTCCTGACGATAGCCAGCAAAGATGAGACGAAAGCGAAACTGCTCGCCGAAGCCATCAGCTCCAGGATCCTGAAAACACGCATCTCCAATGATGTGGTCGGCATTGAGCTGGCGGCTGTGTTGAAAAATATATACGCCATTGCGGCCGGCATATGCCAGGGGCTGCTCTATGGCGATAATTTCCAGGCGGTGCTGATGAGCAACAGCGCCAGGGAGATGTCCCGCTTTCTCGATGGGGTGGTACCCATTGAACGCAACATAGCAGAACAACATTACCTGGGAGATATGCTCGTCACCGGCTATTCGCAGTTCAGCCGCAACAGGACCCTGGGTGCGATGATAGGAAAAGGCTACTCGGTGAAGTCGGCGCAACTGGAGATGGAGATGATAGCCGAAGGCTACTATGGGGCAAAATGTATCTACGAGCTGAACGATCGCTTTAAGATTGACATGCCCATCGCCCGGACGGTCTACCAGATCCTCCACGAGAAGCTTCCGCCACAGGCAGCCATCAGGAAGCTGATTGATTTTTTCTGATGCGGATTGAATGGCGGAACTGAATTTCAGCTTCTATTTAATATCAATCAGGCAGATTAAGTCTGATCCAATAAAAAAAGCACTGCTTACAATGAATAAAAGTTTCAAACAGACCAAAATAAAATAACAATGGATAGTATTCAACTAAACATCAAACATGTCTCCGATTTTCTTTCAGAAGAAACTATTCTGAAACAATCGGCTCACGCAACAGCCAGCAATCAGGCGTTATATGATGGCTCACGCGAAGGAAACGATTTTCTGGGATGGGTCACCCTCCCCTCATCTATCACCGAAGAGGCGCTGAGAGAGATTGAAGATGCGGCAACCGTACTACGTACGCACTGTGAAGCAGTAGTGGTGATAGGCATCGGCGGCAGCTACCTGGGTGCCCGGGCAGTGATCGATGCACTCTCAGGCTCTTTCGACTGGCTGCAGGACACAAAAGAACGCAGGAATCCTGTGATCCTCTATGCCGGCAACAATATCAGTGAAGATTATCTGCATGAACTGATGAATTTTCTGGAAGAGAAACAGTTCGGGATTATCAACATCTCCAAATCCGGCACGACAACCGAACCGGCACTGACTTTCCGCCTCCTGAAAGATCAGCTCGAACGTAAGGTGGGAAAAGAGGAAGCCCGGAAACGAATCGTGGCCATCACCGATGCCTCCAGGGGTGCTCTTCGCACACTGGCAACAACAGAAGGTTACAAAACGTTTGTCATCCCCGACAATGT
>JADKLW010000670.1_pt1 | contig 12271 bp, 7 predicted proteins | sample 8641881 | NCBI WGS metagenome assembly JADKLW01 (sample SAMN16272185, study PRJNA661076) | feces metagenome | isolation source: fecal sample from diarrhoea affected cattle B | host: Bos taurus | place: South Africa: Lokaleng Village, Mahikeng | collected 2019-09 | reverse complement strand
GCGCGCACATTTTCCAAAAGTTCCGTTCATAGCATTGACCGCTTCGGCAACAGAGAAAGTCAGGCAAGATATAATAATCAACTCCGGCCTTCAGAAACCGGTGATTTTTCAGAAGTCATTTGCAAGGCCTAACCTTGCCTATATGGTCTATCAGGTGGAAGACAAATTATATCTCACATTGCAAATTCTGAAGAAGAATCCGCAGCCGGCGATAATCTACGTCCGAAACCGAAAATCGTGCGTTCAGATATCGGCACAACTCAAAGCGTCCGGAATCAAAAGTGTCTATTATCACGGAGGATTGCCGCCCAAGGAAAAAGAGCTGGCCATGCAACAATGGATGTCAGAATCGGCGCAGGTGATCGTCGCAACAAATGCCTTCGGGATGGGAATCGACAAACCCAATGTTCGGTCGGTTATTCATCTGCAACTGCCGGAAAATTTGGAGAATTACTATCAGGAAGCGGGCCGGTGTGGGCGCGATGGCAATAAAGCATTTGCGGTGATGCTTACGAGCGCATCTGATGCGCAGGTAGCAGAAAATCAATTTATTTCAGTTTTGCCCGACACTGCGTATTTAAAAAAGATATTCGTGCGGCTCTGCAATTACTTTCAGGTGGCTTACGGCGAAGGTATCGATGAAAGATATTCTTTTAACCTGAACCTGTTTTGTTTACAGTATGGCTTTCCGGTGATGAAGACCTTTAATGCATTGCAGTTTCTCGACAGTCAAGGCGTACTTACTTTATCGCAGGAATTTTCGAGAAGCACCACCGTGCAATTTATCGTTCCGTCGAAAGAAGTTATTAGATATACCAGTCTGAATCCGGCGGATGCCGAAATCATACTTATCATTCTACGCAGCTATCCCGGCATTTATGAAATGTCAACTGCGCTGAACCTGCCTATGATTGCCAAAAAAGCCGGTGCTGCAGAAGACGAAGTCACGCAGTTACTTTTAAAGCTTCAGCAGCTGCAGTTAATCGACTATCATGCAAACGATCATGATTCGTCTATAATATTCAATGAGATACGCGAGGACGAACGAACCATAAACCGTGTTGCAAAGTACCTCGAACAACAAAACAAACTGAAAACCGTGCGACTGCAATCGGTATTACAATTTGCACGCGATTCGGTCACTTGTAAAAGTAAATTAATCCTTGGTTACTTTGGAGAAGTGCAAAAGTCGGATTGCGGGATTTGTTCGGTTTGCATCGTAAAAAACAAATCAAATGTCACTATGGCCGACCTTGCCGAAAGCATTTTACAAATTTTAGCGGAAGGAAATTACAGTTCGCGAGATCTGTGCGATAAAACCAGCGCAGGTTCCGAAGAAGTCGTCAAGGTTTTGCAATTATTGCTGGAACGGGGCGATGTTATCATTACCTCAAATAATATATTTAAATTAAAAAATGGAAAATCTTAGAATTGTATTCATGGGAACGCCCGAATTTGCCGTAGGCATCCTCGATCATATCGTTACTCAGGGATTTAACGTAGTTGGTGTGGTAACCGCCGCAGACAAGCCTGCAGGTAGAGGCAAACAAATCAGGCAGTCGGCTGTTAAGGAATTTGCGATAAAAAACAGCTTACCGGTTTTGCAGCCACTCAGTTTAAAAGATCCGGCGTTTCTTTCTGAACTAGCCGATTTACAGGCCAATGTACAAGTAGTGGTCGCATTCAGGATGTTACCTGATGTTGTCTGGAAAATGCCGAAGCTCGGAACTTTCAATCTGCACGCATCGTTGCTGCCGCAATATCGCGGTGCGGCGCCCATCAATTGGGCCATCATCAATGGTGAAAAGCAAACCGGCGTAACCACCTTTTTCATAGATGACAAGATCGATACCGGAGCAATGATTTTAAGCAAGACCACTGAAATCGGTCCCCATGAGAATGCCGGAGAACTGCATGACCGGTTAATGGATTTGGGTCGGGTAGCCGTAGTTGAAACGTTGGAACAGATCTCCTCGGGAGAAGTGAATCGGGTTCCGCAGCCCGAACATAACAATTTGAAAGACGCGCCAAAATTAAATAAAGACAATACAAGGTTAGACTGGAATGCTTCGGCAAAGGCGATTGAGAATCAAATTCGTGGCCTCTCACCCTATCCGGCGGCCTGGTGCTATTTTAGGGACGGCGAGCGGGAATGGCAGGTGAAAATTCTGGCAGCAGAGAAAATGACTGAGGATAATTACACAAAGCCAGGGAAGATTAGTACTACAAAAAAAGAAATTATAGTGTCGGCGCAAGACGGCTCGCTAAATATATTACGACTTCAGGTCGCAGGAAAAAAAGTTATGACGGCATCGGAGTTACTGAACGGAATGAGCTTTTCGCCGGACGCCATTGCCTGCTAAGCCTTATAGATAGGGATTCCGAACAAAAAGTGACATTTGCAAGTTGCTTTATCAACAATACATTGAAGTTATTAACAAAAAAGGTAAAAACCCCCTAAAACACTTGCCCGGTAAGGATTTCCTATTAAATTTGTTTTATTAACATAATGTTTAACCAACAATTAATAACTATTACTATGAACAAATCAGAATTAATCGATGCTATTGCTGCAGATGCAGGAATTTCTAAATCAGCCGCTAAAGCAGCTTTGGAGTCTTTTTTAAATAATGTTGGCGGTACGTTGAAAAAAGGTGGCCGTGTTTCATTAGTAGGATTTGGATCTTGGTCAGTTTCTAACAGAGCTGCAAGAGATGGAAGAAACCCACAGACTGGTAAAACGATTAAGATCGCCGCTAAGAATGTAGTTAAGTTCAAAGCAGGTGCAGACCTCGAAGGATCAGTAAACTAGTGATAGTTTAAAAATGATATAGAAAAGCCTTCCCTACCCGGAAGGCTTTTTTACAAAAAAATACCTAATAAATTTTCGAGGTAAAAGATTTTTTTGTTAGATTTAATTAAAATTGCGGCAAAATGATTTCAGAAAAACTCAAAAAAGGGCATTTGCTCATCGCCGAACCTTCCATCATTGGAGACATTTCTTTTAACAGGTCGGTAATTTTATTGGCCGATCACAATCCCGAAGGCTCCGTAGGATTCATTATAAACAAACCGCTGAAATACACAATCAACGATCTGGTCCCGGATGTCGAAGCCAATTTCAAGATTTTTAACGGCGGTCCGGTAGAGCAGGACAATCTTTACTTCATCCACAATATCCCGGAGTTAATCACCAACAGTATCGAAATTTCGAATGGAATTTTTTGGGGTGGTGATTTCGAACTGACAAAAAAATTGATCAACGAAGGCAGAATAAAAAAAGACAACATCCGTTTCTTTTTGGGGTACACCGGATGGGATGCAAACCAACTTGAAACTGAGATGAATTCGAATTCTTGGATTATTTCCGAGAATTTATATCAAAATAAAATCATCGGCAAGGCCACAACCGATTTTTGGAAAGAAAAAATATTGGAATTAGGCGGCGAATATGCCATCTGGTCTAATGCTCCCGAAAATCCGCTGCTGAATTAACAATATTGATCTCCGCATTTAAAGCTGCCTGCAATTCCATTCCTAAGGAATTTTCATAGTGTTTCTTCCTATACTTTGAAACAGGCTGTATTCCAGAAATTACATTGGTGATAAAGATCTCATCTGCTTTCTGCAAGTCGAATGGCGATATTGGAGCTTCGGCGATCTCATACCTATTACCGTCTTTGATAAGTTTAAGAACATGCTTCCGCATAACCCCATTTACACACCCGTCACTTATAGGTGGCGTCACGACCGAATTTCCTGTTCGCATAAAAATATTTCCGTTTATCGCTTCCGCTACATTTTTTGCATCGTTTAAAAGAAAACAGTTTTGCAGATCGTTTTCGGATGCAAATATGGCGGCAGTGATATTTATCAACCTATTGGTAGTTTTGACGGTCGAAAGTAATTGGCGGGAAATATAGGAATCTTTGAATAGATCTACCTCGTAGCTCTCTTGCGATATGCTATAGTCGGTTGGCTGAGCTTCAGCAGATAATACATAGGAAATATCATTTACATGAGGAAGGTACCGGCCACCCGCATTGCGAAACACGGTAAAACGCACCCGTGCCGATTGCAGATTATTTCGGGTAACAGTCTGCAAAATTTCGTTTTCAATCACCTCCATTGTAAATGACATCGGGATCTCCATCCGGACAATCCGCATAGCCGACATCAATCGGAAGTAGTGATCTTCAAAAAAGAGGATTTTGCGGTTGACGACCTTTAAAGTCTCAAAAACGCCATCGCCAAGCAAAAAAGCCCGATTATCCGCGTTTAAAGATTTTTCGCCCGAGACAAATTCGCCATTTACATTAACCATAAAAAAAGCCCTTAAAAATTAAGGGCAAAGGTAATCTATTTGATAAGTTTTTTAAACCGATCCGATAACATGTTTTAAGTCGGCCACCTGGTTTTCCCAAAGTAATTTTGCCTCCTCCACTTCTTCTTCATCGGCAAAATCTATCACCATAAGCGATACATCTTTAGTGATTTCATCTTCGATAATCCTAAGTTCAAAATAAAAATCGGTATCCTTATCCTTTTCGTCTATCCAACGAAATTTCACTTTTTCGCCTGATTTTTTGGAAGTCAGCCGCGCGCGTTCTTCAGAGTCGTTCCATATGAAGGTAAAATATTCACCGCGAGAATTTACATTGTCGGCAAACCATTCTGATAAACCCGACGGAGTTGAGATATATTGATAGAGTAACTGCGGTGACGAGTTAACCTGAAATTCCATTTCATATCGTACTTTAACGTCCATTTTGTTTCTGATAATTTTTCGGAAATATATATAATTAAAGTCAGATTGCACCTCTTTTCAAAATTATTTTTTTTTCTGAATATATTCTTTGCAGCCTTTGTTTTTAGTTTTATATTTGCAGCCGCGTAACCGAGCGCAATATCTTATTCTTGGCGAGGTAGCTCAGTCGGTTAGAGCGCAGGATTCATAACCCTGAGGTCGGGAGTTCAAATCTCCCTCTCGCTACAATTAAATTTTGAAACTAACGGCTAGTCAAAACTAAGCCGTTTTTTTATGCCTATATCCAGCTTAAAAAATACGCACCAACTATACAGCCGCTGATGCATCCTGATTTTTTATATCTTTCAGGTTGTTGAATTTAAAGTGTCCAAGGTTAATCCAAAATACAGACGGGAATTTAATATTGCCGATTTGCAAATTACATTATGAGCAAAAGAACTTTGATTGTTGTTGTTTCATTTCTTGCATTGATTGCTATTGTGGGTTATTTTCTTCTGACCAATTTCCTAAAAGCTATGGGGGAAGAATGCGAAGTCAGAACTATGGCGGCAGTCAGAACTTACGAGATAATAGATAAAAGCTGCATCGGTTTCGCGGGGCCCCGTTATTCAACGTACTACCTATACGAAAACGGGAAAAACATAGGAACTGGAAATAAACTTGATTCGTGTTTCATTCAATTTCGAGCACGACATTCAATTCTGGACTTTAATATTTGCACTACCGAATTAACTGAATCCAAAATCGGCATTAAAGGTAATTGAGCTATTGACCGTAGATTTTGATCTTTTCATTTGGCCATAAAACTTTCAACTCTGAGCAAATGCAAATTTTTGCTGCTGAACAAAGCGTATATTAAAAACAGGCGGACAGTTTTCATTTACTGAAGTTTAAAGCCGGTTAAATAACGAAGTCAATGTGATGCATTTTCATGGATTTGAATGATGACAGTAAGTCGCTTCATAAACCGTTCTCATGAGCCAAAATGCAGCCAATTACCAATTTGTGCGTATCGAAAAAGCTACTTTTTCGTAAGCTTTTTGTGACGATACATTAAGATTACGCCAGTTTATTAACAAATTTTCGTTCATAACTTCCTGAAAAAATGAAGATCAAATACGAAATTTCTCGAAGTTATAAGATTGCACCTACAAGAAAACGTTAATTTTTGCACTTTATCGACTTTTTATGCATTTTATCGAATAAAAAATTTTTTTAGTTGGAATTAAAAATTATTTTTGATCATGTTTAATTGTTAAAATCGCTTTAAGCAGCACGTCAATATAGGAATAATTAGATACTCACTACTAGTACTTTAAATATAAATAGATAAGACGCTGTTCTATATCAGATAACATAATAAGAAGTTTATGGGAAAAATTACTCTGTGTTCGCAAAATTTGATTTTCTTCCTTATTGCAGTTTTAGGCTCGAGTATGGGCTTTTCACAAACGTATACTAATGCGGGTACCTTTACCTACACCGTTCCGGTCGGAGTAACTTCTGTTACCGTTGAGGCTTGGGGCGGCGGTGGAAGCGGCGGGAACAGATCGTCCAACGGAGCCACGGGAGGTGGTGGCGGTGGCGCTTACGCGCGCAGCACGCTTGCGGTAACACCCGGAAACACCTACTCGGTCAGAGTGGGCGCAGGAAGCAGCACGTTTAGCCCGGGCGGCGATTCTTATTTTGGAAATGCCACAACAGTTATGGCTAAAGGTGGAAATAGCTCTGCTAATAATGTCACTACGGGTGCATCGGGAGGTTCCGCTATGGCATCGGTTGGAACTGTGCGCTACGCAGGAGGAAAGGGTGGCAACATAAGCGGTAATACAGGCGGCGGTGGCGGATCCTCGGCGGGGACATCAGCCAACGGGACTAATGCTTCCGGCACCAACGGCGGGAATGCACCTACGGGTGGCGGAGACGGCGCAAATGGCCGTGGCACTAATGGCAACGGTTATCCAGGGTTAAATCCTGGCGGCGGCGGCGGGGGGACCCGAAAACAAGGGGGGAGCGGTTCCCGATTAGGCGGCCAGGGTGCGGATGGACAGATTATAATTACTGAAAATTTCAGTGAAATAAACATCGTGGGAAACAGTAATAGTATCACGGATGGCGACACAACACCATCTCTTGCAGACTTCACCGATTTTGGAGTGGCCGATATCAATACAGGTATCATAACCCGGACGTATACTATTCAGAATACTGGAAACCTCGCGCTTACAATCGGTGCCATCACCGTCGGAGGCGCTAATCCTACAAACTTCACAATTACATCCGCACCAGCAGCAACTATTCCCGGCGGTGGATCTACAAATTTTTCCATTTCTTTTAACCCTAATGCAATCGGGGTGCGTACTGCTACTATTTCTATTGCAAATAGTGACATAGACGAAAACCCATATAATTTTGCACTAAGAGGAACAGGAACAGACAGTGAAATTACAGTAAGAGGCAATTCACTTGTTATTGTAAATGGAGATAATACCCCAAGCACCATCGATTTTACCGATTTCGGAACCGTGGCGAGCGGACTGGGCACACAGGCACATTTGTTTGTCATTGAAAATGCTGCCTCATCAACTACACCTCTATCTGTTGGACCCCTAACGATCACTGGCGCAAACGCATCAGAATTCACCGTTACCGCAGTTCCCGCGGCATCAGTCCCTATTAATGGATCAACCACTTTCCAAATAACATTTACACCAATCGCTGGAGGCGTTCGTACGGCTGTGATTTCAATCGACAATAGTGATGGCGATGAAAACCCGTATACTTTTACGGTTGTAGGTATTGGCGCAGCACCTGATGTTAATATATACGGCAACAATACTTTGATAGTTAGCGGCGATACTGCTCCAACGTTAACCGATTGGACAAATTTTGGCGGCGCCCATATCACAGGCGGACTACGTACCAGAACTTTTACAATTGAAAATCCGAATACATCTACACAGCCTCTATCAATTACCTCCGTAACTATGGGTGGTGATTTTACGCTTATTTCACCACCGGCCGCCATCGTTCCGGTTGGCGGAACTACCACGTTCACCATTCAATTCGATCCTAGCGCGCTTGGAAACCGAACAACTAATGTGCGAGTTTATAATAATACATCGAACAAAAATCCCTATCTCTTTACCATAAACGGTACTGGTTCAAATCCTGAAATCAGTGTCACGGGGAACGGGATAAATATTGCCGATGGCGACATGACGCCCGGACCACTCGATAACACTGACTTCGGAACAGTTTCAATCGATAACGGATCCACGCAGGTTACTTATACAATCCGAAACACCGGTGCAACTGTCCTCAATGTTAATGAAATTATTTTTAGCGGACCAGACGCGGCAAGTTTTTCTGTTATTACACCTCCTGCGAACATCGTATGGGTCAACAACACAACGCAATTTGTTGTAAACTTTGCCCCAACGACCGTTGGTGTCAAAAATGCCGTCTTAACTATTATTAACGACGATCAAAACGAAGATCCATTCGATTTTGCCATCACCGGCCTCGCCGTCAGGACCTATCCCGATACCGACGGTGACGACATTAGCGATAATATCGATATTGATGACGATAATGACGGTATCCTGGATATTGACGAACAGGCAAACTGCATAGGATCTCCAATATCCCAAACAGCGGGACACCTTTACCTCAACGAGACATTCGGTGCAGGTACTACCCGTGGGAAAATCAGTATAAATATACCCGGCGCAATGACTTCTTATTGCTACGAAGACGGAATTGTGGGCACCAACACAACCGCATGCCCCGATCAAAGCGACTGGAGTGTGAATGACGGTGAATATACCGTAAACTATAGTATTAGCGGCCCTGCGGGAGATCCCACAAACATCTCAACTTGGTCGACGACAAACTGGACTCGGCAAAGCGACCATACTCCCGGCGATGTGGCAGGTAGAATGGCAATATTCAACGCATCCTATACACCGCAGGTTTTCTACGAAACTACCATCAGCGGAATCATGCCCAATGTTCCTTTGACCTACTCTTTCTGGGCCATGAACATCATGAGCCAATCACATTATCCCGGCACCATCCTGCCAAATATCACGGTAGAATTCATCGATCTTGAAAATGATGTCGTGGTTTCAACATTCAACACCGGAAATATTGGCCGTTGCGGCACTTCTACCGGCGATAACAGCTGCGCATTGTCGCAATGGCGCGAATTTACAACCAGTGTTAATCTGGGTAATGTCACTTCATTTTTAATCCGATTCATCAACAACGCTACAGGAGGTAATGGAAATGACCTTGCCCTGGACGATATAACCATCCGTCAGGACTATTGCGACTATGATCTAGACGGGGTTTCAAACCTATTTGATTTGGATTCCGATAATGACGGAATTCCGGATATCGAAGAGGGCGGCTTCAAACATTTAAGCAATGGCCGCGGCGTAATGGACATGGACGAAACCGTATGGAGGGATGAGAACCGAAACGGTTTGCATGATGAAATCGACGAATTACGATCAAATGGAGGATACTTTATTCCAGATTCCGATTACGATGGTATTCCCGACTATCTCGACCTTGACAGTGACAACGACAGTTTATTTGATGTCGATGAAGCCGGTCTGTTAAACGGCGATGGCGACATAAACGGTGACGGAGTTGGCGAAGGTCCGGATTCTGATGACGACGGATTCCTGGATGTTTGGGACACGTTTGTCGGTCCCGGAACGGCTGTGCGCCCTTATGCGCAGGATACTTCCGGATACGATATTCCGGATTACCGCAACACCGATTCTGATTTTGACGGAGTTTATGACATCACCGGAACCCTCTACGAAGAATTCGACATTTACGGTATTGGTGAAATTATTGGCACCGATGACTTCGACCGCGACGGAATCTTCGATAACTTCGATACGCATACTTCCTTCATGGGATCGCCACGGGATCTTGACCGGAAACTATTCCTGAATTTAGATGGCCGAAACGATTATGCCGAAGGTCCCCAACTGATGAGCAACCTCCCAGGTGCGACCATTATGGGATGGATAAAACTCACCAATCCTTATACGGCCGATGGCGTTGTTTTGGGACAAGATAATTTCTTAATACGTATAGACGCCAGCGGAACCATTTCGGCAACCGCCAAGAATCAAACTATTTCAAGCGCGGTATCATTGACAACCGATCGTTGGTACCACGTTGCTGCAACTTTTGACGGATCGGATGCCAGCGAGAAACTTAAATTATTTGTCAATGGCGAGCAAGTTGCCTTTTCCAATGCCGGTACACTTGCAGGAACGCTCAACAGTAGCACCACGCCTTTTACTATCGGTAAGAATGCACTCAGCTTAACTGAATTTTTTAAAGGTGATATAGATGAAGCCCGTATTTTCGGTATCGCTTTAACAAATGATCAACTGCAGAAAATGGTGTACCAGGAAATCCGGGAAAATGGCGGCGCTATTCGGGGGGAAATAATCCCGCGCGATATTGAAGCATCCACCTGGTCATCGCTGCTTGGCTGTTTCAGAATGGACGTTTACAAAAATGACGTTATCGATAATTATGCTTCCGCAGCTATCGATTTAGGAGTAAATCCATCTTACTTCCGCATTTTCAACGTAAAAAACATACGCTATCAATTAGCCCCAATGCCATTCGTAACAACATTGCCAGGCTCAATCGATCAGGCAGTTAGCCAAAATAACTTTGTGGAAGGCACCGATGCAATGACATACGATTGGTCGATTGTACACATTCAGCATGACATTGATTTCAATTTCAATCAAACAGATTTGGGATTGATCATAGATCCGGGCGTGCAGGTTAATTTGATCGATGATAATGTGCTGCGCAATACATGGTATCTTAAAATGGATGGCAATGTCGATTTGAAAGACAAAGCTCAATTGGTGCAAACATCAAACAGTCAACTTGACCCTACCAGTAGCGGCGCATTAGAGCGCGATCAGCAAGGTACCACAAACAAGTTTAATTACAATTATTGGGGTTCACCGGTAGGCGGACTCAGCACCACAAGCAATAACAATGCGTTCACCATTGCCGGAACGCTACGCGATGGGACCGATCCTGACAATATCCAAAATATCCAGTGGACCAATGCGCTGAATTCAATTGCAGGTTCACCCATTACGTTAAGCTCATATTGGATATTCAAATTTCAGAATGTCGGCAATGATTATGCAAACTGGACATCGGTAGGACCCAATGGTACGCTACTTCCGGGCGAAGGATTCACGCTTAAAGGAAGCAGCGCGCCTTCGGAAAGCCAAAACTATACTTTTGTTGGAAAACCCAATAACGGATTAATTGAAATCCCGATTGCAGCCAACAATTTGAACCTGTCCGGTAATCCATATCCATCTGCGCTTGACGCCAACGAATTTTTAACAGACAACCTGACCTCGACAACAGGAACAATCTATATCTGGGAACATTATACGACAAATAACACACACGTACTGGCCAATTATCAGGGTGGTTATGCGACACGAACATTGGTAGGAGGAACCGCACCGGTATCTCCGGCAGATGTAAGTGGTCTAGGATCCAGTTCGCGAATTCCGGGACGCTTCCTTCCGGTTGGCCAGGGCTTCTTCATGACCGGCAGCGCCACTGGCGGACAACTAAGGTTCAACAACAACCAACGTGCTTTTATAAAAGAAGATCATGTGGATTCAAATGCCATGTTCCGATCATCTGCTTTGGCTGCAGCAACACCGTTCAATAACTTTGAAGATGAATATGAAACCGATACATTTGCCCGGGTAAGACTGGCCTATATTTCGCCAAACAATTATCACCGACAATTGCTACTGGGCTTTATGGACGATAATGCTTCACCGGGAATTGACCCGGGGTATGATGCAATCCATATTGACAATCAGCCTTCAGACATGTATTTCAAAGTGGGCGAATCCAAGCTCAACATTCAAGGCGATGGTTACTTCAATTCGAATAATATCTATCCGCTTGAAATTAAAACGCATATTCAGGGCAGTATTAAAGTGGCACTCGACGGACTGGAAAATTTTGATGAAAACCAACAGGTGTATATTCACGATGCCCAAACCGACGAATATCACAACATCAAAAACAATCCTTTCAGTATGACATTACCGGCAGGTACCTACACACGATTCTCATTAAGATTCACCGAATCACTGCTGAATATCGATACCAAGGAGTTAAGTAAAAATATATCGATCGCCTATAGCGACAAGGATATGACGCTTAACATAATGAATCTGTTGCAGGATGTTCAAGTCCGAAAAGTCGACCTATACAATATCCTGGGTCAGCACATAATGTCGTTTGATGTTAAGGAAGGCGATCAAACTCATATTCGGATCCCTGTCAACAATTTGACAACCGGCACCTACATTACCACGGTCAGCACCGATGACAGTACATACAGTACAAAAATTCTCATCCCATAATCTTACATTCGTTCTGCCCAAAATGCAAAAAAGCTTCTCC
>JADKLW010000669.1_pt1 | contig 12273 bp, 9 predicted proteins | sample 8641881 | NCBI WGS metagenome assembly JADKLW01 (sample SAMN16272185, study PRJNA661076) | feces metagenome | isolation source: fecal sample from diarrhoea affected cattle B | host: Bos taurus | place: South Africa: Lokaleng Village, Mahikeng | collected 2019-09 | reverse complement strand
CAACCGAGTTATATATATACTTTAACTATACCGTTTCAAGGAAGTACATATATAGGAGCAAGAAGCTTTCTACACTACTTCTACTAATCGCTTTTCTTCTCTCGAGCGTCACGGCTTTTTCGGTGGCTCTTGCTATCTATGCATTGATTGACGACAAAGTGATTGCGGTTATATTCGCCGGAGCTGCGGTGCTTCTTGATGTTTTTAAGTACCTTGCTTGGCCTGTAGCTGTGCGAGTGCTTAGTGGGGCTCGCAGATATCTGATGCTTGCTTGTGCGCTGATGCTGTCGTGTGTGTCGTGCTTTGCGACGTATGAGCGCTTTCACTCATCTATCGATGTCAGCAAGATCTCGAAGGAGGCAAGTGAAGATGTGCGGGCTGTGGCTCTATCCACTGCGGTTAAGAAAGACTTTTCTTTGATAGACCAGCTCGACAAGCAAGCCCAGGCAGTGAGTCAGCAAGCGTCTGATATGAGAGATAGGGGCATGGTATCTAAGGCCCTGGAGCTTGAGACATCAGCACTTGCACGCATCGGCAGAGAGCGATCAGAAGCACTTTCGCGCATCGACGAGGCATCACGTGAGCTCACTGACATCAAGTCTCAAGTAGCTAAAGCCGCAAGCCTGCCAGCCTTCCTTGCTCAGCTGCTGTGTGTCTTCTTCGCTGCCTGTCTTGAGCTCGTGCCCGCACTGATCCTGACGTCGCTACGTAGCTGTAAGGGCTCGACAGAAACAGGTATGGAAACTCTAGAAACCGCCCAGGAACGGTCAAAAACCGAAGCCGCTGAGGCGCCTGAGAGCCAAACGAAGCCTGGAGAAACTCTGGAAACTGACGGCCTTCTTGCGGCCCTTATCGAGCAGGCAAAAGCAGCAGGGCCTGGAGCCAGTGTGAAAGTAAAAGACTTCGCGAAAGCGATCAGAGTCGGGAATGTCAGGGCTATAGAAACCTTCAAGAACGCCGAAAAACTTGGGTATATAAAGAAAACGCAAGCGGGGTATATTGCCCTTTAGATAAGGTGTCAAGAAATTGGGGTCAGATATGAGGCTTACCGAAGAAGAAAAAAAGCTGCTTCGAAAAGAGATGAAAGAAGCAGCCCAAAAGATGGATAAGATGCTGGACAAGATCGAAGCTAAAGCGAATCAGCGCGTTATATGCAAGAAAATCGACTCAGAGAAGTGACCGCCCTTTATCGCTCTGATCTCAAAGTCCAGCTCTGTGAAAAGCTCTCCGGGAAAAAGATCATTCTCTTCACGCTCATTGTCGAAAGTCCATGAGGTCGCGCTCGTCTGTCCGACCCCGGCACCGATGATTAGATCGCCTTTGTGGTACACCCTTACTTGATAGCGCGTAGAGGTCTCGTAGCTCGTCTCATCGTAGTACAGAGCCAGCTTGCCTGATGCTCCGTCTCTTGAGGCCCAGGTCATGGTCGCTTCACCACTGATAGCACCGCCTTCGACCCCGTTGATTCTGACGTTACCAGGCAGCCACGGACGGTCATTCGCCCCTGCTATCTGCACAGCCCTATGAGTCGCGTCTTCTTCTGCGAGTCGCTTGTCCTGCGTGCCAGTAAGTATTTTGACCGACAGCCACTCATCAGGCATATAAGGAAGCTCATCAGGCACTCCGCACCCCTCAGACACTGCCCACACTTTCGCTCCAGCAGGGTGTGCTAAAGGCCTGGTTCCAAATAATCCCCGATGGATCTCGGACAACATCCCGCCCGCCACATTCTCGTAGCTCACCCATTCCCGGCCCGCAGCACTATCTATAAGAAGGATCCCTTGGGCGTCTCTCACCTCCTGATTTGACAAGCTCGAAAAGATCGATAGATCGCCGTCAAGCACCAAGCCACCCTGCTTCCATACCCACTCATCAAGCGGAGCGGACAGGTACAAAAGGGGCGTAAAGCTGTTCTTGAAGTACTTGGTGTACTCCTGCTCCATGCCCTTTCTGACGGCGAGTGTGTAGTCCAGGGCGTTGCCGGGATTCTCAGCGCAAACGAGTATGCTCCTGGTAGACCCATTATTCGTGAAGATCACTGGCGCTTCGATCAAGGCGAAGTTCGTGACATCCACGGCCTCGACAACCGGCTTTTGCCAGACCCTTTCATCGCCCGCGTTATAGACAGACTCGGACACACTAAAGATGTCTTGCATCAGCTTGAGCACGACAGCTTTGCTCCCTGCTTCTCCTAAGCCGACTTCGATGACCCGCATTGCGATCCTATCTATCTTGAGCGGCGCGAAGCTCATCACCACGACATCCCCGACCTCGACCCCTGCCGCCGACCGATTGCACTCAACCGAGCAGTTGGCCAGCTGGCCGGAAAGGCTGACGAGCTCGCGCTGTGCTATTTGAGTAGCAAGATCGGCTCGAGAGATCGCGGGCATGCTGAAAGCGCGGCTGTCGACGTCGCCCTTATGGATCCTGACCCCCACGTTCTGAGCGATTGCAGTGCGCTGTGTGTAGTTGAAGTCCCGGCTTGTGTAGCTGACTTTTACTTCGCTCGCTGCTGCGTCCAGGGAGCCCCGGCTGTAGTTGCTGACGCGCTTGATGTTGCGCTCGTTGAGCTGGAAGAGGTCGTCCAGATCGTAGCCGGAACGGATCAGCTTGAGCTTCAGCTGCCCTGTCGCCCTGTCTTTGACGAGAGATGCCTGGATGATTTTTAAGATGTTATTGATGGCATCAGCAGCGGTCGCGGGGCTGTCGATGATCATCGAGATACCCATCTGCTCTGTGTAGAGCTTGAAAGCAGCGGCTTTGAAAGACTCTGTGTCGATCATCGAGCGCGGGATAGCAGCACCAAAGCGCTTCGAGGTAAGGATCTCGTAGATGACGTATGAGGGGTTAGCGTCGAGACCTCCAGGGCCCACTTGGTCGTATGTAAAGTCACCCTCTTTCGGGCTTTCGGTGCTACCTAAAAACTCATCAGGGGCGCCGGAAAACCTGGAAATTACGAAGCTCACGGGCTTTGGAGACGGAGAGTTCCCGATGTAAATCTTTTCAAGGACGATGTGCGCTATCGACCTAAGCGGAGACACTCTTTCAGCACCCCGCACGCCAGCCAAATAGCTATTTTGACGCTGGTTCAAAGAGCCGTTATAAAAGCGCGCAGTGCCTGAGACGCCGCCGCCGCCCTCATCGCCGCCGAAAATTTCAGGCTTGTCGATCTCAATCTTGCCGGTTTCTGTCTTGCCAAGAGCGTAGTAGTCCTGGTCGCCCTTGGAGATCCCCTGCCAGACCACATCATCACCGAAGCGTATCTCCGAAGGATCGCATCAGGGCCATGGCAGATCCCGAGCTGGATCCCCATGTAATATTTGTGGCCGATTGTCTGTTTTACGGTTTTGAAAAGGTGTTTCGTCTTCTCGATAATCGGGCGATTCGACAGGTCTCCATACCAAAGCACGTTCGCGCCTTTCACTAGACATGTGCCAAAGACGACAGGGATCGGCCTTTCAGCCGCTGTCGGGAAGGAGAAGTCTTCGAGCCCGGAAGCCTCGGCATCTTGTACCTTCGGCTTGCGAGTGATCATGTAGATTAAAGAGGCAACAAATGTAATCGCGTAAAACCAGCCCATTATTATTCTTCTTATGTAAAGGGGTTTTCAGTCGGTATATCGAGACAGCCCAGGAAATTTAGAAAGTTGTCAAAAGAATGGCATGCCGCAGAAGACCCGTCGCAGCCTTTGGCTAGGTCGATCTGGTCGCCTACTTTTATGCCGTCAAATGGCGAAAGCAAGTTAACCTCAAGCCCCAGCACACTTGTAATAGACCGATAATTTGACCCGTCTAAAGTTGCAAGCCCGGCCTTATAGTAAGCGTCTGGATGAGCCTTGCTATCAACGAAAAGCGTTTTGCCGTTGTTACTTATATCCGTGACTGTGACTGTTTCCTGGAAGTCGCCAATCTTCAGTCCGCACAATTCATCGTATACCGCGTGATTGCACTGAGCCTGATAACCTGTGCGCAGCATCTGACGTCTTTGAAGGGCGCTGTATGGAGCGCAAGTGAGCTCGGCGACGGTGTTGTCCCATGTGCTTTGAATAACTTCGCCTGAAAATATACTGACGACTTGGCCGGCTGGCAAAGTCCTGATGTCGTCGTTGTATAGGTACTGCTCACGGCTGTGGTGATTGACACGAAAGACCCGTAAAGTGACGTGATCTTTCGGTAGATGAGTAAGGAAAAGCAGCGGGATCGCCGAGTCGCCAGGGAGTTTGACTTTGATGGGCGATTTGTTGTCGTCGCCGGTTTGCGTTATACCAGAGCGACTGATGGGGAGCGGCTTATAGATCTGGCCGTCAGTGTGGAGGTAGTCTTTAGATCCTGTTGTATATGCGTGACGAATTGGCCCGTGCTCGAAAAGATATAATTCTACGGGCTTACTCAGACTCAATGACTCTTCTATTCTCGATACTGTCAGCATAAATCAACTGTTTTATAGTTTTTGTTATTGTTGATACACCGGATGTTTCGAAGGTGTAGTTAAAGTTATCGCCTTCAAAGCGCCCTAAATAAAGAGGATATATCGCATCGATGTCGTTCGGTATAGTTTCGTTTAGCTCTAGTTGCTCGAGCTGATCGTTTATTTTTGTGATTGACTTGATGTGTCGATATACCCTAGAGCCATTATATAACTTAAATGACAAGCCAGGGGCTTTACTTGTCGAAGTTCTTGTGAGCCGGGCGTTTTTGACAGTGATTAAGTTGCCGGTATGTTCGACGATGTCTAAAGCTTTGCCAGGGCCTTCGAAGTAGAACTCTTTTTGGGCGCCACAGTGGATCTCAGCGAAGTCTTCGAAGCGCTGGCGCTCTTGCTCTGAGAAGAACTTGAAGTCATAGCTAAAGGTGCGGACTGCGCCTTGCGTGCGCTCGTATATGCTGCGGGCTCCGATTTGGGGATCAAAGGTTTCTCTTAGCCGCTGTAATGCCAAGCTGACATCAGCAGATCTATCAGGCCGGAAAGGTAGTACGAAGCGTTCCCCTACAAGCTCTGTCTCTGTGTAATCGCCCCAAGTCTCGACGATCTCGGATGTATGGAAAGTATCGAAGTCCAGGGCTGGCGCTGGCTTCTTGAAGAGCGCTTCGTCGGCGTCGACTTTCATGCCGTACAGGTCGATAGAATCAATAACAGAAAAAGAATCAGTAGAATCCGAATGCCTGGCTACAACAAGAGGAATCACCCTAGCTGCCGGCGTATACGCATGCTTTAGGCCATCAGCAACACTCACAACATCGCCGGAAACACCAGTAACTTCTACGATCTCAAAGACTTTGTCTTCAAAAATCATGAGGAATGGACAGATTGTGATATAGGCGTTAGACGAGGACAGACTGATGGATGCTGAGCCCTGGGCGTGGATGCCGGAGATGTCGACCTGGAGTGGCCAGATCGGGACAAACATCATCGAGGTCTGGTTGACGAAGTCCGATTCGAAGCTATACCTGTCGTCGTCTACGAGTGGGATTTGATAGCTGAGCGACATGCGCGGCTTGTCTCTAGTAGCTACGCGCTGCTCGGCTCCGTCGAAGCTCTCGATGACCTCGGTCAAGTAGCTGAGAGACATAGTGGGCTTGATAGACCAGTCGATCTGATGGCTCAGCAAAGTCGCAGTCTTGAGATCGAAAGCGGCTTCGTAAGTACCCTCGCCTACCGCTGCCCTAAGCCCTGCCCTATCCTTTTGGCTAAGAGAGACTACGTGGTCATACGATACGCTCGGATGCATCACGCCCGAGGCCATCCCCTGACCTTCAGACCCTTCAAGGTAGCTGACAGAGACGAGCTCCTGGGGCTTATCAAAAGAGTGCCAAAGCCCGATCCGCCCTGTGCTTTCAACTACCTCCGGCGAAAGATTGTCGATGAAGACATGGCCCTTAAAGACGCCCATGAAGCTTTTTGCGATCTTACTCATCGTCAAGTCTCACTATGTACCCAAGGTTTCCGACCGCGCCGGAAGAGGCTGTTGATTTGCGTATATATGGAAAGCCGACGTAACGAGACTGCCCGATATGAAACTCACTCCCAGCCTCTATCAGCTCGAAATTCGCTACAAATAGGTCACCGAACTCAGAAAATGGGCTGTGATTCCCGTTCCACTTAACGAAAGTACGCACCGGTACAAGCGCAGGAAAGCCGGCTACGGTCTCTCGACATCTAGCCAAATTCCCCCTATACCCGAAGCCCCCGAAGTGCGAATTTGTCGGAAAGTCGATATCCGCATACTGATAAAAGAGCACCTCAGACCTCGTGATGCCGCCATTATCCCAGCCCACCAGGCTATCGAAGCTATACTGATAAGTCGCCGCAGGGGAGTACTCTGAAAAGAGCGGGGACATGTACTGCTGCTCAAAAGAATGCGTCGAGCAAAGGTACTTACCTCCGCTACCGGGCACGTAAACGGGGAGAGTCCCAAAAGACATGCTTGAGTACTGATTCGGGCCGAAAGTCGTCGTAGCGATGAAAGCGTCACCGCTAAAAAAGACATCGAGCTCCCCGCCCAGTCCGCTCTCTAAAAGACACTTTTGAGTAGGTCGAAGACCAGGCTGCCCGAAGTAAGAAGCATCAGGATCAAAGCCCTCAGCAACCCTGGCCACCACCCCGCGCTGGGCAAAAAGTGAATGCTTGAAGTAGGTCTCTCTATCTAGAATGCACCCGTCGATAGAACGAAAGACCACATAAGCCCCGCTTTTAGAGGCTGACATCCACATGCCAAGCCGTCGATCAACGTCAGTAACCGTGACCGGAGTCGATGTGTAATCCGGATTCCGCACCACTTCGTTCGTAGTCCAAGTCGTCGGAGCCATCAAGCCAAAGTAATGGATCGTCCAACCGGCTTTTTCCAGGCACTTGCGAAGCGATCCGAGCAAGTCGTTGTGATCGTAGTAAGTAGTGGTTATGCGCTTCATGAGAGCCTCAGCAGATAGGTTTCCGAGACTCTGTCAACGTTCGGGACAACTAGGTAATCGACACCATCCACGACCAAAACCGACCCAGGATCCAGACCTTGATCAGTGATAAAAACGCCCTCGAGATACCCAAGCCACTGCCCATCGTCCGCATACACCTCACCGCTTCCAATCGGCGCATTATCACGACTTGACGAGCCATCGAAGTAAGACGAGACAACCAACGCAGGGAAGAGAAGATGCGACTCATCGACCAGCGTCCCCAAGCTTCGGAAACGCGCATTGAAGGGGAAGATATAGGCGGCATTCTCAGTAGCGTCAAAGCTCGTATATGAGACTACGGAGCGACCACCGACTAGCTGCCACGAGCCATCCGGACAGCAGACTTTCGGACAGTAAAGAGCCCCGCCGCCGTGAAAAGGATAAGCCGACTTATACAGCCCATCGACATCACCAGATCCGCCAAGGAAGCACGGAAAAGGATAGTGACGACTCGACCCGAAGCTCTCGATCAGCCCGACATAAAAAGAGTAATAAACAGAACCGGAACGAATAACCCCAGCTACACGCCGATCACTCACTACTGTCCAGCAATCCACAGCCCCCGCAGGAACAACAAATCTCGGCAAGCTCGACACATACGCCCCCGCCTGTCCCTCAACACTCTTTGACGAATCAAACGACGGAAAGCCAGATACTCTTACAACATCCCCGGCAATCAAAAACGCAACAAATCCACCCCAGAAAGGAAGCTCAAACACTTTCTCCCCTTCAAGATCCCGCACACAAACCCAGCCTTTTGACGGCAATAAAACGCCAAAAAGATCAGCAAGGTATTCGACACCGGAGGGATAAGTAGTTATGTTCGCGGTCATTATTGTTATTCTTTTTATTGACTGCGAACATTATACCACTTAATAGCTGAGTTCGTTCTTGTTGGCCCTTATGATATTCAAGATCGCTTTAGTGCCAGACTCACTTTCCATGGCCTTCGCGAAGCTGTCATTGTCAATCGAGTTATATATAGCGATACTTTGATTAGACTGCTCCGAACCGCCCGATTTTCCTAAGTTATTACGATGTCTCGGATCATCAGCAGTAAGCATCTCTTCCCCGCGCTCGGCGATGATCGGCATTTCGTTAGGCGCCAGTCCGATAATTCCTCCGGTGTGATATTTCAACGCCCCAGCGAATAGCATGGAGTTCACTTGCCTGGCTCGACCACCACCGCTCCCGATCACGCCTCCTTCATGGAAGATCCCGCTCAGTAGCCCGCCCGCACTTGCACCCGCGTTAGCACCACCACCAAAGGCCGTCAGCATGCTTTGAACCGCGAGCTGCGCCGTCATCTGCGCGATGATCTTCAGGATCCCGGTCACGACTGACTCAGCGAAGTCACCGAACGCCTCTTTAGCTGACTTAGTGCCGCTTATGAAGTCAGTGAAAAGCCCTGAAAGACTGCCTTCGATGCTGCCACCGATCTCAGAAATGGACGTCTGCAAATCAAAAACCTCGGCACGCGCAGCCTTGGCCGCATTCGACATCTTCGTCACATCGTCAGAATTCCCTGTCTTAGCAGCCGCAGCACCACCCCTTTCCTCAAGCTTTTTAGCTTCCTTCAGGTAGTCCAGGGGAGAGATCCGGTTGTTCTCGAGCTTATCTTTCAGGCTGGCATACTGACGCTCAACCTCATCCATTTCGGCCTTAGCTTTCCTGGCGTCCACCAAGTTTCTGATGGCCGTAGAGTCTTCGCCCAAGGCTTCCATATCGCGAATCGTGTCCTCAAACTCGCGCTGGATCCGCATAAATTCCGCGCCAACTTCATCACCACCCAGCGCCCGCAGCTCGATCTCCGCACTTTCCCTGATCGTCTGTAGCTGCTCTTTCAACTGATCAATCTCAGCGGCCCTTTCAGCCTTCAGCAAAGCGCTCTGGTTGATGAGCTCAGCACCAATAGCGACCTGCTCACTTCTTTTGATAGCAATGTCGGCTTCGTAATTCGCGATCTCGGCTTGAATGGCCGGCAAGTCGTTGAGGTTCTTCGTACCGGCCAAGAGCTTTTGCTGACCAGCTAGCCCGGCTTGGAGCACCTTGATGTCCTGGTCGATCAGCTTTTTGCGCTGCTCCGCGATCTTCTGCGCAGTCTCCAGCTCGATCTTCAAGCGTATGTCCGCTATCTGGGAGGCCGAAAGGTTCTCGGCACGGGCGCGGGCGGCGAGGCCTGAGAGTTCGATTTGGCTGCGTGTCTCGATAGTACGTGAAGCTGATTCGATCTCGAGCTTTGCCCTTTCCGCTTGGAGGCGGGCCTGGGTTTCGGCTATTTTGGCGGCGGCTTCGAGGTTCTTGGTTTGGAGCTTGGCAATCACTCCGTCTTGAGACTTTTCTTGGCGCTTTGCTGACTCACGGTCGATGTCGTCCCGGTTTTTGAGTACGTTTTCTTTGTACCGCTTCTCGAAGTCGTCCAGGCTTTTTATCAAGTCGGGGTTGAAGACCTGATTTGCGTTGTCCATACCCATTTTGTTGGCTGCTTCGCGAAGCTTTCGGACTGCCTCAAGTGCGGGCTCGAGGTTCTCGGTCTTGAAGAGCTCGACTGGCTTACCGGCACTTGCCTGAAAGTCTTTTACTCGGCTTTGGAAGCCCTCGAGTTTTGCCGTCATTTCGTCCATGTTGAAGGCTCGGGTGAAGTCCAGCACAGGCTTTACGAAGACGTTATTGAAGATCCCGATTGCCGTTGCGAAGGCTGATCGGCAGACATTGATGACGCCATTTCCAAAGCTGACGAATCCTTTATCGATAGTTCCGAGCCCGGTTATAAAGATCTCGACGATGAAGAGCGCGACGCTCGAGATGCCAGCAAATACTGTGTCTATCGTGTCCTTGATGCGACCTACAAAGCCGACAGCGCCGACCATGCCAGATATGACATCAGAGAAGCGATCACCGATGCCTTTGATCGGGCCTTCAGTATCTTTTGCGATACCGACGATTGACTCAGTGATGGTCTCTGCTACTGCTGCCAGCTGAGGAGCCATGCCTGCCAGGACTTTGTCGAAAGCAGTGCTGCCGACTTTCCCTAGCTGTAGAAAAGATTTGTTGAGTTGATTGACCCCGATTGTCTCTTCATCTGAAAGTGTGAGGCCCAGGCGCTTCGCATCGTCCATGAGCCTCTTCATCTCTACACCGCCGTTTTTCAGGACAGGCAGAAGGTTCCGGAGGGCGTCAGATCCGATCTGATCTAAAAAGGTGAAGGCCGATGCGTCTGAGATCCCGTCAAGCTCTTCGGCGATTTTCATCAACTGATCGAGCGGGTTCAGATTCGCGAATTTCTGCGCATCGACATTCAAGACCTCGAAGAAATCGACAGCGCCACCAGAACCTATCGAGCTGAATTCTTCGATCTTGATGCGGACTTCATCCAACGCATCAGCGAATTGCTCTGGCCCCACGTTAGCGCCCTGGAACGCCGCATATTGAGCAGCTGTCAGCTCTTCCATGCTGAGATTCAGGCGCTTTGCCACAGCATCAAGCTCAGTCAGCCGGCTCACAGACTCTTTGATAGCGACACCACCAGCGAAAGCCGTGATCAGAGCAGTTACCTTGGCGGCAGTGCTACTCAGTACGCTAGAAGCTTCATCTTTTGCTCGTAATATGAGCGAAATTACAGTTGAATTTGCCATTTATTATTCTTCTTCTGATATGGATTCTAGTAGCTCGATGAAGCCCTTTTGGTCGCCAGAGTTCATTGCCGCCCGGCTCAAGTGACTTGCGCTCTGCTCAAGCCTCAGAGTTGAGTTAGCGATGCTCTTTTGTACTTCGAAAGTCTGGTAAAGCTTTTTGAAAGAGTATTGGTACGGGTTGAAAGCAGCGGTGTTATGGCCTCTCGATATCAGGTACTCGCACATGTAGAATAGGCTTTTGATAAAGTCTTCCGCTGCTTTTAGCTCACTTGCTCCTGCATCTTCTTTAGCTCTGCGTCGCTCAGCTTCATATAGCCGAATTTGATCAGCAGCTGAAGTACTAGCGGCACCAGGTTTTCGAGGCTTTTTTTTAGCCCGGTTGGGAAAGTAAGGTCGAGTACTGTAGCCAATAACTCTACTTTGATCGGAATCACGAAGCTGGCGACGTGCTCTGATGCTTCTCTTTGCTTACAACCGCAAGCCACGATGTCGTCACTAAAAGACGGGAAAGCCATTAGCAACTCCCTTGCCGATGCCTTGTTTTCCACGTTTTCTTTGATGTTACGCAGGAAGTACGCAGCGAAGACCATTCCATGTTTTTGCACCAGGTAGGTCAAATCCTCGGTATTGAGCCCGAAAACATCGAGTGCAACTTCCGAGCTTTCGCCAAAGGCTTGCTGGATGGTTACTTTTTTGGATGGAATGGCGATATCTAACAGGGACATTTTGATGCCTTTTTATTATTCTTATGCCTTTATATTAACATGTTTCACGTGGAACTTTATTGACAAGCAATAGTAAAGTAGTGGACTATTTGAGCTCAAAGGCACGAGGCCAGGGATATGAAGATATCGGAAATGAGTTTGGCGGAGCGGGATGAATATGTTTTCCGTCAAGCAGCAGCAGTGATGCGAAGTGCTGGGTATGAGATGCCTGAAGTGAAGGCTGTTGAGTATCTTCTTGAGATGGACGAAGTGCCAGGTCTTCGCTTTGATGTACTGCAAGCGGTCTTTGACTGTATCGCTTTCTCTTTGAGCCATAAGAGATATGACTACCCTACCCGGCTGGCAATGGATGAGATGCTGCTCGAGATAGAAGCAGAGCATCGGGAGAAGCTGACTGACTTGCTTTTTGAGATCGCTGAGGCGGCGGCAAGGGATGAGCTAATGACGATAATCGAGGCATAAAAAAGGGCCCCGTGGGGCCCTTGGTTTTCGCTTCGCTTACGCGGCTACGACGTGCTCTTCTTTGAACATCTTCGACAGCCCTGAGCCAGTGACAGCCCTAGATACTTGCAGAGTGCCCCTGATCTCTTGGTCTGCGTAGTCTTCCGACAGTAGCTGACGCTGAGCTGCTGGAGACAGAGAAACCTTGTGATACGTGACCTTCACAGGGGTGTCTTGCTCAGCCAAGTTGACGCCATCAAAGACGATCATAACGTCGACACCGGTAGTCACCATACCCTCGATCCTGCGGACAGCGGCTTTGTCATACACGACATCAACCACATCGCCGTCTTCGATGCTCGAAGATTGTGGGAAATAGATCGAGCCATTGGAGATCACGTAGTCAGTGCCTTCAACCAGCGGATCAATAGCCTCTGAGACAGTAACGCTGGTCACTTTGGCGATGATGCCTGGGACTACGATGCTGCGCCCTTTGTGAGCGGTGGCAGTAGCCGTGGCGCC
>JADKLW010000668.1_pt1 | contig 12287 bp, 6 predicted proteins | sample 8641881 | NCBI WGS metagenome assembly JADKLW01 (sample SAMN16272185, study PRJNA661076) | feces metagenome | isolation source: fecal sample from diarrhoea affected cattle B | host: Bos taurus | place: South Africa: Lokaleng Village, Mahikeng | collected 2019-09 | reverse complement strand
GGTATTTCGCCAATTGGGTGAGGGATCATGTACAGTGGGAAGTCCTTTCAGTATTTAGCTCCTCCGCCAGTCGTGGAATACGATGGGATCAGATCGATAGTGAGATCGACTGGAAACGGTACCACCAGGGAATCACCCATGCAGCTATCCGCTGGATCAATGTGCATACCGATAACAATTGGCGTCCTCACAATATCCCTTCGACCTATGAGAACTATCTAAAAGGTGATTTTGACTACTGTTATCCGGACACCCACAACAGTACCACCGGGAATTATGGGGGTATGTTCATCCTGCCGGATCCAATTGTCGTGAATATTTATTCGGTGATGGACAATATGACGGGAGATAACTGATTCATGCGAATGGTGTACCATTTGCCCTACGCACATCAATATTGTCAATCATTGCATTTCCCCGGTGTCTGAGGAAAAACTCAACGATGTCCGCAATCTCCTCCGGTTGAATAAGTTGTGACTCATCGATATCAGCACGCATCGTCTTGACCATGTCGGTGGCTACGCCACCGGGAGCAATGGTATGTACCCTGATGCCAAGGGGCTGCACCTCTTTTGCCAACACCTTAGAGAAACCCATCAACGCATGCTTCGATGCTGCATAGGCTGCCTGATGCACATATCCCAACCGGCCCACCACCGATGAAATGTTGATAATGGTAGCACATGCAGATTCACGAAGATAGGGAATCGCCTCCTTACAGATAAAAAAAGGTGCACGGGCATTGACAGCCATGGAGTGATCCCATTCGTGGTAATCGGTCTCTTCGAGTGATTTGGAAATAGCATACCCGGCATTGTTTACAAGCAGATCAATCCCCCCGAACATTTGAATGGTCTCCCCTATTAATCTTCCGGGAGTATCAGGAGCAGAAATATCAGCAACAATGATATGTGGTTTGGGGGCAATCTTTTGAATATGATCTTTCAACATCTCAAGTTTGTCAGCATCCCTTCCAGTGATGACAATCTGCATCCCCATAGCTGCTAGTCTGATGGCAATACTCTCACCGATACCCCTTGATGCTCCGGTAATCAGGGCAATCATTCCCTTCGTTTCCATATTCAATCATTTTATAAATAGAGAACAAAAATACGTAATATGTAACAATCATGAAAAGTAAATTGTACCTAAGTCAGAGATAAATCAAAAAACAAACTATATTTATCAATAATTGAAGAGCAATGCGTTATTCTTCATTTACTTTTGTATATTACTGTTGTCTGGCTTAAAAATATCTGGGCACTCAACGATAATCCGCTTTTTAAATTGTTGTAAAAACAGATATTTTTCAAAATAGAAAAACGCTTGTTCATCTTAAATAATTTCGCAATATTTCGAAGAATACTTTGGGAAATAAGACCCGTGATAATAAACGAAAAAAAAAACGAATAATCAACTGAATGTCTATATCGATTATTCGGAGTGGACTCACTATTTTATAAAAGTCTTTATGGTAAGATGTAAGCGTATATTACTGCTACTACTGCTGCTGCCGATGCTACTCTGCAGACCCGCATCCGGGCAATCGCAATGGGAAAAAGGTTATCCAAAGAAAGTGTATGAGCGGGAACTGATGAAACATTTCACTACACCACCCGCCGGCTATGGCAATGTCCCTTTCTACTGGTGGAACGGTGATTCATTGAACAAAAAGCGACTGAAGGAACAACTGGATATCATCTCTTCAGCGGCTATCGATGGTTTTGCTGTCAGTTATATCCATACTACTCCTGCGATAGATACGTTAGAGAACAAAAATGGTTATGGTCTTTACGGCATGACAGAGCCGGGAGCGCCAACTGTCTTCTCGGAGGAGTGGTGGGAGATATGGAACTGGTTCTCGGGTGAGGCGGGACGCCGTGGCCTGGGCGTCGGTCTTGATGATTATACCGTGGGATGGAACGGCAACGGCTACTATCCTGATGAGCTGGATACCATGTCGCTGTTCCATGGCTACAGCGGTGAGCTGGTGATCAGCGTGGACAGCATTGCCGGCGGTGAGACCTACGATGCTCCCCTGCCGGAGGATCTGCTGACGATGGTGGCGTGGCCGGGCAAGGTGCTGCTCACCGACCACGTTGCTGGGGGACGCATCCGCTGGACCGCTCCCGGTGAAGGGATGAAGCGTATCTACACAATCACCACCAGGCCGGGTTATGTGATCCACCCCGAGCATGGTAACAAGCTGCTGGATGTCTATTTCAACCGTTTCGAACAGCGCATGGATAAGGAGGGACGCGAAGGGATGAACTACTTCTTCCAGGATGAGCTCTCATACCCGATCAATATGCTTTCATGGTCTGACGATTTCAGTGATGAGTTCATCAAAAGAAAAGGGTATGACCTCACTCTCTACCTGCCGGCACTGAAGGAGTATATCGGGCCGGTGACCCCACGCATACGGATGGACTACAGCGAGGTACTGATGGATCTCTCGGAAGAGCGATACTTCGAACCGATATATAAATGGCATGCCGACAGGGGACTGATGTATGGCTGCGACAACCTGAGCCGTGGCAAGAACCCGGTAGCCTACATCGACTACTTCCGCGCGATGTCATGGTTCACCGCCCCCGGCAACGATGCTCCCGCAAGGGGATCGAGCTTCATCGAGACGAAGGTATCAAGTTCAATCGCACATCTATACCGGCGCCCGCGCACCTGGCTGGAGGCGTTCCACAGCATGGGATGGGGCAGCTCCGGCGCCTGGCTCACCGATCAGATTGATCATCACTTCATCGCCGGCGGCAACCTGGTATGCATGCACGGCCTCTACTACTCCACCCACGGGGGATGGTGGGAGTGGGCTCCGCCCGACTTCCACTTCCGCATGCCTTACTGGCCTCATATGAAACGCTGGCTTGATTATACCGAGCGGATGAGCTTCATCCTTAGCCAGGGTAGTCATGTCTGCGACATCGCACTGATCTATCCCACCGAGGCGATGCAGGCCTACCCCGCGACGACACCCGACAATCTGTTCGATCTGGCGCTGCGGCTGAGCAACAGCGGGCTGGATTTCGATTTCGTGGATTTCCGCTCACTGCGGGATGCCGGTATCGCTGAGCGGGAGCTACGGATGGCAGATGAACGATACAAGGTGCTGATCATGGCGGACATGAAAGCGATACACCACTCCTCACTCTTGCAGGCGCTGGCCTTCTACCGCGGCGGGGGCATCGTCCTGGCTACGGGAATGCTTCCGCTTGCCACCTCCGCTGAAGGTGAACAGGATCCCGCGGTGGAGGCTATGTTGCGTGAGCTGTTTGGTCTCACCGCCGCCGAGGCGGCAGCGGGCATGCCGGCTGTAAAACAGGTGAACGCTGCCGGCGGCGTGGGATGGTACCTCGCCGACGCACCGGAGCAGCATATCGCGGAGCTGATCACCCCCGACTTCGCTCCGGAGCAGGGTGTAGGCAAGGTGCTGCACCGCAGGGTGGGTGACAAGGATATCTATATGGTGAAGGATGTGGCGAAAGGAAGCGAATGCTTCTTCCGTGCCACGGGTCGCGTGGAGCTGTGGGATGCCCGCAGCGGCACTGCCCGCCCCTACCCGGTGGTGGCACAGGATGACACCAGCACCCGCTTACGGATGGAGCGGGAGACGGGTAACTCCTACCTGCTGCTCTTCTCACCCGGTAAGCCGTTGCTGGAAGAGGAGGAGAGTGCTGCTCCCCTGTTGACACGCGAGATACCGATAGAGGGGGAGTGGGTGACAGAGCTGCTCCCCACGCTCCAGAACAAGTGGGGTGACTATCGTTTTCCCGCCTTCGACGGGATGATCGGCGCCGAGGCACGTTCGTTCCGCTACCTGCCGGAAAATGAGGCGACCGGCAGCTGGACATCACCCGATTATGATGACAGCGGCTGGGAGGAGGGCATCTATGGTTATGGGCCGCAGCTGATGACCCGCGCAGAGGAGACTGACTGGATACCTCTCTCCTTCTCCTGGCAGTACGGTGTATGGGATAACCCGGGTGCACAGGGTTACCACGGACTGAAAGGGAAGGTAGACGACCGCTTCTTCATCCTCGACAAGGGGAGACAACAGCGGTTCAAGACCTCTCTCTTCGCACCGGACAGTGGTCTCTATCGCATGGTGAGCGACGGGGTAACACCACAACAGGTGCGCGTGAACGGAGAAGTGGTGAGGGAGACAATCCGCCTGAAGAGAGGGTGGCATCAGATGGAAGTGCTGTACGACCAGTCAGAGAAGCAGGAGTACCAGTCGCGCACGGGTCTCTTCAACGACACACGTCACCGCGGCATGGTCCTCTTTTATCCCGGGGGGATGACATTGCCGGAGAAACGTACCCGCTACGACGGAGAGGTATCGTCGCGGTGGAATGGCAGCAAACACCTGATGTATGATCCCTACGGTGGTACGCGCGATCGCTGGCGCTTCCGCTTTGATGCGGCACCGGGACTGGAGGCGATGACGCTGGTGCTGCAGGGTGAGCTGATCGATTGCTGGATCGACGGGGTGAAGATTGTGCGACGACAGATCACCCGCACGAGCGGGAGTGACGGTGCAACACGTTACCGGGTGATGCTCCCCGCGAAGCAGTTGAGGACGTCAGCCATCGCCTTCACGGTGCGGGCGGAGAAAGGTTATCAGGGTCCGGCAGTGATTCGTGCGCCGGTCGCCCTGCAGACCTCGACGGGACGGATGCAAAGCGGCGACTGGTCGGAGGAAGGTGCGCTGCGCTTTTATTCCGGTGGGATCCGCTATCGCAAGAGATGCGAACTGAACGACACCGACAGGGCCCGGCAGGTGATGTTAAGTCTGGGTGATGTGGTAGCCACCTGTGAGGTGACTGTCAACGGTCACTCTGCAGGCGTGCTTATCAGCCCCCCCTACGAGCTGGATATCACCTCCCTTGTGCGTGAAGTAGAGAATGAGATCGAGGTGCTGGTCTACAGCACCCTGTCGAACCATTACCAGACCATACCCACGCCCTATCGTGGTGAACCCACGGCGGGATTGATCGGTCCGGTATCATTTGTGATCAGTGAATAAAATGGCAGCCTGGTGAATCCTTGCCGCAGGGAGCTCTATATTGGTGAAGCCTGCTGGTTATATCCATCATTAACGGACTCAATTAATGTCAATATCAAAAAAACCAAAATGTTTACATTGAATCTTCTCATCGGCGTTTTATTATTCACTCCTTTTAATCTATCTTCATTCAGAAAACAAGTTATCTCTTCTGATTTAAAGGTGATTGAATCTCCTTACATCAGTAGAGCGACAAATAACTATAACGTTTTCGAAAACGTGAAGCCTCCCAAAAGAGTAAATCTGAATGGTGAAGATATTATTCCTCAAATTACATTTCCCGAAATAGCGCAAAAAGATTTCAAAGATGCTTTTAATGTGCTGGATGAGTGTCTGGTCATGGAGCCGGGCTTTGGGTTTAATTTCCCCTTCATCGCACCTGGAGGACATTATGGTGCATGCTGGTGGCAGATTGATGCTTCCCTGGCATTAAACGGTGCAAAATGGGTAAACCAGCACTTCTCGGAGAATGTATTGAGAGGATTTGCCAGCGTCCGGAAGCCTGATGGCAGAATACCGCTATATGGGTATGATGAGATACCGGGTTATCCGATATGCAGCTCGCTCCCCAAACTTTTTGGTTCTGCTTATGCAGTACTGAAGCACTCAAACGACAATGAACTTATTCATACGACCTATGACTATCTGAAAAAGTATATGGATTGGTGGTCGGACGCCAGACGAGACAATGAAACAGGTTTAATAACAGGCGTATTTGAAGAGTCATTTCCTCCTGTTGAGAATCAACTGAAAAGAGTGGCGCAAGTAGACCTTAATGTTGAAATAGCCGCGGGGTGCAACATACTGGGAAAGCTGGCAAAGCACCTGGGGATCACTTCTGATTACAGGAAATATTCAGCTATGGAAGAGGAGATCAAAGCAGCGATCAACAAATATATGTGGGATGAAAGCAGTGGCGCCTACTACTCATACCGGATTAAGGAGAAGAAACTGGACAGCGGCCTTTTCTGTTATGCCTTCGACCCATTCAGATTACAGATTGCTCCCCGGGAAAGAATTTCAGCAATGGTATCCATGCTTACGGACGATAACTTCTTCAATTGGGATAGTAACCCAATCACGAGTGCCGCAAAAACAGATAAATCGTACAACGAAACGGTAGGGACATACAACGGCGCTTTTGCATGGTCGGGTGATATCTGGACGCTGAGGAATGAAGTGGTTATCCGGGGATTGGAAGATATCGGAAGATATGACCTTGCTGCTTATTTATCGTTAAGGACAGTAAATTTGTTTAATGCCAATTATGCGGAATTCATTAAGCCCTCTGATGGAACAGGACATGGCGAACAAAGATATGCCTGGTCTGCATCACAATACATTCAGATACTGATCGAGAATATATTTGGTATCGATTATAACAGTTTTAATAATACAATTACAATTCGGCCCAATCTGGATGGATCACTGGCAGGTAAAGATATTTCACTTGAGAAGCTATTACTGCCTGATGGAAATCGACTGAGCCTCTATCTATCCAAAAAAACTGAATCAACAACAATTAGGTATCAGATCGACGGAGAGAACAAGGAACAGCGTATTGTTATTTCATTGCCAACAAATGAGGCCATTGCCTGTAAAGTAGCGAACAGGTCAAAAAAAAATGTGAAACTAACGAAATTAAAAAAAGGAGCAGCACTGATATACCAGATAGATAATGGTAAAAAATATGACGATGAATTCACTTTTCTCTTTGGCAGCCATAAATGAAAATCGGTGATACTGTCACATATTAACAGAAACTCTTAAATCGCTCCTGCTCAGCTATCGCGGCATTCTCCAAACCTGTCTGGCATATATCTGTTGTCATTTTTGTGTTAATTTTAGTTTCACAGAAGCATATTTTTCTTAATTTTGTTGAACGATTAACACAATCTTCGTCATTGAACCCCTTATATTAAGCAGTCAATAGCCAATACTTATGAAACAGATCACCACTAAACTATTTCTTCTATTATCCCTGTTGCTGACGTTCGTTGTCTGCAGCGATGAGATCGGGGATGAGAATGGAAACGATATAATCATTGAAGATGAGATAAGTAAAACGATTGCCCCGGTACTTAATCTGAAGGCAGAAGCGACATCACTGGAGAATGAGATCGCCCTGAGCTGGAAAAATCCGCCTGATGATCACCTGTTGAAGATTGAGATTACGTATGAAGCGCTGGAATCAGCGACAAAAGCCTCTGCCAATCCTACACTGATTGACGCAGTGAAAGGTGAAGAGGTGACTGTTCTGATAACCCTGCCTGAATACAATAGCTATAAGATCGGTGTCGTTGCGATAAATGAAGGAGGTATACGATCCATCAGAAAATGGGTTGAGGCAGCTCCGTTGAGACCAGCTGATGAATCTGTTTCAATGCCTCTCTTTTTAAGCAGGGCCGACACGCTGATGACAGCCTTAACAGATCTCTATCTGGGTGGCCCCCGTGATGTGTGGAATGCAAGCTACCCCAATGCTACCGGTCCCTATTGGGATGGTGATGCCGTTGTATGGGGACAGGGAGCCGGCTTCTCAGCCTTTACTGCCATCAGAGAAGCGACAACAGGAACATCGCTTGAAGCGAAGTATGCTGCGATGGAGAGCCGCATGTTGACAAGCATCAATCAATTTATTACGAACGATGCAAATATCGCTGCCTATGCTGTCTATCCGGCAAGTGGGAACCAACGTTTTTATGATGACAATGCATGGATAGGCCTCGACATGGTTGATCTTTATCTGCAAAGCAATAAAACGAAGAGCCACTGTTTGGATAAAGCGGTGCTGGTATGGGAGTACCTAAAAAAAGGAACTGACAATATTGCCGGGGGCGGGATCCACTGGAGAGAGATCCCTGCCACAAGCTCCAAGCATACCTGTTCTACCGCTCCGGGAGCTGTGCTGGCGGCAAAGCTATACATTGCCACGGGAGAAGAGAAATATCTCCGTAATGCGACAGAGCATTACAGCTGGCTGAAGAAGACACTCCAGGATCCGGCGGACCTGTTATATTGGGATAATGCCCGTGAGGAGAATGGAGAGATCATCATCGAAAAGAACAAATATTCATACAACGCAGGACAGCCGATGCAGGCAGCGGTACTCCTCTACACCATCACAGGTGAGCTGTCTTATCTGACCGATGCACAGGTTATTGCGGAAGCGGCCTACCGAAGATGGTTCCGCCCATATTACTCGGCTCCACTGGATGAGAGTATCAGGATTATTACCGGACATACCTGGTTTAATGCCATCCTTTTCAGAGGGTTCATCGAGCTCTACATTGCGGAGGTTGAACGATATGGTGAGGCGGACAGAACCTATATCGCTGCATATGAGAAGTCATTGTCCCATGCATGGCTCTCCAGATGCAGGCAAAGCACCAACTTGCTCAATGATGATTTCACGGGCGGCTCATCCCAATACAGCTGGGATATCCTGATGGAGGGGGCATCAACAGAGATGCTGGCTCGTTTGGCTTCATTGGAACGCGATGGTTTGTAAAAGAGTATAAACAACAGAAAAAAATAATATGATACCAAGGATCAATCATCCATCAATATTGCTGTTCTGCTTCTTTTTAACCCTCACAGCATGTGGTGAGGAAAAAGTAAACGATGAGAACCTGGAAGAGCCGAAAGAGCCTGTTGCCCTGACGCTGGAAAGAGAGAAGGTCTCATTGATGCCGGGCGAAACAGTCTCGGTGAAGATTACAAGTGGTAACGAGCAGTACCAGGTGAAATCATCCGGCAACGATGTGATAAACGCATCGGTAACGGGTGATATAGTCACACTTACCGCCGGCACCGTGGAGGATAAGGCTGAGGCGGTGGTTGTCGTGGTGGATCAGATGTTTAAGAGAGCCTCAATTGATGTCTGTGTAGCCAATGAGTTTGAGATGCAGCTAAGCCATGATCACATCATCCTGACTGAAGGAATGAAAGGAAATGATGCGGCTACAATCTTTATCGAGAGCGGTAATTCTGGATACCAGCTTGAACTGATCAATAACACAAGCAGCTATCTGGAGGTGGATGAGACAAACCTGGAGACAGCCGGCAAATTTATCATCAAAGCCATTGCCTCAGGCTCGGGAGAGATAAAAGTGACCGACAGTAAAGGGAAAGAGTCTCTACTGACAATAGTAGTGGAGAAAGCACCCTCCTTAACGCTGAACAAAACTGATCTGTTTATCCATGCTGTTCAGGGGAAAGAGATCCTGACCGTTTCAAATGGCAACGGCGGGTACACCGTCATGTTCGAAGATCCTGCAATAGCCAAGACAGCATATACAACAGATGGAGGCATCATCGCTATCGTGGGCAGGAAAAATGGAGAGACCACTGCATATATCGAAGATCAGAAAGGGTTGAGATCCGACCCTTTCACTATTGAGGTGAACGGACCGGAATATGCGATGATCTTTGGTGAAAATTATTATGGTCATGCCAGCTTTAAGGATCTGGAGCAGATCGATCCCGCCCTGACAAAAAGCAGGCAAGTCACGCTCGAGATGAACTGTTATATGACAGGCTACAGGGGTGGTCAGACCTTCATGGGTCTCGACAACAACCTTCTTTTAAGAGGGCCGAATGATGATTACAAGCCCACACATCCTGTTGCAATCGTCGGTGAAGGACTGGAGATAGAGAGCTCCATCAGCTTTAACCTGAATGAATGGACACATATCGCACTGGTTGTGGATTGCGACAAGTCGGATATCAAGGATAAATACCGGCTATATATCAATGGGGTGAGAGATGATGCCATGAATTTTAAAGATGTATCCGGTCAGCATGCAGAAGTAAACCTTGCATCAGGGAGCGATGACAATAAGTTTGTGGTTGGATGGGCGTCGAACCAGTACTGGCGCTGGATGCTCGGCAACGTATCTGAGGTACGTATCTGGAAAGCGGCCCGCACAATAGAACAGATCAATGACAATATGTGTAGCCTGAGGGAAGCTGACACTGAGGGTTTATTCGCCCGTTGGGATTTTACTGCAGGTGTGGCAACCGATTATATTCAGGATACAGGAGAGAGTGGATATGAGATAAATATGGTGTTATCGGAAGTGAAACATGACGACAAACATTTCCGTCCTGTTGTCCTGCCTGAAAGCGTTTATCTGCCCAAAGGATGCCCATGATTCAAAAGGTATAGGTGACAGCGAAACATCAGAATGTCTTTAATTAGCTCCATCTGCTTAACAGGGATAGATGAGATAGTAATAATAGCTCTATTTTCGGCATAAAAGACACACCTACATTCAACACGAAGGTGAATCCAAAATGCAGAAATGGTATGGCTGAATCAAATCCAACGCAAATTCAACAGATGTGAAATATCATTTATTGAAGTTTATAAATCATTTTTTACAGTTATAGAGAAGTGCCCCCCTGTATCTTTGTATCATCTCAACACAAGAACATTTCTTTTAATTAAATGAGAGACAAACATTTCGGAATCGGGATCAACCGTTATTGACCTTCATCAACCTGACAATAAAAGCCGTTTATCCAGAATGAACAATACAACAGCATTGTAGGTAGCTGAAAGAGTGAATAGTAACTGAATACCTTGTAAATAATCAACTGTGAAGAGAAAAATAGTTCCTACCCTGCTTTTTGTAATAGGAGTACTCAGCACTTTTAACCTCTTAACGGGATGTAAAAAACAGCCTGTTCCCGACTTTAAGGAAATACAAAAGATCTTTCCTGATCCAGGTAATGAATACAGATCAAGTCCGCTTTTGGTATTCAATGAAACCATAACACGACCGGAAATAGAGAGAATGGTTGAAGAGCTTCATGATGCAGGCTTTGGCGGTTTTTTCATCCATCCCCGCCCGGGGCTTGTTACTGAATATTTATCAGACGAATGGTTCGCCCTGTACGACTATGCAACGATCGTTGCTGAGAAGCATAAAATGTTTGTATGGATATACGATGAGAATTCATATCCCAGTGGTTTTGCCGGCGGACATGTCCCGGAGGAACTGCCCGAATCATTTAATCAGGGGCAGGGGCTGGCGTTGGAAAGAACGACACAACTGCCGGAGGATACAACCACGGTATTTGTCTGCCTGTTGAGGGAGAATGACTTTTGGTCGGATATCACGAAGAACATGCAGAGTCATGCGGGGAAAAAGGGGGATTACTATCTCTATCGAAAAACCTATTATGGAAAGAGCAGCTGGTATGGAGGCTTCTCCTATGTCGATCTGCTCGTGCCGGGAGTGACGGAAAAATTCATTGAGGTGACGATGAAGGGCTATGAGCAGCAGCTCAGTGATAAATTCGGCAAAGTGGTTCCCGGGATTTTCACCGATGAACCCAACATCGTCACATCGGGAGGTCATCGGTGGACACCCGACCTGTTTGAACTCTTTAAAAACAGGTGGGGATACGACCTGAAATTGTCATTACCCCTGCTGAGTGAGGAAGTGGGCGACTGGAAGAAGGTACGCTACCATTACATGGAGACACTGTTGCAACTTTTTATTGACCGATGGTCCAAGCCGTGGTATGAATACACAGAGAAGAACAACCTTACATGGACAGGTCATTATTGGGAACATGGCTGGCCCAACATGAACGACGGGCCGGATAATATGGCGATGTATGCATGGCACCAGATGCCCGGTATCGACATGCTCTTCAACCAGTTCAATGAGACCTCCCCACAGGCTCAGTTCGGGAACATACGTGCAGTGAAGGAGGTTCGTAGTGTAGCCAACCAGATGGGATATAAAAGAACCCTCAGCGAGACATACGGTGGTGGGGGCTGGGATGTGACATTCAAGGATCTGAAACGACTGGGGGACTGGGAGTATGTGCTTGGTGTGAACTATATGAACCAGCATTTATCTCATCAGACACTGGCGGGTGCCCGTAAATATGATTATCCACCTGTGTTCACCTACCACTCTCCCTGGTGGGACAACTACATGGTTTTGAATGATTATTTCGCAAGGCTCTCCTATCTGTTGAGTGAAGGCAGGCAGGAGAACAATATTGCTGTCATTGAACCAAACGCCACCCTGTGGAGCTACTACTCCCATACAGGCAGTAACGACCGTTTAATGCAGATTGGAGAAAGCTTTCAAACCTTTGTAACCACACTCGAGAAGAATCAGGTTGAGTATGGGATCACCAGTAAAAACCTGTGTTTATCTTGATATTATGTAGCTTTCCCCTG
>JADKLW010000348.1_pt2 | contig 12288 bp, 10 predicted proteins | sample 8641881 | NCBI WGS metagenome assembly JADKLW01 (sample SAMN16272185, study PRJNA661076) | feces metagenome | isolation source: fecal sample from diarrhoea affected cattle B | host: Bos taurus | place: South Africa: Lokaleng Village, Mahikeng | collected 2019-09 | reverse complement strand
TTCACCAAGCTCACCACCCAGATCGCCGGCGGCAACATGCCCGACGTGATCCAGCAGGGCTATGGCGTGCTGTTCGAATATATCGCCAATGGCGCCGTCGTGCCGCTCGACGACTATATCGGCAAGAGCCTCGACATCTCGAAAATCGACCAGTCGGCCATCGATGCCGGCACCGTGGACGGCAAGTTCTATGCCCTCTCCATCGGCGCCAATTCGCACATGGCAATGTACAATACCCGCCTCTACGAAGAGGCCGGCATCAAGGCTGGCGAGAACTTCGACCCCTTCGGCTATACCTATGACGATCTCAAGCGCATTGCCGTCGAGATCAAGAATGCCACCGGCGTCGCCGGCACCGACGACAATACCGCCGATTACCAGAACTTCTCCGATTTCACCGTCCAGAAGGGCGCCAAGCTCTACAACGAGGATGGCTCCTATGGCGCCACCCAGGAAATCGTCGAGGAATACTGGAGCATCTGGCAGGGCATCCGCGATGCCGGCGGCACTCCTCCGGGCCCCGAATCCGCTGGTCTCGCCGGCGTTGCCGATCTCAGCCAGCTCGGTGTCGTCACCGGCAAGTCGGCCACCTCCTACCTGTGGAGCAACCAGCTGGTCGGCGCTCAGGGCCTCCTGGAAGATCCGCTCGGCGCGGCCATGTATCCTAATACGCCCGACATGATCCCCGGCTCGGTGATCCAGCCGTCCCAGTTCGTCTGCCTCACGCGTGACAGCGTCGATCCCGAAGCCGCCACCGCCTATATGAGCGCCTTCGTCAACGATATCGACATGACGACGATCCTGGGCCTCGAACGCGGCATCCCGTCCAATTCGGACGTGCGCGCCGCGCTCCAGCCCAACCTGTCGCCCGCGGAAGCGGTCTCGGTCGCCTTCTTTGATGGCATCCAGGGCAAGACTGCCCCGCTCGATCCGCCCCCGCCTTCGGGCTCCAACGAGGTCGAGCAGACCTTCGAGCGTCTCGCCGTGTCGGTGCTGCTCGGCGACAAGTCCATCCCCGAAGTCGCCACCGATTTCCTCGCCCAGGCCCAGGCCATCCTGCGCCGGGCCTGATCGGCGTCAGGCGACCAGTCGGCTCCCTCCCACGGTGGGAGGGAGCAGCTTCGAGTGAGACGTGAGGCAGATGGAAAAATTCTTCCGACGCAATTTCGCCGGCTATGCCTTCCTGTCGCCCTGGCTTGTCGGCTTCTTCCTGCTCGCCATCGGGCCCATCCTGGTTTCGCTCTATCTTAGCTTCACCAAGTACAATGTCGTCCGCCCCGCCCAGTGGATCGGGCTGGACAACTACATCTACATGTTCGAGTTCGACGGTCGCTTCAAGAAAGCGCTCCAGGTCACCTTCACCTTCGTCGCCATTTCCGTGCCCGCCAAGCTGGTCTTTGCCCTGGGGGTTGCCATGGCGCTCGACAAGGGCATCCGGGCCATCGGCTGGTATCGCGCGCTGTTCTACCTGCCCTCGATCCTGGGCGGCTCCATCGCCGTTGCCATCCTGTGGCGCCAGCTCTTCAACTATGACGGCGTCGTCAATTCCGTGCTGCGCCTGTTCGGCGGCGACGGTCCCTATTGGCTGGCCGATCCGCGCTATTCGCTCTGGACCCTCATCGTCCTCGCCGTCTGGCAGTTCGGCTCGCCCATGCTGATCTTCCTCGCCGGCCTGCGCGCCATCCCCCAGGAACTCTACGAAGCCGCCGAGATCGACGCCGCCGGCCCCGTGCGCAAGTTCTTCGCCATCACCGTGCCCCTGCTCGCCCCCGTCATCTTCTTCAATCTGGTCCTGCAGATGATCGAGGCCTTCAAGAGCTTTTCGGGCGCCTTCATCATCTCCGGCGGCTCTGGCGCCCCGCTCGATAGCCTGCTGTTTTTCACCGTCTATCTCTACGAGGAGGCGTTCAGCTTCCTGCGCATGGGCTATGCCTCGGCGCTGGCATGGGTGCTCCTGGTCATCATCGCCGCCTTCACCGCCATCGCCTTCTGGACCTCAAAATACTGGGTCCACTACGAAAACGAGCGGGGGTAACCATGCCTGCTGTCTGCTGCCAAGACTGGGAGCCCCAATGCAGTCCCCTCCCCCTTGAGGGGAGGGCTAGGGTGGGGGTTCTGGCCCAGCCATACGCTCATACGCCCGCCCGAACTCGCTTTACCTTCACAACCCCCACCCCTAACCCCTCCCCTCAAGGGGGAGGGGAACAGTACGGGGCTGAGCCATGACCGAAACGCCCATCACCGCCACCATCGCCGCTGCCCCGCGCACCGCCACCGCGCTCGCCGCCGGCCAGTACCGCGCCAACAAGGCGCGCCGCGCCCGCCGGGCCGGCCTGCTCAAGCACATCTTCCTGATCGTGACCTCGCTGATCATGATCTACCCGCTGATCTGGATGCTCTCGGCCTCGTTCAAGCCCGACAACCAGATCTTCGGCTCGCTCTCGCTCTGGCCGCAGACCTTCGACTGGCTCAACTACTGGCAGGGCTGGAACGCCCTCTCTGTCAGCTTCGGGCGGTTCTTCTGGAACTCGACGCTCGTGACCGTGCTCTCGGTCATCGGCAACGTGCTCTCATGCTCCTTTGCCGCCTATGCCTTTGCCCGGCTCGAATTCAACGGCAAGACCATCTGGTTCGCCCTGATGATGATGACGCTGATGATCCCCTATCACGTCGTCCTCATCCCCCAGTACCTGCTCTTCCTGCAGCTGGGCTGGGTCAATTCCTACCTGCCGCTGATCGTGCCGCAATTCCTCGCCGGCGACGCCTTCTTCATCTTCCTGATGATCCAGTTCTTCCGCCAGCTCCCCCGCGAGCTCGACGAGGCGGCGATGATCGACGGCTGCTCGCCCTTCAAGATCTACTGGGCCATCATCCTGCCGCTCAGCCTGCCGGCCATGGCCACCGCCGCCATTTTCAGCTTCATCTGGACCTGGCAGGATTTCCTCGGGCCGCTGGTCTATCTCAACAATGTCGAGGACTATACCGTGCCCCTCGCACTGCGCATGTTCCTCAGCCAGGACGGCGCATCGCAGTATGGCCCCATGTTCGCCATGTCGATCCTCTCCATCCTGCCGATTTTCCTCTTCTTCATCATCTTCCAGCGCCTCATCATCCGCGGCATAGCCATGAGCGGCCTCAAATGACGGTCCGCATGTTTCAGTCGACTCCCTCCCCTCTGAGGGGAGGGATCAAGGGTGGGGGTTCAGGACCCACCACGAGTATTGAGTTCACATGGCCCGCGGAACCCCCACCCCCTACCCCTCCCCTCAAGGGGGAGGGGAGCTGCCTCCACTCTCGCTACCTCGACCTCGAATAACTAGGAACTAACCCATGGCCTCAGTCACCCTCAGCGAAGTCCGCAAGGCCTATTCCGGCTTCGAGGTCATCCACGGCATCGACCTGGATGTGCGCTCGGGCGAATTCCTCGTCCTGGTCGGACCCTCCGGCTGCGGCAAGTCCACGCTCCTGCGCATGATCGCCGGGCTCGAGGAAATCACCGACGGCACGGTTTCCATCGGCGACCGCGTGGTCAATGACCTGCCCGCCTCCCAGCGAAACCTCTCCATGGTGTTCCAGAGCTACGCGCTCTACCCCCATATGAGCGTGCGCAAGAACCTCGCCTTTGGCCTCGGCAATCTGCGCATGCCGCGCGACGAGATCGCCCGCCGCGTCGCCGAAGCCGCCAAGATCCTCCAGATCGAGGAACTGCTCGAGCGCAAGCCGCGCCAGCTCTCCGGCGGCCAGAAGCAGCGCGTCGCCATTGGCCGCGCCATTGTCCGCGAACCCCAGCTCTTCCTCTTCGACGAGCCGCTGTCCAACCTTGATGCCGAACTGCGCGTCCAGATGCGCGTCGAGCTCGCCGGCCTCTACCAGCGCCTGGGCACGACCATGATCTACGTCACTCACGACCAGATCGAGGCCATGACCATGGCCACCCGCATCGTCGTGCTCAACAAGGGCAATGTCGAACAGGTCGGCACCCCGTTCGAGCTCTACAATTATCCGCGCAACCTCTTCGTCGCGAGCTTCATCGGCTCCCCGCGGATGAACCTGCTGACGGCCACGGCGCAAGCCGGCCGGGCCGAAGTCCCGGGCCTCGGCAGTCTTGCTTTACCCGCCGGCGTGTCGGCCGAGGGCTCCATCACCATTGGCCTCCGTCCCGAACAGCTGCTCATCGATGCGGCCGGTGACATGACGCTTGCCGGCACCATTTCCCTGATCGAATATCTGGGCAGCGAGCTCTTCATCTATCTCCGCCTCGAGACCGGCCAGACCATCCTGGTCAAGGCGCCGGGCAAGTCGGCCTACCAGCATGGGGAAACGCTGACCGTCTCCCTGCGGGCCGATGATGCGCACTATTTCGACGATCAGGGCCACCGCCTCGCGCTGGCAGGTGAGCCGACCCATGAGTGAACTTCTCGAACGCCTGCGCGGCATTGATGTCGTCGCACGCGTCGGCACCGGAGGTCCGCCCCCCTCCCTGGGCGAATTCTCGGCCTCCGGTGTTGCCTTTGCTGCCTCCTCCCAACGGCTGGAAAACCGCTACTACCAGGCACTGCGCGAGCTGTCCGACTGCATCAAGCCCACCGCGGTCACCGGCCCGATCCTGCATGAAGGAGGCCCCTATCACGGCTGCTGGCTCGAAAGCACCGGCACGATCAATACCGAGCTATTGGCCCGCTTCCTGCCCACGGTAGCCACCGAAACCTATTCCGCCTTCGCCACCCACCAGCGCGACGATGGCCTGATCCCCTACAAGATCACCGAAACCGGCCCCGCCTTCGCCCAGATCCAGCTGGTGACGCCCCTGGCCCGCTCGGTCTGGAACCACTACTGCCTCAATGGCCGCGACCGCGCTTTTCTCACCCGCATGTACGCCGCCATGAGCCGCTACGACGACTGGCTGGCGCGCTACCGCAATACGCGCGGCACCGGCGGCGTCGAGGCCTTCTGCACCTATGATACCGGCCACGACCTCTCGGCCCGCTTCTGGCATGTCCCCGACAGCCCTTTCGACAACGACGCCCGGACCGTCCATCCCGACAACCCCATCCTGCCCTTCGTCGCCCCCGACCTCACCGCCAATGTCGCCTGCCAGCGCACCTATCTCGCCGCCATTGCCGACGAGCTGGGCGAAGACGGCCAGCCTTGGCGCGACCGGGCAGAACAAAGCCTCAAGGCTCTCTTCGAGCAGTGCTACGACCCCGAAGATGGCTTCTTCTACGACCGCGACCGCAGCGGCAGTCTGGTCCGCGTCCAGTCCGATGTCCTGCTGCGTGTGCTCGCCTGCGAAGTGGGCGACGACGCCTTCTTTGCCCAGGCCCTCCGCCGCTACCTGCTCAACACCGCAAAATTCTTCGCCAAATACCCCTTCACCTCGATCGCGCTCGACGATCCGCGCTTCGATCCCAATTTCGGCCAGAACTCGTGGTCCGGCCCGACCAATTTCCTCTCCATCATCCGCGCCGCCCATGCCTTCGAGCATCATGGCCGCCATGTCGAACTGAGCTGGGCGCAGAACCCCATCCTCGCCGCCCTGCTCGACATGGAGAGCTTCCCCCAGACGCTGAGCCCCTTCACCGGCGCCGCCGGGTACACCACGTCCTATTCCCCCGCGATCCTGGCCCTCCTCGACATCATCGAACGCCGCTCCGGCATCCTGCCCCGCCCCGATGGCGCGCTGTGGTTCACCGGCCTCGTCCCCGAGGAGGTCATCCACAAGGACATCCGCCACCAGACCGCCTACCGCCGCACCGTCGACGGCGCGAGTTTCGAGCTGCTCAACGACGGCACCACCGCCACCATCTTCCGCAACGGCACCCCCCTCTACCGCTTCCCCTACGGCCTGCGTCTCGTCACCGACAGGAGCGGCGAACTCCTCTCCATCACCGGCATGGTCGCGCGCACCATCAGCGGGGTAATCGAGATCCCGGGCGGCACCCTGGCGCTCACCATCGGTCCCAACGAGGTTCAGACCGTCGCCAACGGCGAGTTCACCCAAACCCGCGCGTCGAGCCTGGTGTCGCCCAGCTACAGTTGATGGGAGGCTTGGATCGGCGACCAGAGTGGAGCCACCCTCCCCCTTGAGGGGAGGGAAGCGAGATAGGTCTTGGCGTTTGCTAAGTCCGTTATCGAGCAGGGTGGGGGTTCAGGGCCAGCCGCAAACTCGACTGGTGCGGAACGGCCGCAACCCCCACCCTTGATCCCTCCCCTCAAGGGGGAGGGTGTCGACTGACAGGGGTTGTGGACACCAAGCCACACACCTCCCTTTCATGGGGAGGGTCAGCGCAATACTCCAATACAGAGGCAGCACAACACCCTGTGACTCCCCGCACCCCCAATTCCCCGAATCGCCTCCGTCGGTGCTAACAGTCTGCTAGCCGATAGTATCCAAGCGTGACTCCCGATCGACCGGGACGTTTCCCGCCGTTCCGGAGACCCGATGAAGGTAGCAATCGACATGGGCGCCACGACGGGCGCCACGCCCGCGACGCTCGATCTCGAAGAGCTCCTCGCCACGCGTCTGCTCGTCCAGGGCAATTCCGGCTCCGGCAAGTCGCACCTGCTGCGCCGCCTGCTGGAACAATCCGCCCAGTGGGTGCAGCAGTGCATCATCGATCCCGAGGGCGATTTCACAACCCTGTCAGAGCGTTACGGGCACCTCGTGGTCGACGCCACCCGCACCGAGGCCGAGCTGACCCGCATCGCCGCCCGCGTCCGCCAGCACCGCGTTTCGGTCGTGCTCAATCTCGAAGGCCTCGATGTCGAGCAGCAGATGCGCGCCGCCGCCGCCTTTCTCGGCGGCATGTTCGATGCCGACCGCGACTACTGGTATCCTGTCCTCGTCGTCGTCGATGAAGCCCAGCTCTTCGCCCCGGCCGTCGCCGGCGAAGTCAGCGACGAAGCCCGCAAGCTCTCGCTCGGCGCGATGACCAACCTCATGTGCCGCGGCCGCAAGCGAGGCCTCGCCGGCGTCATTGCCACCCAGCGCCTCGCCAAGCTGGCCAAGAACGTTGCGGCGGAAGCCTCCAACTTCCTCATGGGCCGCACTTTTCTCGATATCGACATGGCCCGCGCCGCCGATCTTCTCGGCATGGAAAAGCGCCAGGCCGAGCAGTTCCGCGACCTCGCCCGCGGCCATTTCGTCGCCCTCGGCCCCGCCATTTCGCGCCGCCCGCTGCCCGTCGTCATCGGCGATGTCGAAACCTCGGCCCGCTCCTCGAGCCCCAAGCTGACCCCCCTGCCCGAGGCTCCTGCCGACGCGGCTGACCTGATCTTTACCGGCACCGCCGAGGAAGCCGCACGTCCCGTCGTGCGCCGGCCGCCGCCGCCTCCGCCGCCCTCCACCAACGAGCTGCTGGCCCAGGTCGCCCGCGCCCGCCCGCCCGCCGAGGAAGCCCCGCAAAGCCTCTTCCCCGAGATCGACGAGGCCGAGCGCGACCGCCAGATCGACGCCATCATGGCCGAGCTCCTGGGCGATCCCGACGCCAGCTTCCGCACCGTCGCCGTGCTCTACCAGGATTTCCTGGTGCGCTGCCGCATCCGCCGCATCCCCGGCGAACCGCCCGCTTTGCCGGCCTTCAAGCGCAAGCTGGCCGTGGCCCGCGTCGCTCCCGATGCCGAGGTCGCCCAGTCCGATGGCTGGCAGCAGGCACTCGCGCTTTCCGAAACGCTGACCGACGACGTCCAGGGCGTGTTCCTCGTCCTCGCCCAGGCCGCGCTGACCAATGCGCCCTGCCCCTCCGACGCAACCCTTGCCCGGCTCTACGGCACCCATTCCGCCAGCCGCGCCCGGCGCCTGCTGACCTGGTTCGAGGAACGCGGCCTGCTCGTGGTCCGTCTCGATTTCCGCCACAACCGCGTCGTCGCCTTCCCCGATCTCGATGCCGAAACGGCCCCCGGCGATCCCAACGGGCCCGACGCCCTCATCGATGAGCGCGGCGCGGCCGAATAGCGCCCCCGCTCGCTAGCCCGCGCCGGGCACGCCCTCGCTGTGCCACTCGACCCCGAGCCGGCGCATCAGCCCGCGCGCATCGCCCGGCGCCATCAGCTTGTCGGTATTGTCGAAGAAGACGAACACGTCGCGCGCCCGTCCATCGGCCAGCGGCCCGGTAACGAAATTGCCATCGGTCGCCCGTCCCGCAGCCCAGTTGCGCACCCGCTCGGCCCAGAGGTCGAGCTCGTCGTCGGTGTAGCCCGAATTGTAGAGCTCCACCGAGCCATGCAGCCGGCAATAGACGAAGTCGGCGGTCACATCCATCAGCAGCGGCCAGTCCACCGTATCGGCACAGACCAGCGCCACTTCATACTGGCGCAACAGTGCAATGAACCTTGCATCCCGGAAGCTCTCATGCCGGATTTCCATGGCATGGCGCATCGGCCGCACCACCCCGTCGCCATAGTCGGCCGGCGCCCTCAGCCTCTGGTCATGCTGTCTCGCCAGCGCTGCCGCCTCCCCGGTATCGCGCGGCAGCAGCCGGAAGAAGGCCTCGATCCGCTCGGGATTGAACACGAAGCGCTCGGGAAGCTGCCAGAGGATCGGCCCGAGCCTGTCGCCCATCGCCAGCGGCCCCGAGGCAAGGAAGTTGGCCAGCGGCGCCTCCGGCTGCGTCAGCTTGAGCATATGCGTCAGGTAGCGCGGCCCTTTGACCGCGAAGACGAAACCCTCCGGCACGTCGGCCGCCCAGCGGCGGAATGCCTTCGGCACCTGCATGCCATAGAAGGTGCCGTTGATCTCCAGCGCATTGAACTGGGCGGCGGCAAAGCTCAGCTCCCGCTTCTGCGCCAGCTTGGGCGGATAGAAATTCCCCCGCCACGGCCGATAGGTCCAGCCCGACACCCCGATTCTGATATCGCCTCTATCCGCCACGCTCACCTCGCAGCGACAGAACGCGGGCAGCATCGACATGTTGCAACGGCCCGGCTCAAACGTTCCTCCCGCCTCTTGGCCGGGCAGGGCTCTTGCCCAAACCCTGTCCTTCCGCCAAACACCATCCATGTCCCTGCCGCCCCTTCCCATCGACGATGCCCTGCCGGCCCTGCGCGACGCCCTCGCCGCAGGTCCCTATGCCGTCCTCGTGGCCCCGCCCGGCGCCGGCAAGACCACCCGCGTGCCGCTGGCCCTGCTCGACGCATCCTGGCGTGGCGATCAGCGCATCATCATGCTCGAACCCCGTCGCTTGGCTGCTCGAGCCGCCGCCGCGCAGATGGCGCGCCTGCTCGGCGAAGAGGTCGGCCAGACCGTGGGCTATCGCGTGCGCATGGATGCAAGGGTTTCCGACAGGACCCGCATCGAGATCGTGACCGAAGGCGTCTTCACCCGTATGGTGCTGGACGATCCCGAATTGACCGGCATTGCCGCAGTCCTCTTCGATGAATTTCACGAGCGCAGCATGGATGGCGATCTGGGCCTCGCCCTGACCCTGGACGCCGCCGCCCTCCGCCCCGACCTGCGCGTCCTTGTCATGTCCGCCACCATCGACGGCGCCCGCGTCGCCCGGCTTCTCGGCAACGCCCCCGTCATCGAGAGCCAGGGCCGTACCTTCCCGGTCGAAACGCTCTATCGCGAGCCCGATCCGCTGCTGCGCCTCGAAGATCAGGTTACCAATGCCGTCCTCGCCGCCCTGCGCGAACACGAAGGCTCGGCCCTCGTCTTCCTGCCCGGCCAGGGCGAAATCACTCGGGTCGCCGAACGGCTTGCTCCCCGCCTGCCACCCGATACCGATCTCGCCCCACTCTATGGCCAACTCACCCCCGCCGAGCAGGATCGCGCCATCCGCCCCGCCGAACCCGGCCGCCGCAAGATCGTGCTCGCCACTTCCATTGCCGAAACCTCGCTCACCATCGAAGGCGTCCGCATCGTTGTGGATTCCGGCTTCCGCCGCATCCCCGTCTACGAGCCCGGCACCGGCCTCACCACCCTCGCCACCGCCCGCGTCTCCCGCGCCGGTGCCGACCAGCGCCGCGGCCGCGCTGGCCGCACCAGTCCGGGCGTTGCCATTCGCCTCTGGAACGAGGGCCAGACCACAGTCCTTGCCCCCTTCGACACACCCGAAATCCTCGCCGCCGACCTTGCCGGCCTCGTGCTCGATCTCGCCAGCTGGGGCGTGACCGATCCGGCAACCCTGGCCTTCCTCGATCCGCCCCCGGCGCCGGCCTGGGCCGAGGCCGTGGCCCTGCTCAAGTCGCTCGACGCCCTCGACGCGGCCGGACATCTCACATCCCGGGGCAAGGCGCTGGCCCGGCTGCCACTCCATCCCCGCCTCGCCCATATGGTGGTCGCCGGCGCCGCCGCAGACGACGCCATGACCGCCGCCGAACTGGCGGTCCTCGTCACCGAACGCGGCCTTGGCGGCGACGGTACCGACCTCGCCCACCGCCTCGACCGTTTCCGCCGCGAGCGCAGCAAGCGCGCCGACGATGCCCGCGCCCTCGCCCGCCGCTGGGCCGGTGCGGCCGGCAGCACCAGCGCCACCGGCAATCTCCCGGCCGGCTGGCACCTTGCACAGGCCTTTCCTGACCGCATCGCCCAGGCTGCCGGCCCACGCGGCAAGTACCGCCTCGCCAATGGCCGGCAGGCCAGCCTCGACGAGACCGATGCCCTTGCCGCCCAGCCCTTTCTCGTCGTCACCGATTTGACCGGCGCTGCCGCCACCGCCCGCATCCGCGCCGCCGCCGCGCTCGACCGCAGCGATCTCGAGACCTTGTTCGCAAGCGCGATCACCGGGGAGACCGTTCTCGCCTTTGATGAGAAATCCGCCAGTGTCCGCGCCCGCCGCATCCGCCGCCTCGGCGCCCTGCGCCTTGCCGACGAACCCGTTGCCGTCGACGATCCGGAAGCCGCCGCCCAGCTCCTCTCCGAGGCTGCCGCACGCCGTGGCATCGATCTCCTGCCCTGGAGCCGCGAGCAGAAAGCTTGGCGCGCCCGCGCCAGTTTCCTGCGCACCACCCTGGGCGATGAATGGCCCGATCTTTCGGCTGAAGCGCTGGCACCCGGCATTGCCGACTGGCTGACGCCCGCGCTGTTCGGCCTCACCAGGCTATCGGAAATCACCGGCGAGCACCTGCGCACCGCGCTCGATCTGCTGCTCCCCTATCCGCGCCGCCAGGAGATCGAGGCGCTGCTGCCCAGCCACTTTACCGCCCCCACCGGCAATGCCGTGCCCATCGACTATTCCGCCGAAGGCGGCCCGGCCATCGAGATCCGGGTGCAGGAACTGTTCGGCCTCACCCGCCATCCCACCATTGCCAATGGTCGCATTCGCCTGCTGCTGGTGCTGCTTTCCCCCGCCCACCGACCGATCCAGACCACGCGCGACCTGCCCGGCTTCTGGAGCGGCTCCTGGGCCGATGTCGCCAGGGACCTCAAGGGCCGCTATCCGCGCCACCCCTGGCCCGACGACCCCGCCAAAGCCCGCCCCACCAACCGGGCAAAGCCGCGGGGCACCTGAGGCAAAAAAAGCCCCGGATCACTCCGGGGCTTCTTACTATTCAGCGGCAGAAAAATTCAACGCCACGCCATTGATGCAATAGCGCAATCCCGTCGGTGGCGGACCGTCGGGGAACACGTGCCCCAGATGGCTGCCGCAGGTGGCGCAGTGCACTTCCGTGCGCGTCATGCCGTGGCTGCGGTCCGTGGTCGTCTCGACCGAGCCCGGCAGCGGGTCGTTGAAGCTCGGCCACCCGGTACCGCTCTCGAATTTCAGCGTCGATCCGAACAGCGGCGTATCGCAGCCGGCGCAGGCAAACACGCCTTGCCGCGTCTCATGCAGCAGCGCGCAGCTGCCCGGCCGTTCCGTGCCATGCTCGCGCATCACCTGATACTGCTCGGGCGTCAGCTTGGCGCGCCATTCGGCGTCTGTGCGGGTCACCTTGAAGGCATGACTGTCCATCGCTTTACTCCTTTGTCGCCCTGTCATTCGCAGCCAATATAGGATCAGTTACATCGCGACGAAACCATGCACGCGAAACCGTGTGCGGCCACGAGGCCGACAGACGATGTGGTGAGGCACCTTTTCCGCGCGCCGGCGTTCTCCAGCACATGGAGGATTATGCCATGACCCAGAAAACCAGTACCGGCCCCAACGACCGCCCGCGCAACGCGCCCATCGGACAGACCGGAGCAGGCCTGCCCGACGACAGCGGCAACCCTGTCGAGATCAGCGATGAAGAAGTCGAACGCGTCCGCCAGAAGTTGACCGGCGACACGGCCCGCAAGCAGCTCAAGCAGGAGGTGCAGGACGCCATCGACCTCCCCGAAAAAGGCTCCGCCTGACCAATCCTCGACCG
>JADKLW010000665.1_pt1 | contig 12310 bp, 7 predicted proteins | sample 8641881 | NCBI WGS metagenome assembly JADKLW01 (sample SAMN16272185, study PRJNA661076) | feces metagenome | isolation source: fecal sample from diarrhoea affected cattle B | host: Bos taurus | place: South Africa: Lokaleng Village, Mahikeng | collected 2019-09 | reverse complement strand
AAAAAACAGGAGAAAAGCTTACCGCTCCTCCCCTGTTCATTATTAACATTCGGTACCTGTCGCGTTACTGCGCGCTGTCGTAGTAGAGTGTCCACTCGGCCAGCTGGAAGAGGCCGGTTTGGTTGTAGGCAGATATATTCATCCTGTAGTGGCTGTAGGCTGTTCTGTTGTCCATCAGGAAGGTCTTCTTCTCGAAGCGGTTACTGAACAATATGCCGGACTGTTGATCCAGTGTCACCCAGTTCTCGCCATCGTTCGAAGCCTCTATCTTCCAGTCCTTCGGGTCGCGGCCGGGCGCATCGTTACCCGACACCAGGGTGTAGTAGGTAGCGATGAACTCGCGGTCCATCTTCCACATCATCCAGGTCTGCGAACCGCCGGTGAGGTACTTCGAGTTAGGGTTGCCGTCAATCACCTTTTCGATACCCTCACCGCCGCCGGTGTTGTACCTGTCGGTGATGGTACCCGGGATGTTCATCAGGTTGATCACCACCGGTTCCACGGTGATGGTCTGGGTGTTGGTCAGCACCACCTCATCGGCCGATATCAGGTTGCTGATGATCGGAAATATCGACACTTTGATCTCGAAGGTATACTCACCTTCCGGCAGGAAGGGCAGCGGGATGATTGATGATACCGGAATATCTATCTGTGACTCGCCAATGAACTCGGGCAGATAGACCGCATCGGTCTGTGTGAAGCCGTCGGGGCCATTCACGGTATATTCAAGATTTCCGGAAAACTTCATCAGCACGTTCGATGTCCCCATGATGGAGACATACTGGTCCGGCCCTATTGCCTGCACCACCACCATGGGTGGTGTCAACCCGTCGACGAAAGACTGCGACACCGGGAAGGCGGTGATATAGGTAGGCACGGAGAGGTTCTGGTGTGCGTCGAGCGTGTAGACGATGAACTCATAGCCGGTACCTGCATCCAGTCCCTCGATGCTCACCGAGTCCACCATCGAGTCGTAGTTCACCACTGTGCTGTCCACGCCGTAGATGACCCTGATGGTCTTCGATTTCTGATCCTTGGGGTTATCCCATGCCAGTATCACCCGCTCATAGCCGGGGTATACCCGCAGGCTGTCTATCTTGCCGGAGTAGTTGTACTCCTCGATATACTGCTTGTAGTTGTCATCCATGCTCTCACATCCGTAGTGAGCCATTAAAACAAGCAAGATGCCTATTCTGATGATCGATTTGAAATGTTTCATATGTAATAATATTTTTCAATTTTTTGTTCCATGCAATTATTCCCATCCTTCTACGACGCCCGTCAGTGTCTCCGGATCCTCGATGATCGATCCGTCAGCCTCTGTGCCAAAGATGGTGATCTCAGAGGTACAGCCCGAGTTGCCGCCGCCGAATGCTTTGATACCCTTGTAGCGCAGGTAGCGGAAAGGCTTGGTGAACTGCGGGTTCTCCGGGTAGAAGATGTACTCGTGTCCGTTACGGGCCTCGTTGCGTGCTTCGATCACGTTAGAGGGCTGCACGATACGGTAGCGTCCCACCAGCTCCCATCCGTCGAACACGCCGTCGCTGGGATCCTTGTCGTCGCTGATCCATATCTCCCATATCTCCACGTTCTCACCGCCGTAGAGCATGCCCCAGGCGTTGCGCTGCCACACCTTGAAGCGGCTACCCTTGATCTCGCGTCCCATGTCGATAAAGTAAGAGAAGGGGTAGCTGATATTTCCCGTGTTGAAGTAGTTCAGGTTCAGCTTGGGCTCGTAGTCATACTCGTTGTCCCAGAACTTCTCAATACGTCCCTCCACCCACGACATCGGGGCGTTCATCATGCTGTCCTTACGGTAGGTACCCCTGTACTCCTCATATGGCTCCTGTTCGAAGGGGTTGGGGTCACTGTCGTAGTCCCAGCGATTGCCATAGAGCAGCTGGTCACGCAGGAAGCCCCACTGTCTCTTGGAGATAGGCCCGTCAATGTAGGGAGTGATCTGACCGAAGTCCTTCTCCGCCGTTTGGTTGTCGTAGGTATCCTTGATAAATACCGACACCTGGTGGGCTTCACCCTCCAGTCCCTCAATCAGGAAGCGGTCTTTGGCCAGGTTGGAGGCGTAGATCTTCGTTGCCTCCGTGGTGCCCACCTTCACATTGACGAAGATGGTGACGTTCTTCTCCTGTTCGTTCTGCCAGTCGACCACCAGCGATGAGAATCCCGGTTGCACCTGCACGGTCTCCAGCACGGCCAGTGTTGTCGGCTCCAGCGGCACCACCTTCATGATCACCGGGTCGGAGTGGTTGTTGTTGCGGTCCACCGAGAAGATGCTCACCTCGTACTCCTTTTGCTGGCCGAAGCCATCGATGAAGAGTGTGTCGGAGTAGACGCTGCTGGTCTTTGAGATCTTCGCTCCGGTGTCAATCGTATATTCCGCTTTGGTGTAGAGGAAGTCTTCATCGGCAGGGGCGGTATAGGTAAAGTACCCACCACCGTACTGCGCCGTGAAGAGCACATTGGTCACCTTGGCCGGAGGGGTGTTGTCACCCACCGAGTTCTCCTGGCAGCTGTTCATCCAGGTGAGCGTTGCAATTAGCGTAAAAAGCGTAAAGAATGAATATATTCGTTTCATATGTTTCCAGTATTTTAAAATGATTACCATCCCGGGTTCTGTACCAGATTGGGATTTCTGTTGATGTCATGCAGCGGCAGCGGCATTAAATAATCACGTGGGGTCTGCCATCGGCGTGGTTGCAGCGTCATCAGCACATAGAACTGCTCAGGATCTACACCCGTGGTGTTGAATCCTCTCACCGGTGAGAGGAAGTAACGGTCCGCCTCTTTCCAGCGTAGTATATCGAAGTAACGATGTCCCTCGAAAGAGAGCTCGATCATGCGTTCGCGGTGGATGATATCCCTCAACCCCTCTTTGGTGAGGTGCTTGCCCGGTGTCTTCACGATGTCGCTGTTGCTCCACACCATCTCTATAGGCTGCAGGCCGCCGGTGGCACGTACCCTGTTCAGGTATTCGTAGGCCGGTTGTCCGGGGCCGTGGTACTCGTTGTACGCCTCGGCATACATCAGGTAGAGGTCCGAGAGGCGGAGGATCGGGTACGGGAATTTCACCACACGCGCCCAGTGTCCTGTTCCCGACTCGGGGTGTACCATCTTCTTCACACCTATACCGGTCCAGTAGAAGTCGGTTGTATGCTGTGATCCGCGGCCGCCGGGGAACTCATTGTAGCGCATTTTTACATCGTTGGCAAGGTCATGCGTGCGCCAGATGCTCCTGTCCACCACCATCCATGCATAGAAGCGTGGTTCGCGGTTGAGGTGCAGGCGGATGGTTTTCTCGCCCACCTGCATGTAACCCTTGTGGTAGTTATCATCCGGTATCTCCGTAATCTGGAGCCTGTTGGTATAGTCATAGGTCTTATCCTCCTCGATGGGCACACCGTTTTTCGTGTGGAAGAGTTCATCCATACGGTAGTCGGCACCCAGCCACTGCCAGGCGTATCCTGCCTGTGTGGGGTCGGCCACGGAGCGCATGTTGGTAGCGTGTGCGAAGCCGCCCTGTCCCTCGTAGTCGAGGCCCGAGTAACCCCACAGGAGCTCATCGTTCCATCCGTCCACGATGGTGAACCGCTTGTTATAGGCGTATTGAATAATCTCCGACTCCTCGAAGTTCTCCACGTCCCAGAACTTAGGCTGTCCCTCGAAGGTGTAAAGCTTCTTACCGCGTGTTTCGGCGTAGGAGATCGCCTCCTCGATACCGTCGAGTGCATCCTTCCACTTCTCCGGGTCAGGCGTCATGGGGAAGTAGGTCTCCCCCTCCTTGTTTCTGAAGTTACTGAAGTACTCCGAGTTACCGTTGAAAAGCGGGCTGGCGCGTGTCAGCAATACCTGTGCCTTGATGGCGCGTGCGTTGATCTGGTCAATCTGTCCCAGGTAAGCACTCTCTCTCTCCACTGTGAGCTCCGTGCGCGGGTTGCCGTTTTCATCATAGAGCACCTCGTCGATCGAGTTAATCACGTAGTTGAAGCATGAGTCCACCGTCTGGCGCTCCTGGCGTACCTCTTCCACGGGTGAGAAAGCCTCCAGGTTCTTGTCGGCGATCACGATCGGTCCATAGAGACGGATCAGGTAGTAGTGGTAATACGCTTTCAGCACCTTCACCTGTGCAATCCAGTCCGCTTTCTCTGCGGCTGTCAGGTCGGGCACGTTATCAATGTTCTCAAAGAAGACGTTACAGATGCGTATCCCCTGATAGAGCGAGGAGGCGCCGCCGCCACCGCCCCAGTAGTTGAGGATGGGGTCGCTGGAGTTGTTCCATCCGCGCATCAGCTGCATGCCACGTTGCAATCCCCTGCTCTCACCATGATCAGCATCGAGGCGTCCCAGCCACTCATCGCCGGCAAGGCTCATCGACTCGTGCAGTTTCTCGTGCTGGGGCATGTAGCGGTAACAGGTTGAGAGGGCGCTGAGCGCTTTGTCCCTGTTCTCGAACAGGCTTCCCACCTGTACGGTATTATCAGGTACAATATCCAGGAAGTCACAGCCGGTGAATACCGACAGGAGACCTGTTAACAAACTCAGAAAAAATATTTTCGATTTCATATGCTACTATATTTCTTTGATTTTTAAAATGTCACGTTAAGACCTACGTTATAGACACGCTGCAGCGGGTAAGCAAGTCCGTTCCCGGTCATCTCCGGGTCCCAGAGCTTGAAGCCCGAGATGGCGAAGAGGTTCTGTCCGGTGAAATAGACACGTACCATGCTGGCCGGTCCTACCCAGTTTCTCGGTAGTGTATACCCCACCTCCAGTGTTTTCATACGCAGGAAGCTACCGTTGCGGAGCCACCATGTGGAGTTCTGACGGCTGTTGTTCTGGTTCAGTGTAGCCGAGAGGCGTGGCCAGAAGGCGTGCGACACCGGGTTGTTGGGGTTCCAGTGGTCCTCGGCAATGATCTTGAGTGCACCACGGTTACCCACGAAAGGAGCGATACCGTTTCTGTCGGGGTTATCCCTCTTGGCATTCGGATCGATGAAGAAAGATACGCGTGCCTGTCCCTGGAAGAAGGTAGAGATGTCGAAATTCTTGTATCCTGCCGACACACCGAAACCGTAGTTGATCTCCGGCACCGTCGGGTAGCCGATATGCACCTGGTCGTCATCGTTGACGCGACCGTCGCCGTTGATATCCTTATACTTGATGTCACCGGCCTGGGGTACACTGCCCAGCTCCTGTACGGGAGAGTTCTTCACGTCCGCCTCATCGATGAAAAGTCGTTCGGCAATGAAGCCCTTCCATGTGTTGATGGGCCAGCCGATGTTGCTGAGGTACTTCCAGCGGTATTCCGGCTCTTCGTTCTCCACGTACTCGTTGTGTGCGTAGGTGAAGTTGAAGCGGCCTGTGATCCATGAATCGCGGTTGAAGGAGTGGTTCAGGTCGATCGACCCGTCGAAACCGCCGCTCTTCACCTCACCCACGTTGCCGTATACATTGCTCGTGAGCCCCATGGTAGCAGGCAGGTTTTCACGTGCCTGGTAGATCTGGCTGCGGTTCTCGGTGAAGTATTCCACGATCAGTTTCACAGCGCGGTTCTTGAAGAAATCCATCTCGAAGCCGATGTTCTGCTTCCGTGCAATCTCCCATGTGATCATCGGGTTGGCATAGCGGTTGATGTTGAAGCCGCCGTAGTTGGAGTTGAAATCTTTACCCCAGCGATATCCGCCGCCACTGCCAATGTCAGAGAGGAAGAAGAAGCGGTCGGCAGCACCTGCGATCTGGTCGTTACCCACCATACCCCACGAGTACTTCAGCTTGAAGTTGGGCGCGATGTTGGCGAACGGTTCCCAGAAGGGCTCGTTCGAGACGATGTAACCCAGTCCGAAAGCGGGGAATAGACCCCAGCGGTGCGACTTGTCGAACTTCTCCGAGCCGGTGTAGGTAAGGCTCACCTCGGTAAGGTACTTCTCCATCAGCCCGTAGTTCAAGCGGGCGCGGATACCCTGGTTGCGCTGTGGCAGGGTGCGCTGGATGGTCTTGTCGTCATCTCTCCATATACCGGTGTTCTTCTGTTCCTCCTGTGTGTAGATCAGCAGACCGCTCACGTCATGGATATCATTCAGCGTGTTGGCGTAGGTCAACCCACCCTCCATATATATACGGAACTCACCGCTGCGCTCTATATCGGGGTTACCCAGCGCGTCGGTACCCTTGTGCACCTGCTGCAGCACGTAGGTATCATCGAACTCGTTATAACTCTTGATGTTGTATAGGTATGGATCGTAGCTGCGGAAGTTTTCATAGCGGTTGTCGTTCTTGATGGATACCTTTGCGCGGGCCATCAGTCCCTCCAGCATGTTATCCAGATCCTGGTCCAGCGAGAACTGTGAGGTGATGCGTCCCATCGATCCGTCCTTGTAACCACGCACCATGCGTGCGAATGGGTTCACCATGTTGCCCGTTGCATCCGACCCGAAGAGGGTGTGATTCACGAAGGCAGTCTTCTCATCCGGCAGGTAGAATTTGGGGAACTCCACCGGGTTGGTGGCCACCACGCTGGCGAAGATGTCGTTGGTATTGTCGAGTGGACCGGTGAAGTTCTCGAAGATGGAGTTCATGTTGATATCCATTGTCGTGGTCTCGGTGAGGTCCATCGTGATATTGGCCAGGATGTTGAAACGGTCAATATCGATATTGTTCTTGAAGTTGTTCAGTCTGTTGTCCTTCAGGATACCGGTATCCTTGTCATACGATACCGAGAGGTAGTACTTCACCACCGATCCCCCGCCGGAGATGTTCATGTTGTAGTGCTGATTGAAGGTGCTCGGCTTGAACATGATATCATACCAGTCCAGGTTCGGATAGGCATACTCGTTCAGGTTGTCGGCGGTGTTCTGTATCTTCTGTGCGCTGTAGTAAGGGGCCAGCAGCGGGTTGTCGTTGAACTGCGCCTCGTTGTAGAGCTTCATGTACTCCACGCCTTCCACTGTCTCCAGCACCCTTGTGGGCATTGACATGCGTCCGTCGGCACGGATCGAGATCCTTGGTTTCCCGGCCACACCCTTGCGGGTGGTCACCATGATCACCCCGTTGGCACCTTTCGATCCGTAGAGAGCGGCCGCGGTGGCATCCTTGAGCACGGCAAACTGTTCAATGTTGTCCGGGTCCACGCGTGCCAGGTCGGTCGAGCTCACCTCGAAGCCGTCCAGCAGGATCAGCGGGCTGCTGGCATAACCAAAGGTGGTCACACCACGTACGAAGAACTGCGCGTTATCGTTCCCCGGCTCACCGCTACGCTGGTAGGAGATCACCCCTGCCAGTCGTCCCGCCAGGGCGGTAGTGAGGTTGCTCGAGGGCACCCTCAGCTCCCTGGGATTGATGGTTTCAATGGAGGAGACCACGCTCTCCTTCTTTTGTGTGGCGAAGGCGGTGATGGTCACCTCGTCCAGTAGCTCCACATCCTCGTGGAGGATCACATTGAGTGTATTTCCGGTGCCCACGGTAGAGGTAACCGATCTCATTCCCAGGTACTGGAAGCGGATCTCTTCACCTGTCGCTGCCTGGATGGCGTAACGTCCGTCGATGTCGGTGATCACACCACCCTGGCGGCCCACCACCTGCACGGTTACGCCCGGCAGCGGCTCACTCTCAACGTCGGTCACGGTCCCCGTGATCTCCCGCCGTGCCTGCTGCACCTCCTGACTGTTGGCAATGGCCGGCAGCGGGAGTGCGAAAGCAAACAACAGCACGAGCCATAGCGCGGGCAATGTTGTTCTAGCAATTCGAACCAAAGAGGATTTATTTCTAAACCCCTTAAAAACTAATTTCATGCAATTCATAAAATTTAATTTTAATATACCAATAAATAATAATTGTTAATAAACTCACTCTCAAAAACTTTTGTGATACCTAAAACAATATTACAAAAGCTTTGGTCTTATTTCACAAAAATAGTAATATTAATCGATTAACAAGTACTTCTTGCTTAATTTATCACAAATTTAATATGTGTTTCTTGAAATTCATCAATAATTAGACACTTTAATCAACATTTATATACTCATACATGCATATTCATTTTATTTAATTATTATATTAATTACGTGCATTTTAACATTTTTAGGGTTCCCTCTTTATCCCTCTCAGCTTTAGAAAACAGCGTGATAGTCACAACACCTCCATGCTGACAAACATTTAGGGGTAAACCATCAACGATGTCATCACGCCCGAGGCAGGCTAAAGGGTGTATGCAAGGGATACCCCCTCAAAGGATGAAGCCCAACGCCTCCCGGCTCCCGGCCGGACAAGATGAAGTGGAAAGTGAAGTACCCGTGAAATGAGAAACCTCAGTAATGCAAAACGCCCGGATCTCTCCGGGCGTTTTCATTTCTTACACCTTACCGCTGTCTATTAGAAGATTATTTATAAAAGGCTTATCGCTTACAGCTTAGAACTTAGAACTTATCGCTTACAGCTTATGGCTTACCACTGGTTGCTGAACGCTGACCGCTAAAACCCAAACCCCTGCCACGTCAAATCTTCCACCTAAAAACTGACAGCTGGTTGCTGAACGCTGACCGCTCAAACCCAAATCCCTGCCACGTCAAACCTTCCACCTAAAAACTGACAGCTGATTGCTGAACGCTGAACGCTGACCGCTGACCGCTGACCGCTGACTGCTTATTACTGATTGCTTCCAGCTTCTTCCTCCTTGAAATACCTGTAAGTACTTACTTTCAGATCCATGCAAGCCTGTTCGTCACAAACGATAATCGGATCGGGATGCATTTGTAGTGCACTGGCTGTCCATACATGAGAGACATCACCTTCAATGGTATGCTTGAGTGCATTTGCCTTTACATATCCGGTTGCCAGCAGAATCACCTGCCTGGCATCACAGACAGTACCCACACCAACGGTCAGTGCCTGCTTTGGAACAGCATTCACATCACCGTCGAAGAACCTCGAGTTGACGATCCGGGTGTCAATTGTCAAATCCATCACGCGTGTACGTGAAGTGAGGGAAGAGAATGGTTCATTGAAAGCCAGGTGCCCGTCCACTCCGATACCGGCAAGAAACAGGTCGATACCACCCACATCGGTGATACGGCGTTCGTAGTCGGCACATTCCTGCAACAGGTCTGCTGCATTGCCATTCAGGATGTTCGTATTTTCAGGAAGGATATCGATATGAGAAAAGAAATTATTCCACATGAACGAATGGTAACTTTCGGGATGTTCTTTCGGTAAGCCCACATACTCGTCCATGTTGAAAGTGATCACGTGGGCAAAAGAAAGACCCTCCTCACGATGCATGCGTATCAGTTCCGCGTAGGTCGTAAGCGGTGTTGATCCGGTTGCCAGACCTAACACAAACCTGCTGTTACGTGACGCTGCTTCCTGAATGGCACCGGCAATATGACGGGCTGCCCAGGTACCCACGGTTGATGAATTTGATTGAATTACAACTCTCATAATTTTGTTTTTTTTTAATTAAAGTGAAATCATCAACAAAGATATATTATTTTTGGTAACCGTGTGCTCTGGCATTCCATGCAAAAGCGAAAATCATCGTGGATAACAGAGCAACACCTATCAGCGCAGGAATAGCAATGTCCCATCCGGTCCTTTCCACTAAGAAGCCAATACCCCAACCTGAGACGATGGTGCTGGCATAACCGAACAAACCGCAAAATCCACCGGCGGTGGCTGCCGCTTTTTTGGTAGCAATATTCGCAGCCGCTATACCCACGAGGGCTTGTGGTCCATAAATGAAGAATCCTGCCGCCATGAGTATCAGGTTGGCATAAATGACGGGGGTATGCTCAGTGAGCATGCTGAAGAATACAAGGCACAAGGTGACCATCGACATACAGATGACACACGTGCGGGCTGCTCTTCCTTTGAAGAACTTATCCGTGGACCAGCCGGCGAAAAGCATACCGGCGATACCGGCGATCTCAAAGGCGGCTACCGACCAGCCGGCATGGCTGATATTCAGATGGAGGTGTTCCTTGAGCATGGTGGGGCCCCAGTCCAATATCGCGAAACGTGTTATATAGAGAAAGAAGTTACCCAGGGCAAAGATCCATATGATCGGGTTCAGGAAAACATTCTTTCTAACGAATGCTTTGAATTCGGCCGATTGTTCTTTTTTAGACTGTTTGTCGTTAGGTTCACCTCCTTTAAGCTCGGGTAATCCTACAGAAGAAGGTGTATCCCTGACCAGCATGAACACTAGAACGGCAACGATCACCACCACGACTGCAGGGATGAGAAAGGCCCAGCGCCAGTGCTGGGAGAAGATGGAGGAAGCGTCAAAATATTTCCCCCAGTCTACGGTCACGATATATCCACAGAAGATGATGGCCAGACCGGCTCCAATAGAATGGGAGGTATTCCACAGCGACATCTTTGTCGCCAGCTTCTCAGGCTTCACCCAGTGTGTCATCAAACGGGTACAGGGAGGAACACCCATCCCCTGGAACCAGCCGTTGAGAACCCAGAATATACCCAGTACCAGGATCGAGGAAGAGAGGCCGAACAGCACGTTGGCAAGTGCACACAGTATGAGCCCGGAGACTAAGAAGTAGCGGGCGTTGCTCCTGTCCCCCCACATACCATTGATGAACTTTGAGAGGCCATATATCAAACCATGCAACGTAAGAAACAAACCGAGATCACTCTTTGAGATGCCCAGTTCCTGATTCATGAAGGGCATCGCAATGCTGATATTCTTCCTGACAAAATAGAACATGGCATACCCCACGATACTGGCTATGATGGTCCTTTTTTCCCAATACTTGAATCTTATCTGCTCCTGCATTGTCATCTCCTGTGCAGCCACACCCGCATTGTCCTTTTCCATTGTGTCAATTATTTTTTTTCAGATTCAACCCAACAAAGTCAGCCGGGTAATCTGTCTCGATGATATCCGGGTTGCCCGCGATCTCTTGTCTATAAGCTTCAATTCTTTCTTCATGAGGTGTTACCTTGTCAGCTGTGGGGGCAATCGCTATCATGCACATCACGCCCTGGCTGCGCAACAGGTCATACACTTCCTGTTGTGCCGGGTCCATGGTATACTTCACATAGGCCATGATACGGTTCCATGGTATCCCTGCATTACTGTATGCCTCGTACATCTCCCTATTGCTGATCTCGCAACAGAACAGCACGTTATCAACCCGGTTGAAATAAAACAGACATTCTTCAAGAGAACGCACCGACAGCATGATGTTATGATAGTTACTCCACTTCCCGTTCAGGTTGTCCGCATACATCTGCCAGGGTACACCCTTGTTATCGAAGTTGAAGACGGTCTTGTCCTTTCCCCATTCCAGCACCTCATCCAGGGTGGGTATCTTATAATCTGTCACGTTACCCTGCCTGTCCTTGAGGTAGAACTGTTGCAGCTCCGCATAAGTGTAGTCCGACACCTTGCCCTTGCCTGTCGTGGTGCGATCAAGCGTCGCATCATGCATCAGCACCAGGATGCTGTCTTTGGTTAAGCGGGGGTCGATTTCAAAGAATGAAGGAATCAATTCAAGTGTCTTTTCACACGATTCAATTGAATTTTCGGGATACCCTTCCAGCATACCACCTCTATGCCCGCTAATGATAATATCTTTATCGGGAGAATAGCTGAAATATTCCTGAAGTTGATTCATGTTTTTAATATGTACATAATTGTGGTTTGTCTTGCATGAATAATGACAAACAACGATGCTTACAGCCAGAATTTTCAATAACAATCTCATAATTATTTTTTTTATATCACTTGTTTTCTAATTTGTTCTTTTATTCGCGCTATCTGTTTGGTTGAAACGCTGAATTTCCTCACGCCCAGTTGGAGAAGAAGAGCTGTAGCGAGAGGGTCCGAAGCCATCTCACCACAGACCGAAACATCAATACCATCACTTTCCGATGCGGTGATAACCTCCGACAGGCTCTTTTGAACAGCACGATGGAAGTAGTCACACGCATTCACGGAGTAGGGATTGTTCCTGTCAACAGCAAGTATATACTGAGTAAGGTCATTGGTCCCGATGCTGAAGAATGCGGCAACCCGTGCAAAATCAACTGCAAGAATCACCGATGAGGGTGTTTCTACCATCATGCCGGCCTGAAGGTTTTCATCGAATGCGACCCCTTCATTTTTTAATTCCGATTTGCACTCCTCCAGGAGTGAAATGGCGGCATTATATTCCTCAATGGAGGTAATCATGGGGAACATCACCCGCATGTTTCCCGTGATCGAAGCACGCAAGATGGCACGCAGCTGTACTTTGAAGATCCCGGGATACAAAAGTGAAAAACGAATCCCTCTGATTCCAAG
>JADKLW010000294.1_pt2 | contig 12314 bp, 13 predicted proteins | sample 8641881 | NCBI WGS metagenome assembly JADKLW01 (sample SAMN16272185, study PRJNA661076) | feces metagenome | isolation source: fecal sample from diarrhoea affected cattle B | host: Bos taurus | place: South Africa: Lokaleng Village, Mahikeng | collected 2019-09 | reverse complement strand
GCTGTCCTTCAGCGTCTACCACAACCCATTCTTTATTAGCGGTAGCTTTGTTAGCTGAAACGGTTTTGTAACTTAATGTATTCACACTTTTTTGTTTACGGTTAAACATAATTTTCCCAATAAGGGTGTGCAAAGGTAGAAATTTTTTTTCAATCTGAAAACCTTTTTGTAATCTTTAAATAAAGTTGAGGCAACCAAATCTATTTGCTACTCAATAAATAAGGAAACACCTTTAATTCCTGAGCGATTTGGTGCTTTTGAAACTGGCGATGAGATAATATCCTACAAATACGGTAGAAAACTTAATGACCGACGGAACGGCAGTTTGAAAATCAAAAAAGAGAAATCCGGTAAGCAAAAGCATTGCAATTCCGATAAAGGAAATTCCCATTTTCTTGCTCAATGGCCATTCCGGTTTATCTACAAAATAAGCCATTCCCCAACCTAATCCGAAGGCGGTGCCATTGTACAGGTCTATCATCCAGCCCCGGCTTCCCAACACATAATGATTGAGCAGGAAACTCAGTACAGTTCCAATAAGAAAATAAAGAAGGGCTTTCGGCATATTCAAATTAATTTTCAACTTTACAAGAGGCCAAAATTATGACATTTTATGAGAATTAAAAAAAAGATTTTGCCTGCATATTCAATTTCTGTTTCTTTGTTTTTTTTTAAATATATTGTAGATAATGAAAAAATATCTGTTTATTATATTGGTCTTTCTATCTGTGCTTTCCTGTGATGCTTACTGGGAAAGACAAAACATAAAGAATTATGAATCACCTTTTAAAGGAAATTTGGCTGCTAAATATACAGGAGATGAAGAAGGAATCTTTATTTTAGAAGTAGGCAACAGCGGAAGTATTTTCGGGACGAGAAACACTGATGATTATTTAGGCGGCAAAGTGCTCGAAACAGGAGCTTTGTTAGGCCTTACATCACCAACTACCGGTTTTCTGATACAGGGCAGCCTCATCACTAAAACGGGCAACTGGAAAATGGGGGAGCTATCCGGAAGCTGGACTATCGAAAAACAATAATTCTCAATGTAAGTTTTAAAATCGGATACGATTTTTAGAAAAAAATCCGCCAAATCAAACCTTCTCAAGAGCATTGAGACGGTTTTATTTCTTTTTGACGATCACCAAAAAACTAATGGAATCCTCATTTTTTAATTATTTCTCCCGTGGAAACATTTATTCCGGAATCATTGGTGATCCGATAAACGTAAACCTTCTGCTTTTAATAACCTGCGTGTATGTTTTGCTTTTCTGCTAGTCTCTTTTTTACTTTTTGCGGAATTGCCTATCTTTGAAGACTTTCAAATTTTTCTACATTTTTTATGGAAAACCAAAAATACACTCCTAAAAACAAGGTGAGAATCGTAACTGCTGCTTCCTTATTCGACGGGCACGATGCTGCTATCAATATCATGCGCCGCGTTATCCAGGGAACAGGCTGCGAGGTGATTCACCTCGGACATGACAAATCTGCGGAAGAAGTGGTGAATACTGCTATTCAGGAAGATGCCAATGCGATTGCCCTCACTTCCTACCAAGGCGGACACAATGAATATTTTAAATATATCTACGATCTTCTGAGAGAAAAAGGGGCTCCGCAAATCAAGATTTTCGGTGGCGGCGGCGGCGTAATTCTGCCCGAAGAAATTAAAGACCTGATGTCGTACGGAATCGACCGGATTTATGCTCCCGATGATGGCCGTGAATTAGGATTGCAGGGAATGATCGACGATCTGGTACAAAAATCGGACTTTGCCACCGGTGAACACATCTCCGTTTCCGATTTGGACAAAATCTCTTTTGAAGATTCAAAATCTATCGCACAGGTAATTTCCGCAGTGGAAAACTTCTCCGATGAAAAGCCAGAGTTGGTTCAGGAAATCAATGATCGTGTTGCTGCACTATCCTCTGAAGAAGAGATGAAGAAAATTCCCATCATCGGCATCACCGGAACCGGCGGCGCCGGGAAATCGTCACTCACCGATGAACTCGTACGGAGGTTTCTTCGTTCCAATCCGGAAAGAAAAATCGCCATTATTTCCGTGGATCCTTCTAAAAAGAAAACCGGTGGTGCACTGTTGGGCGACAGGATCCGGATGAATTCCATTAACGATAAACGCGTTTACATGCGTTCCATGGCGACTCGGGAAAATAACGTTTCCGTTTCTCCATACATCCATTCCGCGATTAATATTCTAAAAATCGCAAAACCCGATATCATTATTCTGGAAACTTCAGGAATCGGACAGAGCGGTTCGGAAATCACTGAAATTGCAGACGTTTCCATGTATGTGATGACTCCGGAATACGGAGCTTCTACACAACTGGAGAAAATTGATATGCTGGATTATGCAGATCTTATCGTGCTTAATAAGTCTGACAAGCGCGGCGCTTTGGATGCACTGCAGGCTGTTAGAAAACAATACCAGAGAAACCACCTATTTTTTGATAAAAACCTTGAAGAAATGCCGGTATTTTCTACCAAGGCAAGCCAATTCAATGATTGGGGAACCACCGAGGTTTTCAATGCTTTGGTAAGAAAAGTAAACGAAAAATTTGAAAGCCTGAATCTGGACGAATACGAAGAACAGAACGTGTCCGAAGACAGTACCGTCATTCCGCCAAAACGGGTTCGCTATCTTTCCGAAATTGTTGAAAACAACCGTGGTTACGATAAAAATGTAGAAGAGCAGGCGCTTATCGCGAAGCAAATGTACTTGATAGACGGAGCCAAAAAGTTCATTACCGATGATACACACACCCACGATAAGCTGGAGAAAGTCTTTCTGAAAACCAAAAAAGATTTGCTGGAAGAAAACAGCGCATTTCTTCGGGGTTGGCATCACTTCAAGGAAGAAATGCAAGGCGAAAGCTACTCCTATTTTGTTCGTGGAAAAGAAATAAAAGTAGAAACCACTTCTGAAAGTTTATCCGGGCTAAAAATTCCAAAGATTTCTCTGCCGAAATTCCAGGATTGGGGCGACCTCATCCGATGGAAAGGCCAGGAAAACGTACCGGGACAATTTCCTTTCACCGCAGGAATTTATCCTTTCAAAAGAACCGGTGAAGACCCGACAAGAATGTTTGCTGGCGAAGGCGGACCGGAAAGAACCAACCGCAGATTTCATTATGTTTCTGCCGAAATGCCCGCCAAAAGGCTTTCCACAGCTTTCGATTCTGTGACATTATATGGACAGGATCCCGCATTTCCACCGGACATTTACGGAAAAATCGGAAATGCCGGTGTTTCTATCGCCACTCTGGATGATGCCAAAAAGCTCTATTCCGGTTTTGATCTGGTGAATGCCTTAACATCGGTTTCCATGACGATCAATGGGCCGGCTCCCATGCTGTTGTCATTCTTCATGAATGCTGCCATTGATCAGAATTGTGAAAAATATATTGAAGAAAATAACCTTTGGGATATCGTTGAAGAGAAATTAAAAGTAAAATTCGACGAGAAAGGCCTGAAAAGACCAACCTATAGCGGCGAACTTCCGCCTTCAAATAACGGTCTTGGATTAAAACTTTTGGGAATAACCGGCGATGAAGTTCTGGACGCAGAAGTGTATGAAAAAATAAAAGCTGAAACCATTGCTACTGTTCGGGGAACCGTGCAGGCTGACATTCTGAAGGAAGACCAGGCACAGAACACCTGTATTTTCTCTACAGAATTTGCATTAAGGCTGATGGGCGACGTTCAGGAATATTTTATTGAAAATAAAGTCAGAAATTTCTACTCTGTTTCTATTTCAGGATACCATATTGCCGAAGCTGGCGCAAACCCTGTTTCGCAACTCGCATTTACGCTTGCCAACGGTTTTACGTATGTGGAATATTACCTTTCCCGCGGAATGGACATCAATGCATTTGCACCGAATCTTTCTTTCTTTTTCTCCAACGGAGTGGATCCTGAATATGCCGTTATCGGTCGTGTCGCAAGAAGAATTTGGGCAAAAGCCATGAAATATAAATACGGTGCCGATGAACGTTCGCAAATGCTGAAATACCACATCCAGACTTCGGGAAGATCGCTGCATGCTCAGGAAATTGATTTTAACGATATCCGGACAACGCTTCAGGCGCTTTATGCTATTTATGATAATTGTAATTCATTACATACTAATGCTTACGATGAAGCCATTACAACGCCAACGGAAGAATCTGTAAGAAGAGCAATGGCCATTCAATTGATCATCAACAAAGAATTGGGCCTGGCTAAAAATGAAAATCCGTTGCAGGGTTCTTTCATTATTGAAGAGTTAACAGATCTGGTGGAAGAAGCAGTGTATGCGGAATTTGACAGGATTACGGAAAGAGGTGGTGTTCTGGGTGCGATGGAAACAATGTACCAACGCTCGAAAATTCAGGAAGAATCGATGCATTATGAATGGCTGAAACATACAGGCGAATATCCGATTATCGGGGTAAATACTTTCCTAGGGAAAGATGGTTCGCCAACGGTTCTTCCGGGAGAAGTAATCCGTTCCACAGAAGACGAGAAACAATTACAGATTCAGAATCTGGAAAACTTCCAAAACGCACATTCCAATACGTCTGAACAAATGCTGGAGAAACTTCAGAAAGCTGCCATCAATCAGCAAAATTTATTCGAAGTAATGATGGAAGCCGGAAAACACTGTTCTCTGGGGCAAATTACTACTGCGCTATTCGAAGTGGGTGGAAGATACAGACGGAATATGTAAAACTCATATATTCAATTAATTATATTAATTTAAAAGAGAAGCTTCCCGAAATTTTCAGGAAGCTTTTCTTATTTTTTAGAGCTTTAAGTTTATTATCATTTATTGATCAATCCAAGAATCAATTATCTTTTATAAAATAATGAATAGGCTTAAAAGTGCCACCATTACTGTCTTCTGCAGAGCACGCGGTAAGACAAACCAGCAGATCCATCAGAGCTTCAAACTGTACATAATCGCCAGCTTTAGAAGTAGGAGGTAAAACGGAAATCTTTCCGCTTACATCGAACTGAACATTCATGAATATATTAAAGGCGGTGGGAATATCATCCTGAGTAATCCCAAAAGGTTCGAGATTTTTCGTCAAATTCTCTAGACAACTGGGATGATAACCGGGATAGTTATACATAATTTCAAAAGTTTCTTTACTGCACGGAGCCAACAGAAAATCGTTGCGCCCGTTAGTGTCGGCGGTAATTCGAGCCATTTTTTGAGAGCGATTGCTCCACAATATATTTCCCGCAGTGAGCAGTATTGATTCTTCGAAATCCAAAGTTTTTCCTGATGAAATCTTTTCCCCATAGTCATGTAAATTAAACAAAACCATGTCGCTCACTTGCATTCCCTCGGGATCCATTACGGTAAGAATCTGTCCTTTTTTCATGGTGAAGGCCTTCCCTGTCTGCGGAGGTATCATAGTATAGTTTTTCATTCTTATATTATTTGTGATGAAACGGACATTTCCAGTTGCTTTCTACATGTCGGCCGCTGTATTGCCTGGTTTCCGAATCTTCTCCGAAATCCCGTAGCACCGGATTGATACTTCCTTGTAGTTTTTCATCATTTTTTCGAACCAGATCCCGTATTTTTTCATACTTCCCGATTTCACGGAGTTTCTCAAACTGGCAGTGAAGATTGAAAACCAAAGTTGTATAAGGTGCTTGCCGTGCTTTTCTGGAACTTTTGGGATGAAGACCAATAATATAGAACGCCTTGCCGAGAAGGCTAAAACTGAAATCAGCATCTTCAGGATCTCGACTCACTGTAGAATCCCAGGGTTTAGGATCATGATGATGTAAATTTTGTAAAGTCTGCCATAAAGATTTTTCGAAAGTGATTTCATCTTCAAAATGATTGTCAGGGAAAATGGCGGCAAATGAGCGATATTCCGTAGAATTTAAGTTAGTATTTTCCAGAAAAGTCTGTAAATCCTGTAAAATAGCATGAGCTGTGGCATCACTTTTCATTTCATCATACACCTGTATATCGTAACGTTCCATTTTAAAAACGGAGCGCGCCATCATACAAGGATGATTTCCCTCTAAAATAAAGGATTTGAAGTCTTTCTCTATTGTATTATTTAAATATTCAGGTTGAATACTGCTCATTATCTTTTGTTTATTGGTTGGCGTCGAATCTTATGGTTCAGGTGGCTTTTAGTGCAAGTATAATACCACGAGACGACATCGCTCTTTTGAGAGGTTGAACAATAAAACAGACTTTGCGATAAGAATTAGAAAAATATTTGTTTGGGACTATCCATAGAGTTCTTATGGAAGTGTGATTTCTCATCAGCCTACCAAAATAAAAGAGGAATTTACCTTACAACTTATTTTAGAATCGGAATGAATTCAAATTATTTTCACAGTAAAAAATATGAGATAAGGAGATTTACCCATTTTGTGATTTAAATAAAAGAACCTTCAAGGTTTCGGTGTTCACCCTTGCTTCAGATACTTCAAAAAAGGTTTTACTTTTTGAATCTGACGAAGATAACTTCGCTGAGATAAAAAAATCAAAATGCTCGCTGAATATAACAGAAAACATCCGAAAGCAATCATCACGCTGCGGTTGAGGTCATACTGAATTTCCGAATGAAAAACGCTGTACCAATAGGAAGAAATCTCATCCATTCGCAACAAGAACTGAAGAGAAACTATAGGAACGCTGATGACAGTAAAAACATACATCTGATATTCCGTCAGAACATAATTGCTGTACTTTTTTGCCAACCCGAAATCTTTACGGTTCATAAAATAAAACAACACCGGCCCGAAGACAAACACGATATAAGCGGCGATCATCAGATATAGAAAATGACTTTCTGATAAAAATGCCATGGAAACATAAATCATTCCCGTCAACAGCAAACCGAATAGTGCAGCTTTGGAAAAAATACTTCTAAAACTTTCCCTGCGAATCCTACGAGCAAGATTACTTTTATCTTCAATATCCAATCCACCGCTCCAATAGGGTTTCAGGTCTTTTCTCCATGTATTTTTCGTTATGGTGAACGCTTCTTCGAAAGCTTGACCTTCTTTCTGCAGCTCCATAATTTGGGAAATAAAATGATCATTCACTTCCATCAGAACGTCTATCGGAAGTTTCTTGGTGAGAAGATAATTTCGGATTTCAGCAAGTTGTTCTTCGGTCATGACAATAAACATTTGTTTTTTTCTGGTGAAACCATAACAGTTGAGACTGTGTTATCAAATTAAAAACAATGACTGAAAACCGGATATTGCTTTTCAGATCTCGTCCTGCAACATCATAATAAAAACCGGCAATTATTCCAGAACATAGAAATAAAATCACGCTTATAATGGTGTTTCTCAGTATCAAAGGGTGGAAATTCATCTGAAAAGTATTGGGAAAGCCTGATCTTTCTTCTGAAGAGTAAAAACAACGTAAATGTTGCCAAAACCAACATTATAATTCCCAAAATATAAAGTTGTGAAGGTTCGTAAATCAATCCAAAAAGTGCAGAAACCATAGCAAATAAACCTGAGATTTTTATAATATTTCTAAATTTGCTCTGCATTGCATCTGCTTCAATTTTAGCTACTTTTCGAAAAGACAAATTATCCGGCGACACCATTTTAAATTCATCATGCCATTTTAATTTAACATGAATAAACGCTTCCTGAAAACCCATTCCTTCTAACATTTTTTGGTCGATATCCAAAAAGAAATGATCCAATACTTCTTTGTATAATGGATAGGACAGTTTTTTACTTTTCAGAAAATCAATTACAGTGTTTTTCTCTGTAAGATTCATACGCTAAATATTAAAAATCGTATTCAGATTTCCGATATAACTTTTCATTTCCTGCTCCTGTTTCGCCTGTTGTTTTTTTCCTTTTTCGGTGAGCAGATAATACTTCCTGTCGCGCCCGTTTACATTCTGAATTTCGGAATAAATGACGCCTTCGTTTTCTAATTTATGAAGTATGGGATACAACGCACCTTCCGTCATTTCCAGTTCGCCTTGCGTCAGGTCTTTCGCTCGCTGGGTCATTTGATAACCATACATTTTTACCTCGGCTGAGAGCAACTTGAGGATAATATTCTGTAACGTTCCTTTATATAATGCATTTCTCTTCATGTTGAATATAAATGATGTAGGACAAATTTATACATAATTTTCTTATGTATGCAAATGATTGAACAAAAAATTTTTAATCATTACATTTGTCTTGTGGAAAATGAAAAAATAATTCTGGGCATCGATCCCGGAACTACCATTATGGGATACGGATTGATTTTGGTTAAAAAAAACAAAATGGAACTCCTTTCTCTTCATGAACTTATTCTGAAAAAACATCCCAATCACGAAACCAAACTGAAGTATATTTTTGATAAAACTTTGTCGTTGATTGATGAATATCATCCGGACGAAGTGGCTTTGGAAGCACCTTTTTTTGGAAAAAATGTACAGAGCATGTTGAAATTGGGACGCGCACAAGGTGTTGCGATGGCGGCCTCGCTTTACCGAAACATTCCCATCACCGAATATTCCCCCAAAAAAGTAAAAATGGCCATCACAGGAAACGGAAATGCGAGCAAAGAACAAGTCGCAGGAATGCTTCAAAACCTATTGAATCTGAAAGAATTTCCCACAAAATATCTGGATGCTACGGATGGATTGGCCGTTGCGGTATGTCATCATTTCAATTCGGGAAATGCTGTGGGTGAGAAATCCTATTCCGGCTGGGCAAGTTTCCTGAAACAAAACCCTGATCGTATCAAATAATTTACTGATTGAAATTAATTTATCCTGCAGAAAGGACTTGTACACAATTTACTTGGTTAAACATAATACTGTTTGTAACATTGTTCCGTTTTGTAAGACTTATCTTTAAATAAAAATTGAAAATGATTCCAACAAATTCCTCGTTGTCCCGGCACAAAATGAACTGGTTTCAAAAGTTCATGCTGATCTGTTCCGGAGGAAATCTTCATATCCTTAGAAAAACACCTTCCGAATGGAACAAATTTGCCGGAATTGGAGGCGTGATTTTGTTTACAGCAGTTTTCGCTTCGCTTTCCGGTGGTTATGCACTGTACACGATCTTTGACAACCTCTGGTACGCAGTAGGTTTTGGAATATTATGGGGGCTGATGATCTTCAACCTCGACCGATATATTGTTTCATCCATCAAGAAAACGGGAACTTGGTCTAATCAGCTTGTCATGGCGATTCCCAGACTTATTCTGGCTGCTTTCTTGGGAATTATTATTTCGAAACCGCTGGAACTTAAGATTTTTGAAAAAGAAGTGAACAAACAATTAAACACCATTATCCAGCGCAACAAAACGCAACTTCAGGCTGAAATGAACGCCAGAATTATGCAACAAAGCGGACCTTTCGAACAGGAAAAAAAACAAATCAACACAAAAATTCAGGAATATCAAAAAGCGTATGATTCCGCAGCAGCTGAACTGGAAAAAGAGATTTTAGGTACTAAAACCAATCTTACTTCCGGAAAAACCGGATATGGGACCAATGCAAAAAGAAAAGAAATCCTGAAGGAACAGAGACGTACGGATTTGGAAAATTATCAAAAACAAATAGCTCCCCGTCTCCATTATCTGGACAAAGAAATTTCAAAAGTGTACACCAATATTGAAACCGAGAGAGATAAAACCGAAACTGCAGAAGACCGTTTTAATGGATTTGCAGCACGGCTTCAGGCTTTGGATGAACTTGGGAAAAATTCTTCTGTCATTGCAGCGGCTTCAATATTTATTATGGGATTGTTTATTTGTTTGGAAATCTCCCCGGTTTTGGTAAAACTGATTTCTTCCGTTGGACCTTATGACCACCTTTTGGACAAAACCGAAAATGATTTCCGGCTGTATGCCAAAGAAAAAATGGAAAAGGGCAACACTGCTACTGATTTTCGCATTTCCAAATTTCGGAAAGACATTGAGAGCAATTCTGATTAATTCTTCATAAAAAAAAACCTGCAGAAAGACTACGCTTCCTGCAGGTTTCAAAAAAACACAAATTGACTATAAGTTATTGACGGTTTCTGCGATGCCGGAAGCATTAACAGTGCCTTCTGCCTGGCTCACCATTTCGCCGTTTTTGTTAAAAACAGTAATGATATTGGAATGTGAAAAAACAACTGGTGAAATTTTCTTGTATTTTACAGCTAAAACATTGGCTAGTTCTCGGGTAGATTCTTTATCACTTCTGAGATAAATCCAGGGTTCTCCGTAGATATTTCTGGCTTTTGCATATTCTTTCAGAACTTCCGGTGTGTCATTTTCCGGATCAATAGTGACCATAACCAACGATGTTTCCTTCAGTTTCTTCTTATCAATCTTGGCATAAATATTTTGCATATCAGCCACCAACATCGGACAAGCCGTTTGACAACTGGTGAAGATCAATACTACCACCAGGTTTTTCCCTCTCAAATCTTTAAGTTGCAACTCTTTTCCTTCTTCATTCTGCCATTTGGAATCCAGCAAAAAAATTGATTCTGTGGAAATTTCTTCTTCAGGAGCAGGTTTGTCCTGACAGGAAAATAATAAAACCGAGAAAAATAAAAGAATGATTAACTGTTTCATTTCAGCAATTATTGATTACTATCTTTCGCACATCTGAAACCCAGATTGGCGACTGTATAATTCGCTTTCAGGCTGGATCTGAACGCATACCGCATAAAGGCAGCATAATTCAGAACATCCGTTACACTGGTTGCTGACGCTGCACAAAACAGACCTTTATCGTCCACTTTTCCGTTTCTGGAATCGGAAGTCGACATGATGGAATTAAAATCACTGGTCCATTCCCAAACCAAATCGAACATATTGTAAACGCCCCAATAATTGGGAGCCGACTGTTTCACAGGATTTTTCTCCCGGAATTTCACATGATACAGATTAATGATATTTTCGGAATAAGAAACTTTATCTCGGGCGTTGGCCAACTCTTCATCGGCCATCGCAACAAATTCCCATTCATCCAAAGTGGGGAGTCTTTTTCCTGCACTTTTTGCATAAGCCTTGGCTGCAAACCAGGAAACATAAGTAATGGGGGCTTCTGGGTTTGCATTTTTCGGAAGCGTTTCATCATCCTGCCAATCCTGAAGATAAGTTTCATCTGCAAAAATGGCTTTTACATTGCTGCGTTTCCATTGCGGATTTTTCTTTACAAATTCCAGAAATTCTTTGTTCGTTACCTGCCTTTCGTCCAAAAGAAAATTGTCTACTTCCACCAGCGTGCTGTCTTCTCCATAAAAGGGTTGATATTTTCCGCCTTTTATAGGAATCATCTTTACATCTGTTTGAATTTCAACTAATTCTGAAGCTTCTGTAACGGAAGTAATTTCTTGTTGCGAACTGGAATTTTCACATGAAAAAAGAAAAAAGAAACCACCAGCAATCAAAAATATTTTCAAAAGTTTAATCATAGTTGCTTCTTTTTTCTCTAACACAAATGAAGATTTATTTATTTTACTTTATTAAAAACTTTAGGATTTTTTTCACCTGTAACCACCAGTTTTCCGATGGCACCTTTGTGGAATGCTCTGAAAATGGAATGGTCAACAAGAATATATTCACCAGGTTCTTCTACTTTAAATTCTACGATTACGGCTCCTCCGGCAGGAATAAGCGTGGTTTGTACATTTTCATTTATTTTGCTTCCTCCTTCAACATACACACGGTCAAAAATTTCTCCGATAACGTGGAATGATGATGCGAGATTCGGGCCTCCGTTTCCAACAAATAGACGGACTGTTTCGCCCACTTTCGCCTGAAGTGCATTTTCGCCCATCAAAGCATTCTTTTTCCCGTTGAATACAACGTATGTTGGCTTTTCATCTACCCCTTTATCCTGATCAAATTCCTGAAATCCTTTTTCGTCAGTTTTTCCTTTGGTATAGAAATCACCCTGCATAATGTAATATTCGCGATCCACTTTTGGAAGTCCGCCTTCTGGTTCTACGAGGATCATTCCATACATTCCGTTAGCAATATGTAACGCAACAGGAGCTGCGGCACAATGGTATACATAAAGGCCCGGATTCAAGGCTTTAAAGGTAAAAATCGCTTCTTTTCCCGGAGCTACGTTGGTTGCTTCGGCACCGCCACCAGGACCATTCACAGCGTGAAGATCAATATTGTGCGGCATTACGCTGTTGCTGGCGTTTTTAAGTCGTAATTCAACTTCATCGCCCACTCTTATTCTGATAAATGTTCCTGGAACGGTATTATTAAAAGTCCAAAATTTATACGTTACACCATCTGCCAGTTCTTGCTCGATTTCTGTTGCTTCAAGATTCACAATAATTTTTTT
>JADKLW010000662.1_pt1 | contig 12320 bp, 13 predicted proteins | sample 8641881 | NCBI WGS metagenome assembly JADKLW01 (sample SAMN16272185, study PRJNA661076) | feces metagenome | isolation source: fecal sample from diarrhoea affected cattle B | host: Bos taurus | place: South Africa: Lokaleng Village, Mahikeng | collected 2019-09 | reverse complement strand
CCGGAAGAGCGGTCTCGCTCAAGATGATGATCCCTCGTCGGACAGGGCGCTCGCTCTCCGCGGTACCGCTCGGCCCCGTCGAACGCTCGACGGTCGTGCAGGTTCGCCGTGATCCGGCCCTGATGGTCGACGGAGGGCGCTATCCTGGGCCCTCCGCTCACGGATCGGAGGCTTCCGAGTCCGCCCCCAAGCGTGACAGACCGCGCCCGAAGGTGCTCGGCCTGCCCTTCGCGTCGTGAGCATGGTGCGTCGGTTCGAACCGGCTCACCGCCTCTCCCCCCACTCCTACACTGCTCGTATGCGCTGGTCCCCCACTATCGCCCTCGTTGCGGCGATCGCTGGGTTGATGCTGACGGCGGTGTCGACGAACGGCGCCGAGGTCGTGCAGGACGGGAGCTTCGAGGGTGGCTTCACCCCGTCGCCATGGGTGCAAGCGGACAGCCTGGCCGGCCGTGATCTTCTGTCCACGGGGTCGCCCCTCTGCACCGCGACGAAGGGTCCGCCTGGAGCCCCGACGCCTGGGTACTGCGAAGACGTCTACGGTCACCCGGACCGCGTCGCGCCGCGAAGTGGTAGCTGGTGGGCCTGGTTCGGTGGCTACAACTTCTTCGACTCGCTCGGCAACCTGTTCGATCCGTCGCCGCACAGCGCGAGCCTGCGCCAGACCGTCCAGTTGACCGCCGGGACCCCGGCCACGCTCTCGTTCTGGCTCTGGCTCGGCCGCGCGGATGCGTCGTCGGTGCTCAATGTGTCGCTCGACGGCACCCTGCTTGCCTCGATCCGCGGTGACGACGCGCGGTACAAGGCGGGATACGCGGCGGTGGTCGTGCCGGTCAGCGGGGCCGCCGTCACCGGCGGGCCTCAGACGCTGTCCTTCGAGTACACGGGCGCCGTGACGCTGCTGCAGTACCCCGCGATCAACATCGACGACGTGTCGCTGCAGGTTCCCGACGTCGACCTGGGCGTCGCGATGGCGAGCGCGCCCGCGGCCGTCTTCCCGGGCGGAGCCTTCACGACCACCTTGGTCGCCAGCAACGCCGGACCGCACGCGGCTGTCGACGTCACGGTCGCGTATCCGTTGCCGGTCGGGGCGACGCTCGTCGGGCTGCACGGTGACGCGTCCTGCGCGGCTCCGCAGACCGCTCCCGGATTCGTGGTGCACTGCGACTTCGGCACGTTGCTGCCCGGCGCGTCGAAGGCGGTCGCGCTCCAGTTCCGCGCCGGCGCCGTCGGCATGATCACGCAGGCCGCGGCCATCGCGCGGCGCAGCGGCGACCCGAACGGCGGGAACGAGCTCGCGCACGGCGCGGTGGCCGTGGTCGCGCCGCCCGTTCCGTCCCCGGATCCGCGGCCGGAGGACATGCCCACGGATCTAGAGGACGACGAGGACGAGCCGGAGTGCACCGACCCCGAGCGGTTCACCGTGCCGCTGCGGCGCGGCACCGACGGCGACGACCTGATGATCGGCAAGTACCGGACCTCGCGGGCCCGGATCACCTCGGCCCGGCTCTCCGGCCCGAAGAAGTTCAAGACGCGCCGACTCAAGCACACGAAGTCCCGCGTGACGGTCGACTTCCGCACGCTGCCCGCCGGCCGGTACACGGTCCGGACCCGCGTGCGGGTGTCGAGCAAGCGGACGATCAGCGTCAACCGGATCTACGAGGCGTGCGGCGCGACCGCGAAGTCCAAGGCGCAGGCCAAGCGGTCGGCCGCGAAGTCCAAGAGCTCGAAGGCGTCGTCGAAGAGCACGTCCTCGAAGGCGAAGTCGTCGTCGAAGAAGCGGTAGGCCGGCCGCACGGGTTCTTGGACGTCGTCTTGGAACCGGTCCTCAGGGCAGCAGCACGAGCTTGCCGCCCGCGTGACCCGACTCGCTCTCGCGGTGCGCGTCGGCCACGGCGTCCAACGGGTGGGTCCGGGCGATCGGCACCTCGAGCTCGCCCGTGGCGATCAGCGCGACGATCCCGGCGAGCGCGCCCGACATGTCGACGCCCTCGTCCCCGGACGAGAACCGCACGCCGTGCTCGGCCGCGGCGCCGTCCGCGATCGTGATCACCCGGTCGGGCCCGCCCGCCAGCCGTACCGAGAGTCCGAGCACCCCGTGCCCGGTCGCGTCGAGCACCGCGTCGACGCCGTCGGGCGCTGCGGTCCGGACGCGATCCTCGAGCCCGTCCCCGTAGGCCACGGGGACCACGCCGACCGATCGCAGCCGCTCGTGGTGGCGTTCGCTCGCGGCGCCGACGACGCGGACGCCCCGCGCGACGGCGAGCTGCACCGCGACGAAGCCGACGCCGCCCGCGGCGCCGTGCACGAGCAGGGTCTCGCCGCCGGCGACCCCCAACTGCGTCAGCGTCCGGTACGCCGTGCGTCCCGTCCCGCTGATGCCGCCGGCGATCGGCCACGGCAGGTCCGCCGGGCGGGCGACCAGATCGGCCGGCTTGGCGAGCGCCTGCTCCGCGTACGACGGCGAGCTTCCGGATCCGAGCACCTCGTCGCCGACGGCGAACGCGGTGACGTCCGCCCCCACCTGGTCGACGACGCCGGCCAGGTCGCTGCCGAGTCCCTGGGGCCCGTCCGGCGCCGCGGCGCCGCCGGCCATCAGTCCGCGGCGAACCTTCCAGTCGTACGGGTTGACGCCCGCGGCCCGCACCGCGATCCGCACCTCACCCGGACCGGGATGCAGCTCGGGAACGTCGACGATCTCGAGGACCTCAGGCCCTCCGTAGTGGGAGAACCGGACGGCGCGAGGCATGCAGCGACCGTACCGGACGACGGTGCGGCCGTAGACTGCGCCGATGTCCGTGCGACCGGTCAATCCCCACTGGCTCGTGGTCAGCGTGGCCTGCCTGATCCTGATGGTGATCGCCGTCGTCCTGCTCGCCGACTGGCTGGCGACGGCCTTCGCGATGCTCGGCGCGGTGCTGACGGGGTACCAGGCGTACGCCCCGCGGAACGACAAGCCTGATCGGGACGACGACGAGGACGAGCCGGGGCCGCCCGGACGCCGATCCTGATGCTCGTGTGCGCACTCGCACGGCCACGAGCGCGGACACCGTCTAATTTGGTTGTTGAGTACTAGTTCGGTCCCGAAGCCCCTGCCACCACGTGGCGGGGGTTTCGTCTTTCTCGAGACGATCCGTCGAGTGCGCGGCGCTACCGGTCGCGCGGGGGGCGGTCGGCGTCCTTCGCCTTCTCGACCATCCGGCGACGGAGCACCCCGTAGCCGAACAGCAGCGCGGCGAGCAGGACGCCGAAGACGGCCGACGTGACCCAGCTCTCCGAGACGACCAGCCGCCAGAACCCGGTGCCGAGCGCGAACGCCACGATCGCCTCGAGGATCTGACTCGTCCGGTCCGGCGGCGGCAGTTCCTCCCCCGCCGACCCGAACGTCTCATGGACCCGGTCCTTCATCGCCAGCCTGCGACGTTCCCTGCTCATGCTCGCTCGGATCCCCGGTTCGACGCCATAGCAAGAGGGTCTCACGAACGCGGCGGCGCCCGTTGCGGCGACAAACCCCTACCGCGAGCGCGCGGATAGGTCGATGTTCGCCCACCCGTTGCGCGCCGGGTCGCGGGCCATCCCGGTCCGAAGCCCCACGCGCGCCGGCCGCCGGACACGCAACCGGAGCTAGAGTACGGCGTAATGGCGCCGGTACCGACTGTCGCATACCAGCCTGCCGGCCACGACGCCTTCAGATGCAGCGTCGTTTCGCCGCGCGGCCTCTGGTTGGAACTCGCCGGGACGCTCGCCGATGTCGAACCGAGTGCGGAGGGAGACCAAGCGCTCACCGAGAACCTCGCTTTGCGACACAACGCCTGGGCGTACGCGAAGCACGAGAAGCTGCACCGCAAGCTGCGCGCCAAGGAGAAGAAGGCGAGTCACCGCAAGCAGGCGGACAGCCATCGGAAGACCGCGGCGATCATCGCCGCGTTGGTCGACCTTCGCGGAAGCAACCGACGCGACGGTTGGTGCTCGGCGTGCTTCGCCCGCACCGCACATACCAGGCTGGTCCAGGGTTTCGGCCGTGTCCCGGCCTATCTCTGCGATTCCTGCGGCTCCCCCACGCTCACCTGCGCCGCGCCCCGCTGCGCTCACATGGCCACGCGTGGGTCGGGGCCGATCGCGCTGCCCCGCTACTGCGCCGAGCACCGGCACGACATCCCGGGATTCGAGAAGTCCACCTCGAGCATCTCCCGGCTCGAGGACTACGAGGGACTCCTGACGTTCGAGAAGTCCGATCTCTCGAGAGGCTCGAGGGTGACGGTCGGAGTGGTGATGGGAGCGGGAGCCATCGCCATGACCGCTGGGATGGCGGCGCCGGCGATCGGCGGTGCTGTCGGGTCGTTCGCAGGCCTCTCGGGGGCGGCTGCCACGTCGTACGGCCTCGCCGCCTTGGGGGGAGGATCGTTGGCTGCGGGCGGCTTGGGCATGGCCGGCGGCACGATGGTCGTCACGGCGACCGGCGGCGCGCTCGGAAGTGCGTTGGGGTTTTCGATCACCTCGTCGTACGTCAGCGACGACAAGTCGTTCAGGATCGAGCAGTTGCGCGGCGGCGACGGTCCTCCGGTGATCGTGGCGAACGGCTTCCTGACCGAGTCGTCGGATACCTGGGCGGGGTGGCGGCCGATGATCGAACGTCGCTATCCGGACTCGCCTGTCTACCGGATCCACTGGGGCGCCAAGGAGCTCCGCGCCTTTGCCGCCCTGCTCGGCTGGGGCGTCGGAAGGGCCGGCGCGGCCGCCGCGTTGAAGCAGGCCGCGTCGAGGGCCAGTCGTAAGGCCGCAGCCAAGGCGGGGCCACTCAGCCCGGTTCTCCTCGCAGCGGACCTTGCCAAGAACCCGTGGCACACGTCCAAGGTCCGTGCCGACCGGACCGGTGTCGCCCTCGCAGGGATCCTCGCGCGGACGACGCCCGGCCCGTACGTGCTGGTGGGTCACAGCCTCGGGGCACGCGTGATGGCGACGGCCGCCATGACGCTCGCCAGCGCACCGCAGGCACCACCCGTCTCAACCGTCCATCTCTTGGGCGCTGCGCTCGGCTCCAAGGGAGATTGGCGCGCGCTCGACGATGCGGTGACCGACGCGGTCTACAACTACTACTCGACCCGCGACGACGTGTTGAAGAGGGTCTACAGGGTCGTTCAGGGTGGGCAGACCGCAGCCGGGTATCGCGGCCTGCGAAGCACGTTCCCGCGGATCAAGGACCGCGACGTCTCCCGTCGCGTCGCGACGCATTCTGACTATTTCAGCCACGTGCGACTCGCGTAACCGGGCCCGGCGTCTCGGGTCGGCCGTCGCGGCGATGGGTAGTGGCCACCCATGAACGTCTGCCCCACCTGCGGTCAGCCCGCGACGCGTGCGTTTCCGCCTGACGACGGATGGGAGTGCCGGAACGAGGCGTGCCCGGAGTTCGGCCAACCCCTTCGCGAGCACGAACCGGCGCCGTCGGAACCGTTGACGCCCCGCGGTCCGGAGTCTCCGCCCGATCGTCGACCGTGACATCCCGTCTGGACGGCTACGCTCGCGTCTCCACTCGACCGCCAAGCACTGGATCGCCCGCCGCACGAAGCGATCCCAGAAACGCGAAAAGCCCCGGATATCCGGGGCCTCTCTGAGTAGCGGGGGCAGGATTCGAACCTGCGACCTTCGGGTTATGAGTTCCTACGCGCCAGTAGTTCTCGCGTCGCTCAGGGGCGCTCGCGTCGGTCAAGTCGTCGGAAGACGCGTAGTGGCGCCCCTAGATGACGGCTCGAATAACGGATCGTCTTCACAGCCAGAAGACGACGAATACCCCGGGACGCGAGAAACGCGAGGAGCGGAGCGTCACGACGATGGACATCGAGTTGCCCTCCAGCCTTCGCCCCGTGCCTCGCGTTCAGGACGGTCAGAGCGCGAGGCTGTTGCCGATCCAACCATCGAGGGCGTCACCGACGGTATCGGGGTCGTCGAGGTTGACATCGAAATAGATCTGACCCACGAGGTCGGTCGGCATCGCTGCAAGAGAGTGGTCCTTGAGCAGCGCCATGCGTCGCCCGAGAACCAGGCAGCTTCCTACTTCGATGTTGAGGTTGTAGTTGAGGCCCTTTTCCGTTCTCGATTCGAAGAACGCGACGCCGAATCTGCAGCCCCACATATGGGCCGCCACGTTTGCCCATAGGTCATCGACGATGCTCCGGTCAGATGCGAGATGAAACGTCAGCCCGTGCTTCTCGCAGATCTCGGAAGCTCGCTTGAGCGCGGGCTCAATCGGATCGTCCTTGCCGCCGGGGTTGGTTCCCGGAAACCGGGTCATGCCGAACACGTTGCGCTCGAACGGGAACCGGTCCAGAAAGGCGCGAAGCGGCCCGGCAAGGGCCGGCGGGGCGAGGCTCGGCGGAATAACCGGATGAGGCGTCGCTGCCAATTCCGTGACCGACGCCTGCGACGCTTCGGCAGAAAGGGCCGCGATGTCCATGTCTGACGCAAGCTCGGCCACGCGAGCACGCCCATTTGGGGAGAGCTTCCAAGCGCCGCGGTGCCCCTTGAGCCTCGTGATCAGCTCCAAACGCTCGAGTTTGGCGAGCACATTCGAAACTCTTGCGGGACGTGGAAGCCCGACGCCATCGAACAGTGCGTCCACCTCGGCAGGCGCAAACCTGCCGTGCTCTGCGCGATCCTGGACTAGGCGACCGACGACCAGTACTTGATCGAGTTGATCGAGGCTTTGAACACGACGGCCTATCGAATCGATCGCTCAGCCCTCGGACTTTGCCCAGCCGCCGATAACACCCTCGCCGTATCCGTTGACCGAGTAGGTCGTATTTGGAGACTTGTCAGCGCCGTCGCTGTCGAGCCAGCCCTCGCTCTTCGCCGCTCGAACGTCGCGCCCTAGATTGCTAGGGAGCCTGAACGGCGCGTCGCGCTTCCAAAGCGCCTCGATCTCGGCAATCGTAAGGCTGGCCTTCCCGCCGCTCTCAGCCGACCACGCCACGATTGCGGCGGCCTTCTCCTTGTTTCCGCGAAGTTTCAGCCGGTCCAGGTACGGCTTGAGCGGCAGCTTCGTCGGTGCCTTGACGACTGCGGGGTCGGATGCTTCTTGCGTCGCCGACTGCTGCTCAACGTTACGGTCCGTCGTCGGCGGTTCTGCAGAGAGCGCTGGGGCGCCTACCGTCTGGATGGCCTGTTTGAAGTCGTGATAGAGACTCGTTACGACGCTCGCGTCTCCGGCGGCAGAGAAGTCGTTGGCACCGAAGGTGACCGATAGCTCAAGACGATTAGACTCCGTAGACACGCGCGTAGGCTTGCAGCCCATTCGGACAGATCCGCTTCGGTGCCGCGATACCTATTGCACGGAGCGGACAAGCGCCGGGTTAATCAGTTCGTCGACCGACCCGTCAAAGGCGGCGAGCAGTCGGAGGATCGTGGTGAGTCGTACTTCGCGGACGCCGCGTTCGATGCGGGAGATCTGGACGACGGCGAGGCCGGTTGCGCCTGCGAGGTCTTCTTGTGTCCAGCCGCGGGATCGGCGAGCGGCGCGCACGTTGCGCCCAAAGCTCTCTGTCGCTCGATCCACATGGTGGATCGTCCGTCGACTTGCCGCTTTGGACCAGAACCAAAGAGGTAATATACTGCGAAAACATGACCGCAGTGACCAGTCGTAGGCCGAACAGCGAACGCGAAGCAGCGCACCACGCGCAGGAATCAGACGCCAGAACCTCGAGTCAGCCGGGCAGTCACAGGGGCCTGAGCGGGTCTGCGCGAGAGCGTCGACGTGCGCCGGGTGCTCTCGCCGCGTTTGTCGGACTGGCCGTCGCGGGACTGACGATCGCAGGGTGCGGAAGTGGCGACGCTGAGCCGCAGGCAGCTTCGACAGCAGCCGAGGCATCGGCCACGACCGAGAAGACGGCTGCGCCGAAGCCGGGGAGTGCGAAGCGTTCGTTTGAGCGGTACTTCGAGGAGTTCCGCGACACGAGCTTCGGCCTCAACGTCAACGGCGTGAGGGAGAACGACGGCGGCTGGATCGACGTGCTCTGGGCCGGCGACAGCATCGAGGACGTCGACTTCGATCTCGTGCAGCGCATGTGCGGCACGATCAGCGGCTGGCTCGTCTCGACCGACGAGAAGTGGGCCAACACCGGCTACATCGAACTGCACGACGGCACCCGCCTGGCGAAATGCACCGTCGGCAACCAGGACCTCGAGAACTGACCCTGACTTTCCGAGGACGACGCTATGACGACGAACCACACGCCCGCCACGACGCCGGAAGCGATCAAGGCGCTGCTGAACGAGAAGCTGGACGGCAAGCTGCTGGTCCGGAAGGAGATCCGTCGGCTCCCGGAGCTGATGGACCCCGGCGAAGCGCTGATCACCGCATGCAGCGGCATCTACGAGGGCCACAACGGCCTCCTCGCTCTCACCGATCGACGCATCCTCTTCGTCGACGAAGGCGTCGTCCGGAGCCGTCTCGAAGAGTTCCACTACAGCCGCATCAGTTCGGCGCAGCGGCATTCGAAGTTGATGTCGGCGTCGGTCACCTTCATCACCTCGGGCAACAAGGCCACGATCAAGGACATCCCGTCGAAAGACCGCGCCGACGAGATCGTCAGCTACGTCAGCCGCCGCATCACCGGCGACACCGAACGGCCCACCGCACCCCAAGGCGCACCCTCCGCAAGCGCCGAGGAGACGACCGAGTCAGGCGGTGATCCTCTCGCCACGATCAAGCAGCTCACCCAACTCCGAGACGCGGGCGCGCTGTCCGACACGGAGTTCGAGGCCAAGAAGGCCGAGCTTCTGGGGCGAATCTAGGCCTCCGCAGCGGCGGCCGCCTGCCCCATCCTGGGACGGCCGGGACCGGCCACAGCGAGTAGTTCCATCCGCCCAGCCTCGCGGTCGCCGACGAGGGCCGTGCTCTGCGGGGGTTCCCTGCCGCTTCTTGGACGGCGACTCGGCAGGCCGGTGAAGTCACAGCTGCCGCCCGGTGCAAAAACGGCCATATGCGTCAAAGCCCAACGGAACCGGATCGCCTCCACCTGTGCGGTCGGGATGACTGCCGAGAACAACGGATCGCGCCGGAATCCCAGTGTCCAAGGGGCAGACCTTCGGGTCAGAGACCCGAAGGCCTCGGCTCCGGCGTGCTCCACGGTGACGAACGCGGCCTCGACGCGCATCGGGACACGCCGGAGCCGCCGTCGCGTTCAGCCGGTCAGGCCGTGTCCTCTGATTCCTGCTTGGCTGGCGATCACGAACTCTTCGATGCGGTGCACGAGTCCGTGGGCGGCGAGGTCGGAGAGTGCGTCTTCGACCTGCATCCGTGCATGCTTGGCGTCGCCGTTGAGGCCGGCGAACTTGCGCGCCAGCTCCTCTGGGGTCTGCAAGCCCGGAAGCTCGCTGACGAGCAGGCCGAGCACTGCTCCGGCCACGACGTCGGGATCGGGCGATCGTGTGAGATCGCGGGTACGCTGGTCTTGCATGGGAGGGCCTCTTTCTCCTGTGCCTGGCCCCGGGACGTTCCAGCGTCGCCGGGGCTGCTTGTTGTGTCGATGCGCCCGGTCGGCTGCACCCCAGCCTGCTACTTATATGGCTGTATACTCGAAAGTATCATCCGTCCAGCGTCTCGAACATGAGCGGCGACCTGCAACGTGCCTTCGGCCGGAACCTGCGCGCGATCCGCGAGGCACGCGGCTACTCACAGGAAGCCTTCGCTGCTGACGTTCTCTGCATCCACCGCACGCTGGCCGGCGCGATCGAGCGCGGCGAGCGCAACCTCACCTTGACGACCATCGAGCGGATCGCGGAGCGAGCGGGGGTCGATCCGCTCGACCTGCTCCGGTCCAACGGCGCCATCTAGAGCGACCGAGAAGCCCGCGATTCGAGGCGTCTTCCTCGCTCCGCACGCTTTCTGTGCGGCGCGCCGACGAGCCGTGTAGGGTGAGCAAAAGCAACGTCAATACACGCGACGGGCGACCAACCTTCGAGGGATCCGGTACGGCGCACAGAGACCTAGGAGGTCATTGTGCTCAAGCCCAACCCGATCCGTCACACCAAGGCTCCGCCCCGTCGAACGGCGATGTCGCTGGCGCCTCGCGCCTTCTCCCCTAGAAAATCCACCCGTTCGGGAACGCCGAGCCTGTCGGTCCTGGCTCAGCGTGGAGCCAGCGCATGACTGCCCCGGGTCGTTTCGTCGCGGCGGCGCTCGACTACGCCGCCCTGGGCATTCCGGTGATCCCCATCGTCCCCAAGGGCAAGCGTCCGCTGCTCTCCGGATGGCCGACGGAGGCCTCGACGGAACCGGAGCAAGTCAAGGCGTGGTGGGAGCAGTGGCCGGACGCCAACATCGGCGTGCTGCCAGGACGCGGCGGATTCGTCGCCCTCGATATCGACCCCCGCAACGGCGGCGACGAGCAGCTCGCAGAGTTCGAAGCCGAACACGGACCGCTGCCGTCGACGCTCGTCATCGCAACGGGCAAGGACGAGAACGGGCACCGCGGACGGCACATCTGGTTCCGTGTCGAAGACGCAGCTCAGATCGGCAAGGGCGAACTTTCATCAGGTGTCGAGTTCAAGGCCACCAGCGGCTACGTCCTTGCGCCGCCGTCGGTTCACCCCTCGGGTGTTCCGTACGAGGTCGTCTCGGGCGAGTTCTCCGCGATCTCCGAGGCACCGACATGGGTGCAGGAACGACTGCGCCGGACCGCGCCGTCCAGCGAGAGCACGCCCGATCCGTCACGACTGACGAACCTGCGGCTCGGACGACGAACGCTCGACGCACTTCGTGACGGTTTCCTGCCCGCGCCCGTTGACGGACAAAGCCATCGCGATGTCGCTGTCGGCATCACTCGGAATCTGCGTGAGGCCGGAACGCCGATCGAGTTGACGCTGCACCTGCTCGCTGGCCTTCTCGCCGACGACCGCTCGCAGCTCGGCTCGACTCCGTGGACTGCAGCGGACGCAAGAAAGATCGTCTCGTCCATCTACGGGGGCGCAGCTCCTGATCAGGGCGAGTACCTCGGCGAACGGCGCTTCGAGCAATTCGATCTCGCCTCCCACACGCCGACGCCTGCCGAGTGGTTGTACGAGCCGATCCTGCTGGCGAAGACCTACACCCTCGTCACGGCGAAAGCCGGTGCCGGGAAGACGATGCTGGCGCTCGCGATCGCTCATCCGCTCGTCAAAGCAGGTCTCACAGTCGCGTACCTCGATCAGGAGAACGGTCCGGACGTGCTCAAGGAGCGCGCGGTCGCACTGGGGTTCAGCAATGACGATCTCACGCGACTTGCTTACTTCCCCTACCCCAACGCCGGAAGCAGAGAGCTTGAGGCGCTGGTCGGCGCGATTGAAGCCGTGCGTCCGGCCCTCGTCGTGTTCGACGCCAAGGCCAACTTCCTGGCCGCCGCGCAGTACGAGGAAGACAGCGCGCACGACAACACGACCTGGCACCGCACCGTGATCCAACCGCTGCTGGCTGCGGGCGCGGCCGTCCTCGAACTCGACCACACGGGCCACAAGGGCGACCGGCCGCGCGGGTCGAGCGCCAAGGGTGCCGTTACCGAAGCGGAGTGGTTGATGTCCGCCGATCGCCAGTTCGATCCACGGAACACGGCAACCGTAACGCTCAAGCGCGGCCTGAAGAACCGGCGCGGCGTCCTGCCGACGGAGGTCGCGATCACGATGGGCGGCGACGGCAAGGGTGGCTTTCTGTTCAACGTCTCCGTCGAGCGCGGACAGCGGGAGAAGGACGAGGTTCAGATCGCTCGCCGCCGACGCATCCAGGAGGACGTCCTCCAGGCGGTGACGGCCCAGTGGAACGAGCGTCAGGCCGGACTGAGCCTGAATCAGCTCACCAAGCTGGTTCGGGGCTCGGCCAAAGAGATCACCGAAGTCGTCAAGGACATGGGCCACAGCTGGCAGTTCCCGGTCGAACTCGTCGCTGGAGAACGGAACGCGATCGTGCTCCAGCTCAAGGAAAGCGCGCGATGACCTCATCGTCTGCACACGTTCGTTCGCCTCGACGTGACGAGGTCAGACGACGAGGTGATGACCTCGTCGCGTCCGGACGACGAGGTCGCAGGCAGTCCACGACGGATCGCACCTGGCGGAGGACGGTCCGACCTCGTCGTCTGCACAGACGACGAGGTCACGTCGCAGTCGTCGAGGTCGTTCAGATCGTGACTTCGTCGTCCTCGTCGCACGCCTGTGAAGGCGTGCGAGACGACGAGGTCACGTACGACGAGGTGCAAGAGCAAAGCAAGTACAGCGCGCTGCGCTTACGCGAACAACAAGCGTTCGGGTCTGCTGCACCAGTGGGTGACATCTGATCTGTGGTGCCCCGCAAGGGGCAC
>JADKLW010000329.1_pt3 | contig 12338 bp, 16 predicted proteins | sample 8641881 | NCBI WGS metagenome assembly JADKLW01 (sample SAMN16272185, study PRJNA661076) | feces metagenome | isolation source: fecal sample from diarrhoea affected cattle B | host: Bos taurus | place: South Africa: Lokaleng Village, Mahikeng | collected 2019-09 | reverse complement strand
TTCAAGGAATGGAACAAGGGTCCGCTCAATTCCTACCTGATCGAAATCACCGGCCATGTGCTGGCGGCTGTCGACGAGCAGACCGGCAAGCCATTGGTCGAGCTGATCCTCGACAAGGCTGGCCAGAAGGGCACCGGCGTCTGGTCGGCCATTGCCGCCCAGCAGATGGGCGTTCCGGCGACGGCAATCGAAGGTGCCGTGGCCGCCCGTTCGATCTCCTCGCGCAAGGAAGAGCGCGTTGCCGCCGAAGCCATCTATGGCAAGCCCAATCGCGGCAAGACCGACGTGACGCTGGCGGATCTGGAAAAGGCGCTGCTGGCCGGCAAGATCGTTTCCTACGCGCAGGGCTTTGCGGTGATCGCCAAGGCTTCGGAGGAAAATGGCTGGGCCCTGCCGCTGGCGACCATAGCCAAGATCTGGCGCGCTGGCTGTATCATCCGTTCGCGCTTCCTCGACCAGATGTCGGCGGCCTATGCAAAGGGCGGCAATGACAACCTTCTGGTCGTGCCCGATTTCGTGGCGCTGATGAAGGACAGCCATCCCGCTCTGCGCAAGGTGGTGGCGGCTGCGGCGCAGGGCGAGTTCCCGATGATCTGCCTGTCGGCGGCGCTGAGCTATTTCGACAGCTATCGCCAGGCTCAGGGCACGGCCAACCTCACCCAGGGGCAGCGCGACTTCTTCGGCGCGCATGGCTTCGAGATCGTGGGCCGCGGTTCGGACCTGCACGGCACCTGGCCGAGCACCCTCGGCAAGTAAGCCTGCTCTAGATACGAAGAGGGCCCCACCAGGGGCCCTTTTTACAAGGTCGGCTCTGGCTGATCGGCGTCAGGCGTGGTGTCGCCTGCATCGCCGATAACCGAATAGGGCACGCGGGCCACGACAACGCGGCCTTCGTCCTCGATCTCGAACACGCCCTGAATGGGCTCTTCCGCCAGCGCCACGGCCCCCTTGGCCGCAAACGTCGCTTCTTCCAGCGCGGTGTTGAGCGATGGCAGCTTGAGGCCGTCGATATCGACTTCGTGCTGACCATCTTCGGTGCGGTGATTAAAGAAAAAGCGTGGCATGCTGGTCTCCGATTGACACTCAAACGGAGCAGGATGGCATTCGGTTCCTGTGGGGTTGACCGTCGGCCGCGATCCGAATTCAGAGTGCCCGAAACATCACATAGCTGTCCACATAGCCGTGGATCGGGTGGTTGAAAGCCTCGGGCAGGGTGCCGACGATGGCAAAGCCCAGGCTCTGCCACAAAGCCACGGCGCGGCTATTGGTCGACACCACATGGTTGAACTGCATGGCCCGGAAGCCGCGTTGCCTTGCTCGCTCCAATGAGTGTTCGCACATGGCGCGCGCTACACCCTTGCCCCGGGTCTCCGGCGCGGTCATGTAGCCGCAGTTGGCGACGTGGGCACCGCCGCCGCGTTGGTTGTGCATGAGGTAGTAGGTGCCCACCATCTGACCGCCAATTTCGGTCACGAAGACTTCATGGGCGGGCATCATCCAATAGGTCCGCACGCCCTCGTCATCGAGGTCGCGATCGATGGCATAGGTTTCGCCTGCAGCGAGCACCGGCTTGACGATGGCCAGTATGGCGGGCCAGTCCGCGTCAGCGGCGGGGCGGATTGCGATCATCGTCTTCCAGTGGCGGGACCCGCACCTGGCCGGGCGGCGCCATTTCGGGAACATGGGGATGGTTGGCGACGCTGGGGCGGTGGCCCAGCTCAAAGCGCCAGGCCGCGATGGCGAATAGCACGAGGGCTACGAATGTGCTGAGGCTGGCCGCGATGAACGGGGCGCCCGGGAAGTAGTCGGGCGCGCCGGGCGTGGTCGTATAGTACGAGAAGATCTGCGTCGCCGCGAGTGGGCCGACAATGGTTGCAAGAGAACTGGCCGCATTGACGGCACCCTGGAGTTCGCCCTGGCTGTTGTCGGGGACCTGCCGGGACAACACGCCATTGATTGCGGGCGGGGCGAGACCGCTGACGGCACCCACCATGACCGAGAGATAGAGCATGTAGACATCGGTGGAGAGCCCCAGTGCAGCAAAGGCAACGACTGCTGCCAGAAGCCCCATCAAGGCCACTGCGGGCTCGCCGATGCCGCGCGACAGCGGTCCGGCAATCACGGCCTGGCTGATGGCAAAGCCCAGGCCGAAGGCGCCCAGGGTGCGGCCGATGGCCGAAGAGGTGAACTGGAACACCTCGACGGTAAAATAGGAAAACACGGTGGGCAGCGCCTGTGCGGCCAGCTGGAAGAAAAACAGGACCGCCAGCAGCCACAAAACGGTCGGGTGCTGCTTCAGCGACAGCACGGCGCCCAGCGGATTGGCGCGGCGGATATCGAACTTGCGTCTCGAGGCCTTGGGCAGGCTTTCCGGCAATACGAGGAGACCGAAGAGGAAGTTGGCGAATGCGAGGCCGGCTGCGGCGAAGAACGGGACGCGTGGCCCGAACTCGCCGAGCTCGCCGCCGATCACCGGGCCGATGATGAAGCCGAGCCCGAAGGCAGCGCCGATCAGGCCGAAGCGATGGGTGCGCTTGTGGGGCGGGGTTATGTCGGCCATGTAGGCGGTCGCCGTGGCCAGTGCCGCGCCGGCGATACCGGCTATCACGCGGCCGATGAAGAGATACCAGACCACCGGGGCGATCGACATCATCAGGTAGTCGAAGGTCAGGCCCAGAAGGGACGCCAGCAGTACCGGACGGCGACCGAACCTGTCCGACAGATTACCCAGGACGGGCGAGAAGACGAACTGCATGAAGGCGTAGGCAAAGACCAGATAGCCGCCGATGACCGCTGCATTGGCGACGCTGCCGCCAGTCAATTCCTCCAGCAGTTCGGGTAGGACGGGGACGATGATACCGACGCCGATCATGTCGAGCAGGATCGTTACCAGAATGCAGGCGAGAGTCAGGCGTGAGCGGGTCGCTGCTTGCATGCGGGGGCGCTAACCTTCTGAATTCCGGCCGGTCTGACTGTGTCGGGCAGTTGACACAGGCCGGCGTTTGAACGCAAGGCCGAAGGGCTTGGCAAGGTTCCATGGCGAGGCCATCACCCCGGTCCGACCTGTCTCGTTGCCGACGGCAGCGCCGCCTCCGCGTCATGACCATAAAGCCAGGCCAGCCGGCGCATATGGCCGCGTGGACCTTGCAGGCGGATCGCCAGATTGCGGGCAAGGCTGAACGGCCAGCGCATATGGAAGATACGGCCATTGGTGGCAGAAATGCGGGCGACCCTGGCGACGCGTTGCTGCCGCAAACGCTCATAATTTTTGAATGCGGCCTCGGCACTGGGTTCAGTGATCAGGAGCGGCGCGAGGGTGGCCGCGTCTTCGATGCCCATGGCAGCGCCCTGAGCCTGGAAGGGCACCATGGCGTGCGCGGCGTCGCCCAGGATTCCGATATTGCCCCGGTGCCAGGTGGGTGTGCCGACGGTGTAGAGCGGCCATGGTGTCCAGCCGTCGCCTGCGGCGGCGAGCAGGATATCGATGCGCGGGCTGGGCCGGCTTGCCGGCGGCAGTTGCGGGCGTGTGCCGAATTCGCCTTGGCTTTCAGCTACTTGGGCGAAGAGCGCCAGGTTGACCTGCTGCCGATGCGGCAGGGGGTAGCAGACCAGGTGATAGTTGGGCCCGAACAGGACCGAGACCTTGTCGAGCGCGATCGCTCCGGCCGCGGCATCGAAGGGCACGAGGGTGCGCCAGGCGACGCGGCCGCCATATTGACCTGGCGGTCCGCCGAGGATTTCGGTGCGCGTGCGGGAGTGGACCCCGTCGGCGCCGATGAAGGCGAAGCCGTCGTCTGTACGCGTTTTTTTGCCGGTTTGATCGATGTTTACGGTGACGCCCGAGGCATGCGACTCGACGGTCCATGAGCCAGTGTTGAAGAGGATTTCGATATTGGGAAGCTGCCGGCAGGCCTGGTAGATCGCATCGGCCAAGTCGGCCCGGTGCATGACGCTGTAGCTGGCGCCGAACGCCGCCCGCATACTGGCGCCAAGCTCCAGGGTGACAAGGGGCTGGCGGCTGGCATAGGGGTAGATGTCGATGCCGGCGGGCTCGAGGCTGCGGGCGGCCAGCACCTCATCCAGTCCCAGATTGTTGAGGATTTTCCGAGCGTTAGGACTGACCTGCAGGCCGGCGCCGAATTCGGAAATGGCTGAACTGCGCTCGAGCAGCACAACCTTGCCACCCGAACGGGCGAGCGCCAGCGCCAGGGTCAGGCCGGAAATTCCGGCGCCGGCAATATGATAGGTGCGGCCCGTCAAGGGCATGGGCCGAACTCAGGCGGCGTCGAACAGGGCGGAGACCGGGTTGGCGGTGCCGGCTTCGAGATTGGCGTTGAACACGTAATGCGTTGAACAATAAGGACAAACGACGTCGTTGTCCTTGCCCATGTCCATATAGATATGGGGGTGGTCGAACGGGGGCAGGGCGCCGACGCACTTGAATTCCTTGGAGCCAACCTCGATCTGGCGGTGCCCGTCGGTGTTATGGAAATGGGGCGTGCTGCCGTGTGCCATGACGATAAACCTGTTTGATTTGGCCGGACCATATGCCAAGGACGGGATGAAGGAAAGGGTTCACACCCCATTCGATCCGTCGTCGCATATGGTGCGAATTCGCTAACAGACTGTTAGCATCGACAGCGAGGAAACGTCACTTGCCACACTTCATTTCGGACGGTCTCAGCCTGGCATATCAAAGCTTTGGCGAGGGTTTGCCGGTGTTGTGCATCCACGGTTTCGCCTCCAGTGGGAAAGTCAACTGGATCGACACCGGTTGGGTCGAGGCGCTGACCGGGGCAGGGTACCGCGCGATCACGTTCGACAATCGCGGGCATGGCGATTCCGACAAGCCCTACGACCCCGAACTTTACTATCCGAGCGACATGGCGCGCGACGCGGTCGCGCTGCTCGATCATCTCGGCATCGGGCAAGCGGCCATTCTAGGCTATTCGATGGGGGCGAGGATAAGTGCCTTCATGGCCTTCGAACACGAGGAGCGCGTGGCCTGCGCGATCTTTGGCGGCATGGGCATGAATCTCATCAACGGGCTGAGCGATGGCAATGACATCATATCGGGCCTGCTGGCGCCGTCGCTGAAAGAGCTGAGCCATCCGACAGCCCGACAGTTCCGTATCTTCGCCGAGCATACCGGGGCGGACCGGCAGGCGCTGGCGGCCTGCATGGAAACCTCCCGCCAGCCAATGGCGCGGGCCGATGTGCGGCGAATCGGGGTTCCCGTTCTGGTGGCGGTAGGCGAGGCCGACGAAATGGCCGGCGATCCAGCGCCACTGGCGGAACTGCTGCCGAATGCCAAGGCGTTCGTTATTCCCAAGCGCGACCACATGCGATCGACCGGCGACAGGGCCTTCAAGGCCGAGGCGCTGGACTTTTTAGGCAAGACATTCGCTTCGGACAGGCATTCGTGAACTAAACGCGACGCTCGGGCTTTGTTTAGGAGCATGAGATAGCCTATATCGGTGTTTCTCGATGAAGCGGAGCCCGCCATGTCCAGCAGCGCCAGAAAACCGGCAGAGATCAAGTCGGTCGATCCAGTCTGGGACGCAGTGCGCGCCGGGGCGAGGCAGATCGTCGACGCCGAACCGTCACTGTCGAACATGGCGATTTCCGCGATTCTCAATCACGACACGTTCGAGCAGGCGCTGGCACATCGGCTGGCGGCGCGGCTGGACCACACAGACGTATCTGCCGACCTGATCCGACAGGCCTTTGCCGAAACCCTGGCTGACGCACCCGAGATCGGCGAGCGCGCGCGAGTAGACCTTGCGGCGACGCTGGAACGTGATCCCGCCTGCCATCGGGCGATCGAACCGCTGCTGTTCTTCAAGGGCTACCAGGCTATCCAGACGCACCGCTTTGCCCATGCGATGTTCAAGGCCGGGCGCCGCGACTTTGCGCTTTACCTGCAGAGCCGGGCCAGCCAGGTCTTCCAGGTTGATATCAACCCGGCCGTGCCGATCGGCAAGGGCATCATGCTCGACCACGGCACGGGGCTGGTGATCGGGGAAACCGCCGTGGTCGGCGACAATGTGTCGATGCTGCAGAATGTAACGCTGGGCGGTACCGGCAAGTCCGACCAGGACCGTCACCCCAAGATCGGCAATGGCGTGCTGATCGGGGCGGGGGCCAAGGTGCTGGGCAATATCAAGATCGGCGATTGTTCGCGTGTCGGGGCCGGCTCGGTCGTCCTCAAGGAAGTGCCGCCCCGGGTGACCGTCGCCGGCGTGCCGGCCAAGGTGATCGGCGAAGCGGGCTGCGCGCAGCCAGCGCTGGTCATGGATCAGATGGTGCTGGTCTATGACGTCGCTTCGCCAAGCGATTGAGGGTGGCCTGCAATTGGCCGATCCCTGCGCTTCCGTACCGCAAGTCCGGTGGGCCGCTTCTCACCGCTAAAATGCCACCCTTTGGGGTTGTGTGCGTTGAGCTTGTGACTAGATTGCCGGCTTAACGCCAACCAGCAGGACATTTCCAGTGAACCATCCCGAGATCATCAAGCTGCAGAAATTCCTGCAACTGAAATTCAACAACAAGAACATCGACGTTCGGCCCCGGGCCAAGCTGAATGATTCCGTCGAGGTGTTCATCGGCGATGAATCGATCGGGCTCATTCACGTGGACGACGAAGACGGCGACAAGTCCTATATCTTCAACATGTCGATCCTCGACATCGACCTGGACGAAGTCGACTAGCCATTTAGCCGAAGGGCCAAAGCTCTCGCGTTTCCAGGCTGCAGAACCGGAAACGCCTGATGCAAAATCCCCGCGCGAGCGGGGATTTTTTATCGGGAGTAACCTACGGCAATGGGCGGAGCGGACACGGTGTCACCGTAGTTTGCCTAGATTGCGTGGTCTCAGCGACAGGTGCGAACATTGTCGGGCGATCTTGAACAGCGTTTGGCGGAAGCTGCGACAGCGGCTGCCGAGGCGAGGCTTGAAGCCGAGTGCCTACGCGCGGTGACCAGGCGGCACGTGGACAGGCTGCAACGCATGGTGGCTGAGCTGAACGCCGAACGGGATCGCTCCCGCCGGTTATTGAACCAGTATGCCCCCTTGTTTCACGAGATCGGCGGCGGGGCGTCTGACAGACCTCTGACCGCCTTCGGGGCAACTACCAGGCGCCGATCGGGCTGAGCCAGCGTTCCATTTCGGTGTCGAACTGGCGCCAGGACTGCAGCGCGGTGGCGTCAAAGGTGTAGATGGCCGCGATGCCGCTGGGAAGATAAACGGTGCGCACGCATTGGCCGACACCGTCGGCGAGCAGCGGATCCTGGCATTTGGCGACGAAGGGATTGGGAGAGAGCGCGTCATACCAGACGATCTCCCCGCCATAGCCGTTGCCATCGCGCATTGGCTTGCCGACGAGGCCCGGTATGCCGCCCAGCGTTTCATCGGCGAACTGGTGGAGATAGACACGGTCGAGCAGGCTGCTGCTGGTACGTGCCCGGCTGCGGGGCAACAGGGCGACGTCGACCGGAAGCGGGGCCAGGTCCGGATCGGGCGCGAACAGCACGCGCAGGTCGATCTGGTTGGTGAAGCCGTCACGCATCTGCTCGCCGAAGCGGAACCAGGCCGACGGGATGCTCAATTCCCGGCCGGAAAGCGTCTGCTGGATCGGATCGGCGTCCGCCAGGCTGGGCAGGGGACGCTGGTCGGTGCGACCCAGGCCATCGACCAGATAGGCCAGTCCGACCGCGACAAACAGCACAAGGATGGCGATGCCGGCGAGGTTATAGCCAAGCGAAGCGCGCGCAGAACCGCGGTCGGCAGGGGCCGATTGCGAGCTTGTCTCCAGCATTAACCAGATTCGCCGAGGGGAGATGACACCGCATGAGGCGGGCAATATGATTAATGAAGGGTTAACGACTGACCTGATAGCGGGCGGGGACTATTGGCATGACGAAGGAATTGTTGCTGGCGGCCTTCCTGATCGGCGTCGGGTTGTGCATTTCGGGGATGGGAACGCATCTCTACCAGTGGCTCTCCCGCCAGCAGGCCATGCTGCGCTACGACGGCCGGACTTTTGCCGGATCGCTGGGAAATCTCGCGGTCAGCTTCATCTGCGGGCCCTACATCATGCTGCAGATGGGCTGGCGGCACGAGGAGGACGGCACGCTGTCCATGACGTCGGCGCTGGTTTCGGCGCTGGTCGCCTTCGGCTGGGCCTTCATTACGGGCCTGCTGTTCATGGGCGCCTATGTGGCGCTGCGCTACTGACCTGCCGGAAATAACGAGGCCAGCCTGAGGGCGCAGGCTGGCCTCATCCATCAGACCCCTATCAGGGATTGGGGCGGGGTCTGGAAGTCTGGGCGGCGGGGCCGCCGGAATGATCAGTCGATGGCGGCCGTGGCGGTGACTATCTCGCGGGTATCGATCATATCGACCCACATGCCGGCATGGGCCTGGGACTGGCGCTTGACGAACTTGTAGGGCGTGTTGCTCCACAGATCGACCGAGCCGACCTGGTTGTCGAGCACCAGGTCACCGCGATCGGTGCGGACCATGAGCACGGCATGACCTTCGCCATTGGGCTGCTTGACCACGGCCATGAGCAGGGTGCTGGCAGGCCAGCCGGCATCGATGAGGTGGCGGCGCTTGGCGAGAGCAAAGTCTTCGCAATCGCCGTAGCCGTTCGGGTAGGTCCAGAATTCGCTAACCTGATAGAGCTGCTCGTCAGTAACCGGAGTGACGGCCTGATTGACGCCGGCATTGACGTTCAGCAGCTGCTGCCAGAGTTCGGGCGTGAGGGTGACGGCACCGACCGGATCGGCATGCGCACGGCACTCGTTGGGGCGGTTCTTGCAGAATTCCATGTGGCCGACGGGAATGCTGGTCGTGCCACCGACCGTCTGCACGAAGGCGACATTGGTGATATCGAGCGCCTGGACCGGAGCGGCGAAGGCGGCCAGTGCCAGAATGGCTCCCAGCAGTGCGGCGCCCAGTCCCTTGTTGTTCGATGCCATAGTGTGATCTCCCTGATGGAGACCACGCTAGAGACCGCGACTTAGGCCGGTCCGAAAACTGCAATGCAATTTTTATGCGTATTTTATCGATGCGATTTTACCAAAATTAACCATGGCGGCCCGGCATCGGCTCAGGGGGTGATGCGGGCGAGGACCCCGGCATAGACGGCGTCGTCCTGGCCGGCGCCCTGACGGCACTGCTTGGGGCCGATGTGAATGCGGGCAAGGGCCTCTGGATCGGCGAGGCGATAGGTGAAGGACTTCTCGATCACGTCGCCAGGACCGATATGCCAGTTCTGGTGGTGCGCCACGAGGTTGGCGCCATCGGCGTCGACGGCCAGGGCGGTGACACAGACATAGTCGTCGTCATGGCGATCATTGTCGGTCAGGCGCTGGGTCAGGTGCAACTGGCCGGCGGCGAGATCAATGGTGATGGCGATGTCGACCCACTGGTTGCGCTTCCAGTCCCATTTCTCGTGATAGGGCGGGCAGGTGCGCGTGGTCCCGGAAGCAGTGCATTGCTCGACGGTGATCTGTTGCCAGGCATAGCCGGACCAGTCATCGCGGCTATCGGCAAAGACGCCACCGGGCGTGGCGAAGGAGAGAAAGGTGGCGGCGAAGGTGGCCAGGGATGAGGCGCGAAGCATGCTTGTCATGAAAGCATCATAATCCGCCTTGTGCACCTCGACCATGCGCACCAGGCGCGGGGCTCGGTTGCGAATGGATCAGGCAGCGGATCGGCGTTGGGGCGCTAGTTCATGCGCAGGTTCTGCTGGATGACGGTGAGCATTTCCTGGGCGGACGCAAATTCGACCGCGACGCCATTCTGGAAGTGGCGCACGACGCGGGCGCGCATGCGGCCCAGGGTGACCGGCGTGCCCATTGCCGGGCGGACGTCGAGCTCGATGGCGGCGCCCGAGAGCGAGATATCGATGATCTTGCAATTATAGCGCCGACCATCGTCGAGCACGACGGTGGAGTGGCGAATATCGGGCACGACGCGCTCGTGGCGGCGATCCTCGGGAAGATTGAGCACGTCCTTGTTGGCCAGCCAGGTCAGCTGCGCCGCCATCTTGTCGCGCTTGCGTGGCGAGGCGGCGACATCCATGAGGAAGCCGCCATCGACCTGTTCGAGGATGGTCCCCTCGACGCGACCGATGAGATCGAGATAGGCAATGACGCGTTCGCCGGCAATGCCGGCCACCGGCGCGACGACCACCGCGTCACCGGGCGACATTTCGAGAACCTGGCAGGGGAATTCGCGGCGATCGGCCAGCATGTAGCGCCCCAGGATGGACACGCGCACGCGCTGGAACTTGCTTGCCTCGGCGCGGGTGCGGTTCGGCGCGATAAACTGGGCGGAGGGGAGGTCGTCGCTGAGCATTGGCCGGGACCGCTGAAGCCTTGAATTGGCTTACCAAGCTAGTCGGTTCTGGTTAACGCAACGTATTGCCGGAGCTGGCTTGCGCGAAGCGAATCCGCGCAAACCTTTGCCGGTCCTGCCAGAATGCTACTGGCGGCCGCCGTCGATAACGGCCAGGTGGGCGTAGCGGCGCGCGGTGCGGCCATAAACCATGGCCGGCATGGCGGCGGGGGCGGTGGCAAAGCCATTGCCATGGGCCACATGGGCGGCAACGTCGCGGACGGAATCCTCGAGCGCGACGTCGTCAGGCCAGATCAGGCGCAGGCCGGTGATGCGCTGCTCCATGATGGGCTGGACGCCGAGCCAGTAGGGCTCGTCGAGTGCCGTCATGGCGCCAAGCAGGCGGGTGTGGCTCGAGCCATTGTGGCGCAGCGGCATGAGGATGGTCTCAAAGCTCACCTTGGTGTGCAGCGCCGTCGTGCCCTGGAAAGTCACCAGCGCCACGGCATGATCCTCGGTGACGGCGCGGATCAGCGTTTCCATCGCGTCATGGTCGCGTTCGTGCCAGAGGGCCGAGAAGGAGCGGCCCTTGAGTTCGCGGCAATAGCTGGTGCACAGATGCGAACCGGCAAGGCGGAAGGAGAACTTGTCGCTCTCGTCGAGCTCGAGAATGAAGGTATTGGCCAGCGCATCGCGGATGCGGGTGGGGTCAATGTCCTTCCGGTCGGGCGCGCTGCGTGCACCGCGAATGGAATTCCAGTAATCGTAGAGCGTCCTGGTGCTCGTCATCTGCATTGTCTTGACCCGCTAAATACCGACGGGCACTCCCCCGCAGGAGCGCCTTCGCCACGAGCGACAATCGCAAAAGCGGGGGGCAAATGCGCTCTTAAAGAAGAGTTAAGGTTAACGCCGGTGGCCGCATGTGGAAAAGAAGGATGACAGGCAAAGCGCGCCTGCGAGTCGGAGCGAAATGATGCGTGAACAAGGCGATAGCCCGGAAAACGGGCAAGGGCAGGGGCGCGAACCGGTGTTCCTGCTGCCGGGCTCGGTGACGGCGGTCATCGGGGTATTCATCGCCATTCACCTGGCATCAACCCTGGTGCTTAACCAGGATGGGTTGTTGCAGCTGATCTTCTGGTTCGCCTTCCAGCCGCTGCGCATCGTGGCGGCGGGAGCCGATCCGGCGCTGGCAGTGCCGCTGATCTGGACGCCGTTCAGCCATGCGCTGCTGCATGGGGGCTGGGAGCACCTGCTGGTCAACGCGGCTTGGTTCGCCATCTTCGCCACGCCGGTGGCGCGGCGCTATGGAGCGGGACCGATGCTGGCGATGTTCTTCGTTTCGGCGGCGGCCGGGGCGGCGCTGTTCGCGGCGACGACGCTGCTGTCGGGTTCCTACCTGATCGGGGCATCGGGCGGGGTGGCGGGGCTGACCGGGGCAGCGGTACGCTTCATCTTCCAGCCGGTGCTGGTAACCCAGCATCCCGAAACCGGGGAGCGGATCGTGCTCGGGCGGCAGCTGGCCAGTTTTGGTGACCTCTGGCGCGACAGCCGGGCGCGGTTCTTCATCCTGATCTGGGTGGTGATCAATGCCGCGGTGCCGCTGCTGCCGCTGGTGACCGGCATGCAGATGGCCGTGGCCTGGCAGGCGCATCTGGGCGGGTTCTTCGCCGGGCTGCTGATGGTGGGGCTGTTCGAGCGGCGGAGCTAGGGGCGGGCGGGGCGGCTGAGCTCGGCCGTGCGGGTCAGCGCCCAGGCCAGCGCCAGCAGCAGCAGGATGCCGCCGCCCAGGATCATGCCATCAAACAGCGGATCGGGCTGGCGCGGGGTCTTGACCACCTGCAGGGCCATGCTGAGCACGGTGCCGACCGAAAAGACCGCGAGCCCCTGGCGGCCGAGCAGGCGGAAGGGGGCGGCGATCGCCGAGCTGGCGAGGTCACGCATGATGGGCAGGTGGCCCAGGAAATAGAACAGGGCCAGCGCGTGCAGCAGGCGCGGCA
>JADKLW010000658.1_pt1 | contig 12394 bp, 10 predicted proteins | sample 8641881 | NCBI WGS metagenome assembly JADKLW01 (sample SAMN16272185, study PRJNA661076) | feces metagenome | isolation source: fecal sample from diarrhoea affected cattle B | host: Bos taurus | place: South Africa: Lokaleng Village, Mahikeng | collected 2019-09 | reverse complement strand
GAAAATATCGCAACTGACCCGTGGTGATTTTGATGTGAATGAATTGCTTCTTCAGAATAAATCTGAAATAATAGTAACCCGGACAGACTATAATCACAATGCTGATCTCTTTGCTGTTAACATCATAAACGGCAAAATGAAACAAATAACGGAAGTTAATAAAGAAAATTACGCTTCGATAACTCCCTCCAATTCTGAACTGAAAATGGTGAAAACCACAGATGGAAAAGAAATGGGCGTATGGTTTGTATATCCGCCCAATTTTGATCCGAATAAAAAATATCCAACGTTGCTGTATTGTCAGGGTGGGCCGCAATCTGCATTGACACAGTTTTTCAGCACAAGATGGAATCTTGCGTTGATGGCAGCACAAGGATACATCGTGGTAGCACCGAACAGAAGAGGAATGCCCGGTTGGGGAACCCAATGGAATGAACAAATTTCCGGCGACTGGGGCGGACAAGCCATTCAGGATTATTTATCGGCAGCAGATTTTGCCAAAACTTTACCTTTTGTGGACGGCGACAGAATGGGCGCTGTAGGAGCCAGCTACGGTGGATACAGTGTTTATATGTTGGCAGGAATACACGAAAACCGTTTCAAAACTTTTATTTCCCATAACGGGCTTTTCGATATGAAATCCTGGTACGGAACTACCGAAGAATTATTTTTTGCCAATTGGGACATCGGTGCACCTTGGGATCAGCCAACACCACGAGCATATACAGATTTTAATCCGAGCAATTTCACCGACAAATGGAATACGCCCATCATGATTATTCAGGGCGGTTTGGATTTCCGGGTTCCGTATGAACAGGGAAATCAGGCGTTCCAGACTGCGAGATTGAAAGGCTTGAAATCCAAATTCCTTTATTATCCGAACGAAAACCATTGGGTTTTAAATCCTCATAACGCACTAGTTTGGCAAAGAGAATTTTTTGATTGGCTGAAGGAAACTTTGTAAGAACGAAGTTTGATAAGGCTGGAATGATGTTGTTTCAAGAAGATATTTTTTCGATGTTTTGTCATTTTTTTTAACACTTATAATTTCGAGATACAAATTACTAAATTGAAAGTGTACAAGTTTATTGCCGAAATGATTATATATTTTGAAAAGACGAAAGTTCAGACTTAAAACCGATTTCAATATAAAAAAAAATCTTATGAAATTCCTTATATTTTTCTTATTAAGTCTGTCCCTCACAGCGTCAGCGCAGCAGTACAAATTTGATTATATGCTGAAATCTGAAAATATAAGAGAAGATTCAAAGTATAATTCTACCAGTTTTGACATGATCAAATCCAAAGATCACACTTATTACATGGAGGTTGGTCAAAATAGTATTACCGGAAAGTATTACAGCATATTATTTGACTATGATAAAAAAGAGTTTTACAGATTTGATATTAATAACAGGAAAATAATCTCACCTTCACCTTTACTTTTTACTTTTAAGAGTATTACTTCTCCCATAGACGTTCAGTTTATATATTACAATGATTTGCAAATTGAGAAAATAGGAAAGTACCGTTATAAAATTATTGGAAATAAAAGTAAGAAAAGAAAGAAGAAAAATGAACTTGAAATCACGCTGGAACTGGAACCACATACCCATGATTTGCTCATTTTTGATTTTGAACCTTTGACTACCGAACAACAACAGGAAATTCTTGTCTTACTGAAGAATACTTTGAAATCTGAAAATGGATCTGGTCATTTTTTCATTAAAGAAATTACTTTCCATTACTTTAAAGATTCTCTATTTAAAAAGAAGATTACACCTGTAAAGATTGACGTAAACCTGAATATAGAATAGCACTTGACTTTCCCTTTTTATAGCCGTATCTTTGCAAATTCAAATTTTAATATAAAATCCGTAAATTTTATTCAATGAAAACATCTCACTTCAATTTCGATTTGCCGGAACACCTTCTGGCAGAACATCCTGCCGAACATCGGGACGATGCAAAACTCATGGTGCTACACCGCGAAACGCAAACCATAGAACATAAACTTTTTAAAGATGTAGTAGATTATTTCGACGAGAAAGACCTATTTATTTTTAATAATACGAAAGTTTTCCCTGCCAGACTTTATGGAAATAAGGAAAAAACCGGCGCAAAAATTGAGGTTTTTTTACTGAGAGAACTTGATAAAGAAACCCGCGTTTGGGATGTATTAGTAGATCCTGCAAGAAAAATAAGAATTGGAAATAAGCTTTTCTTCACTCCGGATGAAGCTCTGGTTGCGGAAGTAATAGACAATACTACTTCTCGGGGAAGAACGTTGAGATTTCTGTATGACGGGAGTTATGAAGAATTCCGTTCAAAATTAAAAGAACTTGGAGAAACTCCGCTTCCAAAATATTTCAAAAGAGAAGTGGAACCCGAAGATGCTGAACGTTATCAAACCATCTATGCTAAACACGAAGGTGCTGTAGCAGCGCCTACCGCAGGCCTTCACTTCTCCAGACATCTGATGAAAAGGATGGAAATTAAAGGAATTGACTTTGCCGAAATTACGCTGCATGTTGGGTTAGGAACCTTCAATCCCATTGAAGTGGAAGATTTAAGCAAACATAAAATGGAATCTGAAGAAGCCATCATCGATCAGAAAAATGCCGACATTATTAATAAAGCAGTAGAGGAAGGTCGAAGAGTTTGCGCAGTAGGAACCACCACGATGCGTGCGATTGAAACTTCAGTTTCTTCAAACAGAAAAATCGGGCCTTATCACGGCTGGACAAATAAATTTATTTTCCCGCCTCATGATTTTGGAGTTGCCAACGCGATGATTACCAATTTCCATACCCCGAAATCAACATTGCTCATGATGGTAGCGGCTTTTGCAGGGAAAGATTTTTTGATGCACGCTTACGAAGAAGCTATTAAAAACGAATATAAATTTTACTCTTTCGGCGATGCAATGCTGATTCTGTAAAAAACTGAGCAAAGAATAATTGTCCGAAACGAAATTATTCTTTGCTTTTTTTTATTTTAAAATGAAAGATATCAGAACTTTATCATTGGACGAACTCAAAGCTTATTTTGAAACTTTGGGGGAGAAACCTTTTCGCGCAAAGCAGATCTACGACTGGCTTTGGAGCAAGAATCTGCATTCCATTGATGAAATGACGAATATCTCAAAAGATCTGAGAGATCAGCTGGCCAAAGATTTTATCATCAATCCCGTTTCCGTAGATCAGTTGCAGAAATCTTCAGACGGAACTATCAAAAATGGGGTGAAACTTCATGACGGTTTGTTGGTGGAATCTGTTTTAATACCGACGGAAACCCGCAGCACAGCGTGTGTTTCTTCTCAGGTTGGTTGTTCTCTGAACTGCGAATTTTGCGCTACGGCAAAACTTAAAAGAATGCGTAATCTGGAGGTTGCGGAAATTGTAGATCAGGTAGCATTAATTGACAGGCAAAGTAAATTGTATTTCGACCGGCCGCTTTCCAACATCGTATTCATGGGAATGGGCGAGCCAATGATGAATTATAAAAATGTCGTGGAAGCGATCAGGAAAATCACAGAACCTGAAGGTTTGGGAATGTCACCACGTAGAATTACCGTTTCTACTTCCGGAATTCCTAAGATGATTAAAATGCTGGCCGATGAAGAACTAAAGGTAAAACTTGCGGTGTCTCTTCACTCCGCAATAGAGGAAACCCGAAACGATATTATGCCTTTTTCTTCAAAATTTCCTTTAACTGAAATTATGGAATCGCTGCAATATTGGTATTCCAAAACCGGATCGCAAATTACTTTTGAATACTGTGTCTGGGGCGGAATTAATGATAAGGATGAAGACATCAAATCGCTCATTAAATATTGTAGAAAAGTGCCGTCAAAGGTGAACCTTATTCAATATAATCCAATCGGAGAAGGGAAATTTGATCACCGCAGTATTAAAGCAGAAGAAAAATATGTCCGCGAACTGGAAAAAGCAGGAATCAATGTGTTGGTTCGGCGAAGCAGAGGCGGAGATATTGATGCAGCGTGCGGGCAATTAGCCAATAAAAATGGGGCGTAATGTTCTATCATAAGGGAAAAACCCGAACCGAACAACATAATCTTGGAATCGCTTCCCTGCTCGGATTTGTTGCCGGGTTGGTGAATGTTGTAGGATTTTTATCCGTTCAGAAACTCACTACGAATGTGACAGGACATTTTGCTTTTTTCGTAGGCGCAGCTTTTGAGCAGAAATTTCAAACTGCTTTTCATATCGCACTGTATGTATTTTTCTTTTTTCTGGGTGCTTTTTTTTCTAATCTCATGGTGGAAATCTATTCCAGAGTCAGAGAAAATCTTATTTATGTTTTTCCAACGATTGCAGAAGCCGTCATCTTACTCTTCATCGCATTCAGCAGTGATTATTTGATGTCCGTAAATCCGGATATTATCGCTTTTTCCCTTCTTTTTTCAATGGGAATGCAAAACGCATTGGTCACCAGAATCTCCAATGCAGTGGTGCGGACAACTCACCTTACCGGGCTTTTTACCGATATGGGAATTGAATTTTCACAACTTTTTTTCTACAAAAACCGCCGTCATAAATCCAGGCTTATTAAATCCATAAGGCTTCGGCTCACCATTATCTGGATGTTTTTTGCCGGTGGAATTGTCGGTGGGCTTTTATATGGTCCTTTCGGAATGAAATCGCTTCTCCTCGGAAGTGTACTCTTACTATTAGGATTACTCTATGATTTTATGAAAATCCGGTTTTTACTTTTAAAAAGAAAATCGTGAGAGCAAAAATTATATTGTTGTTCCTTTCCTTTTTGACTTTTCATGTTCAGGCGCAACGAATTGATTGGTTGAAAATCAGGAAGCATCGGGTAACCGTACTTTCAGACAGCTTAAGGGAAAATTCTAGTTTAGGTTTTTCAAATGGAAAGCTCTACACCATCAACGACAGTGGAAATTCTTCAGAAATTTTTAAGTTAAATTCTGAAAATGGCGAAATTACCGGGAAAATAAACACAGGCCTACCGAATAAAGATTGGGAAGCCATCGCTACAGACGACAATTATTTTTATATCGGAGATTTCGGGAATAATAATGGGATCAGAAGAGATCTGAAAATTTATCGCATTCGAAAAGACAGTGTTCAGGATATCGACGAGATTCGGTTTCAATATCCACAACAAGTTGAATTTTTAAAAAAACCACATCAAAACAACTGGGATGCCGAAAGTTTGATCTATAGAAATGGTTTTTTACATCTTTTCACAAAAGAATGGCAATCGCACCAAACGACTCATTATCGTTTGGATCCCGAAAAGCAGGAAGAAATTCAAAATGCTGAGAAACTGGAAACTTATAACTTAGGTTATCTGGCAACGGACGCTACTTATTTTAAAAATCACCTTTATATTATTGGATACACAAAGAAAATGGAAGTGTATCTCACCATATTTCAGGAAGATGAAACCGGACTTTTTTTCAGTCAGAAACCGCAAAGATATTATCTTGGCCATGCGCTTTCATTGGGTCAGATTGAAGGAATTGAAGTGGATGAAAATAACATTTATATTTCAGGAGAATCTTTACAGACTCCGATAGGAAGGCAAAAGCAGCGTTTTTATATTGTTCCTAAATCCAAAATAAAAACCGAGTAAATAAAAACTGGTTTATATCAAATATATAAAATTTGTAAACGCGTCGGGAATAAAATAAATAATTGAATTATATTTGCTGGCAGCGAACAAATAATCATCGACAAATACAACAATTTGTGGCGAACATTGTAGAAGAAATCAAGAAACCCATTGCCGACGAAATGAAACTTTTTGAAGAAAAGTTTTACCAGTCAATGCAGAGTAATGTTCCGCTTTTGGATAGGGTAACCCGTTTTATTGTAACCACGAAAGGAAAACAAATGCGCCCGATGTTTGTATTTCTCTGTGCGAAACTGGTCGGAAATGTAAATGAAAAAACATTTCGTGGCGCTTCCATGATCGAGCTGATTCATACCGCAACTCTGGTGCACGATGATGTTGTGGATGAAAGTTTTAAACGCCGGAATTTCTTCTCCATCAATGCTTTATGGAAAAATAAAATTGCAGTTTTGGTAGGAGATTATTTGCTTTCCAAGTCAGTTTTGCTTTCTACAGATAATAAAGACTTTGATTTGCTGGCAGTTATTTCCCGTACAATCCGGGAAATGTCTGAAGGAGAATTGCTTCAGCTGGAAAAAGCCCGGAAACTGGATATTACTGAAGAGGTGTATTACGAAATTATCCGCCAGAAAACGGCGACTTTAATTGCGGCGTGCTGCGAAGTAGGCGTACTTTCAAATAATGCAGATGAAATTTTAGCCAAAAAAATGCAGGATTTCGGAACTTTCACGGGAATGGCTTTTCAGATAAAGGATGATTTGTTTGATTATCTGAGTTCCAATGTCATTGGAAAACCTGTAGGAATTGACATCAAAGAAAAAAAAATGACGCTTCCGCTCATTCATGCTTTATCCATCGCTAATGACTCCGACCGAAAGTATTATTTCAATATTATTAAAAGGCACAATCACAATTCGAAAAAAGTGAAAGAACTGATCGGATTTGTGAAAGAATCCGGCGGTTTAGATTATGCTATCACTGTGATGAAAGATTTTCAGGAAAAAGCTAAAAATCTTCTGAACGATTTCCCTGAATCTGAAGCTAAAAACTCATTGATGTTGATGCTTGATTACGTTATTGAAAGGAAATTTTAATCTTAGGCGGTTTCGCTGCTTTCAATTTTTTCCTTCATCAACTTGATGAAATACGAAGGTTTGATCTTAAATTTTCGCTGGAAGTTATCCGAGAAATTTTCTGCACTGTTGAATCCGGTGATCTGGGAAAGTTCCTTCACGTCTTTCTTCAGATAAGTCCAGTCTGTTTTCAGAAGGTGTAGGATATAATCTAATCTCAGGTCATTAATATAAATGCTGAATTTTTTTCCTTTATACGCATTAATAATCCTCGAAAGATACGTGGAATTCGTCCCGAACATTTCACTGAGCTGTTTCTGGGAAACCTGATTATCCAGAAAACCGAAGTCTGCTTCAAATTCTTCCAGTTGGGTCAGCACATTTTCCACAACCTGAGGATTAATTCCGGGAATTTTGCTGTAAAAACTGAGTGGATGAAAGCTTTCGAGCTGTTGTTCACTTATCAAATGAGGGTCGCCACTTTTTTCCTGTTGTGGAATTGCGGTTGTATATTCAGAGGGATCTTCATTTACCGAAGAGGGAGGTTCAGGCAAAATCATTGAACTTGAAGGACTTTGTTCGATGCTTTTTTCAGAGATCAATTCATTAAATCTTTTTCTATAAGTAATCTGAATATGATAAATCCGATATAAAGAAAGTCCAACGATGACCAATATTCCTGCAAACAGGATATAAATAATGGTATCCCGCGTTTTCAGGGAACTTTCAATTTTTTCTTTTTCTTCTATCAGTTTCTTCGTATCGTACTGTTTATAAAGCGTAGAGGAGAGATATTTATAATTTTTCTCATAAGACTTATCGAGTTGCATCAGTTTATTAATATACTCCAATTGCAAATCCCGGTTTTTTATAGAATCATTATACTGAATCAGAAGTTCATACGCTTCCCGAAACTGAGGTTCCAGATTATTTGATTTATTGTATTCCTTATCAATAGTTTCAAAATATTTCACAGCAATATGCGGTTTTCCCAGGTTCCAGTAGGATTTTCCCAGATAAAATATTTCTGTGATATGATCCCATTGGTCTTTGTACAACCTTAATGCCTGTGTTAATTTTTTTATTGCGGTGTTGTAATCCTTTCTGTAAAAAGCATCGGTGCCTTGAGAGGATATAAAATAAGGAAAAAAATGTTCTAATCTGTTGTGTTGTATATAATCAAAAGCTTCGTCCAATAAAACTTTGTTATCTTGATGATAACCAAGTCGGGAATTGGTATCAATAAGACTCATTAGAGAATACAGATAATACATCTGATAATCTTTACCTAAAGTAGAATTATTCTTGTTTTTTTTAAAAAAAACAAGACATTCTCTTAATTCCTTATTGGCATCTTCATACAAACCCAGATATACTTTATTTTGAGAAATAAAATATTTACTTTTATAGAGAATATAATCATTTTCAATTTCTTCGGCATAGTCATGAGAAATGAGGATGTCTGCCAAAGCTTTTTCATATTTAACTTCAGACATGAATACAATCCCACGGTTCAGATAAGCATTGGCGAGAAGTCTTTTATCATTGGAACTCTTTCCAATAACAAGCGCGCTGTCAGCATATTTTAGGTTTTCAGGAGATTTTGAAAAATTGCTGGCATAACGATAAGCGAACACCAAGGCTTCAGGATTTTGATCATATTTAGCCTTTTCTATATAAATCCGGATCATTTTCCAGAGTTCCACATCATTACCGTGTGCAGCATCTATTTTTTTTTCAATTTGTTCGTAGGTCAATTCTTTAGAATAACTATTCTGACTGTATAAAAAATAAAGAGGGGATAATAAAAGCAGGGTTATTATTAATTTCCTGAAAATCATTGATTTAATATGCTTGTTTTTTGTTTTTTACCTGTTTCTGAACACAGCTTTTGCGAATTTACACCTATTTTTATTAAAAAACCTCCATTAAATTGTTAAATTCCGTGTTATTTTTTATAAACCACCGGTGCAAATATTTGATTCGGATAACCAAAAGCATCTACATTTGCCTCAGTAATAACAACAGAATTTAACCCCCAACATTAAATTATACTACTATGAAAAAAGTTATTTTAACAGCATGCATATTCACCTTATTAGGCACTGTGTCTTGTAGAACTCATGACGACATGATCAGCCCTGAGGATACTGCAAATTTAGAAGTCATGGAAAACTCAGCAGTCGCTCGTGATTCTGTATTTGTACAAGATAGCAAAACCGTATTATTACCTGGAGATCCTGTTCCTCCACCAAAAAAGTAATATTCAAATAATAATATATTCAAAATTTTTTTTTCATCATTTGTGTTTTTTTTCTTCCGCTGTTGTGAAACACCGGAAGATTCTTTTTTATACCAAAAGTACAATTTTCATATCTTTGCTGAATATAATAAATCAAGATGCAGACTACCTATATAGATACACAGCAGATTTCCTTCGAAGATTTTAAAAAATCCGTGCTTCGGGATTATCAATTGGGGCGCATTTCCCGAGAGATGTCTCTCCTGGGAAGAAGGGAAGTGTTGACAGGAAAAGCTAAATTCGGAATTTTCGGAGACGGAAAGGAACTTCCGCAATTGGCGATGGCCAAAGTATTCCGGGATGGTGATTGGCGTTCAGGATATTACCGAGACCAGACTTTTGCATTGGCAGTAAACGTTTTGACCATAGAAAGTTTTTATGCACAATTGTATGCAGATACAGATATAACCCGTGAACCAGCTTCAGCAGGAAGACAAATGAACGGGCATTTTGCTTCCAGAACATTGAATGAAGACGGGAGCTGGAAAGACTTAACAAAACTTAAAAATATTTCTTCTGATATTTCACCAACTGGTGGGCAAATGCCAAGGTTGCTTGGCCTAGCTCAGGCTTCTAAAGTTTTCAAACAGATAAAATTTGTAGGTTCCGAAAAATTTTCCAACAACGGAAACGAAGTTGCTTTTGGAACTATTGGCGATGCCTCTACTGCAGAAGGCCACTTTTGGGAAACCCTGAACGCAGCGTGTGCATTGCAAGTTCCCATGATTGTTTCTATTTGGGACGATGGCTATGGAATTTCTGTTCCTACTCATAATCAGCGCGCTAAAGCTGATATTTCAGAAATGCTCTCCGGTTTTCAGAGAAAAGAAGGAGAAAATCAAGGTTGCGAAATTATCCAGGTAAAAGCCTGGGATTATCCTGCCTTATTAGATGCTTACGCAAAAGCGGAGCATTTTGCGAGAACAGAAAGTATTCCGGTAGTAGTTCATGTTGTGGAAGTGACGCAACCTCAAGGACATTCCACTTCCGGCTCGCACGAACGGTATAAAAATGAAGAAAGGCTCACTTGGGAAAGTGAATATGATGGTTTGCTTAAATTCCGTGAATGGATTCTAAGCTATTCTGTAGAAATAGAAGGTCAGGAAGAAATTTTGGCAACTTCAGAGGAGCTAAATGCGATAGATGCTGATGCAAAGAAGACAGTAAAAGAGAGCCAGAAAAAAGCCTGGGAAGATTATCAAAGACCAATCGTTGCGCTAAAAAATCAAATAGTGCCTTTAGTGGAAAAACTTACAACTGAAAATAATGAAATTTCCGCTGAAGTAAGCAATTTTAATGCATTGATTTCTGTTGCGAAAAGAGATATTTTCCATCTTGCCAGAAAAACTTTACTGTTAACCCGAGGTTCAGTTTCTGCTGAAAGAAATCAGCTTCAAAAGAAGTATGATGAACTCTTCGCTGTTGAAAAAGACAATTATTCTTCTCATTTATATTCGCAATCCCAGTGGAAAGCCACCAATGTAAAAGAAGTAAAACCAGTTTTTAGTGAAAGTTCTGAAGAAGTGGACGGCAGAGTGGTAGTGCGGAATAATTTTGATAAAATTTTTGAAAAATATCCTGAAACCCTGATCTTTGGTGAGGACACAGGAAATATTGGCGATGTGAACCAGGGCCTGGAAGGAATGCAGGAAAAATACGGGGAAATGCGGATTGCAGATACCGGAATTCGTGAAGCCACCATTCTTGGGCAAGGAATCGGAATGGCAATGCGAGGATTAAGGCCTATTGCTGAAATTCAGTATTTGGATTATATTCTTTATTGTTTACAGGGCATGAGTGATGATCTTGCTACCGTACAATATCGCACCCGTGGCGGACAAAAAGCGCCGCTCATTATCCGAACCCGAGGACATCGTCTGGAAGGAATTTGGCATTCAGGGTCGCCGATGGCAGGAATTATAAATCTCTCAAAAGGAATTAATATTCTGGTTCCAAGAAATCTTACAAAAGCTGCCGGTTTCTACAATACTATATTGCAGAGCGACGAACCAGCACTCATTGTAGAATGCCTGAACGGATATCGTTTGAAGGAAAAACAACCTGATAATTTGGGAGAATTTACCGTTCCTGCAGGGAAAATTGAAACTACGAAAGAAGGAAAGGATGTTACTTTGGTAACGTATGGTTCCACTTGGAGATTGGTGATGGAAGCAGCTTCGGAATTAGAAAAACTCGGAATTTCTGCAGAGGTTATTGATGTTCAGTCGCTTATCCCTTTTGATTTAACTCATGAAATTTCAGAAAGTGTGAAGAAGACCAATCGTCTTGTGGTCATTGATGAAGATGTGGAAGGCGGAACCTCGGCATTTATCCTGCAGCAGATTCTGGAAAAGCAAAAAGGATTCCGATATCTGGATAGCGATCCACTTACGCTTACGGCAGAAAATCACAGGCCGCCTTATGCAAGCGATGGCGATTATTTCAGTAAACCGTCTGTGGATGATATAGTGGAAAAAATTTACGGACTGTTCACAGAAATTAACCCGAAGAAATTTCCCGCTTTATAGAATTATTAAAACTGCTGATTTTCCGGCAGTTTTTTTGTGAATTCACTCTCATTTCTTCAGGAAACTCCAGAAGCTTTGCATCCTTTTCTCTATTTTCAGGAGATTATTTTTTACGAGTGCCTCTACAAATAGAGAAGGGTTTTCGTACGGAATGTCAATATTCTCGAACGTCATTTTTCTGTGAGCGTAGCCTTTCATGAACTCTTCATTCGTATGCCAGGGTTCAATGTCATTTTTCCTCATCCAAGTTACAAAATCTGAGTTGCTTTTTACGTTCACACTTTTTCTTCGTTTCAACAAAGTGTATTTCATGATAACTTAACTTTTTTATCCGAATTGCAGCGCATGCATTACAGATCTGTTTTTACATTTGTGTTATATATGATTCCAAATGAATGAATTTACATTATGAAATCAGGAATCTCATTAATAATTAAATTTATCTTGTCAAAAGAATTATTCTCAATAATTAATATGAAATTGTATTACAAATCTATATATTTTTTTTGAATATAAAAAAATCATCTATGTTATTCGCGCTGTATTAATATATTGTTAATAGATCCTGGTTCTTATATTTGATGATTTGTTAATTTTCACTAAGATTTATTTTTGTAATTTTGTTTAAATTTTATGTAAATGAACTACGATATTATTGTTGTCGGGAGTGGTCCCGGAGGATATGTTACTGCAATCAGAGCTTCACAGTTAGGATTCAAAACTGCCATTGTTGAAAAAGAAAATTTAGGAGGAATCTGTTTGAACTGGGGTTGCATCCCTACGAAAGCCTTGCTGAAATCTGCTCATGTATTTCATTATCTGAATCATGCGGAAGATTACGGACTGAACAAAGTGGAAAATCCCGG
>JADKLW010000655.1_pt1 | contig 12444 bp, 12 predicted proteins | sample 8641881 | NCBI WGS metagenome assembly JADKLW01 (sample SAMN16272185, study PRJNA661076) | feces metagenome | isolation source: fecal sample from diarrhoea affected cattle B | host: Bos taurus | place: South Africa: Lokaleng Village, Mahikeng | collected 2019-09 | reverse complement strand
AGACCAATATCCGCATCATCCAGCATGACGCGGTGGAAGTCGCGCGCGACATGATCGCACCCGACAGCCTGGCCGGCGTACACATATACTTTCCCGACCCCTGGCCCAAGACCCGCCATCACAAGCGCCGCCTGGTTCAGCCCGCCTTCATCAGCCTGCTGGCCAGTCGCATCAAGCCTGGTGGCTATATTCATTGCGCGACCGATTGGGAAAACTACGCCGAACAGATGCTGGAAGTGCTGGGCGGAGAGCCCCTGCTGGTTAATACCGCCAGCGGCTACGCGCCACGGCCAGACTTCCGCCCACAAACCAAATTCGAAACGCGAGGCCTGCGACTGGGCCATGGCGTGTGGGACTTGATCTTCACACGACCAGCCCTATAAGGAAATCAATGTATCCGGAAATACAACCCTATGCCCATGGCTTCTTGAACACTGAAGACGGCCATCAAGTGTATTGGGAACTTTGCGGCAACCCCGAGGGCAAGCCCGCTATCTTTTTGCACGGCGGACCGGGCAGCGGGTGTTCGGCCGTACACCGCCGCCTGTTCGACCCTGAGCATTACAAGGTGTTGCTGTTCGATCAGCGCGGCTGCGGCCGCTCTACCCCGCACGCCAGCCTGGACAACAACACAACCTGGCACCTGGTGGCCGACATGGAAAGGCTGCGCCGCGAAGTGCTGGAGGCCGAACAGATGCTGGTCTTTGGCGGCTCGTGGGGTTCTACCCTGGGGCTGGCTTATGCACAAAAGCACACCGAGCGGGTCAGCGAGCTGATCGTGCGCGGCATCTTCACCGCGCAACAGCCCGAGCTATTGTGGTTCTACCAGGAAGGCGCATCCAAGCTGTTTCCCGATTACTGGGAAGACTATCTGGCCCCCATACCGGTAGCCGAGCGCGGTGACCTGATTGCCGCCTACCGCCGCCGCCTGACCGGCACCGACCGCAAGGTGCAACTGGAGGCCGCGCACGCCTGGGCGCAGTGGGAAAGCCGCACGATTACGCTGCTGCCCAACAAGGCGCAGCGACGCGAGCAATCGGCTGATGAATCCGCCCTGGCGTTTTCGCGCATCGAGAACCACTACTTCGTGCATCAGGGCTTCATGGAAGAGGGCCAGCTATTGCGCGACGCGCATAAGCTGCATCAGATACCCGGCGTGATCGTGCAGGGCCGCTACGATGTATGCACCCCCGCCGTCACTGCCTGGGCCTTGCACAAAGCCTGGCCGCAAGCGGAGTTCCATCTGGTGCCCGATGCCGGCCACGCCTTTGACGAACCGGGCATCTTGCAGCACTTGCTGGCCGCTACCGATAAATTTGCCGGCAAAGTGCCGGCATAAGCGATCGCAGGAGCATCAACGACATGAACATCATTCTTAACGGCAAGCCCATGCAAGTGGACCAAGTCCGCACGGTCGCCGATCTTATTGTTTTTCTGGAATACGAAGGCAAGCGCATTGCGGTGGAACGCAATGGCGACATCGTGCCCAAAAGCCAGCATGGCGAGACCGCGCTGGCTGAAGGCGACGAACTGGAGATCGTGGTGGCCGTGGGCGGGGGCTAGCGGAAGCCGCCGAACCCGCCCTTGCCCAAGCCCTTCATGCCGCCCATGGCGCGCATCATCTTGGCCATGCCGCCTTTTTTCATCTGCTTCATCATGCCCTGCATCTGGTCGAACTGCGTCAGCAAGCGATTGACCTCTTGCACCGGCACACCGGCGCCGGCAGCAATGCGGCGCTTGCGCGAGGCCTTCAGCAATTCTGGCTTGGCGCGCTCGGCCGGGGTCATGGAATTAAGGATGCCTTCGCTGCGGCGCAACTGCTTCTCGGCCTGACCGCCCTGTATCTGGCTTGCCGCCTGAGCAAACTGAGCCGGCAGCTTTTCCAGCAGCGAACCCATATCGCCCATCTTCTTGACTTGCTGCAGCTGCTCGCGGAAATCGTTCAGGTCGAAGCGCGTGCCCGACTTCATCTTGGCGGCCAGCTTCTCCGCCTCGGCCACGTCTATATTCTTTTGGGCCTGCTCTACCAAAGAGACGATGTCGCCCATGCCCAGCACCCGCTGCGCCATGCGCTCGGGGTGGAAAGGCTCCAGGCCGTCCAGCTTTTCAGATACGCCCACAAACTTCAGCGGCTTGCCCGTTACGTGACGCACCGACAAGGCGGCGCCCCCGCGTGCATCGCCGTCCAGCTTGGTCAGCACCACACCGGTAAGCGGCAAGGCATCGGCAAAGGCGCGCGCCACGTTGACCGCGTCCTGCCCCTGCATGGCGTCGACCACGAACAGGGTCTCGATAGGCTTGAGCAAGCCGTGCAAGGCGCTGATCTCTTGCATCATGGCGTCATCGATACCCAGACGACCGGCCGTATCGACGATCAGTACATCGTAATGATGGCGCTTGGCATGATCCAGCGCGGCGGTGGCGATCTGTTCGGGCTTCTGCGAGGTGTCGGTGGGCAGGAAGTCCACCTTGACCTGCTCGGCAACCGTGCGCAGCTGCTCGATGGCGGCCGGGCGATACACGTCGGCGCTGACCACCAGCACTTTCTTCTTGCCGGTCTTGCGGCCGCCCTGCGTGTGGGCGCCCTCGCTTAGCCATTTGGCCAGCTTGCCCGTAGTGGTGGTTTTACCCGCGCCTTGCAGGCCTGCCATCAGGATGACAGCCGGCGGCTGGGTGGCAAGGGAAAGCTCGCTGGCTTCCTCGCCCAGGTCGCCGCCCATCAGGGCGGTCAATTCCTTGTGGACCACGCCCACCAGCGCCTGGCCGGGATTCAGGCTGCCGGCAACGTCCTGGCCCAGGGCGCGTTCCTTGACCTTGGCGACAAAGTCGCGCACCACGGGCAGCGAGACGTCGGCCTCGAGCAGCGCCATGCGCACTTCGCGCAGCATGTCTTGCGTATTGGCCTCGGTCAGGCGGGCCTCGCCGCGCATGGTCTTGACGACCCGCGACAGGCGTTGGGTAAGGTTATCGAGCATAACGATGGTTTCGCTTAAACTGGTTGATCTTGCGGTACCGGACTAAAATGATCCGGTTTGGGGCTTGCCCTGGAAGGTATAACACTTAAGGGACTATGTCTGCTGGCATTGTATTTCACTTGCTGGCCGCGCTGGCTTACGCCGTGCTGGCCGTTACGCTTTGGCGACCGCTGTCCGGAAGCAGCGAAGAGGTCTCCGCCGGCCATGTGCGCCGCGTTTGCCTGGCGGGCGCCATCGTCCTGCACGGCATCGGCCTGAAAACATCCATCATGCTGCCCACCAGCCTGCATCTGGGCTGGGCACTGGCCTTGTCGGCCGCCGTCTGGCTGGGCATGCTGGTGTTCTGGGTGCAAAGCCTGCTGATGCGCATCGACGGGCTGCTGCTTATTTTACTGCCTGCCTGCGCCGTGGTCACTGCCATGGCCGCTTTATTTCCCGGCGGGCACCATGTGGCGCACGCCGCCAGCGACTGGCTGCGCATTCACCTGCTTATCGCCTTCACCGCCTATGGCCTGATTACCGTGGCTGCCCTCCAAGCCATGCTGATGACAGCGCTGGACCGTCACCTGCACCGCCCGGTCGAACCAGCCGGTACCGGCAGCATGCTGGCTCGCGCTCTGGAATCCATGCCCCCCCTGCTGGTTCAGGAAGTTCTGCTGTTCCGGCTGATCGGCACCGGCTTCATCGTCCTGACGCTTACGGTTATTACCGGGGCGATGGTGTCCCTGGCGTTTACCAACGAACTGGTGCCCATGGACCATAAAACCGTATTCACCCTGTTGTCGTGGTTTATATTTGGCGGTCTGCTGATAGGCCGCTACACACGCGGCTGGCGCGGGCGCATTGCCCTGCGCTGGACGCTGGTGGGCTTTGCCTTCCTGTTGCTGGCGTACACTGGCAGCCGTTTTGTGCTTGACGTCATACTGCAACGAGGCTGATGTGGGAAAAATACTATTCTGGATAGTGCTGATCATGGGCCTCTTGCTGGCCGCCCGCCTGCTGGCGCACTACAACCACAGCAGGAACATCGCGGACCGCGACAAAGACCCCAAGAAGGTCAAGAGTAAAGCCGGCACCAAGCCCATGGAGTCCATGGTGCGCTGCGAGCACTGCGGCATCCATCTGCCCCGCTCCGAAGCGGTACTGACCGACGGCCGCACCTGGTGCAGCCAAGAGCACGCCCGACTGGGCCACAATCAGTGACCTGCCACCCGGCGCTGGACAAGCATGGCTGGCTTACACCGCTGGCCGGCGTGGTAACGCACTCGCCCTCCCCCAATCATGACGAGCGCCCTGCCGAGGGCGACATCAGCCTGCTGGTGATCCACAACATCAGTTTGCCGCCTGGCGTGTTGGGGGGCACCGAGGTTATCGACCTGTTCCTTAACCGGCTGGACTGCAGCTCCCACCCCTGGCTGGATCGGCTGCGAGGCCTGCGCGTATCGGCGCACTTCTTTATTCGGCGCAACGGCCTGATCGTGCAATGCGTCTCGACCGACCAGCGCGCCTGGCACGCCGGCGTGTCGTGCTTTGCCGAACGCGAACGCTGCAACGACTTTTCGATAGGGATAGAACTGGAAGGCACGGACGAGCTGCCCTACACCGATGCCCAATATGACGCGCTGACCACGCTGACCTCAGCCCTGCGCGCACGCCATCACCTGCAGCATGTGCGCGGCCATGAACACATCGCCCCCGGCCGCAAGACCGACCCCGGGCCCGCCTTCGACTGGCAGCGCTACGGCGCCGGCAGCGGCTGGCTGCCCGAGCAACTGCCGCCGGGTTGAACGGCTGACGCCCACGAAAAGGCCGCCCGAAGGCGGCCCCCATCTACACAGCCAATACTAAGCCGTTTGATTCAGCAGCAGACGGTTCATGCGCTTGACGAAGGCGGCGGGTTCGGCCAATGCCGCGCCTTCGGCCAACATGGCCTGATCCAGCAGCAGCAAGGCCCATTCACTGAAGTCCTCTTCCGGCGCGGCCTGCAAACGGCCCACCAAAGCGTGCTCCGGATTGATTTCCAGTATGGGCTTAACCTCTGGCGCCGACTGCCCCGCGGCCTGCAGCATGCGCAACAAGTGCGGGCTAAGCTCGTTCTCGTCCACCACCACGCAAGCGGGGGAGTCGACCAGGCGGCTGGTAACGCGCACTTCCTTCACCTTTTCGCCCAGTGCCGTTTGCAGGCGCTCGACCAAAGGCTTGAAGGTTTCAGCCACTTCAGCTTGATGCTTCTTCTCTTCTTCGTCGGCCAGCGTGTCCAGGTCCAGACCGCCCTTGGCGATGGACACCAGCGGCTTGCCGTCGAATTCGCGCAGATAGGACAGCATCCACTCGTCCACGCGGTCAGACAACAGCAGCACTTCCAGGCCCTTCTTGCGGAAGATTTCCAGGTGCGGGCTATTGCTGGCTGCCGCGAAGGAATCGGCGCTGACGTAATAGATCTTGTCTTGCCCTTCTTTCATGCGCGACACATAGTCGGCCAGCGACACCGTCTGCGCCGAACCCTCGGCCTGCGTCGAAGCAAAGCGCAGCAACTTGGCGATGCGCTCTTTATTGTTAGTGTCTTCGCCCGTGCCTTCCTTAAGTACCTGGCCGAACTGCGTCCAGAACTCGGTGTACTGCTCGGGCTTGTTCTCGGCCATATCTTCCAGCAAAGACAATATGCGCTTGGCCGAACCTTCGCGGATCACCCGCACATCGCGGCTTTCCTGGAGGATTTCGCGCGAGACGTTCAGCGGCAGGTCGGCAGAGTCGATCACCCCGCGCACAAAACGCAGGTAAGTCGGCAGCAGTTGCTCGGCGTCGTCCATGATGAACACACGCTTCACATACAGCTTCACGCCGCGCTTGCCTTCGCGGTCCCATAAGTCCATGGGTGCGCGCTTGGGGATGAACAGCAGCTGCGTGTACTCGCTGCGCCCTTCCACGCGGTTGTGGGTCCAGGCCAGCGGATCGTCAAAGTCGTGGGCGATGTGCTTGTAGAACTCTTGGTACTGCTCGTCGGTGACCTCCGACTTGGCACGCGTCCACAAGGCATTGGCCTGGTTGACGGTTTCCCATTCGTTTTTCTTGACCTGCTCGGATTTCTCGGCGTCCCACTCTTCCTTGTGCATCTGGATGGGCAGCGAAATATGGTCCGAGTAACGACGCAAGATCTCGCGCAGCTTCCAGCCGCCCAGGAAATCGTCCTCGCCATCGCGTAGGTACAGCGTGACCGAGGTGCCGCGATCGGCTTTCTCGACCGGCGAGATGGAGAACTCGCCCTGGCCATCTGACTCCCACAGGATGGCGTCGGTTTCCGCCACGCCAGCGCGCCGGCTAAGCACAGACACCTTCTGCGCCACGATAAATGAGGAATAAAAGCCTACGCCAAACTGGCCGATAAGCTGGGCGTCCTTCTGCTTGTCGCCCGTAAGCTGCGAGAAGAATTCCTTGGTGCCCGAGCGCGCAATCGTCCCCAGGTTGGCAATGGCCTCGTCACGCGTCATGCCGATGCCGTTATCCGAAATCGTGATCGTGCGGGCGTCCTTGTCGTATTCGACGCGGATGCGAAGATCCGTATCGCCCTGAAAGAGGTCGGGGTTGTCGATGGCCTCGAAGCGCAGCTTGTCGCAGGCGTCCGACGCGTTGGACACCAGCTCGCGCAGGAAGATTTCCTTGTTGCTGTACAAGGAGTGAATCATCAGGTGCAGCAACTGCTTGACCTCGGCCTGAAAGCCCAGGGTTTCCGACTGTTCGTGGATGTCTGTTTGAGTCATTGTTCGATCTGGTCTGTAAAGAAAAAGGTTGAAGGCGATTCTTGCAACATGGGGGCTAGGTCCGTTGTTTTCAAGCCTAAAGAGAACTCCACGATACACCTTGTTACGTGCTGCCTCGGTCTTGCGGTGTACCTTTCGGGAACGACCTGGCCCCGTCAAGGAGTGCGATCATGCAGACAAGTGCGTTGTACCGCGTATCAAGGTTAGTCAGCATAGTGGTTCTTGCGCTGATGCTTGCCGCCATCGGCTATGCCTCGGTTATGGGGATCATGTACTGGTCCGGTATCGGCGTTTAACGAGGACGCTGCCATGAACAAACGCCAGACCCGCATCTTCGCCATCGCCTCCACTGCCATTGCCAGCTTGCTGTTCCTGGTGCTTACGGTAGACAGCCATCGTCAGTTTCCGGAATTGACCAACGCCGACTCCATCACCGAAGAAGTCGTGCGCGGTCAGGACGTCTGGCACGCCAATAACTGCATCAACTGCCACACCATCTTTGGTGAAGGCGCTTATTACGCGCCCGACCTTACCAAGATCACACAGCACCGCGGTGTGCCGTATCTGACGGCATTCATGAAAGATCCCTCGCAGTTCTATGACGAGCAAACTCACCGACGGCTCATGCCCAACCCTAATCTGAACGACCAGGAAATATCGGACGTAATTGCCTTTATGGATTGGGTCAGCAAGGTCGACAACCAAGGGTGGCCGCCACGGCCCATTCTGGTTACCGGCGGCTCCATACCAGGCACCGATCTAAGCATCGCACAGCAGCAGGAACGCGGCGAGGCAACTGTCGCCGAAGAAGGTGCTACCGCATCGCTGCCACCGGGAGCACGCCCTGTGGCCCCGGGTAACGACCCCATCGCCTTGGGTCAGGCGCTGTTCAAGACGGCGGTACCGACCTGTGCTGCTTGTCACTCCACGGCCCCCGGCGTGAACCTGGCCGGACCTACACTCGCTGGCCTGGCGACCAGGGCAGAAGAGGTCATTGCATCGCCAGACTACAAAGGCAAGGCCACCACGGCCGAAGAGTTCGTACACGAATCTATCGTCGACCCCAGCGCCTACTTGCATCCAGGCCCGATGTATTCAGCCAACGGCGTGTCCTTCATGCCCACGTCATATGTCAAGGACCTGACCAGCGAGCAGATCGACCAGTTGGTTGCCTATCTGATGTCATTCAAATAAAGAACTCCGGGTACGGGGAAGCTGCGTTGCAAACGAGGAGCCGCCATGCGTTATAGAACCCAGTCAGTCGCCTATTGGTATTTCGCTCTGGCCTTGATCCTGTTCGGGCTGCAAATGGTGTTCGGCCTGCTATCTGCCGCCAAGTATCTCGGGCCCGATCCCCTGCTTAACGTCATGGCGTTCGACGTGACCAAGACCATCCACACGAATCTACTTATTGTCTGGGTCTTGACGGGCTTCATGGGGGCCACTTATTGGGTGATCGTCGACGAATCGCGAGCGGAACTGCATAGCGTGAAGCTGGCGTATATACAGCTCATACTGTGGGCCATCATGGGCGTTACCGCAGTCATCGGCTATCTCTTTGGCTACGGCACGGGCAACAAGCTGCTGGAGCAGCCTCTGCCGCACAAGATCGTGATCGTTATCTGTATGCTGATCTTTCTGTACAACATCGGCATGACCATCAAGCGATCCGGTCGCTTCACCACCACCGAAGGCGTGCTGCTGCTGGGCCTGGCAAGCTCTGCCGTGCTTTACCTGCCTGCGCTGCTGCACTACGAAAACTACGTGGTGTCCATCTACTACCGCTGGTGGACCATACACCTGTGGGTGGAAGGCGTCTGGGAAATGATCCAGGGCGCCTTCCTGGCCTACCTGCTTATCCGTTTGTCGGGCGCCGATCGCGAGGTGCTGGAGAAGTGGCTGTATGTGATCGTGGGCCTGGTGTTCATTGCCGGCATCCTGGGTACCGCCCACCACTATTACTGGGTGGGCGTGCCCGCATACTGGCTGCCACTGGGCGGCTTCTTCAGCGCGCTGGAACCCGTCGCCCTGGTGGGCATGGCCATCTACGCCTACTCTGCCATACGGCGCACCGGTGTACGCCACCCTAACGGCCTGGCGTTGCACTGGACCATAGGCAGCGCCGTGTTCACCTTGTTCGGCGCCGGCTTGCTGGGCCTGGCGCATACTTTTCCTGACATCAACAAGTGGACACACGGTACGCTGATTACCGCCATGCACGGCCATGCCGCCTTCTATGGCGCCTACGTCATGATCATCCTGGCCGTTATCACCTATGCCATGCCCACGATGATGGTGGGGCGTCGCGAACAAGGCAGCTCGATCGGTTATTGGGCCTTCTGGCTGCAAATTGCCGGCATGTTCGGCATGACCTTGTCTTTTGCAACGGCCGGCATCGGCCAGGTGTACCTGGAGCGCGTAATGGGCATCGGTTACCTGGATGTCCAACTGAAAATACAGGTGCACTTCCTGATGCTGGTGGCCACGGCCTCGTTGTTTACCGTGGGCGTGGGCTTGTTCATCTACGACTTCTTCCGACATGTGCCGCGCCTGGGCGGCGATGACGCCAGCAGCCCGACTGTGGGTGAGGCCTTCAGCGATGAAGCAAGCCGTTGAAGCGCGCAGCGGCGCAAGCGCCCAGGGTGCCGTAGACGGCGCCCGGTCGACCAGCCCTGCGCCCCCCTATTACCTGCCGTGCGCCGACGAAGTACAGCTCTTTGAACAATGCCACGCCAATCAGCTGGCCGTCATGCTTAAAGGCCCTACCGGCTGCGGCAAGACCAGGTTTGTAGAACACATGGCCTGGCGGCTGCAGCGGCCGCTGATCACCATATCGTGCCATGACGACCTTAGCGCCAGCGACCTGATCGGGCGCTTCCTGATCCAGCATGATCGCACCCAATGGAACGACGGCCCCCTGACCACCGCCTTGCGCAGCGGCGCCATCTGCTATCTGGATGAAGTGGTCGAGGCGCGCCAGGACACCATCGTCGTGCTGCATTCCCTGACCGACCATCGCCGCAGCCTGGCCATCGAGAAAACCGGCGAGCTGATCCATGCCGCCCCGGACTTTCAGCTGGTGGTGTCCTACAACCCCGGCTACCAGCGCATGCTGAAAGACCTTAAGCCCAGCACCCGCCAGCGCTTCGTGGCACTGGACTTTAACTTTCCGCCGGCACAGCAAGAAATAGAAATCGTCATGCAGGAAGGCCAGCTGGACCGCCCCACCTGCGCAGCCCTGGTCGGCCTGGCAGAAAAGCTGCGCTCCTTCGCCGACCGCGGGCTGGCTGAAGTGCCCAGCACACGCTTGCTGGTGGCCACCGCCATGCTGATCGCACGCGGCATCCCGGTAAAGCGGGCCTGCCAGGTGGCGCTGGTAGCGCCCCTGTCGGACGATGCCACCCTGGTCGGCGCCATGCATGACCTGGTCGACCTAAGCTTCCCGTAGCGGCAGTGCAAGGGCCCGGCGACCATGGCTGAAGCCGAAGACGTCATTACCGATGTAGCGCGACACGCCACCATCTACGCACGCGAACTGTGGCGTCGCCAGCGTGGCCCCATACACACACCGCCGCCCGTTGAATTAAGCGATGTGGCCGAACGCCTGGACCTGCTGATCGGCGCCGCCTTCGGCAGCAGCCACCCGTTGCGGGCGGCGCAAACACCCGCCATAGCCAGCCTGTTGCTGCGCATCTTCCGGCGGCACGACATGCCGCAAGGGCGTACCCCCTTGCCCACTACTGATGGCGTGTCCCTGTGGTTGCCCGGCGATGTGCAAACCACCGACCTGAACCGGGCTATGCAGCGCTATCGCGCCATGGCGCTGCGGCTGGCCATGCTGGCCCGACGCGGCAGCGCCGCAGCAGCAGCCGGCATTAGTTGCCCGCGTACGCGCGGCGTGTATTTACTGCTGGAAGGCATGGCCTGCGACGAGGCCGTCGCCAGCCTGCTGCCTGGCAGCCGCGACAGTCTGAACGCCTTGCGGCTATGGTGCCTGGCAGGCAGGCCCGATGCCCATCGCGTGCCCCCGGCATGCCGCGCGCTGGAACAACTAGTGCAAACCGTGCTGCAAGCGCCAGTGGGCCAGCCCGTACCCGGCTTGCCCTGGTGCCGTGACGCCCAGGCTTCTGCTGCTTCGGCCGCCCTTATTGCAGAATCGCTGCAAGCGCAGGAAGCCACTCAAAGCAAGCTGCACACGCATGCACTATATAAAGATTACTGGACCGGCGACCTGCTGCCCCCGGCAGCGCCTGAGGCTGTCGAGATCCAACCGGGGTCAGATGAAGTCGGACAGGCCGAGCGCCCGCGCAGCGCCCGCATGCCCCGCCGCCCCAAAGAGCGACAAGCCCAGCCAGATGAAGACGACCGCCCCCAAGGGGTATGGATGGTGCAAACCGGCCCGCCGCTGGAACAAGCGGAAGACCCCATGGGCATGCAGCGCCCCGCCGACCGCGATGAAGACACCTCTGCTGAAGAGTTTGCCGATGCCTTGTCCGAGCTGCCCGAAGCGCGCCTGGTTTCCACACCCGGCAAGGCGCGTGAGGTATTGCTGTCGGACGACCCGCCCGACAGGCGTAGCCGGCTGCAGCAACAGCGCAGCGCCACGGCAGGCCTGGAGCTGCGCTACCCGGAATGGGACTACCGCCAACAAGGCTACCGCCACCCCGGCGCCACCGTCCACCTGACATCCGCCATCCATGGCCCCCAAGCCTGGATAGACGAGACGCTGGCGCGCCACCACGCGCTGCTGGACACCATACGCAAGCGCTTCGAAATGCTGCAAGCCGAGCGCCTATGGCTGCGCCGTCGGCTGGATGGCGACGACATCGACCTGGACGCCTGCCTGGATGCCTTTGCCGACGTACGCGCCGGCCTGCCCATGCCCCAGGCCTTGTACAAACAGCAACGGCCCCAGGCACGCGACCTGGCCATCGTGCTGCTGATCGACATCAGCGGCTCCACGGACTCGTGGCTGACGGCCAACAAACGCATCATCGATGTGGAACGCGAAGCCCTGCTGCTGGTCAGCATCGCTCTGGAGAAAATGGGCGCGCCCCACTGCATCCAGGCCTTTTCCGGCGAAGGCCCGCGCGGCGTTACCGTCAACATCGTAAAAGATTTTGACGAGGCCTATGGCGGGGAAGTGGCCCTGCGCATCGCCGGGCTGGAGCCCCAGTACTACACGCGGGCCGGCGCAGCGCTACGCCACGCCAGCGCCACCCTGATGCAGCAAAACGCCCAGCACCGGCTGTTGCTGCTGCTGTCCGACGGCAAGCCCAACGATGTCGATGAGTACGAGGGCCAGTATGGCGTGCAAGACATGCGCCGGGCGGTGGATGAGGCCAAGCGGCAAGGCATCTTTCCGTTTTGCCTGACCATAGACAGGCAGGCGGCCAGCTACCTGCCCGCCATCTTTGGGGCCAGGCAGTATGCCTTGCTGCATAAGCCTGAGGCGCTGCCGACTGTGTTGCTGGACTGGATGCGTCGGTTGCTGTCGGTTTAGGGAAGGTTTGGTCGTGAGACGGCTGGGCTTTTGGGGCAGTAGCGGCATGCGAAAGTTTGGAACTGTGCGTATAATTACGCCTTTCTGCCACGCCCCGTATTCTTCGGGGCGATCTACTTGAATGCCCGGGTGGTGAAATTGGTAGACGCAGGGGACTCAAAATCCCCCGCCGCAAGGCGTGCCGGTTCGATTCCGGCCCCGGGCACCA
>JADKLW010000533.1_pt1 | contig 12452 bp, 12 predicted proteins | sample 8641881 | NCBI WGS metagenome assembly JADKLW01 (sample SAMN16272185, study PRJNA661076) | feces metagenome | isolation source: fecal sample from diarrhoea affected cattle B | host: Bos taurus | place: South Africa: Lokaleng Village, Mahikeng | collected 2019-09 | reverse complement strand
CGCTGTATGGTATTGCCCGAGAAATCTCCCGGAAAGAGTTTGAGATATTGTTGGGTAATATTTTGAATGTTCATCAGGTTAAGATATAAAAATTAAAACAAAATGAGTCCGAAGACGGGTTATGTAACTTTCAATCTCGTCTGCAATGCGCAAGGCCTGCTCCAGTTTTTGATTCTGTAATAGAGGAATGACCTCTGGAAAACAGGTTTTGTAAGTAAGTTCCCGTAGATTCCATTTGCGATGGAGGCAACACCTTTCGAATGCAGAAAAAATCTTCGAAAATCCTACCCCAAAACCACCGCTGTTTTCCCGGCCATCAAACGCCCATCCCCATCAAAAAACCGCACCAGCGCAAAGGCCATCCAGCCCTCCTCTAAAGAGGCAAATCTTTCATCCTCGGGAATCACCAATTCCCAGCAGGGCATTGCAACCTCCAAAACCATATCTACAAATTTTAAGTCATGCTCCACTTCATCTGGATCCACAAACCGCAGCGTGACTTCCGCCTTTGCGCCTCCCTCTGGCAGATGGTCAAAAAATAGCCTTCGTTCTGCAAAAGAATACCGACACCTTTCTCCGTCAATCGCATTCCATAAAAAACTTCTAAGAACCGTGCCGCTTTCGGGGTGCTGCAGACCCTTCGTTACGTTGCGTTCCCCTTTGGCAGATTCCTCGTCCAGCTTCATGATGCCGTGCAGCATCTTCGCCATTCGCCCGTGAAGAATCGGATCATGAAGCTCTTTCACAAAAGGCTGAAGCGCACGCCGCAGTTTTCCCCCAAATCTCGAACACCGCCCGAATTCAGAGGCGTTTTCCCGCACGTTGGCATATTGCGCCTCCTTCCGGATGCGCCCACCATCAAATCCGCCCGGCCGCCTCATGATAATTTTGCCATTCATTTTATAAAACGAAAAACCGTCCAGATTTCCGATGAATTTTATAAGACCTTGAAGTTCTGCCATGTCCAAAAGGTTTTAAGTATAGAACAAAGATAGTTCATTCTAAGATATAGTATGGATATAGTATAGATATAGTATGCTTTTAGTATGCTAAAGGTAACTATCACAAGGGTTTCTTAAGGCCGACAGCCCCTAGACCTCTTGCTTATTGATTAAGAATTTTTAGTAGCTTCAACCTTCATCATTTTTTAATATGAAAACTACGGTTGCTTACAAATATGAAATCTGATGAACAAAAAATGGGCTTCGTTCATATTATAACTATATTGGAGATGAATTAAACGGGTTCTTTGACCTTCAGTTTTCTGAGGACTTTGTTTAATTATTTTTTACTTTCGTAGGCTACTTCTACTAAATAGTTTTCAATTTATAAAGTTCGCTCTCCGTAATCAGCTGCTCATATTGTAATCTTCCCCTTCTTAGTAACACTCAAAAGTAGAGTTTTTTGTTAATATTCCTGTTGGTGTTGTCGGAAAATTTTGTTGGAATGTGGGAAAATCTGCTGGATTAGCAAGGCTGATTTTTCCATATTTCAACAAAAAGTCTCTTGGCGTGAGATATTGCAGCGCGCTGTGCGGTCTTTCGTTGTTGTATTTCCACATCCATATTTCTGCGTAGTTTCTCATCTGCGCAAGGTTTTCAAACAGGTATACATCCAAGAAATCCGTCCGGAAAGTCCGGTTAAATCTTTCGATGAGTGAATTTTGCGTCGGTTTTCCCGGCTGGATAAAGTGAAGTTCGATTTCGTGAAACCCACACCAGTTCTTAAGTTTTTCTGCAATAAATTCAGGACCGTTGTCCACTCGGATTTTCTCGGGTTTTCCCCGCCATTCAACGAACTGTTCCAGGCCAGAAATTACTTTTGCAGAGGGCAGACTTGCCTCAATACTAACCTGTAAAATCTCACGGTTGAAGTCATCCAGTATGTTCAGACTACGTACTTTTTTGCCGCATTCCAACGTGTCGTGCATGAAATCCATGCTCCAGGTTACATTCGGGTAAACCGGCCGCAACAGTGGTTCCTTTACCCGTGCCGGCAGCCGCTTCTTACGCTTGCTCCTTAGGTTCAGTTTCATTGAAGTGTAAATTCGGTAAATCCGTTTGTGATTCCACCCAAAACCAAGATTCTTCAAGCGGTGGCGCATCAGCCAGAAGCCCCATGTGTGGTGCTGATTTGCCAGCAGCAGCAGTTCTTCGCGGATTTTGTCATCTTCATTATTGCTCCGCTTTTTGTAATAAAGCACCGAACTGCTTACCCTGAAAACCTTACACGCCTTACGAATACTTATTCCATGGGTTCGGCTGGAATAAGCTACCAACTCTCTTTTCTCGCAAGGCGTCAGAGCTTTTTTTCAATCACGTCTTTTAAAACGGTGTTTTCCAAAGTAAGCTCGGCAACAATCTTTTTATACTGCGAAAGTTGCTTCTCGATCTCTTTCAACTGAGCCAGATGGTGGGCTTCCATACCCCCATATTTGCTCTTCCACTTATAAAATGTCGGCTGACTGATGCCGTAATCGCGGCAAATCTCGTTCACCGTCTTTCCCTGATTCTGTTCAGACAATATCTTCACGATCTGAACCTCTGTAAATTTGCTTTGTTTCATCTTTCCCAAATTTAAAAACTATATTTATATTCGTTTCGGTTTTTGGGGAAGATTACATTCATCTTGAAAATCTATACCTTCATTTTTAGGCTTTGAATGAGCAAACCCTTTCCAAGCTAAATCTGCCCCATCCCATTTAACCGCTCCATTTGTAATATCAGGTTTATTTGTAAGTATATATAATATTGCAGCTATGGCAAAAACATATTTTAAATTTTCATTATCAGCTTTTTTTATCCATGTATTTCGTCCATATGCATAATTTTCTATCTTTTCTTTGTTTGCTAAGTTCTTGTAAGATATTAAAGAATAGTAGGTGTTTCGCATTCTTAGAAAATTGCGATTTGCACAAGCTACGGCCAAAATTGTATCGGAATAAAATTCAGTTGTCGCACCTGCTTCAGATCGATTAATTGTAATATATCATTCTTCATACTCTGATATGGACGTAGAAGTTGTTTCTGAATTTACTTCAATCTGTCTTAATGAATCGGACTTCGCCACATGGTGCGAAGTGGAACCCGTAAGTATGTTGACCTGAGTTTGCACTGCGTTATTAATGGTAGTAGTATTGGTTTGCGGAGACCCGGTTAAACCATTCCTGCGGAATTTCTATTTTATAAATGCGGTGGCGTTGTAAGAAGTATTCTGTGGCAAACTGTAATTAAGAATGCTCGCACTACCGTTCTCTTGTAGCTTTACAAAAGGTTCTTTTAATTGGCATGAAGTTGTTCCCATGTTTTGATATTTTATTAGTTATGCTTCAAACATAATAATTAATATCAATAAAACAATAGAATATTTAAAAATAACATAAGAGATTCCAAACAATAAATACAAATAAAATAAATACCAGCAGCATGTTCTTTGCACCAGCATCTACAAAGGAAATCGTCTTAAACGAAAGAGGCTGCCTTCATCGGGCAGCCTCTTTTCTTATTTATTGAAATCAATATCTTCTCCTTTATTGATCTTCTCATTGACGTTTTCCTCCTTTCGGATGGTGCCTTCCACTGGTACTTCTATTCTTGGGGTTCTGAGTTCCTCGATGGTCTGAAGATTTCCTTCGTCGCCATATCCGCCGCCCATCCCATGAAGCCCGGAGCAGCCGTCGGTCCATTCGGATGGTTTGATGAACTTATCGTCAGGCGTGATACCGAGGGACTTATCTGCCCATACTTTCTTCATAAATATCGCCCAGATAGGAAGTGCCATCTTGGCTCCCTGTCCTTCGCCGGTGCCCCGGAAGTGTGTGGCGCGGTCTTCCCAGCCTACCCAAACGCCGGTAGCGAGGTTGGGCGTAATTCCTATGAACCACCCGTCGGAATTGTTCTGTGTGGTTCCTGTTTTCGCGGCTATTTCCACTGCTTTGCTAATGCCTCTTCTCCCGAGTTCACCGGAAGCGGTACCAAATTCTGCCACGCCTTTCATGAGTTCGATCATGGTGTAGGCATATTTTTCATTCATCACTTCCTTCATTTCGCTTTCCACTTCCTTGATGACGCGCCCGTTGGCATCCTCTATCCGCCAGATCATTTCGGGCTTCATATAATTACCATAGTTGGCAAAAGTGCTGTACGCCCCCAACATTTCATAAATGGTAATATCTGAAGAACCCAATGCCACGGCCAATTGTCCTCTCGGGATTTCCTGAGTTACACCCAGGTCGCGGGCCAATTGAATGACTTTATCTGTCCCCACCATATCCATCAATCGTACTGCTACCGGGTTCCTTGAATAGGCAAGAGCGTTTTTCAATGTCGGAGTGCCGCCGGTTCCTGAAACCCGATATCCGCGTTCGTTGAAAGTAGCATTGGATACTGTGGTGCAAGGCGTCATGCCCAGATTCATAATGGCTGCGGCATACACAAACGGTTTGAATGTGGAACCTACCTGTCTTTTCCCTTGTTTAATGTGATCATACTGGAAGTGTTGCCAGTTGATTCCCCCTACCCACGCTTTAATTTCTCCCGTTCCGGGAACCATAGACATCAGGCCGGCCTGTGCAATGTGCTTGTGATATCGGATAGAATCCCAGGGCGACATTTCCACTTCCTCCTCACCATTCCAGGTAAACCTCGAAGTTTGTATAGGCGTTTTGAACTCGATCATGATAGAATCTTCGGATACACCGGCGGCTTTGAGCTGTTTGTAACGTCCGGTTCGCTTCACGGCGGACATCATGATATTGTCAACTTCTTTCGGAGTAATGTAATAAAAAGGGGCGTCTTTCCTACCTCTCTGTTCTCTGTCGAAGCTTTTCTGAAGTTCGGTCATGTGTTCTTTAATAGATTCCTCGGCAAACTTCTGCATTTTGGAATCTAAAGTTATATAAATCTTGAGGCCGTCTTTAAAAAGGTTCAGCTCCTTTCCTGTCTTCTTCTCATATTCTTTCAGGTAACCGTCTATTTCTTTTCTGAGATAGAACTTATAGTAAGCGGAATATCCTTCATCAATGGATTTAACAGGCTGATAGTCTAATTTAATTGGAGTATCGACGGCTTGCTGATGAGTTTCAGCATCAATGTATCCTGTTTTCAGCATCTGATCCAGCACGAGATCTCTTCTTCTCTTAGCTCTTTCGGGATTTCTCATGGGATTGTTTCCCACAGGTGCTTCCAGCATGGCTACAAACATCGCTGATTCGGGAAGGGTAAGTTCTTTGGCTGTCTTGTTGAAATAGATCTTGGAAGCCATTTCAATACCGTTGGCATTATAGAGAAAGTCGAATTTATTGAAGTATTTCTCGATAATTTCCTCCTTGGTATATCTTCTCTCCAGACTGACTGCTACTACCCATTCCTTAATCTTTTGAATAACAGCTTTCGCTTTGTTGTTGGATCTCTTTCCTGTGAAAAGCAGCTTCGCCAACTGTTGGGTGATGGTACTTCCACCGCCTCTTTCGCCCCGAAATGCCACAGCACGCATGACAGCCTGCAGGTCGATCCCGGAATGTTCCTTGAATCGTTCGTCTTCTTTGGCCTGAAGCGCATACACCAAATGCGGCGGCAAATCCCGGAAATAAACAGGTTGTGTTTTCTCTTTTTCAAATTTCCCTAAAAGAACATTATCCGCCGAATAAATCTCTGAAGCGACATAGATATCAGGGTTCTCAAGATCTTTCACATCGGGCATCTCGCCCAAAAATCCCTGTGAGGCGCCGAAGAATATCGCCGCGATACCGATTATTCCTGCAATAAGCGCCATCCAAATGAATCGCACCCATCTCTTCCAGCCAGAATTCCTTTTCTTTTTCGGCGGAAGCGGGAATGTTTTATTGGTGTTTTTTCCTGTATTTTTTCTATTTTCCATAAGAAATGTTATGGTTTTACGGGTTCTACTCTTATTCCAATATCTTCAATTCCGCGAAGCGTATCGTGTCGCATGGCTTGTATCACGCCTATTTTATAGGCTCCGTTCTGCGGGAATTTATAATTCATTCTATACTGGAACAGTGTTTCTTTTGTTTCCCCAAAACCGGTTCCGATCCATTCGCCATTAGGTTTTGCGAGAATATAATTCAGTGTATCGGTCTCTTTCTTTTTGTTTTTAGCATCCTCAAAATTGACGATGAGCCTGATATTGCTGTAAGGGTAACTGTTATTGTTCCTTACGACAAATATAAGATTTTTGGGATTCTGCGCGTCTTGAATATCAATATCGAAGACCTGTTCCGCTTTCTTATTCCAATTTCCATTCAAAGGCTTCATCTGCACTTCTCCCGAAGAGGGAATACAGCTGGCCACGGACAGCGAGACTCCAAACAAAAGCAATAATCTATGCATTATCATCCCGTTTCGGTGAGGGTTTTTTCTTGAATTTCTTCTTATGGACTGGTTGTGCTGCACCTTCTTTTGCAATTGGTTTTTCTGTTCTGTTATTGGGCTTTTTACTTCCACGAAACGGTTTTTCTGCAGAATTATTTCTATTTTCCTGAGGTTTCTTCTGCTCCGGTTTCCGATTTTTGCTCTTGCCGCGGTTTTTTCTTTCAAAGCGATCTACACTGCTTTCCTGAATCAGATCTGTATTTTTAGATAAAGATTCCGGATGAGCGAGCCTTAGTTCCTCTAAAGGTTTGGCTTTCTCTCCTCTTTTATTCTGTGAGATCATTTTTTTCACATCCATGATATCCAGATCGTACCATGCCATGGAACTGTCTACATAAGCAAACCACATTTTCTTTTTGAATACATCGATTTTAATGCAGAAAGCTCTGCCTTTTTCAGTATCCAACATGGTAGAAGTGGAAGGAAAATCATGTAGCGCATCCAGATAACTGTCGAGTTCATAATTCAGACAGCACTTAAGTTTCCCGCATTGTCCGGCCAGTTTTTGTGGATTAATACTCAATTGCTGATAACGGGCTGCATTGGTATTCACAGAACGGAAATCCGTAAGCCAGGTGGAGCAGCAAAGTTCGCGTCCGCAGGAACCTATCCCGCCGATTTTGGCTGCTTCCTGTCGGAAACCAATTTGTTTCATATCAATTTTAGTCCGGAAGGTTCCCGCTAGATCTTTAATCAACTGACGGAAATCTATTCTGGTTTCCGCTGTGTAATAGAAGGTTACTTTCCCCGCATCACCCTGATACTCTACATCCGTGATTTTCATCTGGAGAAAAAGGTTTTGGGCAATTCTTCGGGCTTCTATTTTTACGGAATCTTCTTTTTTTCTCGCTTCCTGCCAAACTTCGATATCTCTCTGATTGGCCAATCTGTATATTTTTAAAACGCTCTCCTCGGGAAAATGTTTCTTTTTCATTTGGATTCTTACCAGCTCGCCGGTAAGGCTTACGACTCCTACATCGTGTCCGGAATTTGATTCTACTGTTACGACGCTTCCAATGTGCAGTGGCAAACTATGTACATTCTTAAAAAAGCACTTCCGGTCATTCTTAAACCTCACTTCTACAATATCACATTTTTGTGAAGAAGGATTCTGAACGTTGGAAAGCCAGTCAAAAACACTTAATTTATAGCTATTACCACAGGTATCTACATTTTCGCAACCGTTTGCGGATTTCGTGCCGCAGTTATGAGCAGAATCTCCGGATGTTTTGCATCCGCAACTCATATTTCTATTGTTTTATATTTGTTAATCTGCAAATTTAGAATAATTTTATTTCTCTTGCAGAAAGATCATGTATTGATTCGGTTTGAACGCACAACTTATGGCTTTGTATTATTTTCAGCATAATTAAAATATTGTTATTCATCAAAAATATTAAGAAAAATTAACATGGTGTGTAAATATATTTTATATTTGAATACTAAATCTAGTTTATGAAAAGAATTTTAATTTCCACAGCGTTATTAGCAGGTGTTTGCACCTACGCCGGCGGGTTCAGAGTTTCGCTACAAGGTGTGAAACAACTGGCTATGGCTCATACCAGTGCACATGCAGAAGACGCAAGTATAGCGTTCTTCAATCCGGCAGGGATTTCATTTATCCCATCAAAGTTAAGTGTAGCAGCAGGTGGTTTTGGTGCCATTTCTTCTGTTACCTATCAAAATTTTGATACTCGGCAGTCGTATGAGACCGATAATCCCATCGGAACTCCGCTTTATGCTGCGGTAGCATATAAAGTATTGGACAATGTTTCCGTAGGTTTCAGTTTCACAACACCTTTCGGAAGCACCATTCAATGGCCTGAAGATTGGGCTGGACGAGAAATTGTACAGAAAATGTCGTTGAAATCTATGTATTTTCAGCCTATGGTTTCTGTAAAGCTTGCACCTTGGGCTTCTGTAGGAGTAAGTTACATTTATGCTACAGGATCTGTAGATTGGGACAAAGCGGTTACAGGATTCAGCGGAACGCTTAATATTAAAGACGAAAAAGCGACAGGACACGGATTCGGGATGGGATTCTATTTCCGACCGGAAGATAATCTGGATCTGAGTATTGCGTATCGCTCTTCTGTAAATATGAAAGCGGAAAACGGGACAGCAACCTTCAACGTAAGTCAGGCAATTTATCCCCTGTTAGGCCTGAATGCTAACGGACAGGATAAATTCAAAGCAACACTTCCTCTTGCAGAAGAATATACTTTGGGTGCAACCTATAAAGTAACTCCAAGTTGGAAAATTTCTGCCGAAATGAACTATACAGGCTGGGAGAAATATGAAAAACTGACTCTGGATTTTGAAAACGCACCGGCCGGCAACCAAACAGATCCTACGGTATTGGTAAATCCTAAAAACTTCCATAATACCCGAACTTACAGACTGGGAACGGAGTATAAATTCAATTCGATGATCGCAGGAAGACTGGGCTGGTATTATGATGAATCCCCGTATGAGGACAACAACTTTATTCCTGAAACTCCTTCTTTCGACGCGAATGTAGCTACGGGTGGTATTGGATTAAACTTCGGAAACCTGGGTGTAGATTTGGCTGCTGCTGTATCTTTCCCGAAAAGCCGGACCTTTAACAATCAAAATATTAATTTTGCCGGACAGGCGAAAGCCAGAACTTTTTATTTTGGTTTAGGAGTTAATTATAATTTAAATTAAAAAAGCATGAAAAAAATATTCATATCAACCCTCGCAGTATCTCTGATTCTGTTCTCATACAGTTGCGATACTGACTTTGAAAATGACCTGACCCAAATTCCTGTAACCAGCGGCAGTGCCGATTTCAGCAGATATGTTGCATTAGGAAACTCACTTACAGCCGGATATAGAGACGGAGCACTGTATATTGACGGACAGAACGAATCTTACCCGCTTATTGTAGCATCACAAATGAAACTCGCAGGCGGAGGAGATTTCAGACAGCCTTTGATGGCGGATAACTTAGGCGGAATTCCCTCGGTGGGATTTTCCAATAAGAGAATCCTTACTTCTACTATGGAACTCAGCATTGCGCCAGGAGTAGGAGCAACCACTTTAGCCAATATCTTCAGTTCCGGGCCTTATCACAACATGGGGGTTCCGGGTGCGAAATCGTTCCACCTTGGAATTGCAGGCTACGGAAATCCTGCCAACTTGCCCAATGCGGCAAATCCTTACTTTATAAGATTTGCTAAAAACCCTACCACTTCTTCCGTATTAACTGATGCGTTAGAATTAAATCCCACTTTCTTTTCCTTATGGATTGGGAATAATGATGTTCTTTCTTACGCAACAAGTGGGGGTGCAGGTGTAGACCAAAAAGGAAATATGAATCCGGCAACTTATGGCGCGAATGATATTACAGATCCCACCGTATTCGCTTCGGTGATCAATAATTATGTTAATGCACTTACTGCTAACGGAGCCAAAGGCGTTATTGCCAATATTCCGAGTGTAACTTCGATTCCGTTTTTTACAAGAGTTCCCGCGATGCCGATTGCCGGGCTGAACGACTCTCAGGTAACCCAACTGAATAGCGGTTACGCACAATATAACGCTGCATTGGCACAGGCGAAATCTTTTGCGTTGATTACTGATGCTGAATATCAAAAAAGACTGATAAAATTTGAAGCAGGAATCGCCAACGGAGCCGTGATTGTAGATAAAGATCTTACGAATCTTACTGCAATGCAAATTCCTTCTTACCGTCAAACCACTGCGAATGATCTTATTCTGCTTACTGCATCTGCAGTTCTGACCCCTTCAGCAGGAGGAGGTACTTCAGTTCCTCTAACTGACCAATATGTTCTTACTGAAATGGAAGCAAACAAAGTAATAACAGCTACCAATGCTTATAACGTTTCTTTAAATACGATTGCGCAATCCAAAGGCCTCGCTTTTGTAAACGCGCATTCTAAAATGGTGGAACTGTCTTCAACATCAGGAATCCGGTGGAATAGTGTGAAATACACTGCTGAATTCGTTACTGGAGGAACCTTTTCTCTAGACGGAGTGCACCTTACCGGAAGAGGAGCAGGGCTGATTGCCAACGAATTTATTAAAGCGATTAATGCGAAATATGGTTCTAATTTACCACTCACGGACATCAACAAATATTCCGGAGTTGCATTTCCATAACGGCCCATTAATTTAATAATTTTTAAAACCATCTGAAATCCCTCAGGTGGTTTTATTTTTTTAAATTTGCATCATATAAAAAAGTAAAAATGGCTGAACAGTTAAGTTATCTGTTTTCTACACGAACGAGTAAAGATCTTGCCGATAAAATTGCTAAGCATTATGGGCAGGAAATGGGGAAAATAAACTTTCAGGAATTCAGTGACGGCGAATTCGAACCCGTGTTGGATGAGTCTGTGCGTGGAGGACGCGTTTTCCTGATCGGCTCCACTTTTCCTCCGGCAGACAATCTTTTGGAACTCCTTCTCATGATTGATGCTGCAAAACGGGCTTCTGCAAAAAGCATCACGGTGGTACTTCCTTATTACGGGCTTGCCAGACAAGACAGAAAGGATAAACCTCGCGCACCAATTGGAGCAAAACTGGTGGCCAATCTTCTTACTGCTGCCGGCGCCACACGGATCATGACGATGGATCTACACGCCGACCAGATTCAGGGTTTCTTCGAAATTCCGGTGGATCATCTTTACGCTTCTACTATTTTTGTGGATTATATTCATTCTTTAAACCTGGATAATCTCACCATTGCATCTCCGGACATGGGAGGCGCCAAAAGAGCAAAAAATTATGCAGGGTATCTGGGAGCCGAGGTGGTAATCGCCTATAAAGAAAGAAAAAAAGCCAATGTTGTGGAAGAAATGCTCCTGATTGGAGATGTAACCGGCCGCAATGTTATTCTTATTGATGATATGATTGATACTGCAGGAACCCTGTGTAAAGCTGCGGAAATTCTGATGAAAAACGGCGCAAAATCTGTCAGAGCAATGGCCACACATCCTGTACTTTCGGGGAAAGCGTATGAAAACATTGAAAATTCAGCACTTTCTGAAGTTATTGTTACTGATACTATTCCTGTAAAAACAGAACTTTCGTCAAAAATTAAAGTCCTTTCCTGCGCATCCCTTTTTGCCGATGTAATGAAAATGGTACACGAACACAAATCCATCAGCGATAAATTTATAATTTAAAAATAACGAACCTTCTTCATAAAAAAGAAGGTTTTTTTTTGTCGCAAATATTATTATCGTTGCAACCTTAAAAAAATCAAACATTTTATCTAATGAAATCTATTACAATTCAAGGTGCAAAAAGAGAAAGCGTGGGCAAAAAGTCTACAAAAGCTTTACGTGATGCTGAATTAGTTCCTTGTGTTGTTTACGGAGGTAATGGACCTTTGAATTTCTCTACAGAAGAGAAAGCATTCAAAAATCTGGTATATACCCCTGAAGCACACACGGTAGAACTGGTTATTGACGGAGAAACGATTCCGGCAGTACTTCAGGACATTCAGTTTCATCCGATTACCGATCAAATTCTTCATGCAGACTTCTATCAATTATCTGAAGACAAACCGGTAGTTATAGACGTTCCTGTTCGTATTACAGGACGTGCAAAAGGTGTTGTTGCGGGTGGTGTGTTGCGTCAAGCCTTCAGAAAACTGAAGCTGAAAGCGATTCCTGCTAACTTACCGGATGAGATCGTTGTAGATATTACTCCTCTTAAAATAGGAAGCAAACTGTATATCGGCGATATCAAAAACGAAAACTATACATTCATGCATCCTGACAATGCAGTTATTGTTGCTGTGAGAATGTCCAGAACTGCTCTGAAAGGTGGTGCTGTGGATGATGATGAAGAAGAAGAAACAACTGCAGAAGGCGAAGTTCCTGCAACTGAGCAAGCTGCTGCAGAATAATTTTTTCTAAAAAAGTAAATATTGCCCGCTGATTTCAGCGGGTTTTTTGTTTCAGTAAATGACAGCTGAAACCGCCAGTCGTAAAAAAAGCGTAAATTTGAACCTTTCTAAATAAGTATCATGTTCGACATTTCTCATATTCGTAAACAGTTCCCAAT